>Ga0302292_1000257_pt1 | contig 37310 bp, 27 predicted proteins | sample III_Fen_N2_1_FD_194553 | JGI IMG/M metagenome (GOLD analysis project Ga0302292, IMG submission 194553) | Peat permafrost microbial communities from Stordalen Mire near Abisko, Sweden - III_Fen_N2_1 | ecosystem: Environmental > Terrestrial > Soil > Wetlands > Permafrost | place: Sweden: Abisko...
AAAAAAATAATAAAATTTCGAGTAGTTATGGCTCTGTAGTAGGTATGTAAATCCCATATATTCATAATCATACACTCGTTTATTCACCATTAGTAGTAAACAGAACACCACACACCCCAACTTTATTTCCCTTATTTTATAAATAAATAAACTCTAAGAGTAGTAATATCTAGTGACATTTAAATTTTCGAAAGATCAGGAAGTCTGAATATAAATAGTAAAGATTATTAGGAGTAATGTTTTTAAAGCCTCGGTATACTTATTTGTCGGAGGCTTTTTTGGAATTGTATTCGATAAATGACTTCTATTTTATAGTAGCTTAATGAAATTTAGGCATGAAATCAGTTGAGTGGGCGGGGAATATATGAAATTTGAGTCTGAGATTCAATTGATTTGTTGAAGTTCTTGACGTAGTTTTAAAGGTAAACCGACAACTACCAGGTTGTAAGAATGATTGATCCATTCACAAATAAGTTTTCGGGTCAGCCGGTTGTCAATATATACTGTATTCCAGTGTTTTTTGTTGAAATGATAGGCCGGTACAACTGCCTCGTATTCTTCTCGTAAAGATATTGCCATTTCCGGGTCACATTTAAGTGAAATGCTGGTTTCTGTTGTTGAGAGAGAAATAAGAGCATACATCTTTCCCTGAACTTTAAGTACCAGGGTTTCATCGTCAAATGGGAAACATTCTGTTGTTCCCTTTAGACTCAGGCAGTATTCTCGCAAATCCTCAACATTCATACATTTATATTTTAGGAATGCAAATATACAATCAAATTCACAATACTGAATTCATTTAAATTAGAATTGCTGAATAAGTCAATTGGAATAAAAACAAATGACAGTTGATCAGTTCACTATTCAACCAACAAAGATAGCCGCATTTAGTTTATCAATTCCTTCTTTTGAAAGTCATAAAATGTTTTACGCATAAGGTCAGCTATAACCAGCTGGTAGCTGATATACGCATTGAGATGGGAAGTGTAGGCTGTATTTAAACGTGTTCTTTCCAATGCCAGGGATTGACTGTCGATGTCGCCATCTGAATAACGTTGACGGGTAATCTCAAAACTCTTTTCGGCAACAACGATATTCTTTTCCAGTAATTGAAGCCTTTTTAAGCTGCTGTTTAAGTCAGCTACCAGATCTCGGACTTCACGTTCGATTCCACGTTCAACATCCAATTTTCGTAGCCGTATTTGCTTTAACGATGATTCTCCGGCCTTTACTTTAGCCCTGTTTTCTCCGAAATCAAGAATGGGAACTTTTATTGTTAAACCAATCCCGTAATTAGGAGCCCTGTTTTGAAAATCAGAATAAGAATTCTGAAGAGAACCCGAAATACTGGAATTAATATCCTGATAACTTATTCCTTCTTTTCCATAGGATACGTTCAATGAACTTTGAATCATTCCGGATGATTTTTGACTTTTTATACTGAGTTTAGTTTGTTCAATCGAGATTTCCTGCTCACGGATCTCCAGTCTGTTTTGAAGGGCCAATTGTACAGCCTTCTCAGGGTCTACAATGACCACGTCATATTTGAATTCGCTGCTTAGTGAAACACTGTCACTAAAATCTATTCCAATCAGGTGTTTGAAAGCATTCAAAGCAGCACCCTGGTTGATAATTGACAGATCGTAATTGTTTTGTGCTTCTGCCAGATCCACTTCCATTTGCAATGCTTCCACTTCTTTAATTAATCCGGCTTTATATTTGTTTTGTGAAATATCATACGCTTCTTTTTGCCTGTCATAATTTGTACTGGCAATTTCAGTTCCTTTTTGTTGGGATAGTAAGTTATAGAAAGAACTACTAACCAAATAAACCAGATTTAATTCCTCTCTCTTTAATCCTTTCTTTGAACGTTCATAAGCCAATTCAGCCAGTTTAAGATCCGATTTGACCTTGTTATAGCCGTATAGTGAAGTTAAGGGTTGTACAAGTCCAAAGGTCGTATATAACCTCGGACTACGTTTGTTTAAACTGTAAAGATCTGTATTTGAAACTCCTGATTTCATATACACATATCCGTCTGTTGGTAATGGTTGGTTAACTGTCAGGTTTCCTTCGTAATTCAATACTTTGCTCGAATAATACGTGACTGACGTATCAGTTGTAAATGCTTCAACAGTATTTGAATAGGCTGGTGACACAAAATTAAGTTCTATGTGAGTTTTTAAACTACTGGTTGCCGATTTAAGGTTGTATTCTGCAATTTTAAAATCCTGAACCAGGCTCAACATGCTAAAGCTTTTTGTTTTTGCAATTTCAATACTTCTTTGCAAGTCGAGATGATAGGTCTCTGATTTTGCAGAAAAAAAAGGAATACATAAAACCAAAGCTATCAGAACTAATTTTTTCATAATGGTGATTTGTTATTTTGTATATTCGTATTCATATGCCCATTGGAACTGAGAATCTTTTCCGGATTTAGCATATCGGAATGAATCCTTCCATCTTTGATAAAAATGGTCCTGTTGGCATGATTGGCAATCTCCTGTTCGTGCGTAATCAGTATAATGGTATTGCCATCAGCATGTAATTCTTTAAATAACAGCATGATTTCTTCACCTGTTTTTGAATCAAGTGCTCCGGTCGGTTCATCTGCCAACAAAATACCGGGTTTTGATACCAACGCTCGGGCAATGGCCACTCGTTGACGTTGACCGCCACTCATTTCACTTGATTTATGAAGCAACCGTTCCGATAATCCAACCTTTTCCAATGCTTTTAAGGCACGGTCTCTCCGTTCTTCGTTTTTAATGCCGGCATAGATCATAGGTAGTTCTACATTCTGAAGCGCATTTAACCGAGGCAGCAAATTGAAATTCTGAAATATAAATCCTATTTCCTTATTTCGCATGGTGGATAATTCATCATCCGTCAAACAGCTTACATCAATCTTGTTGAACAGGTATTGTCCTGTCGTGGGAGTATCCAGACAGCCCAGTATATTCATCAATGTCGATTTGCCCGAACCGGACGGACCCATAATAGCCAGGTACTCGTTTTTATGAATTTGAAGGTTTATGTCAATCAATGCAGGAACTTCGACATCCCCCATGACATAATTCTTTATCAGATCTTTTATTTCAATTAACATGATTGGTTGATTAAGTTGATTGGTTGATTAAGTTGATTGAGTATATTGGTTGATTAAGTTAACTGGCTGATTAAGTTGATTAAGTTTGTTGGTTAATTGGTTGATTATGTTGATTGATTTTGTAGGTAAATTGGTTGATATGGTGGCTAATGGTTTATTAAAAAGGTCTAATATATTTAATCTCTTAACTAGTTAACTCACTCAACTCACTCAACTCACTCAACTTAATTAACATAATTAACTTAATCAACCAATCAACCAATCAACCAATCAATCAACCAATTTACTCATACCTGATTGAATCTACCGGTTTTAAATTCGCCGCATTCTTGGCAGGCAGGTATCCGAATCCAATCCCCACCAGTACGGAAAATCCGAAAGCTATTGCGATGGAGTACAACCGGATGAATGTCTCCACATCGGTAAACCAGGATACGGTTACTGAAAGTGATACACCCAGAATTACCCCGATTAGTCCTCCTGTTATACTGATCGCTACTGCTTCAGAAACAAACTGACTCATAATATCCGACTTCCGCGCTCCTATGGCTCTGCGTATCCCTATTTCACGTGTACGTTCCATAACGGTAGCCAGCATGATATTCATAATGCCTATTCCACCGACCAATAAGGATATGGCGGCTATGGCACCCAACAACATGTTGTAAATCTGTCTTTCTTTTTCTTCCTGTCGAAGCAATTCGAAAGGGATCACAATGTTATAATCGCTGTTGTTAAAATGGTGGCGTTGTAATATGGCATTGATCAATTGCGATGTTTCAACCAACCTGTCGGACTTGTCAACCTGAACCGTGATTTGTTGTATTTCACTGGCTAATATATTCTCATGGGTAAATCTTTTCAGAAAGGTTGTCAAAGGCACATAAATATCAGTGTTCAAATCCCTGGCTGCCAGTTCTCCGACTGTTTCTGTAAAGAGAGTCTTCGATTTAAGCACTCCCACCACTTCGAGCCACTGGTCTTCTATTTTTACGAATTTACCCATTGGATCTTCATTCCGGAACAAAGTAGCTACCACCCCTGCTCCCAGGACACATACTTTTAAATTACGTTTGTAGTGATCACTTGTAATAAAGTTCCCTTTCGCGGTCTTATAATTCAACATTTCAATGTATTCGGGAGTAATGCCTATGACTGTCGATTTGGTCGATTTATCTGCATATTTTGCTTCTGAACTGATCTCCGACTGTGAAGCAGTACGTACTACCCCGGGAACAATTTCTTTGATCACACTGGCATCCTTGATGGATAGCCCCTGTGAGAATTTAGCCCTTACTTCCTCCAGTTCCTGATCAGATAATTTCTTTTCACGAATGATGATATTATTTACTCCTAAATCCTGGTATTTGGCAATAGCGGCACGTTTTGCTCCTTCTCCAATGGAAAGCATGGTGATCACTGATGCTACCCCAAATATAATTCCCAACATAGTCAGGAATGACCGAAACTTATGATCAACTAAGCCATGAATCGCTAACCGGATATTTTCTTCGTATTGCATATTCCCAATTTTTATATAAATTCACAACTAACAGTCATTCCCGGTTTTAATCTCTCATCTGATTTCAATATTTTTACTTCGACATCAAAAACTTTATGGCGCGATTTCTCATCTTTTAAGTGACACAGTTTCCCGATAAAAATCACTTCCCCTTTAAAACTTACTTTAGGCAACGCATCCAGTCGAACCAGCACTTTTTGCCCCATTCTGATTTTCATAAAGTCGGTCTCACCAACCGTCGTATTGGCCTTCATCCAAGTCAGGTTGGGTACATTTCCCATATTACTGCCCTGATAAATGTCATCTCCCAGTTTAATCATCCCTCCGTTTTGCCGGTTGATTCCAATTTGAAATATCCCTGAAATGGGTGTGCGAATGGTAAGCTTTGGTAAAATGGCATAGGCATCTTTTATACCATCCCTTAATTGTTTGGCTTTGATCTGTTCAATTTTCATTTCATCGAACGAGATCTTGTTACTTAAGACGGCTAAATGCTTAACTTTTGCCAGTGTTATTTTAGCCTGATCGAATTCAAGACCTTTTACCTTACGAATCCGTTCTGATTCAAAACGTGAAGATTCAAGTTCTAATTTCTTAAGATCGAACGTTGCATTTTCGTTTTTTAAATTCGAATTCAGTTCTTGCAGTTTATTCTGTTGCGATACTTTCAGTTTTTCAATCACTGCCACTTGGGTCTCCAGTTCGCTCTCCCTGTCAATGATGAATTTCTTTATTTCCGAAGGGTCCAATCGAATGATTGAATCGCCTGCTTTTACGATCGAGCCATGTTTCAGAATTCCGATGATCTTCATCTGATACCAGTAATTTCCATATCTGGGCAAAACAAACGACCGTGTATCTATGGCTGATAAATCCCCTGTCTCCACAATTTTGTGACCACTGTTGTCTTTGCCGGTACCATCCTCTTTCTTGGTGCCTGAACAGGAAACTATAAAAAATGCGACATATGAAAACAGAAGTATCCTGTATAGAGTTCTTTTTTTCATAATTGTTTTTCCTTTGACGATTTTTGTTTCTTATCATCTTTAAAGGGATCGGTCATAGCTACTTTGTCGGATTCAATTAATCCTTTTGTAATGACAATAAAATCCGAATTACTGGCACCGGTTTCGACAGTTGTTTTTTCGAACCCACTACTCGTTTTCTTAAAAACATAATTGAGTGCCCCTTCCGAATGCAATGCATCCAACGGAACATAAAGTGCATTTTTAATTATACCAATAATGATCCGGCAACTTACGGTTAATCCCGGAAGTAATTTCTTATCCGTCTTTTTTAGGAAAATCTCGACCGGAAACACCTTTATTTTAGATTTGTCATCTTTATTTACGGCTAAATTGGCTACTGAATTTACCTCCCCTTTGTAAACACTGTTCGAGAATGCATCAGGCTTTATTTCAACAGTCAATCCCTTGGTTATTTTGGAAATGTCGACTTCATTGATTTTTACTGTAGCTTTCAGTGCAGATAAATCGGGCAGCTGAATCAACGGGTAACCTGCCCAGCATTGATCGCCCACCTGGAATTTATTGCCGCTGCTCCAGCTTCTGTTGAGTATGGCAATACCCGGAGAGGGGGATACCAAAAATAGTTTTTTCAAGGTTTCATTTGCTTCAGCCAGTCTTGCTACATCCTGATTGATGGAAAGCCTTTTTTGTTTTAATTCTTCTTTCTGAATTTTAATGCGGTTCTTTATCTGTTCGTCAGCCCTGTCGAGTGCGATGTTTGCCTTCTCAAGATTCAGCTGGATCTCTTTTTTCTTGATGTTGGCTTCATACCCTGCCGATTCAAACTTAATTTTAGAGATTTGTTGTGCTATGCGGGTAATGTCATAGTCAGCTTTTAATTCTTCCAGATCCGACTCCTGCTGTGCTTCCAGTTTATCCAGCTCAGCCCTGTTCATTCCCAGTCGGGCTTCTGCTTCCATAACTCCTTTCTTCACTTCCGAAGGGTCAAAAACCAATAATGTGTCTCCTGCATGAACTTCTTTCCCATCTTTTACAATCTGGGTTATTTTCATTGTTCCATATCGCCAGGAGATGTTTGGGGAGGTTATATTTGTCGATCGGGTGGCTTCTATTTCGCCTTCTTCATAAATATCAAGATAGAAGGTCCCTCTCACAGCTTTTCCGACAGGCACCTCTTTGACCTGTTCCTTGTTACATGACCCCATGAAACTTACAAACAACAGGAGCAAGCATAATTTGCAAATGATTTCTGAATGATTCTTTCTCATGAATATAGATTTAAGTTTCTCTGATTAGTTGTTGTTTAAGTTTCGCTTTTTTAGTAACCTTTTTAACCGGTTTTGCTATCAATGTCCTTTTATCGATTAAGGATGATTTCGGTTCTAACAGGGATATTTTTTCATTCAACCGGATTCCTGAAATAATAACGGCACTCTTTGGAGAAGTAACTCCGGTTATTACCTGGCGCAATTCATAATTCTTATTCGATTTTAGGATGTAAACCACCTTCATGGAATCTTTATCAAAGATGGCAATCTGAGGAATTACAAGTGCTTTTTTAATTCGCTTTATGATCACCCTGCAATTTGCGGACAATCCGGGTCCCGGGACAACGATTGAACTATCCATGGATGCTTCTATTTCGAACGATTTTATTTTGGAATTTTCTTTTATCGGTTGGCCTACCGGTGATTTTGTGAGTATTTTACCCCATGCTTTATTTCTGGGCATGGCGTCAAAGCCGAATTCAACCACATCATTTATATTCATCCGCTTATAATTGCCTTCGGAAGCATAAATCTTCACTTTCATTTTTGTTAAATCGGGAATCGACAACACAGGCATATTATTCCATACATTGTCTCCTACTTTCACCTTATTCCCGGTATAATATTTAGCTCTGTAAATGATTCCTTTCCGGGCCGACTTTAATATCAGTCCATCCAACTGCTCTTTTGAATTCCGGATATCGTTTGTTATCCTTTGAATTTCAAATTCCGACTTCCTTAATTCCGATTGGTTGATAATGGCAAGCGATTTCAGTTTCTTTTCAAGTTTATGCTTTTCGATGGCAACTGTTTCAAGTTCAAGGTTTTTAATCTTTCTCTGGATGGGCGATAAGTATTGCAACTGCAATGAATCTAAATTTGCAATATCCGTTTCTGCAGCATTATTTTTAACCTGTGCCTCCAACAGGGCATACTGTAAATCCAGATCAGCTTTATTTCTGTTTAAACCGGCTTTGGCAGTTTCCAGATTTATCAGTGATTCATTGTACCTCTTTTGTACCTCTTTGTCTTCAATGATACACACCACATCACCCTCGTTGACATACGAGCCATCGTCGACAATAAACGTGATAATCCCATCGGCTTCCCTGGGACAACCGATGGAGATAGTCTGTACCGGCTCCACGGTGCCATCGATGGTCAGATAGTCTTCAAAATCGGAATGCTTGACAGTATAGGTAGGTGTTTCTTTGTTTTCATGCGTTTGGCACGAAACGAAGAGGATAAGGATGGAAATATTACGGAGAAGGGTATAGTATTTCACACAGATTAGAGTTAATTTTTTACGCGCTACAAATTAACGTAATTAATTTGGGTTTATTATGCTTATATTAATTAAATGCCCTATTTATTTATGGATATAAAATAATTGGAAATAACAATTAAGAAACCAGCCTGAAGCTTTTAATAAAACTTAAAATTTAAGAGCGTATTTGAATATAATCATTCTCAATGATTTATGGAGAACATATCCGACACTACGCGGCTGTTTTGCAATCGTTATTTTATCCATTTGTCAATTTTAAACTTTATAGAGTCTGTGTATAAAGGATTTTTCTCCTCAATTTTATTCCAACTCCATATTATTGATTCAGAAATATGATAATCTCTACCAGTCACTTTTTTTATCAACTGATATCTTCTGTTTAACTCTTTACAAAATGAAGAATCTATAATATCTGGAATACCAACCACAAGTCTATTTTTGTCAAGAGGTTTGTAAAACACAAAACCATTAAAGACATCAGCATATTTAAAATTATGCTTTGTGAATGGCCATAAGTCAAAATAATCATTACCGAAAGGAGAATTATTAAAGTCAAAACCTTTATTTTCAATATTTAACAACTTGAAAGAAGCATCCCATTTACCATCTTGAATGGCTGTCATTGAAACATCATTATCCGATCTGGCACTTGTCATTGCAAAAGTATTAATTAATACGTTCGCAATTTTACCATTATATTTATCAAATAGAAATCTACCTACATTATTGGGTTTTACATTATTGGGATATGAAAACTTATTCCCAAAGGCATGTCGATAATTCATTATAATTAAAACCTTTTTTCTAGCTACTTTTGAACTCCGAATAGAATCAAATTTAGAGATAATATAATCGGCTATAGTTTTATCTCTATTATCAAATGATTTCTCTAGTTTTGAATATCTTGTACTGTCCATAGCAAACCAGTCCAAAGGAAGGTCTGAAGGGTATAGATTGATTTTCTTATCAGCATCTAGTTTTTTGTTTATTCCATATAGCCCGTTCAGCAAATACGGAAAATTGTAGTTTTCCCAGAATGGATGTACGCTACTATTTTTGCAAATAGATAGAATTTGTTGTTTGGTTTTAGATTCGTTTATTTCACTGGCATGTAAGAGTTGATAAATAGTCTTTTCCTGACTTCTTGTACATACTTCAATAAAAACATTACCTACTTTTTTAATAAACTTTGGATTGCGGCAAACATTTAGTACCAAATCATATTGTGTTAGTTCAGGGTGCATTCTTTCACAAAGTATAACTACGTCATTTTTATCAAAAAGACTTATTATATAATCTTCTGCTGTGGAATGTTGCGTTTTTAGAAATCCGATATATGGTTTGATTTCTTCAACAGGTAGGAGTGCGTTTTTTGCAGGTTTAAAACTTTCTAATGAAAGAATAGTTATTGCAATAAAAACACCAATTAATGAGTGAGTTTTTCTAATTTTCATATTTTGTTTTTTTAATAATGAGTGCTAATGCCCGTTTCCCTATTGGATATACAAACCTATTTAAATGTATAAAAGATAATGCATGTTACTGGGATTTATTAACCCCTCTTTGTCGCACGAATGTATCGTGTGGCAATATTAAATTACAATCACATTATCTAATGCATTTACCTCAGATATAACTTTCCAAGCGATACAAATGCGTGGAAGCAGTGGTTACTATATGTGAAATATTAACTTTGTAATTATCCGAAAAGTCTTATAAGGCTTTAAAAAACAATTCATAAGGAATTGAATATGAATAATATGTATGAAATGTCTGGTAGATGATAGTAGCAAAGGATTATATGCAAAAAATCATAAACTTCAAGGAAATGATTCCATTATTTTCAATAGGACGCTTTACGGATAATCTTAAAAAAAATCAATCCCATAAACTAACCTTACTCAAGGTGTCCTTCTCAATTTTAATAGCTGATAATTGTTTCGAATGTAAGCTTAAATTGGCTTGATTTACAAGTTTAGCCTGTATGCGGTTTGATCTGGAATTAAAATTGACATTTGCATTGTTTAATTGTAGATTCAACCTGTTTGTGTTTAAATTGTTAATCTCAACATAAGCACTATCGGTTGCAAATATACCCACGTTGAGATTCTTTGTAATTTGTTTCTTGTTTTTTGGAGTATTGTTGAAACAATAGATCCTTCCACCGGTCATTTTTATTGTCAATGAATCGGGAGCAAAATCAGAAACTCCCATCCAGAAAACGTGGTTTCCAATGATTGACTTGATATTCTTAGAACTTGCAAACAATCTCAGGCCTTTATAAACGTACAACGTGTCATGGCTGATGGTGTATAATTTTACCGGTGTCTTTTTCTCCTTATTGTATTCAACTGCTATTTTATAACTGTTTGAATAATCCAGATGAAGATCAGAACCTTCGGCAGCTACCACTACGCTGAACGAAGGAAGAACATATTCTTTTTTAGTAATTGAATTCTCCGTTTTCTTATTATGTTGCCTGGAATCAATGTACAGGATCAACATTCCTCCTACAATAAAAATACAGAATGCTATGATGATAATTCTACTTGCTTTCATGGTTTTTCGTTCTCTTTAATAACTGTTATTAATTCCTTTAAATCATCCTCTGTCAGTTTTAATGCCTTCACTTTTTGAATAAATTCAGGCAATTCATTTTTATAAAAGGTTTCCTTTTCCGTCTTCCGGATAAGTACCTGTGCATTATCCGAAACGAAGAATCCAATTCCACGTTTATTTATAATAATACCTTCCACTTCCAACAAGGAATAGGTTCGTAACAAGGTATTCCGGTTCACTTCAAATTCAGCGGCCAGGTCGCGTACCGAAGGCACACGCTCACCCGGAATCAGGATACCTTCGAGTATCTGATGACAAAGGTTCTCCGCAATCTGTTGAAATATTCCTTTAGTCGATTTGAAATCTATACTCATACTTGTTTTTCTTTAAGTTTAAAATACCCCAGTGTAAGGAAAAATAGCCAGGATAAAAATGAAATGCTATAGACCCATATGTTGCTGTTCGTTAGGTTTTTTGCGATGTTATAGTTGTCAACATGAACCCTGAATCCAATTGTTTCAGGATAAAATAAGTGAGAAAATAAAACCATGATACATGCAAACAGAGCGTAAACAGCAACCAATGAAATAATGGTCTTCACCAATGAAAACCGGTTGAAGAAAATTTTGATAGAAAATAAATACATTCCAATTGAAAATATGCTAAAACCGATGGCGAGTTTACTCAGCAGATCTCTTGAACCAACAAGCAGACTTGAAAAATGGAAACTCTCTATGGTGTGTGCATTAGCTTGACCCTGAAATGTCCTGAGTGCGGAAAAACGGGCTAAATGGGCGACCAGCCAAAATACTACCAGATACAGGATACCACCACAAATCACCCGGATAAAGAACTGCACGGTCATTCGTTCGAAAGCAGATGCCGGGAGCATTAAGTAATTTCTCGTTTTGATCTTATTCTCTAGTTCGGGAAATGCCATGCCAACAAAAGCTCCAAGGCCCAATAAACCCATAAAGAATATCGGAATGTAATTGTCGGCCTTGAAATCAGGATAGATACTGTCAACCTTAGGCATTTGCCAGTACAGAACTATATAACCAACAATAAATGCCCCCAACACCATGAACAGGTACTTTTTATAATTAATCAGGATGTCATTACGCAAAAGCAGGTAAAATCTGCTGAAACTAAAAAATGTGTTTGATTTCATAAAGTGTCGGGTCTAAATGGTTTTATTGATAATCGCGTTAAATAAAAGTTCCATGTCAATACCGGATTCTTTTCCATTCGTTGCATGGACAATGATTTTGTGTCCCGAAATGCATTGTTCGTGGTAGATCGCTTTTTCTGCTTCAGCAAGACCCGGTACAATATCGAAGTATAACTTTTGACTGATTGCTTCGGTATCTTCCTGGTAAATGATTTTTCCGTTGTCGATCACTACTACTTTGTCGATTACGGTATCGATATCCTTTACCTGATGAGTGGAAATAATTACTAATTGTTCCTCTGTAACAGAACCTACCAGTATTTTCCTGAATTGACTTTTGGAAGGAATGTCGAGTCCGTTGGTAGGTTCGTCCAATACAAGTACTTTGCAGTTGGTCGCCAGTGCAAAGGCTATCAGGAATTTTTTACGTTGACCATGGGATAGCTTGTTCAGGTTCGATGATCCGTGAAGTTCGAATTCATCGAAAATAGTGTTTAACTTCTCGTGATCGAAAGAGGGATACAGCGGACTGAATGCTTTGACATAACAGTCGATGCTGACATGCGGAAATGAAAACTCTTCGGGGACCAGGTAAATATCCGCCAGAAAATTCGGATTACGTTTAGACGGGTTGAACCCGTTGACATTCATTTCGCCTTCGTTCGGTTGGATTAACCCTGCGATCAGTCCTAGTAAGGTAGATTTACCTGCACCGTTCTTGCCAAGAAGTCCAATGATACGTCCGTTTTCTAAATTCAGTGAAAAATCAGTGAACAGAGGTTCCTTCTTTTTGTAATAAAATGAGAGATGATTGATTTTAATCATGGCGTTTATGTTAGTGATCTATGTAACTATGCCACAAAGAAACGAACTATATTTGAATTAACAAAATAATATTAAATAATTTTTGAATTTATTTTTAGAAAATAGGCTAACTATAAGTAATACAGATATATTAAATATTCAAGCAAATTAAGTTGTTGACTATTGTTTGTAATAATTATACTTGAAGGGATCCTATTATGAATCAAATAAGCCAAGTCCATTAGCTAAAGGAGATATAAATTACTCCTTTTTCCTAACCTTTCTCATTAAAAATGGAGAAACCTAGCATAAAGCTCTTAACATCCCCTTTAGAAGCTGTTAAAGAATCATTGTAGTAGAAAATATTACTTACGAATTGAAAGTTAACCTGATTATTTTATAAGAGAAATAAGGTTTGGGTTTGTGGTTGATCGGTTTTCTACTGAGGTTTAATATTTGAAAATAAGGTTTTTAAGAGAAAAATCGTTTTTCATTACGTTAACCTGCTATATTATAACCTGCTAAATTATAACCAGCAACTTTGTAATATTCAAATGTTGTCTTGTACCATTTTTTCTGGGTAGTTTTAAAAAACTTATTTTTCCTTTTTTTTGCTAACGGCAAATATATTCAACTATCATCAGCTTCACTTTTGCTCCAGGTATTGGTCGCATCCTGTTTGCAAACAAATTATTTATTCGTAAAACGTAATCAAGTAGTAACTAATAAATAATCAAACTCTATATAAAGTATGCTTATAAATTGCTTTTATATTGTTTATATATTGATTATATATTGATTATATCCAAACCGGATGCGAACATTATCCGAACCATATACCCACAAAAAAAGCATCAAATGGTATGAACCACCTGATGCTTACTCAATATATCTGAATAATTAATTCTTTTCTACAACACTGAACATGAAATGCGGAACGCTGAACATTGAACGCGGAACGCGATTCTTACTTCACTTCCACGCCGTTTGTAACGGTAACTTTCGGTTGAATCAACACCAATTTACCATCAGAGTCCTCAGCCGAAAGAATCATTCCTTCGCTCATCACGCCACGGAGTTTACGGGGTTCGAAGTTTGCAATAAAGCAAACCTGTGTACCTATCAGTTCTTCGGGGTTCGGGTAATGTTGTGCTATGCCCGAGAGAATCGTGCGTTCTTCCATCCCGTCGGCAATGCGAAACTGCAACAGTTTATCGGCTTTGGGTACGCGTTTGCAATCGAGTACTGTTCCTACCCGGATATCCACTTTCATGAAATCTTCGAAGGCAACGTTTTCCTTTACCGTTGATGGTTTGTAGTTGGCAGTCTCATTGGCAATTTTAGTATCCTGAAGTTTCTGAACCTGTGCCTGCATGGCTTCATCTTCAATTTTCTCAAAGAGTAATTCAGGTGTTTCGAGTTGCGAACCGGCAACAAGCAAGTCAATCTTACCTAGATCCATCCAGCTGAACGATTTCATGCCCAGCATGGTGCGCAGTTTTTTGGAAGTAAATGGCAGGAATGGTTCGAAGGCAATGGCCAGGTTGGCTGCAATCTGCAGGCTGAGATGCATAATGGTAGCTACCCGGTTCATGTCAATTTTAGCCACCTTCCAGGGTTCGGTATCGGCCAGGTACTTATTCCCTATGCGTGCCAGGGTCATGGCTTCTTTCTGAGCATCACGGAAGCGGAAATTATTCAGCAGTTTTTCTACATTGGCTTTTACATTCACAAACTCTTCAAGGGTTTGTTTGTCGTAATCGGTCAACACACCCAGTGGAGGGACTATACCATCGTAATACTTTTGTGTCAGGACCATGGCGCGGTTGATGAAATTACCGAAGATAGCCACCAGTTCGCTGTTGTTGCGTGCCTGAAAGTCATTCCAGGTAAAATCATTGTCTTTTGTTTCGGGGGCATTGGCAGTCAATACATACCGCAGGACATCCTGTTTTCCGGGGAAATCCACCAGGTATTCGTGCAGCCATACCGCCCAGTTACGGGATGTGGAGATCTTTTCGCCTTCCAGGTTCAGGAATTCATTAGCCGGTACATTGTCGGGCAGGATAAACGATCCTTCGGCTTTCAATATGGCAGGAAATATTATGCAGTGAAACACGATATTGTCTTTTCCAATAAAATGGATCAGGCGTGTATCTTCGTCCTTCCACCATTTTTCCCAGGGACCATATTTCTCAGGTTGACTGTCGCACAGTTCTTTGGTATTCGAGATATAGCCGATGGGAGCATCGAACCAGACGTAGAGTACTTTTCCATCAGCACCGGGTACCGGTACGGGAATTCCCCAGTCCAGGTCACGACTGACTGCACGGGGTTGGAGGCCCATGTCCAGCCAGCTTTTGCATTGGCCGTATACATTTGTTTTCCATTCCTTATGGTCTTCGAGTATCCATTTACGCAACCAGGCTTCGTGTTGGTCGAGGGGCAGGTACCAGTGTTTGGTTTCACGCATTACCGGCACGTTGCCACTAATAGCCGATTTAGGATTGATTAAATCGGTTGCGTTCAGGGATGTTCCACATGATTCGCATTGGTCGCCGTAGGCATTTTCGTTGCCGCAATGAGGACATTTGCCGGTGATATAACGGTCGGCCAGGAATTGTTGAGCCTGTTCATCGTAATATTGTTCGTTGGTTTTTTCAATAAAACCGCCTTTGTTATTGATCGTACTGAAGATGTCGGAAGCCAGCTGCCGATGGGTTGCTGAGGTGGTACGCGAATAGATATCGAATGTTATACCGAATTCTTCGAATGCTTTTTTGATGATTCCGTGATAACGGTCCACGATATCCTGGGGAGATACACCTTCTTTTTTGGCTTTCAGGGTAATGGGTACACCGTGTTCGTCGGATCCGCCGATAAAAAGTACTTCTTCGCCTTTCAGACGGAGGTAGCGTACGTAAATATCTGCAGGAACATAAACTCCGGCCAGGTGACCGATATGAACCGGTCCATTGGCATAGGGTAAAGCGGAGGTAACGGTTGTACGTTTAAATTGCTTCATTAGTGATTGGTTGATTAAGTTGATTGGTTGATTAAGCTGATTAAGTTGATTGGTTGATTAAGTTGATTGGTTGATTAAGTTGATCAGTTAATGAATTATTTAACCAATTACTCAATGAACTCAATTAACTTAATCAACCAATTAACCAATTAACTGAACCCCTAAACGGAGTACAAAGATACGGACAAAAAATTAAATTTTGGGTATCATCTGAATTGAAATGATTGGTGAACAAGGTTTCATTAATTTATTCCCGGATTTGTCCTGATAAAACAGGGAGTTTGAAATGAAGTGTCGGTATCAATTTCAAAATAAAAATAAGCATGAATCTGTTTAATAATAGTTTCACTAAATGCCAATCAAATACTATCCCGAATTTGTAGTCTTTTCCAGCGAAATAGATTATGCCCGGTTGCTTATTTTATGGAATTTGGCAATGTTATGTAAAAATAAGATATTACAACCCATGGATGTTGGTGGTGGAAACAAGAATTAGACATCTCTAAGGTATCCATTTGTAAATTAAATGCCTATATTTGTAAGTAAAATAAAGATTCATCCGATGCCCCGTAACAAAGCCATACTAAAAGAACAGGTTACCGAACTTTCAAAAAAAGAGTTGGTGGATATAGTGCTTAAACTTGCCGGGAAAAGGTATAACTATGAATATCTGTTGGTGAATTTTCTGGATAAGGATGGTGGAGAGCAAACTTTGTATGAAGAAGCCCTGGAAGATATTGATAAACTTTGTGCGAAAGAATATAAAGGACGAACGATTCAGCATCAGTTAGTGAAAAAACTGAATGCCTGTACGAAACGGATTATAGAATTTGCCGTAGAAACAAAAAGTAAAAAACTGCAGGCTGATTTAGTGCTTTATGTGTTGGAAAAGCAATTCACACAACCTGTAAAAGTATTCGGTGCCCGTTTTTCGGGGTATGATTATAAAGTCGGGTTGTTGCTAAAAAAGCTGATTTCACTGGTTACAAAAAAACTTCATCCCGATTATTTGATCGATTATCAGGATAAGATCAATGACTTTCTCACCAAATTGCATCAGACTTCCGATCGCATTAATACCATTTACGATTTGCCTCATGAAATAGAATCTTAGATACAAATAATAAATTTTAAAGTGATGTAGTCTGTTTGCGTTTTTTTTTATAATTTAGCCCCCAGAATTAACCCCACTCCATATGCAATATTCATCCAAATATCAGGGCAATATACTCCACAAATCCGGAAAGGGTTTGTACGAGTGCTGGATGATTTAATACCCACTTACTTTTCCTGGAAAAGTCCTACCATTCTTTCGTTTTCCCTTATTATTATTTATGTGATATATTGCACCAACTCTGGTTCAAAAATTATGAACGGAATTATATTTGATATTAAACGCTTTGCCGTACACGATGGTCCGGGAATACGAACCACGGTTTTCATGAAAGGATGTCCATTATCGTGCCGTTGGTGCCATAATCCCGAAAGTATGAATCCGGCTATTTGCAGTGTTGCAAAAACGGTTCGTATTGGTGTGAAAACATTTACCGAAGATGAAACCGTCGGACGTGAAATGACAGTGGCAGAAGTCATGACTGAACTTCGCAAGGAGCAAATATTTATGGAAGAATCGGGTGGGGGAGTAACCTTTTCAGGAGGAGAACCTTTGCAGCAAGCAGACTTTTTAGTTGAGATGCTTGTTGCCTGTCACTCGGAAGGAATGCATACGGCAGTTGATACCTGTGGTTTTGCCAATTGGGAAGTGCTGGAGAAAGTGGCCTGTCATACCGATTTGTTTTTATACGACCTTAAATTGATGGATCCTGATCTGCATAAAACAAATACCGGTGTCCCCAATCAACTTATATTGGATAATCTGACAAAATTAGTGAGTATGGGTAAAAAAGTTAGAATCCGTATTCCACTTATTCCTGAATTAACTTTTACACTGAACAATATCCGGCAGACAATCGTTTTTCTATCAAAATTGAACTTGTCGGTAGCAGGAGTCGATTTATTGCCATACCACAATACAGCCTTACACAAGTATGAACGCTTTGGGATTGAAAACCACCTGAAAGAATTGAAATCCGTAAACAAGGCCGAATTGTCGGATGTGCAACATCTATTCGAAGAAGCCGGATTCGTGGTTAAAATAGGTGGATAACCGGATTCACAAGTTAGAAAGATCTTAACTTTTAAGACTTATAACCGGAGAACATCCATTCTGAGCGAACTTTCAAACATTAAACTTTCAAACATCAAACGTCAAACGTCAAACCCTTCACCCCATGACTTCAAGAATTCAACTATTACGCGAACAAAGCCTCAACGCAGTTAACCGAATATCGGCCGAGCGAGGGATCCTGATCACTGAATTTTATAAGAATCATATCGCTTTTGGTGATTCAATACCTGTACAACGGGCTAAATCATTCCGGTATATCCTGGAGAATAAATATCTATGCATTAACGAACTGGAGTTGATTGTGGGAGAGCGTGGACCGGCACCTAAAGCAACACCTACCTATCCGGAAATAACCGTACACTCCTTAAAAGATCTGGAAATACTGAACACCCGTGAAAAGGTCTGGTTTCGGGTGGATGATGACACCCGTGACGCATTTGAAAAAACGATTATACCATTCTGGAACGGACGTTCGAACCGCGACAGGGTGATGAATACGATGTCTGCCGAATGGCACGATGCATACAACAGTGGTATCTTTACCGAGTTTATGGAGCAACGTGCACCGGGACACACAGTTGCCGGATATAAAATTTACAAAAAAGGAATGCTTGATATTATTGCTGATGTTGAAGTCAGTATGGCGTCCCTGGATTGGTTAACCGACCCGCTGGCTTTCGATAAAATGGAAGAGCTAAAAGCAATGAAGATTACAGCCGAGGCGATTATCTTGTTTGCCAACCGGCACGCCGAGGCACTGGACGTACTGGCATCCACAGAAAAAGATCCTTCACGCAAGGAAGAACTTACTGAAATGGCGCGGATATGCAGGCGGGTTCCTGCCTATGCACCGGCTACTTTTCACGAAGTGTTGCAACATTACTGGTTTGTTCATTTAGGAGTCGTTACTGAATTGAATCCCTGGGATTCGTTTAATCCGGGTAGGCTTGATCAGCATTTATTCCCCTTTTACAGATCCGAAACAGAAGCAGGAACATTAAACAGGGAGCAGGCAGTGGAAATGCTTCAATCGTTCTGGATTAAATTCAACAACCACCCTTCACCTCCCAAAGTAGGTATAACTGCCCTTGAAAGTAATACGTATACCGATTTTTCATTGATTAATCTGGGGGGTGTTACTCCTGATGGACTTGATGCCGTGAATGAAATGACCTATATCCTGTTGGATGTGATTGAAGAAATGCGACTGCTTCAACCAAGCTCTATGGTTCAACTGAGCCGGTTGAATCCTGATGCTTTTATTGAAAGGGCGGTGCAAATCACCAAGACCGGATTTGGACAACCTTCCATTTTTAATACAGATGCCATCGTCCAGGAGTTAATGAATCAGGGAAAAACCGTGGAAGATGCCCGCAACGGTGGTGCCAGCGGTTGTGTGGAAAGTGGTGCGTTTGGTACGGAAAGCTATATTCTGAGTGGGTATTTTAACCTGCCAAAGATACTTGAATTGACGTTGCACAACGGTTTTGACCTCCGGACAAATAAACAAATCGGTATCAAAACAGGTAAACTGCCTGACTTCAATAACTATTCGGATTTATTGGCCGCGTTTAAAGCACAGGTAGAACATTTTATCGCGATAAAAATAAAGGGAAGCAACGCCATCGAAAAAATATTTATGACCTTTATGCCGACACCATTCCTTTCGCTGATCATAGACGATTGTGTGGCCTCCGGCAAGGATTATATTACCGGTGGTGCCCGATATAATACCAATTACATTCAGGGTGTGGGAATGGGTACAATGACTGACTCGCTTACTTCGTTGAAGAAACTTGTTTTTGAAGATAAAGTCATAACGTTGACAGCATTTGTAAATGCGTTGGAAAATAACTTCGAAAATAACGATGAACTGCTCTATAAAATTCTATACAAAACTCCGAAATACGGAAATGATGATGATCAGGCCGATAGCCAGCTGGTAGATGTGTTCAATATTTATTATGATGCGGTGAGTGGACATAGCAGCCCCCGCGGTGCAGTTTATCGTATCAACCTGCTGCCGACAACCTGTCATGTCTATTTTGGAAGTGTCATGCATGCCGGACCCGATGGCCGAAAAGCGGGTATGCCTGTCTCGGAAGGCATTTCACCGGTGCAGGGCTCAGATAAAAATGGTCCGACATCGGTTATAAAATCAGCGTCAAAAATTGATCATTTGCATACCGGCGGGACGTTGTTAAATCAAAAATTCAGTCCTGATTTCTTTGAAGATGAAACGGCTGTTCGTAAAGTCTCAAGTCTGGTCAGAAGCTATTTCCGAATGAACGGACATCACATTCAATTTAATGTGGTCGATGGTGCTACGTTGCGTGATGCTCAGTTGCATCCGGAGAAATATAGGAACCTGATTGTCCGGGTGGCAGGGTACAGCGATTATTTCAATGACCTGGGGGTTGACCTTCAAAACGAAATAATAAACAGGACGGAACATGAGTGCGTATAATAATTTAACTTCTGCGCCGTTTTAAAGTCAGGTAAACTTAGTTTAATAATCAAATTTTGTAATATGTTCGACAAAAAAACTTACATCCAACGAAGAAAAGTTCTGAATGAAAAGATTGGAACCGGATTAATATTATTACTTGGTAACGAAGAAAGTCCAATGAATTATGCCGATAACGGGTATCATTTCCGACAGGACAGTAGTTTTTTGTATTATTTTGGTATCGATTTTCCCGGTCTGGTCGGAGTGATCGATGTTGATAATCAACGACAAATCATTTTTGGAAATGATTATACGATCGATGATATCGTGTGGATGGGATCACAACCGACCATAGCCGAAAGGGTCTCTTCGGGGGGGATAGATGAGTCTTTACCACTTGACGAATTATCTAAGATAGTTTTTACAGCACAACAAAAGGGCAGGGAAATTCATTTCTTGCCTCCTTACCGGCCTGAAAACAAACTTAAATTACAGCAATTACTCACTCTTCAACCCGACGAATTAAGTGCGAAATCCTCACTGAAACTAATCCGTACTGTGGTAAGTCAACGAGAAATTAAATCTTCCGAAGAGATTATTGAAATTGAACATGGCGTTAATTTATCCGTGGATATGCATGTAGCTGCTATGCAGCTTATTCGTCCGGGGATGACGGAAGCACAGATCGCGGCACGGGTTTATGAAATTACACTTGCCGCCAATTGTGAACTTTCTTTTCCAATTATTGCCACCATCAACGGCCAGACATTACACAACCATTACCATGGCAATGTATTGAAAAGGGGTGATCTGTTTTTACTGGATGCAGGTGCCGAAACCCGTATGCATTATGCCGGTGATTTGTCGAGTACTTTCCCGGTAGATGTGACGTTGAACAACCAACAAAAAGTAGTCTACGAAATGAGCCTGAAAGCGCATCAGGCAGCTATTGACCAACTTGCTCCAGGTGTACCTTTTCTACAGGCACATATGGCTGCCTGCTATTCAATTGCTGCAAGTATGAAGGAACTGGGACTAATGAAAGGGAATATAGAAGATGCCGTGGAACAAGGTGCACATGCCTTGTTTTTTCCGTGCGGTACAGGTCATATGATGGGACTTGACGTTCATGATATGGAAGATTTGGGCGAAGTATGGGTTGGTTATGATGGAAAACCCAAGAGTACACAGTTTGGACTTAAATCATTGCGGTTGGCTAAGACCCTGAAGCCCGGACATGTGTTTACCATTGAACCCGGTATTTATTTTATTCCTGAGCTAATGGATAAATGGCAATCAGAAGGTCTTTTCAATGAATACATCAACTGGACGGAAGTTCAAAAGTATCGTAACTTTGGAGGTATCCGTAATGAAGAAGATTTTACTATTACCCAAACAGGTGTTCAACGGCTAGGTAAAATGAAACCAAAAACGGAAGATGAGATAGATATAGTTAGAAATTATCAGAGATAAAAAAACAGAGTCGTAAAGGCTCTGTTTTTTTATTTGACAACACTGATATTTATGTTCGGTAATTCAACCTGGAATTTCACCTTAGCTTTTAATGCGGCAAAGACCCGCATCAAAGTATCTAAGGTAACATTATTTGCATTGTTTTCAAGCCTGGAAATTTGAGTTCTCTGGACGCCTATTAGTTTTCCCAGCTCTTCCTGTGTCATATTACGTTCCTGACGTGTTTGCTTAATTGCTTTTCCAATCATGTCTAACTGTAATTCATATTCAAAATTTTCCCTATCGGGTGAACCTACATTTCCGATTAGTTCATTTTGTACTTCCTCTAAGTTATATGTTTTCATTTTATTTCTCATTTAAATATTTCATTCTTAATTGAATCGCTTTCTGTATTTCATTGTCCGGTACTTTAGCCCTTTTTTTTATGAAACCATGAGTCGAAACTACAAGGGTTTTTGATTTATCAGTTTTATCCCAAAACGATAAAAACCGATAATGAATTCCCTGATATAAAGTTCTGAACTCCCAAATATCATCATTTATTTTCTTGAAAAGTTCCGGATCATTTTCAATCTGTGCTTTTCTTATATTGTATAATATTTTCTCGTAATGTTTTTTATCAAGACTTTTAAAAAGTCATAAGCTTCTTGCAGGAAAACAATTTCAAATAGTTTTCTCATAAATGGATAAATCTGGTTACAAAGATATTAGTTGTTTACATATAACGAAACATTTGCATCGATTGTTTTATAAATATAATTCAAGGGTTAGATTTTTATTTGAGAGCAAATAAATTAAAATGATTATCCGCATGCTGTCCTGGTGATGCTTATTTCCACAGATTATTTTTTAATGAAAGAAATTAAGAAAGAGATTGTTTACAAATTACACAGATATTTAGATTGATACTCTTCAATTTCTATGAATAGAGTAGATTTTTAACTTGTAAAGTGATACAAGGAACGTTTAGTACATCCAGACCTGTCTGGATGCTCCGACATGTTGGTAGAAATGGTGTAATTGCATATAGACTTTATTTCTTCGCACCTACCAGATCCCAGGCAGGAGGTGTTATCCCCATCAGGTTTTTCACAAAGAAGTCGTACCGTTTATGCTCACCAAAATCTCCACCCATGGTATGCCCAATACCCGGCAATACCACCAGCTCGAAATCTTTATTTGCTTTTATCAATGCATTGCAAACCTGAAAGGTTGATGCAGGATCAACATTATCGTCCAATTCTCCCACTACCAGCATAAGTGGACGTGATTGCAGATGAGCATTGACTACATTCGAATTTGCGGCATATTCTTCCCCGACGGGGTAGCTCATCCATTGTTCATTCCACCAGAGCTTATCTATTCTGTTATCATGGCATCCGCATGCTGAATAGGCAGCCTTGTAATGCTCCGGATGAAAAAGGGTAGCCCACATGGCAGCTTGTCCACCGGCTGAAGCTCCATAGATACCCAGTCTGTTTATATCCATGAAGGGATACCTGGCAGCAGCGGCTTTTGTCCAGGCAATACGATCAGGGAAGCCGGCATCTTTCAGGTTTTTATAGATAATATCTTCGAAAGCTTTCGAACGAAATGAAGTCCCCATACCATCCATTTGCACGACGATAAAGCCCAGCTCAGCAATAGAGGTCAGATAACGGTTGAACGAAAAGAAAGACTTTGGTGTATACTGGCTTCCCGGGCCGGCATAAATATATTCCAATACCGGATATTTTTTGTTGGGATCGAAATTTGTAGGCCGAATGATGATTCCCCAAATATCTGTTTTACCATCACGTCCTTTAGCTGAAAAAGGTTCGGGAGCATTCCAACCTGTTTTAAGCAATTCAGAAATGTCAGCTTTCTCTAAGGGCATTATGATTTTGCCATTTGTAGCACTCCGCAGTACAGAGACGGGAGCTTTGTCGACTGTAGAATAGACATCCACCATAAACTTGTTATCCTCAGAGAACCATGCCTGATGCATTCCTTCTTCGGGAGTCAGGCATATAAGGCCGGTACCATCAAAGTTAATGCGGTAATAGTGTGTCAGGTAAGGATCTTCATTTTGTGCCATGCCACTGGCAGAGAAAATTATTTCACGTTTTTTTTCATTTACATTGATCACATCACGCACGTACCATTCTCCTTTTGTGATCTGGTTTTTTACGGTCCCTGATTTCCTGTCGTACAAATACAGATGATTCCAGTTGTCACGTTCGCTCATCCAGATGATTTCATTCCCGTTGGAAAGGCTCCTTCTGAAGTAGCGATTGTAATTGACAAATGTTTTAGAAGTTTCTTCTATCAGAGTCTTTATTTCGCCGGTCCCGGCAGACATTTCCAGGACCCTGTATACCTGGCTCCCCCGTTGATTGAATTCAAACAAGACTGATGCATTGTCTTTGCTCCATTCAAATCCTTTTAAGTCAAGTTGACTGTTGAATAGTTCAGTATCAGGTATCTTTTTGTCCCCGCTTTCCACATCGAATAGTACCGGAGTACGGACAGGCAGTACATCACCCGGTTTGAGGTAGTCCCTTTGTAATAACTTTGGCTGAAGTTGATCGGAAGGTGAAGATTCAATAAGGTGCAATTTCCTTACTTCAGCAGCATGAATTCTCATCACCGCCAGTTTCTTCGAATCGGGTGACCAGGAGATATTAGACGAATAATAGTCGTCCGTTGTGCCATCAGTACTTAGTGCTTTTTCAACTCCCGTTTTAATGACTTTAATATACAGATTGTTGTCTTTTAGAAAACCTTCCATTTTCTTGTCAGGTGACAATACCGGTTTCCCTTTCCGTTCATCATCAACGTTACCCCAATATTCATCTTTATGTTTCTCTGTTTTATCCCCCTTTTTAAGTGAATTATTCTTAGTGATAAAGTCCCAGTTGTATGTGTTGTATTCGAAATGAATCGTATCCAATGAGTTTGAAACATTTAAATTTTGTAACGGCAACTTATTGGCATCAACAGGTGTCTCAGCAGACAGACTAAGTTCGAGTGCTAACTTATTCTGATCGAAAAGAGGTTTCCGTGTCTTGTCCTGCGCATTAATTAATATGTACTTTTTCCCCTGAGGCGTGTTGCTTACATACCAAAACAGGTTCGTATCGCCTATCCATTGAGGAGTTACATTCGAATAAAACACTTTATCCTTTACCCTGGTTTCCAAAGAAAAGGCCCGGTTGTAATCGCTGACAGTACCTTGGGCTAAAAGTAAAAGGACATTCATCCAAACAAAGATGAAAAGGATTGAAAATTTAGTCATATCAATTTGTATTTATTACTGAAAGTAAGATGTTATTAGAATTGAATCGTATGCAGATTTAGAAGAATAATATGCTCAAATAATCGATCACTAAATGAAATATTGCCTATGAATGGGGTGCTACAGATACTTAATTCAGGCTTGCAAAGTTATCAGTTTTAATTTAATTTTAAACATAACTTTTAAAAAATGCAAAAACAAATAATCCAATTAAATTTAGCGACTTCTTTATGATGCAAATAGGAGACTAAATATCAGATAATAAGATGTTAAACTTTTAAGCCGGTGGCTGTTAGATGTTATGTTGTTTTGATTCAACTGCATTATTTGAGAATATCAACACATACCAAAATATTCTATTCAGTAAAATTTCACCGGATATTAAATCGAATTTAATATCCGGTAAAAAAATAACATATCAGAGCTTTTAGTTCCCGGATTACAAATCAATTTAAATTCTATTATTAAATGATTAACCATAAATGAAAAAGCAGAGATTTTACCCTCTGCTTTTTTTGTAACCAAACACACAACTAATCACGAAACAAAAAATCACTTATTTTTTTAATACTTTAGGCCAACCTAATTCATCCCATTCCAGTCTTTCAATTCTGAGTTTTGGTTTCCCTTCATCTTTAGCATCGTATCCATGAAATACCAGATAATCTATGCCATTAAAACTAACAACAGCATTGTGACCTACGCCATCCCAGTCTTTATCCCCCTGCATAAGTATGGTCCCGCCACCCCGGGTCATTAAGGTTCCTGTTTTATCCATGTAGGGACCTGTAACTTTCGCTGACCGGCCAACAATCATTTTATATGTGCTGTTTATCCCTTTGCAGCAATAATCGATGGAGGCGAATAAATAATAATATTTATCTTTTTTAAAGATGAACGGTGCTTCGATAGCATTCCCGCCTGCATCAACCGGATTATCATCGACAGCCGGAGGATTTTCCATAGCTGGATCCGTTTTCCTGGTAGCTATAGTAGGGATTGAATTGATATCTTCATCAATGCTTCTTGCATCAGGTGATAGTTTTACAAGTTTTATACCATCCCAAAAAGATCCAAAACATAAATAAGGGATCCCCTTTTCATCAATTACCATATTTGGATCAATAGCATTCCAGTTCGTTTCACCCGGTATCGATTGAATAATCTTCCCTTGATCTACCCATTTAAATAAAGGGTCATGCGGATTCAGTGTTTTATTAATTGCCAAACCTATACACGAAGTGTTTTTACCAAATGCTGACACTGAATAATATAAATAATACTCCCCATTGTACAGCGAAATGTCAGGCGCCCAGATATGACCTTTAAAAGACGGAATAGCCTCAACTGCCCATCCTGGTGCTTTTGAAAATACCGGTTCGTTTCTTTCCCAATTTTTCATATCCGTGGACGAAAAAACTGAAATTCCAAACCCTGTACAAAAGATATAATAAGTGCTGTCTTGTCTGATCATAACAGGATCATGAACTATAACATTGCTTTGAGCAAATGCTTGATTCAAAAAAAATATACTCATCAGGATAATTAAAAAAAAACCAGGATTCTTTTTTAAAGCAATGTCGAAATTTGAAATGGTTTTACTTTTAGTTTTTTGAAACATTTGTCATTGATTTTCAAAATTAATTATGCGAAAATGATATAAACCTGTATTGTCAAATCCGACCTTGAGATTAGTGTTTTATGCTAATCTCCGTTTTGAGTTTATTGAAAATTTGTTATGCAAACAACTTATAATAAATAGAAATTGTTATGAATATAATAGTTGGTTTTCAGAAGAGATCAATAAATTCTATATCACAATTTTTTTCCCCACACTGCGGTTCCTTTGTTATTTAAACCTGTAAATATAACCGTAACCGGCCTTCCGGTTTTTTCCCAATCATGCCCTTTTTGTACATATACTTTATCTTTATTCCCGTTACTCCAATTAATCTGAAGCCATGGAGCAGTATAAGTCCATGTGTTACCCGAATCTCCGTTTATTGTACCATTTGCATTAATAGTCAACGATGTGGCAACCTGTAAATCAGGAGATGTCTGTTCTGCTGAATATCCGGGCACGATATTATAATCCAACGAAATATAATCCCAGGTCCCGGCAATGCTATCATTTGAAACTGTGGCATTACTTTCCCAGGCATAGCGTTCGGGCGACGCAACCGGCCATCCATCCGAAGTCCAAAATAGCTTACGTACGTGTAAATCCATATAATAGCTGTTTACGCCTGGTCGTGCCTGATGAGCAATGTAGAACTGGCCATTACTATCATCAAATACGCTGACATGAGACGTCCCTTGCCATCCACCATGTCCGGTAAATTGATAGGGTGCCAGTATCATTGGACCATGATCAACATTTGTATTTGCATCAATGCCGTTAAAGTCATAATAGGGTCCTGTGGGATTATCTGCTTTGCATACCCGGGTGTTATATTTTGTTTGTAACCAATCGTAAGCTATAAACAGAAAATATTTTTTTAAGTCAGGGTTGTAAATCACTTCGGCTCCTTCAATGTTACCGTTATATTTCCCATTTGTAAATCCGCGGTTAGCAATACGGGTTCCTTTATCGCCGTTATTTGCAGTAAGTCCTGTAGCAGGATCTAATTTTAAAATATAAATTCCATCCCAGGCCGAGCCATAGTACATGTATTGCTCTCCACCGGGAGTAGTAATTACAGTTGGATCAATAGCATTTGTTTGTTGTGATCCATCATTGGCAGAAGTAACTACCAGACCTTGTTCTGTCCATGGTCCGGTGGGAGATGAAGCAGTTGCCAGCCCAATGACGCTTAGTCGCGCAACAGCGGAGGACAAGGAATAATAAAGCCGGTATACATTTCCCACTTTCATTACGTAAGGAGCCCATAAAGCATCAAAGGGTAATCCTCCCATCTGCTTAATATAAGCTGAACCTTTTGCGGGAAGTTCGCTGAAAACCCAACCCACAAATGTCCATTGTACTAAATCTTTAGATTTTCTGATTTGAATCCCCGATCGTACTGTAATACCATAACCCACATCTGTACAATAGCAATAATAATAGTCGCCGAATTTCTTAATTGTTGGATCATGTACATTATAAGATCCCCATTTCGAATAATAATTGAACGGAGCTACATCAGCATACGTATCCTCAATGGTATTAATATCAAAAGGGACTACTGTTTTTGTAGTATCTGTAACAATAGGTGGATTGTTGGGAATAATATCAGCATTTTTCGAACATGAAAAAACCAATAGTGAGACAACAATTAACAAACAGGAAGAATGTATTTTAAACATAAGTGATTATAAATGAGAAACAAATATAGTGTAAATTAATTAGATAAACATGCCCTTGTAAATCGACACAAGGGCATGATAATCTTAATCCGCTGAATTCGGAGTCAAATTTGGATTGTTGTCAAGCTCAATTTGAGGAACCGGAAGGTATTCATGTCCGGTAGACCAGGTATTAAATTCAGGATCATGAGTTTTAAGCATGGTTAATTTTGCATTATCATTTAACCATCCCCAACGCATAATGTCATAGAAGCGCACTCCTTCGATACCAAGTTCCAACGCTCTTTCGTGGGCGATTTGATCTCTCATTGCCGATTGACTCAATCCCGGTTGTGATGTAGCCAGATCCGGCAGTTTTGCACGATCTCTCACTTGCTGTATATAAGAATATACTTCTGATGTAGGTCCATTCATTTCATTTAAAGCTTCGGCATACAAAAGAATAATTTCAGAATACCGCATAATCCGATAATTGATGCCTGAGTTATCCCTCAATCCTGCACCTTCCGCTGTAAATCCGCTAAGACGTGCATAAGTATATTTGGCAATGTAAATTTTCTTGTTGGTTTTATCAATTTTGTTCGTCTGGTAAGGTTTTATACCAAAAATTGTATTCGATCGTCCATCGGTAGTAGGATATGTATCATATTCACTTTCATATGAAACAATTGTCCAGTAAAGTCGTGGATCTAATTTTCCGTCATTACATCTTTCCTGTTTAAATTCATTGTATAGCCATTGTGTAGGGTGAAAATCTTCCCAGGCACCGAATGCAACCATACCATAAGGAAAGTCAAGCGCTGAAGCTTGTTTCCATGAAGAGGATGGATCGCCTGTCCAGTTTTCAGTGGTTCCTACCCCTGTTAAAAACTGTACTTCAAATAATGATTCGGAATTATTTTCTTTAGCCATAGTAAAATTATCTCCGTAATTTGCCATTAAACTGTATTGCTTCGAATCAATTACAGCTTTCAGTTGCACGGCAGCTTCAGACCATTTTTGTTCAATCATTAAGAGTTTTCCGAGTAGTCCTGTTGCAGAACCCCAGGTAGCTCTCCCTTTTTGCCCCTTATCGTCACCGGTAACATTATCATAGCTTTTTGGTAACATTGATTGGGCATTGGTCAGATCGGATTCAATGGCCGCAAATATCTCGGCGCGCGTCGCTGTACGAGGATAATAATTCGTCTGATCAACTGGTTTGGTAAGTACCAGTGGGACTACCTGATAATTTTCCATTAACTCATAATAAGCCAGGGCACGCAGATAATAGGTTTGACCCAGCAGCCTGTTTTTATAGTCCGGACTTGAGTAAGTTACATTCGGTGCATTAAATAGTACCAGGTTCGCTTTAGCAATCATTTGGTACAAATCACGCCATGGCCATTGTAAAACGTCATAATCTGCATGAACTGTAAAGTTCCCGGTTAAAGGATAAATGGTCCAGGGAGAAGCGGAATTAACATCGTCACCCCGGACATCCTTTAGACCAGGAAGTGTCCGCTGATAAGTGCCATCGATAATAAGACGATTGTATATAGCAGTTACACCTTCGGAAATTTGACTCTCATTTTTCCAGAAATCAGCCGAAGTTTGTGTGTTCGGGTTTGCAACATCCAGGTTGCTATCGCAGGAATCAAACAACAACGTGATCGATAGAGCTGCAATGATATATTTTATGTGATTCATATTTGTATTTTTTTTAAATTATTTTAAGCTCAACTTGATACCTAACATCATTGTCCTTGGAGTCGGATACGATCCGCTATTAAATCCCGGACTCCAGACAGAGCCAGTACTATAGTCAGGATTAAAACCTTTATAACCTGTTATCGTATATACATTTTGACAGGTTGCATAAATCCGAAGAGATGAGAATGCTTGTTGTATAAATTTAGAAGATAATGTATACCCTATAGTGATATTCGATATTTTCAGATAAGCCCCGTTTTGCAACCAACCGGGACGGTTTGAATCTCTTCCGTTGTCATTCGGGTCAGTATATACCACTCTTGGGATATCGGTATTGGTATGGGTAGGAGTCCAACTGTTCAGGATTTCTGTATCCCAGTTAAGACCACCCGAAGTGTGCATTAACTCACGATAAATGGCGTCGTCCACTAAAAATTTAGTTACTCCGGTAGCCATCAGTGAAAAGTCAAAAGCTTTATAGCTGGCATTAAAAGTAAATCCATAATTGAAATGAGGAATACCACTTCCCAAATCGGTACGGTCTTCCGGTGTAATTTTGCCATCGCCGTTCAGATCTTTAAACTTAATATCGCCGGGAGCAGCAGAGGGTTGGTACACAGCACCTGCACCATTCTTGGCGACAGAGGCAGCATTTACAGCATCGATTTCACTCTGTGACTGGAAAAGCCCTGAGTAAACATATCCATACAAACGTCCGACTTCGCCACCCTCTTTGGTAATAGATCCTGCACCATAAATAGGTTGTCCGTTATTTCCAAGGTTGATTACTTTATTTGCCAGTGTCGAAGCATTGACTGTGATATCGAATTTGAATGGATTTTTATGATTGTGATAGGTGGCTGTGAATTCAAATCCCGAGTTCTCGACAATCCCTGCGTTTACAACCGGATAATTGTTAATTGATCCGACAGATAAAGGTATTGGCACACCAACTAACAAATCAAAACTTCTTGAATTGTAATACTCGGCCGTGAAATCAAAAGCATGATTCAAAAAACTTGCATCAAGCCCGATATTTGCCATGCGTTTAGTTTCCCACTTAATTTTAGTATCCACAACTGATGATTCGCTACCACCATAAACGACGTTGCTATTGAAATTATACACGTAGTTTCGATTTACAGATTGTAGAAATTGATAGTCTCCAATATTTTCATTTCCAAGTTTTCCCCAACTGCCCCTTAGTTTTAATTCAGAGACAGTATTCTCATCAATAGTAAAAAATTTCTCGTGATTGATTTTCCATCCAAAGCCTACTGAGGGAAAATAACCAAACTTATTATTCGATCCAAAACGTGATGATCCATCTCTTCTTATTGTTCCGGTGAGTAAGTAACGATTATCATAATCATAATTTATACGTCCTAAATAAGAAGACAGGTAGTGATAACTATCGTAACTGGAACTCGTTGTGGCTTGTCCGTTTGCAATTTCCATGTAATAGGGGGTGGTAAATCCTTCGGCATGCCCTGTCAGCGTGTTATAGCTATCAGTCTGATAGGTTTGTCCTATTAAGGCCTCAATTTTATGTCTGCCAAATTGCCCGGAATAATTCAAAGTGTTTTCAACCAAAGCTGTTGTATAGGTTCTGTAACCATCATCCAATTTAGCAAGCGTATTGGTATAAAAGGCAGTTAAATCAAATGCAGGAACCCAGTTGAAATCCTTGACAGTGGTTTTGTCCCATGATACATTCAGTTTATACTTTAAAGTTTGATTTGTATCAAATCCAAATAATTTACCTAAATCAGCTTCCGTATACCCGTTTGCCGACATACGGTCTACGACTGTATTTTGTTTAAGTATATTATTCATGGCTACAATGTTCAATGAATACATTTCTCCCTGTGTGTCCACATTATAACTTCCGAAACCGGATGAAGTGGAACTGTCGTATACTTTTTGTGTTGGAATGGAAGCTACCAGCGTGTTAATTATCGGTGGATTTCCACCGGAGAAACTTGACTGGTTTGTTGAATTCAATCCATCTTGATTCGAATGAGTATAACCAACGGTGGTACCAAATTTAAAGATGCTAGTTTCAAAAGTGTTTGATGCTCTGACAGTGTATCGTTGATAATCCGGGCCAACACCCACTAAAGTTCCTTTTGAATCATAGTAATCCAGTGAAATATTGTAGGTGTTATGTTGTCCCCCTCCTGAGAAGTTGACATTGTGGTCCTGACGTATCCCTGTTTTAAGCGCTGAATTTTGCCAGTTAGTGTTTACATTACTTATATAATCCGGGGAAGTGGGATCATTGGCTGACCAAACGGGCAATCCATTATTTAAGCGGCTGCGGTTATTCATAGACTGGTAATCAGCACTCCCTAATACAGGCATCGTTTTTGAAATGTTATCAACCCCAAAATATCCTGAATATTCAACATGCAGCGGAGTGGCTTCTTTTCCTTTTTTAGTAGTGATAATAATAACTCCGTTTGCAGCACGTGAACCATAAATGGCACAGGCAGAAGCATCCTTTAATACCTGCATGGATTCTATGTCATTGGGAGAAAAATCGCGGGCACTGGTACCTACCGGTACTCCATCGATTACATATAATGGAGAAGAATCGCCAAACGTACTAAATCCACGGATTCTAATAGTAGGGTCAGCACCCGGTTGTCCATCAGTTGTAACATTAACACCTGCCACAAGTCCTTGAAGTAAAGTCCCTATGTTGCTGTTTGATCGCTTTTTCATATCGTCCACCCCAACAACAGCAACTGATCCTGTAATATCTGATTTCTTCTGTGTCCCATAACCGACGACAACTACTTCGTCAACATTGACGGATCGTTCGGAAAGAGAAACATTTATTGTGCTATTATTCCCAATTTCAACGTCCTTAGATTCCATCCCTATGAATGAAAATGTTATCGTTTTGGCATTGTTGGGTAATGCCAGTGTATAATAACCTTCTAAATCTGTAATAGTTCCTTTGTTAGTTCCATTTACTTTAATCGAAACTCCGGGAATAGAAGATCCATTGGCATCGGTTACTTTACCATGAATCGTTTTTGTAGATTGCGAATATCCTGAAACGGCCAGAAAACTGTTTAACAGAATAATGAGTGTCAGGCTGATTAGTCGACTTGATCTGGAATGTTTTTTTAATGCCAGGGAATTGATTGTCCCATTTTTTAATGACTTGTACATGCTTTTTAAATTTTTGTGAATTTTCATGGTTGTTAAAATCTAAAATTAAAGAGATTCTAGATCACCAAACTAGGGGAAATGTTGTGCTTTCATGAAATAAATTATTTTTTTAGTTGGTTGATATTTGTTTTTAAATACGATTGATTAATTGTGAAAGTATATTTAAAACAAGCGTTCGAAATACACTTATTTTATAAAGTATAACTGTACATGAAATCCATTTATTAAAGAATGGTGCAAATTTATGGATAGTCGGCGTTCGCAAAGTATACATATGTTTATTTGTAGTGGACATATGTTTCAAAAGGGAATAAAAACAGAAAAAAGCAGATGACAGGCTTAAATAACTCAAAAAAATAAGTTGCCGTATACAAAGAAAAGTATTCTACTCTTCAGGGAGTTAAGGGATGTGTTTATATATTGACGGTTTTTCTGTCCTGAATTAGAAAAATAATTATTCGATTCTAAGTCAGAACAGAAAAATCCGCAATGTTGTTTTGAAAAGAAAAAAGCAAATGATTGAATTATAATTTAAAAGTAATCAGATTAAATGATTTGGGTACCAGTTCTATTTCGATAGTATTCCCGGTTGTTTTGATTTCTTTTTCAGTTGGAATAATTGTAGTTGGGTTATCCAGTGTATTCTCATCATCCATGTTTTTAGAAATCAAAATTGTATGTGATCCTATGCGTTCGGCTTTTTTCAAACCATTGAAAGTATACACAACCTTACGTGTTTCGGTTGACGTATTTGCAATTTTCAATATGATTTCATTTTTAGTTTTATCTATAGCAGAACTTGCAAACAATCCATTCTGTCCCGCTAATGGAAGTTTGTTTTCGCGGGTTGTAAGTACATTCGTACCTGCATGCATGCCATAAAGCTGTTGTACATAATAGTTAGGCGATTTTACTGAGCGAAGATTGTCAAACCAGATCATGTCCGGACGCCATTGCCATCCTTCAACATGAGCAAAAAGCGGTGCGTAGGTACACATTTGTACTATATCTGCATTGCGTTCAAATCCTGTCATGAAAGCGGCTTCGCAGAGTGCCGATTCAAAATTGTTTTTTCTGTTTGTTGGATGACAGGCATACTCTCCGGCAAATACCTTTGGTGACTTTCGATCGTAGTTGTCATACCGGTTGGCATTAGCTAAAAACCATTGAGGGTTTTTGTAATAATGTTCATCTACCAGATCGGTTTTCAGGCGTTTCATTTCTTTCCAACCATATTCAAAATCTTTCCCGTCAGGACTGGGACCTGCCGAACCGATCACTTTAATAGTGGGATATTTATCACGGATAGCTTTCATAAATGGTTCAAGACGCTCCGGATACAGACTTCCCCATTGTTCATTCCCTACAGCCAGCAATTTCAACTTGAACGATGCCGGATGGCCCATATCGGCGCGGAGTTTCCCCCATTTGGTAGTGACATCTCCATTGGCAAACTCAATTAAATCGAGGGCGTCCTGAATATAAGGTTTCAGATCGTCGACTGCCACGTGGGCATTGATATCCTTATTCTGGAACTGGCAAGCCAGTCCGCAGCTGATTACAGGTAATGGTTCTGCACCTATTTCTTCCGAGAATTGGAACAATTCATAAAATCCCATTCCATAGGACTGGAAATAATCCGGGAAAAACCGGTTTGGGAAAGTATACTCCCAGCGGTTTTCATTTAACCTTCGGTTTTCAACAGGACCCACTGAGTTTTTCCATTGGTACCTGTTTTCCAGAGTGGTGCCTTCAACAATACAGCCTCCGGGGAAACGAAACACTCCCGGGTGTAAATCGTATAATGCCTGTGCCAGATCTTTCCGTAATCCGTTTTCATGGCCTTTCCAGGTATCGACAGGGAATAATGAAACATGATCAATATCAAGACTCACTTTCGACGTTAGAAAAATACGGATCCTCGCTTTAGGTTCCATTTTTGTCGATTTTAAAACGACCTGATATTTTCTCCATTCTTTTGATTCAACAGTTAAGGTCTGAGTTGAAAAGACAGAACTTTCCCTGTCGATCAGTTCAATTCGTATGCTTCCTTTTTCTTTTCCTTCAGGAATTCTTGCCCATACCGAAAATCGATATGCAGCATCTTTTTGTACCCCAATTCCGAAAAATCCTTCGTTATCAAGCCCGGTTAGTTTCTCATCATGCCCGGGATAGGAAAGACGCACATAATGTGGATTGTTTGCGAATGGGGCTCCATCAGTACGTACTTCCACATTCCCAAAGGTATTCCATCCCAGTAAGCTTTGAGGAAATTCAAATGACCGGTTTTTGATTAATTCGGCATACAAACCACCGTCGGCACCGTAATTAATATCTTCGAAGAAAATGCCATACATCGTTTTCTGGATGGATGATCCGACATTTTTGACATCTACCTGAATAGAGTGTGTTTGAGCAATAACAGATAGGGATCCTAACGAGCAGGAGAGTGTTAAAACAACAAGCAAAAGTATTTTTTTCATGTTATAAATGATATTTTAAATTTAATACAAAGTAATTAAATATTTACAGCATCAAGGAGGACTATAATTTTTTTTAAGTGGAAAAAAACATATTACAGTTCACTGAAATGTATTTTATAAACTCATTTCTTTGAAATGCACGAATAATCAATTTTCTAAAGGGGGTTGAATGACTTCCTTGTCTTCTTCTAAAAAAACACTGGGTTGAATCCCAAAATGTTTGGTAAAGCAACGGGTGAAGTATTTAGGATCATTAAATCCGACTTCGTAAGCGATCTCTGAAATGTTGAGAGAATGGGATGCCCTGTTTTTTATGATTAATGTGCGCGCAATATTTAGCCTGTAAATGCGGATAAACCTGCTGGCTGATTGTCCCGCAAGGTTCTTTAGTTTTTTATGAAGCAAGCTACGGCTAATGCCCATTGTTTCGATAAATTCTGCCACATCGAAATCAGGATTCGTATAATTATCTTTAATGACTTTCAGGGATTTGTCAATAAATTTTTTATCCAGTGAATCTTCATTAATATTAAGGGCATCAGTATCCATGCTCTCTGTAAAACGTAATTGAACCCGATCCCTTTTTTCATTCAGATTCAAAATAATAGCTTTCAATAAGTCTTCATCAAAGGGTTTTATAACAAATGCATCTGCACCCAGGTGATAGCATTCTATTTGTGTATCTGTCGACGATTTGGCAGTAAGCAGAATAACAGGAATGTGAGATGTTGCAAAGTTTGTTTTAATGCGTTTGCAAAATTCCATACCATCCATTTCGGGCATCATGATATCACTTATAATTAAATCAGGCTGGTAGCGGTTTGTAACTTCCAAGCCGATAACGCCATTTGGAGCTTCCAATATATTGTATTCTGTATTTAGAATCGAACGGATATATTGACGCATGTCGCTGTTATCCTCCACAATAAGCAATATCGGTTTTCCTTTCGAAATGTCTTCATTGGCCATGTCGTTATCCAGCAATTGTTGGGCAATAGTCGACTCCATTGATTTACTATCCCTGGAAAGGTCAGTACTTTTAACCCGTTCAATGGGTAAAATAAACCTGAAACTCGAGCCTCCCGAATGTTGATTTCTGGCATCAATTTTACCATTGTGAAGCTGAATAATACTTTTGCATAAGTAAAGCCCGATGCCTGTTCCACTCTGACCATATCCTGAAAATGCCTGATTTTGTTTTGATTGATAGAACCGGTTGAATATCTTATCCAGATCAGTTTCCGGAATCCCTTTCCCTGTATCTTTTACCGCCACATAAAGCCTTTCTTTCTGATCCGATTTATCAAAATACGTGCTTGCTGTGACATGTATCTTACCGTTGTCAGGTGTAAACTTAATTGCATTTGACAATAAATTTCCCATTACCTTTTGCATATTATCGCGGTCAAAAAGAAATTCAGGAGGATTGATCCGGTATTGTTTAAAAAATACGATTCCCCGGTCTTTTACCAGTTCTTCAAATGGAAGTATCAAATTATCCAGAAACTCAACAAAATTCTGTTG
>Ga0302292_1000258_pt1 | contig 37232 bp, 35 predicted proteins | sample III_Fen_N2_1_FD_194553 | JGI IMG/M metagenome (GOLD analysis project Ga0302292, IMG submission 194553) | Peat permafrost microbial communities from Stordalen Mire near Abisko, Sweden - III_Fen_N2_1 | ecosystem: Environmental > Terrestrial > Soil > Wetlands > Permafrost | place: Sweden: Abisko...
GGAAATATACTTGTTAAGGCGAATCAATTCGTCGGTGGCAGGTTCGCTTACTTGTTGTTCCTTCTTTCTGAGGATGATCTTTTTTCCGGGATTTTCTTTCAATGTTTATTGTTTTTACTCAGAATGGTTTATCCTGATTTCGATCCTGCAAATGTCGTAAAATTTAATGAAGTTTTGTTCAAGGCCGAATCAGTTTCATTTTTCGTTAAGGTTCGAATAACTTCGGATCGTTTGTTTTGTTCGCTATCATTTGTCTTTTTTGTTTGATTACTTTAGCCGAATATTCCATGTGTTTTGAATGACGGCAAAAAGCATCCATATTGAACCGGTTGGTCAGGTAACCTTCGTAACGAGCGAACGGTCGGCAAGAATTCGATTAAGTATAAAATCGGATGGCGAGATCGTTGTATCGATGCCACCTTCCGTACTTTACCGCGAGGCCATCCGTTTTGTGAAATCGAAAACCGATTGGATTCTTAAACACCAATCGAAAGTAAAGGCTGGGTTAACTGTTTTTGCTCCTGAAAGCTGTTTTAAAACCAGGTTTCACAAACTTACCATTACCAAAGGGAATACGGATAAAGTGTATAACCGGGTTGGCAACGGTATCATTCAGATTTTTATTCCTGAAAGAGTTGATCACGAACAGCCCAAAATTCAGGAGTTTATTAAAAATACGCTGGTTGATGTGATGCGGTGGGAAGCCAAAATTTACTTACCCAAACGGCTGAAGGAACTGGCCGACAAGCATGGTTTCAAGTATCAGAATGTGAGTATAAAAAATGCATCGACCCGCTGGGGAAGTTGCTCGTCGGTCAACAACATCAACCTGAACCTTCACCTGATGCGTGTTCCGGAGCACCTGATCGACTATGTGCTGCTGCACGAGCTGGTGCATACGGTCGTAAAGAATCACGGCGATAAATTTTGGCTCATGCTGGAGCAACATTATCCCAATTCGCGAAAAGCCGACAAGGAGATGAACAACTACCGGACACAGACTTTTTAATAACCGGAGGATAAAAACAAACCACAATTGGTGTTTTTAGCTTGAATTTATAACTTCGTACAAAAATAAGGATTTATGGCAACTGTTATTATTAATGAAAAAACGAAGGAAGGGAAAAGGCTGATCGAATTTTTGCGGACACAAAATTATGTGACTGTAACTGAAGATATACCATCAGCTCAGCTAATCAGGTCAATGAACGAAGCCAAAACGGGAAAAGTGATCAGAGGCAAAAATATACATGACCTATTATCGAAGCTTAAAGAATAAGGTATGTACGAAGTCATAGCGACAAACCAATTCTCGAAAGATTATAAACGATGCATCAAGAGGGCGTATGATCTAACTCTTTTAGATGAACTCATTATCTTGCTTTCTGAAACCGGCATGGTGCCATCGAAATACAAACCACACACTTTGTTAGGAAATTTGAATGGATACCAAGAGTGTCATATTAAACCAGATTGGTTATTGATATGGATTATTGATGACTTAAATAAGACAATTTTTCTTATCTCGACCGGGACTCATTCAGATTTATTCAAATAAAATTAAGCATACATAAATGCTTCCGAATTGCGACTTTTTGATTTGAATTTCATGCACTTAATTCTAGTCAAGTCACAATCTTATCAAAAAATCACTTGCAAATGAACTGGAACCAGATTATATCGACCACCCGATTGGGTCAGGAAGAATACACAACCAACGAGAACAAACACAGCCGCACACAGTTTCAGCGCGATTACGACCGTATTATTTTCTCGTCGCCTTTCCGGCGGATGCAGAATAAAACACAGGTTTTTCCGCTTCCCGGAAGTGTTTTTGTACATAACCGTTTAACGCACAGCCTCGAAGTTGCCAGTGTTGGCCGCTCACTCGGAAGTATGTTTGTTGAGAAAGCTGAAAGCGAAAAAATGGAGGTAACAAATCCACTTTTCCAGGAAATCGGATCGGTGGTTTCGGCAGCTTGTCTGGCTCACGACATGGGAAATCCTCCATTCGGTCATTCGGGTGAAGACGCCATTGCTCAGTTTTTCAAAAAAAACACGAACCCGAAGCTTAGAGACGAACTCAACGAGGCTCAATGGAAAGATTTTACGCTATTCGACGGGAATGCAAATGCCTTTCGGTTGCTGAGCCATCAGTTTAACGGACGCCGGCAAGGTGGTTTTGCACTTACCTACACCACGCTGGCTTCGATCGTAAAATATCCATACGAATCGATGTTGACCGAGAAACCCAAGTTCGGCTTTTTTCAGTCCGAAAAAGCAATATTCGATCAGGTGGCCAATGAATTAGGATTATTACAACTATCCGGAAATCCGGCCAAATACGTTCGGCATCCGTTGGTCTTTCTGGTTGAAGCGGCTGATGACATTTGCTATCAGCTTATGGATCTGGAAGATGCACACAAATTGAAAATTCACTCTTTTGAGCAAACACGATCGCTGTTGATGGGATTTTTCGATCAGCAGACCGAAGCGAAGCAGATTAACCGGATTAATGAAACACTCAAACTGGTAGCAGACCCCAACGAACAAATTGCATATTTGCGGGCAAGCGTCATTGGCAAATTAGTGAAACAATGCGTAGCTGTATTTTGGGAAAAACAAGCGGATATTTTGTCAGGTAGTTTCCAGAAACCTTTGATCGATTACCTTCATCCGACTTCGCTGGCAGCAATCAAACACATTAAAGAGGTCAGCGTCAGGAACATTTACAACGATCGTTCGGTGATTGAAATCGAAATTTCGGGCTACCAGATAATTGGGACACTACTTGATGTGTTTGTAGAAGCGATCCTGAATCCGAAGGAAGCATTTTCGAAAAAGATGCTGATGCTAATTCCTGATCAGTACTGCGGCGAACATTCCTCCACTTACGAGAAAGTACAGGCCGTGGTCGATTTTGTTTCGGGCATGACTGATTTGTATGCACTTGACCTGTACCGTAAGATTAAGGGAATCAACATCCCTGGGGTTTAGTTGCGTAAAACAGAGACCATTAAAACCAAATTTTTCGCACAATGAATACCAATTTTGATGATTTTGAAAGCGATCGGTTGGTTAACGACCCAACCAATTACAAGTGGGGAATCTTCTATTTTAATCCGAGAGACAAGCGGATTGCACTTCCGAAGCGCTACAAAATGATGGGTTGGACCCTGAATTTTGCAAATATTTACACGTATCTGATTCTTTTAGGATTAATTGCAGCAATTCTGATTACCAAAACGTTAGGTTAATCAGACTCCGAATGCCACGAATAATAATGGATTCAGAGCTTTTCAAAAAAGTTTATCAGAACCCAATCATTAAAATTTCTTAATAAAGCCAAAGTTCAGGGTTAAGCCTATCGATCGTAACAACATTTTCGCGACCTTTGACGTTCTATTCAGGATATATCAGAGAGAGAAGATTATGATAGCAGTTTTAAAAATTTGTCAGGTTTTTTTGTTGGCTTCTGTAAAATATGTACTTACATTCCCTTTTGCCTTACTCATTGGGCTAAACTTTCTACAAACATTAATTGCAGTTACTTTGGGCGGAATAGCCGGTTTTTTCTTTTTTTATCACCTCAGTGGCTTTGCCATGAACCGAATTCATCGCATTAAGTCGTTTATTTGGAAATATACTCCGCGCCCAATCCGTTTAAAGTATAGGAAGCTTCTGGCATGGCGCAAGAGCATTACCGGCGAACGGGTTTTCTCCAAAAGGAACAGGTATATTGTCCGATTCCGTTCAAAATTTGGTTTGCCAGGTATCGTTATTTTATCGCCGGCAATATTAAGCATCCCGATTGGGGCATTTTTGCTCAATAAATATTACTCAAAACACAAACTTGCCAGGCCCTATATGGTGCTGTCGATCCTAAGCTGGACAGCAGTTTTTGTGGCCTTTGCACTTATTTTTCCGCATTTGGTGCGATAGGAAACCCCCAGTGCAGCAAATCATTCAGAACTAAGCCAGGGACCGTAAATCGTTATAGTTTTTCAGGATCAACTCACGGTCGGCTCCCGACCAATCAATCGTTTCCCATTCGTCGAAGTTGAACCAACGTTTGGCAATGTGTTCGGTCAGTATAATTTCTCCGGAAACAATTTTGCATACGAAAGGAATAAGGCTGATCTGCTTGGTACCATAATCAAAATCAATGGATAAAAGCTGATTTACAATTTTTATCCGAACCTTCAGTTCCTCTTCAATTTCCCTGATGATGCATTTTTCAGCTGTTTCGTTCAACTGAATTTTACCTCCCGGAAATTCCCATTTCATCGGATGACTGCTTCCCGGGCCACGCTGGACTGCCAGTATTTTCGAGCCGTTCAGGATTATTGCACAACAAACGTCAATCATTTACCTGTTTTGTATCTGGATTAAGCCTACAAAGAAGGCGAAAAATAGCAATGAGTCGACTTTTATGCAAGTTGATGCAACGAAGATTTGGCAGCAATTCTTATTTTTGAACGTTTCAGAGTTAAACCCTCAAATTACCGAAATGACTGAAAATGAAATCCAAACCATGATCCAATCGTGGCAAAATCTGGCATTGATGGTACGGTATGTTGCCGATTATCCTGAATATCTTGATCTTATTATGGCAAAAGCAGTGGATGACAGTCAACCCGAGAACTGGCGTGCTGTTTGGATGATCGATAAAATTCATGAAAAGCATCCTGAACTGGTTGTCCCTTATCTTCCGAAAATGACCGAATTTTTGCTGAAGACACAAAATTCAGGTAAAAAAAGGCACCTGCTGAAGTTGATTGGCCTTCACGATATACCCGACGAAAATATGGCTATGATGTTAAATTATTGCATCGAAATTTTCTCCAATTCAGCCGAACCAATTGCCGTACGTGTTCATGCCATGCAAATTCTGTTCAATATTGCACAAAAAGAACCTGATTTTTCCGGAGAACTGATTGAAATGATTGAGAACGAAATTGAATATCATTTTTCGGCTGGTATATCATCAAGAGGTCGTAAATTGTTGAAAAAGCTATATCAGATTCGGAATTGACAAAATCGTTAAGACACAGGTTGTCAGCGTTTAATACTTATAGAATTAAATTTGTGTTTCTGAAAAACAAATATCATACCCTGCCAAAGCGAAAAATCGCGCCAAAACAGGTGCTGAAAAAATAATTTTTATATTTTTGCACCGTCTTTAAAGAAAAGACGACGAAGGATTGACCCATGGTGTAATTGGCAACACAACTGATTTTGGTTCAGTAGAGTCTAAGTTCGAGCCTTAGTGGGTCAACAAAAAAAACAAATAATAGGAGCTCCGGCAAATTGAAATTTGTTTTATTTTTTTGAAAATTGTCCTGTGGTGTAATTGGCAACACGTCTGATTCTGGATCAGAAGAGTTCAGGTTCGAAACCTGACAGGACAACTGAAAATCAATCACTTACAAAGTATTTTGTAGGTGATTTTTTATTTGTACTAACAAAATAACTAACAATAAAAAAACCGCTCTCTTTCGGAGGACGGTTTTTAAGCTTTTGACATTTAACCAATTAGCGTACTATCGGTAATACAGTGACCGCACCGGCGTATTGACTGTTTGATAAAACACTTTGGTTAGCATTCTGAAATGCGATGTAACAATGCACCTCATCATCTCCAAACGTTGAAGGAACTGTCACAAACTGATTTCCGGCAGACCTGTCGTTGCCACCGACGATTGAAATTGCCTGCTGTTTGATCGGATTGAAAACAACCAATAGAACTTTGTCGTTGGCACTTGCATTTGCATCCTGGGAATTGTCTTCCCATGCAAAATCGACTTGCCCAGGAGTGCTGGATAAAACTGTCGGATTCAATGCACCCGGAAGAGAACCACGAGAAACCAATGCACTTGGGTAGTCGATGAAATAGTCAGGATATACTCCAGAAAGGGCGTTGTTCAGGTTGTACGACATAGCGCTGTTGAAAGCTGTCATTTTCACAGCGTAATTCTTAAATCCAACCCTGATGAATGAGGTTAACGGCTGTAAGAATTTGAGTGCAGCACCAAACCGGGCCCGTTGGTCAAGTTGTGCTTCTGTTTTAGGGTTTGATACACTAGCAGCTTTTCCACGCATATAATCAATGCCTTTCCAGTTGCCTCCAATAACGGTTCCGACTTTGCCGGAGAACCCACCGAGGATTCCTTTTTTAATTGTTCCCATGTAGGAAAATTTTAGTTGTTAATACTTGGACTTGGTATGGACTTGACACGAACCAGACCCGACCTTGTCCTTATCTGAACCAAGGTATATCAATAATTAGGCAATGCCTGATGATTATGGGTTTATGCGTTTGGATGCATTCGTTTGCTGTGACATTATTACTAAGGTCATGTTTGATTGTTATCCGTCAATCAATTTAGAGAATGCCGTTAAAAACCTTTTTTCAAAAAAAAGAAATGTCAAATTTCGGGTATGATGATGATGTGCTGTTGAAATGGGAAATAACTGGCACCGGGAGGTGTATGGGCAGTTATTCTCATTTCAATAGCATGATGATACGATCAATGAAGGCTGAACAAAGCGACAATGATCGGGAACCGGTTTTATGGGGTAAACAATTCGCAGGTAAAATAAGTGGAAATGCTGTGGGCGTGGGTGGGGAAAGGTGTGGGTGTTGAGGAACGAAACACTTACACGTGGGGTGCTGAAGCTGGTGAGGTGAACGAAATGAAATAGTGAGCTGTGTAGAGAGGTACGAACGTAACGGCGAACGGTTGAATGAGTGAGACGAACCGGCTGCAAGCACAAAGGCCATGCGCAAATGATCCTTTATTTTTACCTGCACCATTAAAGGGCGGTGGGGCTTTTGTGGCTTTTGGTCTTCAGGGGTAAACGCTTCGCAGGACATACCGCAGATTGGGTTGGGAAAAGCAAGGGTGGTGACTGAATGCAATGTAGCGAATTGGGGTGGGTGGAATGAAGCTTCCCGTTTTGGCTTTGAGTTTCGGGTTGTGGGCAGGGAAGCCAAAGGGGAGCGGAATGAAACGGCGGGTAGGCATGAGCGCAATGGAATGAAGGAAGCACTCTTGCGCGGGTAGCCGAGGCTGGGGGCTGACAATGAACGGAATGAAACGAAAGGTGGCGGAACGAAGTGCAGCCCTGGAGTGTAATGGAGAGAAGCGGAAGCCACCTGCCGCAGGCTTTGGCCGTCAAACAATTCATGGACTGCACCTTAGACGGGTGGTGGGGCTTTTTGTGGTTTTTTCCGGCGACAGTGTTGATTGAAAAGTTGCTGACCGAATACCGGGTGGGTGGGGTTTGTGCGGCTATTGTACATAGCGTGATTCTATGACAGTCCAGCCGTTTTTCAGGTGTTCGGCTGGGGGGTTCCCTGTTATAGAATAGCGCGTTATGTATCAATAGCTTTGGGGGTTGAATTTTTTGGCGCAAGCGGAACGGTGGAGGTGGTTGGAGTGAAGCGTCTTTTTGCCTTGTGGGTTGGCATAGCTCTTTGGATTTGAGGAACGAAAAGACAATGTGCTATTGGTGTGTGGGCTTGCAAAAAGTGTGACAAAAAATTTAACCAGGGGCGGGCGTGGCAAGGGTGTCTAAATATAGCAACCCTCATAAACAATCTGACCATCACTGGTCATTTTAATTAATCCAAAACCTTGTATATTATTCAATAATGAAAATTTTTCTCCATTAGGATCATAATGAAATGAGGCTGGAGGAGAAGCAATATATGTGATTCTATTAATTTCCGTCATTTGAGCAATATGCTGATGCCCATACAAAACCAATCTAACTTTTGGGTATTGTTCAATTAAATCGACAAACTCAAATCGATTATCTAAAATACGTCTATCAGTCCATGAGTTTGACAATATCGGTGGGTGATGCATTGCTATAACACAATGATCAAAATTATTCTCTTCAAGTTCTCTTTCAAGAAATGACATCTCATAATCAAATAAATAGCCTCTTCCTTTGTTCACAGATAAGTTATCTTCGTCACGCATAATGGTTTGTAAAAGAATAAATTTAGTAGTACCAATTATGAATGATTTATTTGCTTTTATTTTAATCTTAGTGGAAACTTGCAGCATAACTTCGGAGAAATCATGATTTCCCTGAAGCCAGAATATTGGAAAATCATATGATTTAAATAATTCATCAACTGTAATATATGCATCATACTCTCCATTATTCGTAATATCTCCTGTGATAATTATGCAGTCAATATCTTCTATAAAACGAATTGCTTCAATAATTTTATTTAGAGATAAATAAATATTAATGCCATAAATTGTATCTGCCTTGTTGGCGAGCATATGAATATCTGTTATTTGAATAATTTTTAACATCACTATGAGTTGTAAAGATTAAGTAATAATTCTATTGCTTGCTCATTACCGGGGATCCAATTCTTAGACTCTTGAAAGTCAATTTTCAGCATTTTTTTACATTGAATTACCAGATCTGCAATGCTAATATTTTCATCCACATTAATTATCCTATTGCAACTCATTTCTTCTACAATTTCCGCATTTGTTTTTTGTTCTATTGCTCTGAATTTGCATCCAGAAGGGATAACAATTGCCGGAATTTCGAGATAAAAGACTTCGCTAATTGTATTTCGGCCAGCTCTTGCAATAATCAGTTTGGAGTCTTTGAAATACTTTTCGCATGAAGCTAAATTTGGATGCAAGAATGTGTTAGCTTTTCTTTCTTCATTTGAAATTTCATTAAATATTTCGCTACTACCACAAAAAATATGAAATTCGAAGTCCTCAAAAAAATCAGCTAATAACATACACTTAATTGCGATTGAAATTGACTTTGATTGAAATTCTCTTTTTGAATTGACCGTTCCCCCGCCTAAGATGCAGCATATCTTATCCTTAGACCTAGTTGGAGTAATTGACAGTACTTCTTTTCTAATTATTGTATTTATTGAATATAGATTATTGTTTTTAGAATGATTTTCCACCTTCCAAAATCCATGAACTATTGCCAAATCTGCCATTGAGAAAAGCGTATTAAAAAATAAGCTTGAACTGGGTTGATTTGATGGATTATCAACATCGAAAGGATTTAAAAAAGTCGCAATTTTTATTTTGGGGAGAAGAAACTTAATAGCTTGAATCATTAATGGTTCCCCGTCGATAATTAAAAAATCCGGATTAAATTCAAGGATTTGCCGAATTATAAATTCTCCATAACTACTAACAGGAATGATACCTATACTCGAGTAATCCTCAATAAGAACAGGATATTCAATCATATACCCTCGTTGAGTAATGTACTCTTCTCCTTGAAGATAAGTGAATATTTTAGTTTCTGCTTGATATGTTTCTTTAAAATATTCAATAATCTCAACACCGGAGACTACTCGTCCCAACCCTGGGAAACCTCGAAATATTCCAATAATTTTCATACATTCAAAATGTTATCCAGTTCTGAAATAAAGTATCTTCGGATTTGATGATTGTCAATTCCAATCAAAGTACCCCCTTTTGTTAATGCAAATGCTGATTTGAATATCTGCGTTGCTTGTGATTTGATGTATTCATTAAAATCACCATAGGGGTAGGCATAAGTTTCCACTTCATTAAATAGCTTTTCAAGATTAAATTTTGAAGCATGAAGCTCTTTAAATAAATCATCATCAGACAGTCTAAGAAGAGAATTATGGGTTAAGCCATGTGACCCGATTTCCCAGTTTTCTGTTTTTAGCATTTGTAATTCAGATATATTCAGATGCCGCCTAACCTTCAGGTCTTTTAGATTCCAATCATTTGTTTTGCCAATATAATCGTAACAAACAAAAACAGTTGCAGTAAAACTATATTTTTTAAGTACTGGCATTGCATTTAGAATAATTCCGGAGTAGGCATCGTCGAACGTACAAACAATCAAGTTTGAACGATCGCCACTTTTAAAAAACTGATTTGCTGAGCATAGTCTGTAACCTTTATGAAATACTTTATCCACAAAAGAGACAAAAACATCCAAAGGCGTATCAATGTTAGAAAAGTCATCTTTGGAAATATCATGAAAAACAACACTTAGTATATTATTCTGATTATTCATGTACGGTATGACATAGTGATGATTTTCAAAAATATTCTGCCAATTCGTTTTTAAGTTATCAGCATTTGTAGGTGAACTAATTGAATTATACGCATTTCTGTATGTCAAATTGATATTTGGATTGTTTATTAGGGCAAGAATTTTATTCGCCATATTTTGAGGGCTAAAATCCTCAAATACAATTTCCGGAGAAGTTTGCTTTATTGTTTCAGCAATAAATCCGGAATTACTAATTACGAACGCTTTACCTAACGATAAATAATCTCCAACAGAGTTTGAAAAACCTTCACAAAATGATCCCTGGACATAAAAATCCCAGCTTTTCATCCTTTCAATAAAATCTTCTCGGGTTACCCTTCCAATAAATTCAACAGAATCAGTGACATTGAGTTCACGACACAATTCCTTGTAATTACTAAGCAAATCCAAGTCAATATTACCAACAAGCTCTATTTTAAAGGATCTATTTGGATTGAGATTGAGAAAAGAAACCATAGTGATTAAATTCGCTACACCCTTCTTTTCATTTAAATTTGTTGAACCACAGCCCAATAAAATCGTTTTTCTATCCATTTTAGAAATGAAAATTTTTGCAGGATGCTTTATTGAATTTGGGATTACCTTATAGATAATGCTTGCATTAAAATAGATGGCCTTGGATCGTTCAAGAAGCTCTTTAGATAACGCAATAACCATAAATGCACTTTTCAAACATTGAAAATTTGCATCACGTAGTTTGTAATCCGAGATTGATAGGTTTATCTCACTGCCGCGTAGTAAAACCAATAGCTTAACTTTTAAACTCTTTGACAATTCTGAAGCAAATAAACCATTAAATCCAGCCCCAAATGAAATAACGTAGTCAAACTTTGTGTTTTTAGTTTCTTCGATTACATTATGAATATGTGCTCTAAAGAACAAATGTTTTTTAAGTTTCTTTTTGTATCCTCCTACGCTAATATTTACTTTATTAAGTATTAAAGGGAAATCGGAACTGTTAAATGATTCTTTACAATTGCTATACGTGGAAGTTATAACAGTTATGTTATAACCAAAGTCTTTCAGCATTTTTGAAAAAGTTAGGCAGCTATAAGATAACCCACCAGAGTTTTCACCAATTTCAGATGTTATAATTGCTATCTGCATAACTTGTAAAGTGTTTTTGATACTTTATTTTTAGGGAATCGGTATGTAGCAAAGGATTGAATTTTGAATCCTGGGAACAACTGTTTCACATCGGCCTTGTTTAATCTTAAAAATTCCGGAAATATTTCATTCTCTTCCTGATAACTTTCATCAATAGTCTCGTAAATAAAAATTTTCGGAATGCCATTTATCTGATAGTTCATTCTGATTTGTTTCAGATAATCCTCTTTGTTTTTGACATTGTCAGAATAAACACAATTTACTTGAATAAGTATATCAGGTTGATGGTCTAGCTTATAAGGATATGTTTTATTTATAGTATTTGCGCTAAGACTAAACAACTCCAAGATTTTATCATCTATAAGTTTGCATAAATGATTTTCGGATTCAAAACTGACAATTTTCCTAAAACCCATAAAATATAGCAAAGCAGTAATATCACCGTACCCGGCACCTATTTCAGCAATGGTAAGATTCTTATCTTCGTCTTTAAGAATTTTATATACAGTTTCCCAATATAATGGTGGAACATCTTCAGTATATTGAAAGAACCATTCAGGCAAATCTGATTCTCTTTTTTTTAACCCAATGTTGTATTCTTTCAGCAACTGATAAAACTGTTCCATGCTTCTTGAAATTTGTTCCTTATCAAAACTCTATTCTTTTCATTAATTTCAAAATCAAGTTCAGTAATTACACCTTTTTTAATACATGATTGAAGTTTTTTGTTTGGTAGCAATCTTATTTCTGCAAAATTTTTACACAGATTAAAATCTAAGTAAAAACATGGAGAATCAATGTAGATAACTTGTGTTTCCTGAAAATTTGAAGAACGTACCCACCACTTTATCGCGCCGGTTCCTTTATCTATTCGTTTAACTGATATGGAATCTAAATAGCGGAGAACTTCATTTTTTCGATTAATGATATTTTTATCGCTGAGATCAGGAAGGAGTTTAAGCGGAATTTCATGTATAAGTGCAAAATTGATGGTCGAAAAAACGTGTTCCCAGTTACTCTGCGTAACTACATGGTTAATTCCAAAATCAACTTTATACCTCTTCAAAAGGTGTAACGTGTCCATAATCAAATCGAATTCACCAGTTTTCGTAATTCGCTTAAATTCTACCCTTTCTATTGATGGAAACTGAATATTTAGTTTAATTCTTGTTTTTGACAGTTGTTTTACGATGTCCTCATTTAGGAATGAAGCGTTAGTTGCACAGCCTATATCAAGACTCGTTTTATCATTCGTATAAAGAATCATTTTCAATAAGTCCGAATTAATAAATGGCTCGCCACCACTAAATTGCACCTCCTGAAGTTGAGAATCAATGAATGAATCTAAAATTACTCTGTAGTCATTGAATTTCAATAACTGTTTCTTTATCTGTTTCCTCTCCTGGCCTTCATTATGGCAGAATGTACAATCATAATTGCAAGTATTAGTAGTTAACACTCTCAATATTCTCCAGAATTTCAAATCACCCATATTTCCGAATTAAATATTTTTTCGAGCTCAGCAATAGAATTACCTGTAATGTCGCATTTTTCGTGATTATACATCTCATAAGGTAAGACTATTACACTGTTAGCCAATTGAGGCTTGAATTGAGAAATAATATCACTGTGATTTAGTAAGCCAGCCACTGTCACAGAGCCACCGTATAGCTTATTCTTGATTAAATGAACTTGAACATTATCATAGCTTTTAAAATCTTCTCTAAAATATTCATAACCAGATTCTGAGCATAAAATATCAAAAAAACTATTGTGTTCTTTATCTATTCGATTTTTTTGAATAGAAATCCGTTCATCTGCTTGAATAAAATACTCATTATTGCCACCTCTAAAAGCATCCTTCAATATAGGCACAGTGAATATCACATCTGGATGATTTTCATTCAAATATCTTACGCAATCTTCATATTTGCTGATGCTTCTATAAGCAATAGAATTCAGTTTTGATTGGGAGAAACCTGTGTATTCGATCCTTCTGACTAATATCTCTTTTGTCCGAGTATCTATGTTTAACGAATAAAGTAAATCCAAATCTCTTTTCAAAACATCTAAGTCTCCGGTAAACATTAAGGTAACTTTATTCAATGGAGCAAAGCGTAAAAGAGTATTAATCCTTTCGCGGGTAGCATTGGGAACAATTATTTCCCGCTGTTCTTGCATTGTGACAAGCGATAAATCGATTCCAAAATTTGCAATGCTGTTTAAAGAATCAAGTCGTGATTCCTCTATATAACTACCTGTTGTTACTGTGGTAATCATTTTTTTGGGGAAATAAGCGGATGTGTGCTTTATAAAATCATAAATGAGTGGATGCAAATAAGGATCAGTATGCGGTGCAACAAGTACACCTGCTCCAAGTCTTAAATATTTACTATTGTTGTCAACGTATTTAAATCCAAGATATAAGTCTTCTAAAGAAATCTCGGGAATAGGTGGATATCTTTTTAAAATTGGATCAGTATGAACTTTACAGTAAATACATCCAATTCCACAATTAATTGAACTTATTGGGATATTTCCAAAAGTTGAAATTTCCAATTCAAAAGCCTTTAATTGTTTGTCGTTTAGCATATCATTTAATTAAAATACAGAGTAAGACTGTGAGTCATTACAATGTGAGCAGAGACCTATTCTTATTTCGTTTAAAAGACTAACTCTTATATTGTTAAGTTCTTTAGAATTCCAAATACTCAAAATTGATTCAGTTTTAATATTACCAAAATTGGTTTCTTGCTTAAAGTCGTTACAACAAAGAATAACATCTCCTTTTACTGAGAAAACCAGTTTACGATAAGGAAAATTGCAGAAACCAAATTCTACAGGACTATATATTTGCGGTATTACACCAGCATAATTTGGCAATACTTCTTTCGTACTTCTTGCATTATATGTGATTTTCGGATTGCTTCTATATGTTTCAAGAATTGAAACTAAATGATAAGAAATCCTTTCTTTTGCATTTTCTCTGTCAGAACGATAGTCGTTTATGTTGAGATTATCCAAGCCTACAGACAACAATTGATCGACAAAATTTAAAGTTAAAAGTGTACCATTAGTTGTAATGTCAATGAAAAAACGGGAAGATTTCTTTTTGGCGTATTTTATCATTTTCAGCAATCGAACTTCTAATAATGGTTCATTCGAAACCAATAATGCTATTCGACCAGCGAATCCAATTTCAGCTAAAGAATCAATTATCAATTTATAAATTCCCCATTTCATAATTGCTAATTTGCGATTATAAAATGATTGAGGACAAAATGAACAGCGCTTGTTACAGTCTGTTCTGGTCTCAATAAGCACTTGTGAAAACATTGGAAACTTTTTGAACTTGTTAAAATAACTCTGCAAGTAAAGTTTATCGCTATTCTTGAATCCATCTATTTTACGAATGGCCTTGTTATTGATTTCCTTATACATAGTTTAAATTAGTCCTCTTGATTCTAAAATGATTAAATGCTTATCGGTCAAAGTAAACCCTGTTTCTGAAGGTGAAATATTGCGTTCAAATTTCGCCCATTCATAGTTATTTGTTGGAGCTTGCCATCCTGATTCAATTAACTCACAATACAAATTTGTACCTGGGTAAGGATTATAAATTTTGGGACCTGATATGGTGATGTTTTCGAAATTTGATAATTCGTCTATAAGATTTAAAGTCATTTCTAATTCTTCTGGTTTTTCATTTGGAAATAGAATCATGAATGAGAGTTCAATTTTCATATTTACGCTATTACACATAGCGATTTTTTCTCTGATCATCTTTTGGTTTATTCCTTTCTTAATTCTGCGCAATACAAAATCAGAACCGGATTCAATTCCAATAAATAGCTTTTCCACATTCAATTTCTTTGTCTTATCAAGGAGGCTTTGACTCACTTTTGCTAAATCAATCTCAATTAGACTTGGCATTTTATACCTTTCTAAAATCTGCCAGGCACGATTTTGATCTACGAAAAAATTATCATCATAAAATAGCCATCCCTCAACACTATGGTTTTCAATTAACCAATCCATTTCAGAAAAAACAGTATTGAGATTGTAGCCCCGCCAACGACACTTATTAACAACACTATTATAACAGAATGTACACTTTTTATTGCACCCTTTACTTGTCATGTAGGGCAGCATTCTTTTGTCGATGTAATTTTTTCGGTTAGCTAAACTTTTATTTTTTTCTAAATATGGGATTAAATCCAATAGTTCAAAAGAATGGCTTGACAAATCACTTTCAGAAACAAGTGTTGGTATTTCATCAATAATGATTTCTCCAGTTAGTTTTCTGAAACATAGTCCTCGCACTTCTCTATAACTGATCTTCCCTAATCTCCATTGAACAAATTCGTATAGATTTGATTCTGCTTCTCCTCTTAATACTGCATCAAGGTCGGGTTCACTAAGCGACAATTCTGGCAGAAGTGTTGCATGAATGCCACCCCAGAATGTATAATAACCAAGTGATTTGACATATTTTGTAGCTCTAATCGTTGGAAGTAAATTTGATGAAGTCATTGTTGAGAAACCAACGCCAAAAGCCCCTTGACAAATGGCGGATAAAGTTTGTTCTATGTCTTCGTCATCAATTAAGTGCCTAACCTTTACCTCAATATTGTGTTTTCTCAAAACCGAAGCTGCAATAAGAATTCCAAAAGGAGGAGAAAACTGTCTTTTCACCCTTTCCGTATTACTTTCAATATTAAGCAAAACAATTTTTATCCCTTTTGCTGCTTTCATATTTGGTAAATCATTACTATTGGCTTTCTGCTGGGTGAATAAATGAGCAATATACTTTTAACTCATCTTCGGTGATTGGTTGTTCGTTTATTTGCTGAAAAGTCGGACAGAAATAACATGGCATCATTTCATTTAACTCTATCTTCCCCTGTAACATAAGTTTGGTATCCTGAAATAACGGACTTTCAAGGCAAAAGTCTAGGCCATCTTTAAACACGTCACCAAACGAGATCCATTTATTGACACAACAACCAAGAAGTTTACCATCCCAGTTTATTTGAGGTGAGTACCATAATTGACAACAAGGACGTTTATAGCTTTTTTTTTGCATTGTTTTATACTCATCTCTGCTTGCCACATTAAGTCCACTTTCTTTTCTTACGAAGGCCTTGTTTCTGGTTGGCGAAAAGTTTGAATGATTAAGCCTAGGATTAAAAACCATATTGAATTCCTTACACAGATCTTTGACTAAAAGAATTTCATGTTCGTTATGCCCAAAGATTATAAACTGCCAAGCCAATTTTGGATATTCGCTTTTGTATTTAGCTTTAAATGAGTTCACGGTAGTAATATTATTTATTACTCTGTTGAAGTCACCTCCAATGCGATATTGGCAATAGGTTTCTTGCGAAGCTCCATCAATTGAGATATTTAAATACCCAAATTTATATTCCACCAACGCTTCTAATACTTCATTATCAACTGAGACAAAGTTTACTCCATTACCCGCTGTGAGTTTTATTTTGGACTCATATCCATATTTTATGATTTTAAGAATTTCTGGATTAAGAAATATTTCACCCCAATTAGACAATTCAACTTCTTGTATTGTAGGATTATTATCAATAAGATGCTTAAAATACTGGAATGATAAAAATCCTGAACCGATCAACCCATTCTTTATTAAACCTTTACTTGTAGAGCATTCCGGGCATCTCAATTGACAAATAGTTGATGCATCGATTGAGATATTCTTTTTAGTCATCTTTAAAATTTGATAGAATAACGTTCAATCTATAAAAACCACAAATTATTTCTACCGAACTCAGGGATTTTGCCGCCTACGAAGTGGGGGAAGATTTCTGCCACCATTTCGGGGTATTTTGTTGTTACCGGAAGGCTCTGTTGTGAAACGGATTTCCAATACATACGGCTGAACTGATATACCTGGTCGATTAATTTCTTTACTTCTTCGGGGTTGTTAATGATTGTCTCGTCGGTTGACTGGATGTGTAACTTCACTGGCAACGGGAACGACTTTAGTTGTTTGGACAACTGCAGCAATTCAGTCTCTTTTTCTTCATCTGTATGTTCTTCACTTAATGTAGGTTTGTACCGGGTATTGTTGCATAGGATGTAGCTGTTCATGCCAATAGGGATGTATGTTCCGCTGTATGGCATCTTGTGGTCGTAATCCTTATCAAAAAATACCAGGTCGCTTGATTCTGTTTTATTTACTGTGACAATAATAACAGGTATATTTTTATCGATGGATTTTAATTGTTGGATTATTGGGATAATCTCCTTATTGCTCATTCGCTTGTAAAAGTGAATAACAAGCCTTTCTGTTTTTTCATGCTTTTCTTTATACTTTTCAATTGCGTCGCGGATTGCGCCTGCCAATAACTTGTGATTATCAGCAGGGAGTACATTAAAGCCTTTAAAGTGCCCATCATTGGCAAAACAGAAAGTGCTTCCAACATAGCGAGTATTGTACTTCCTTGTTCTAAACGCACCAACTCCAACAATTAGCTCATTATTGACTTCTCTGTCTAAACGCCAAGGTACTCCTCCTAATTTTGCCAATGTAGCTACGGCAATATTTCTTACACTATGCTGGAAATTGTCCTTGGTGATATTTTCACGCAAAATAACCTGAGTACTTACTTTATAGTATAAAAGGAGCTGCTTGATTTTGTAATAAAAATTTTCATTGTCTTGACCTGCTTTATAGTTATAAGACGGATTTATATAAACTGCCAGATAATTTGTATTCGGTTTTAAATCGGCATTTGCCAGCTTATCCTTTATTTCTTTTAAAGGATCGTTTATATCAGAGAATGTAATATGTAATTTCTCATCATAGACTAAAGGGAGCGATAAAAATTTATTAAAATCAATATATCCTTGTTCCTTCTTGGAATATTTATGAAATATATTGGCAATTTTGGTATCCTTTTCATGGCAAATGAAAAAGAACCGATAGTGTCCGGGAGGAACAGGTTTACATGGTTTGAACGCCTTCAATCCTTCATAAGGGTCGGTATGAGTACCCCCTCCAAATCTAAGTAAGTTTGTTCCCTCGGAGGTTAATGAAACAGATTCCAATTCGTGCCAAGTGCCGGAATGGGGGATTACCTTTTTAAAATCCGTGGTATTAAGGTATTTGCTTAAAAATCCATCTATATTTTTATAATAGTTGGCATATTTATCTTTGTTTGTTTTAGCCAAAGGAGGAAATCCAAGGGCATTGGCTAATTCAAAATTTAACACCGGGTAGTATTCATCAAGGTGATTATTAAAGTCTTCTGGTAAGTTTTCATCATTTCGTACAAGTTCTCCATTAGATACCATCCAGGTAATTAATTCAGTGTCGATGTCTTCTGTAGATAATTCCAGAACACTTTTCTTTAAAACTTTTGAAGTCCCAGCAAAAGAAACCACCAATTCAGGTAATTCAGAAATGAGGGAAATTTGTACCGCTATAGTGAACTTGAAATAACGTTGAAATGGTTCACTTGATGGCGTTGTGTCTTTCAGCCATATCTCGGTTGACTGAATGTAGTTTGGATGAATTACATCGGCAATCCCTTTGAAGTATTTAAATATTAAATAATTATAGTAGTGCTTTGCAAAGTGGATACTTTTTGAAAGATCTACTTTTGTAATGAACTTACAATCATCGGTGGTTGAAAAATCACAATACAGGTATTCTGAATCAAAAAGTTCTTTTTTCTTTTTCGCCCACAACTCCTTGGGGAACTCACCTTTTCGTAAAGGTATCTTTCCGTTCGTTTTTACCGGATTAAAACCAAATACTTTCTCTATCTCCGGATGCGGAAATGGCAGAACGTTGATGATGTGTTTTGGGGTTGTCATGGTGAAAGGTTTTTATTTTTGTATTTCCACTAGCAGACTGATTATTTCGTTCATATTTGAATTGTCGGTGATTACTATTTGAGCACATGGTCCATTATAGAATTTCTGGACACTATCCGTGAGTGCTACTATTTTATGATGTTTTATTTTACTTTCAATGGCAGCATGATCAAGCATGGCTACTATAGTCATTTTCTTTTTCCGTACTTCAATGAAAGCAAAATTCCGTTTCTTCCTAAGCGATATATAATAACGCTGCGGATTAAATTTAATTTCTTTGATTTGCTTTGTAAGTTCATCGTGTAAAGATCGATAAGCTTCCTTTATTTCTGGAATTGCATCTTCCAAATGATAATCCTCGGTATATGGTCCCATTTTTACTTCTTCAGTTTCAGCTTCAGTTATAATTTCAACGGTAACGATATTGGCGAATTCAGGAGAAAGACTGATAATACTTTCACTACCATTAATGTACTCCTTCAATAATGCAACTTTTACAATTTTGCCCCAAGTGTCTGTATAGGTTTTTATAATTGCAGGTAGTTCGTTCTTTTCGTTATCGAGGATCAGCAGGATATTTTGGCTGTTTTCTATGGTGTCTTTTATAAACTTGAATATTTCCTTGCTTCCAATCCGGTCCTTAAATTCTTTTTTTAAGGCTGGGTCAGAACTGATAAGAGAATAGAGTTTTTCAATCAGTTCACTTTGACTTAATGGCTCTTTATAGAAGGCAAAGAATTTTGTGATCTGAGGGAAAATATGGTTATAAAAACTATGTTTTGCCAATTCTGCTTCAACTAAATAAAATTCAGGATTTTCCGGATCGCGTAGATCAAATAAAAATGCATCAGGAATAGTGCCACCTAAAGTCTTGTTATCGATCTTTTTTTTCGCTTCGATCATTATGCTATTTTGACCAAAAAGGCTTTTGCTATTCAGAAACATCAAGTCTTCCAGATCTTTCTCTTTTAAAAACTCTTTTTCTGTAAACCTCTTATTGTTGAAGTAAAGTGCTGTTTGCATGGGTTATTGGGTTTTAAGCTGATCCAAAAAATTATATAATTCTGGCAATAATGATCTGTCAAATTTAAATTGGGCAGCAGTTTTTGGTAAACTCATTCCATTTGGGTCAGAAGCTACTTTACTCCAGAGGCAAGGCTTATCTTCTTCGATCTTTTCACCTCCATTATCGCGTAACCATATCCAAATCATTTTACCCAATTGGTCGTTTGGGATTTGGCAATCTGATGTTTTGAGAATGTAGAGGATAAACTCATCATTTCCCATTGTAATTTTTGCCTTCATATTGAGTTTAAGTATTGTGTTAGCTTTAATGGATTATTCATTAACATAGGATTTTTATCCAATTCAATTACCTGTTCCATTGTCAGATTCAAAATAAGTACACTGGGAATTTCTTCTTTAGTTGTTTTTACAATAATCAAAGAACCCATTTTCATTGCTGCATTAGGATAGTCTTTCACTGCTTCCATTAATGATTTGGCTGCATCGCTGTTATTCTTATTAACTTCTGATTGGATTTTATCAAGATAAGCTAATTCTAATGCCTTTTTCCCCTTGTCAATAAGTTCCCTGGCTTCATTACTGTTTGCTGCCCTTTGAATTAATTGAATACCTTTTCTTATCCAAGAACCTCTAAGAAATTCACCATCATTAATAAACTCAAATCCGATGGTAGCTGCAAATTGCCGATATTCCAAATATGAATTTTCAGCCATTGAAAGATTCTCAGTCTCAAAAAAGATATAGCCAGTTCCACTCTTGCTATACTGAACTTCTTTGTCGGCGGCTGCTCTAAACATGTCATTTTCAGGATACCTAACTTTCAATGTTCTTTCAAAATCATCGCACAATTGATTAACGATGTCTTGTGTTTCTTTAATGAAAAACTCTGTCAGATCTTTGTTTCGTCGAATAAACTTGCGGTATAGCTTAGCAAAATCATCGTAAATTTCTTCTGAATCAAAGGCTAATCCTTCGTCCTGCATTTTTGCAATTAGCCGTTTGCCGGAATCATCGCTTCTTACATACTCAAAAAACAGATCAATCTTAGCTTCAAAGTCTTTTATCAGTTCTTCAATGGCTTCTTCTTCCTGATTCCGCTTCTCTATTACCTTGAGAATATCGTATTTGTATTTCTTTTCACCTGGTCCGTTTGAGCCACCTTTGACTTCACGTTTTGGTTTATCTTTGAGTTCTGCAGGAGCAACAATGCCAATTTTGTTGTCGAAGTAAATTTCAACATCATCAATAATTTCGTCTTGTTTGTTGATGTTATTGTATTCGTTATTGAACCTGCGCCAGAAATCTAAAAAGATTGGTTCACTGTACTTTTCATCAAGCTCAATAACATATTCAATTAAATTGAGGATTTGAAAGTAATGGCTGATTTTACTTTTCAGCTCTTTTGCCTCTTTGGGTTTTGAATTAATAAAATCAGCAAAATCGTCTTCCATACCCATTATAATTGAAACATTGGAGTCACCTTTTTTATATCTGGTAAACGATTCGAAGTGATTAATAAATACCTCATGTTTAACCAAATCTGTATAGAATATCTCCAGTTTGCCTTCATCACCAATCGGGTCAAAATCACTCACTACCACATTGCTGAAATGCTCGAAAGCAATCTTTATATTGCGAACGTTTACATTTTTGTAGGAGAAATCAATGATTTTGCAATCGTTCTTGTATTTAGTTGTGCGGTCAACCCGCGAAATGGTCTGAATGGCATTGATGCCCCTGATTTCTTTGTCAAGGAAAAGTGTATGCAATTTTGGTTCATCAAACCCGGTTTGCAGTTTGTCAACAACTATAATAATTCCGTTTTTCTTAACGGTGAAATTCTGTAATATTTTTTCCTCCGAAAGGTTGTTGTTTAACGAACTACAGCTTTTGTAATCCGGATTATCGGAGTAAATAATATACACCGGAGCGTCCTTAAACCGCTCATATTTCGCTTCTTTTATTGCTTTCTTAAAATACTGGTCGATAAAACCTTTGTATTTAATCGCTGATTTGATGGAAGATACCGCCAGCATTGCTTTTGCTGTTCCACGAATGTTGTGATAAACGGTAGAAACCAGGCGATCAACTACAAATTTTGAAATCGCTTTTATACGATCTTCATTTTCGTATATTTTCTTTTTCCGGATGGCGTATTTTTTACCATTTTCATCAATGCCGGTATCGGTATCGTCAGGAATTGGCTCATAACCATGATCATCCTCAAAGCCTTCCAGTTCGTTGTCGGGTATCTCAAAAAACATTTTGGCTGATACCGGAACAATTCCTTTTATCGGGTTAAGAATGTATCCATCCTCAATCGCTTCTTTCATGGTATAGCTATCGAAGGGTATCCAAATAGGCATGTTTTCGGCATAGCGGCCAAATTCACCAAACCGGGCAAGTGAGTGGTCGCTTGGAGTGGCCGTAAAACCGACGATCAGGTTTTTCTTTTTTTTGTGCTTTTTGTATTCGTTGTTGTTATCAAAACTTGCCTGAAGTTCGTCAAACAAGCTTATCATTTCTTCGTGTTGCTCGCCTGTATTGGACCGGTGGATTTCGTCAATCAGAAATGCGATTCTTAATGAGGCTAGTTTCTGGATAACTTCCGGGGCTAATACATCTTTGATGGTACTGAACTTCTGTAAATTGACCACGACAATCCGAGTGTCGCTTTTCAAGGCATCAATAAACGTTTTCTGATTGGAGGCTTCAACGAACATCTTGTTGCTGATGTTCATGTTATACATTTTTGAGTCGAGCTGGTCGCGCAATTGCAGCCTGTCAACTACCAACATAACCTTATCGTAAATGTAATGGCCATCTTTGCGCAAGTCTTTTAATTGCAGAGCCGTCCAACCAATAATATTGCTTTTTCCAAAACCGGCTGCATATTGCAACAGCAATGAATACACATTTTTATTGTTCTGGTATTTCTGGCGTTTGCCAATTAATTCTTCAATTTGTGTGTCGCCAACACCTTTGGCCTTTAAGTCTGCTTTTAGCTTGGTTGTGAAATAATCCGGTTCATTCTCATGCTCCAGAAACTCACTGATTTTACTCATTATCTTATCCGTTCCAAATTTTTGTTTGGGACGTGGACTAATGAGGAACCCATCGTTGTGCTTGTATTCTTTGGTTTTGCTGCCTTCTTTTTTGATTAAGTCACGCTCAATAAAGTTGTAATAAAGAATCTCTTTCTCAATCATCCGTTTATCGTACAGCACTTTAAAAACCTCTTCAAATCGTTTAGTCTTCGAACCCTTTGGATTTCTTAACGGGTACGGTTTAAAATCTTTTATCAGCTTCTTGTCATAGGTTTCAAAATCATAACTTCCAGAGGCAACCGTATTTTTAATTTCTTCGAACTGATTGGATATGTTGCGGATTACATACGTATCGTTAATATCGGTTGAAGTAATGTGAATCGCTTTTTCAAAGATTTTCAGAAAGTCTTTTCGGATACTTTGCGAAATGTCGTTGCCATCGGCAATGATCAAATATTCCTGAACGGCAGATAGATAATCCTTGGCCACCTTTTTGCGACCGTTGTTTCGGGCATTTTGATTGTTATAGTTACTTTTCAGTTCGCTATATCCCAGATAGATACCATTGAGGAAAAACGATAAATCGGGGCGAAAGGAATAAAGCTGCTGCCCCTGGTATTTAAACGTGTAAGGCAATTCCTGCACGACTGAAAAGATATTCTCATTAAAAAGTTTGTCTTCGTTGAACTCGGATCCCGTGGGATAAAACAAATACATAGTGACTCCTTCGAAAGTAACCGATTTATTGCTATTGATAAAAATAGCCATGTTCATTGACGACTTTATCCGGCCATTCAGAAAATCCATGAATGCTTCCATCAATTCTTTTTCTGTGCCAAATTTGCGGAGTAGTTTTCTGTAATTGTCTTTGTTGAGCGAAGTTTCGCTTAGGAAATGTTTTAAATCTTCGACAATAAAGAACTGGCGCGAAACCGTATTGGCTTTCACCTCTTTGTATTGCAGCCCGTCGGCTCTTTCGCAAAAGAAGTTGATCAGGTATTTGTCTTGAAGGTCGAGTTCATTCATGTTGATTTATAGGTATTTTAATTTATTAACACATATGTGTTTGATTTGTAAGAATTAGTTGTTACGTTTGTACCGAGTTCATTCTTCATTTGAAGAAAGGAAATCGAAAAACGCAAGCCTCGATGCTATGCGTTTTTTGCTTTTTATAACACCACATCTAATTTCCTTCTGTATTTTTTTGCAAACTTGTCTCTTTGTGCATCTTTACCCATAACATAGTATGCAGAAAGCAAATAATAACTATTCCCATCCCGTAAAGGCTCAAGTACTACTACATATTTTTCGTCTTTGTCGTAAATATAGGTCCTAAATCCTTCAGGTTCTTTAACCGTAAAAACCATCATATTGCCAGGTTTACGCTCGTCAATATGAAATCTTACCCAGTGAAGCCTGCGCGAACGTTGCAACTCAAATTCTCTTCTTCTGGTCTGTTTATCGATTATTTCAGTAGTTAGATGAGTGAAAAGTGTAGCCATCTCTATTACCCCATTTGCAGGAGTAGGTGTGACCTGCTTGCTCCTATAACTAAGATTTTGGTTATTGGTAAAATCTCGATCAAAAACACCCATCAAAGATTGCCGCCTTTGAGGTTCATTAAACGCACCAAAATCTAAAAGCTGATTGTATATTTTCAACAGGTTAAGTGGCATAATTATCTGAGTTCGATGAAAAATAAATTGAGTTTTTTAGAATAATTGGTGCATAACAGGGCATCATTTGAATGATGCTTAATTTTTTCGATTACTTGTACTTTAGCTGAATTTAGTTTTTTATCGTCATTATGCAAATATGAAATGGCACCCATCATAAAATCAGCTAATTGCATTAAAATACTTTCATACGAACGAATGTTTTGAACATTGCGAAACACTCCATACTTGATGTTCAAAATATCTTTTAAACGATTTACTTTATAGGCACTTAGGGTGTCTTTTATGTCTAAATATACGTTGTAGTTATAAAGGCTATTGATGTTGTGATTAAGCAAATAGTAATACATGGTGTAATAGAAATCGTCGTATGTTTTACCAAATGCGTCATGATTTATCTGTGCCTTTTCGATTCCAACCGCTCTGAATTTAAGATCAGTGGCAAAGAAATAATCAACCAGATCTTTGTAAAAATGAACTTTTGATTTTGAAACACCGGCCCATTTTATCTCAGCATAAAAATGATGTTTCTTTTTTAATTCATTGATTTGCTCGGTATGTAATTTAACCTGGTTGTAGGCAGAACTTACAGAACCCAGAAACATATAGGGTTTGTGATCATGTTCTATGTGACAACTTTCGTCACAATAGATATTGAAGGTTTTATTTTGCATACTCATGGTGTTATTTTTATTTTTCCCGTTACCACATCGTTTATCAAGGTTTTACGCAATTCTTTCAGGGTTTCTATCTGGGTTTTGATGTTGCTTACTATGCTGTCTATCTTTTGGGTCTTTTCGTCGAGATAGTTGGCAATGGCGACTTGGTCAGATAGGGGTGGAGTTCCTATCAACAATTTGGAAATTATACCTTGGCTAATGTTGGGTTGCGTACCGCCAACACTTAAACTAATGATGTGATTTTTATTTGCTAAAAACCAGTAAAATACAAACTTACTTAAATTTTCTTTTTTGAAATTAATGCAGCAACATGCCTGATTAGTAGTGGCTTCAATATTTAGCAATCCTATTTTACAGATGGTTGCTCCATACATTGCAATTAAGAGTGTGCCTTTTTTGTTCGTCTTTAAATTTGGATAATCATTTATTGCATGTTGCGAAATCATGTATTGGCAATCATTTATTAAACCATCATTCAAATCGCCTGTATTTACCCAATTAAGAATACCATTTTCATAATAGGAAGGTATATTAGATAAAGGTGTGGCTCCACTTCCCATACTTTTTGACAAGTCCTTCAACCTCTTCACTTCCCAATGCTCCGGAATCTCTCCAATAAATTGAATCCCGCTGTCTTTTAGCTTTACGGTTTTATCTAAACCACGGCAAACGGTTTCGTTAATCAGCCTTTTGCGGAGTTGCTGGTAATGGACAATTTTTTGCTCCAACAGCACAACGTTACGGTCGATGGCGTATGTTTTGCTGTCGAGGTAAGTGGCAATGGCGGTTTGCTCATGAAGCGGAGGAAGATAAATATTTATACGTTTAAAGTCACCAAGGCTTATCCTACTGCGTGTTGACTCAACAGTTATTTGGTCAATAAGATATTTTCCAAATTGAGAGTTTAATAGTAAAACCAGGAATGCATTGTTAACAATGCGACTTTGAGTTTTGATTCTTATAACATCTTGTGTTATAATCGCATTTGGTTCATTCTGGGGATATACTGCTGATATTCCAGGAGGATCACCAACTTTAGCAACTAAAATATCTCCTACAGAAACATTGCAAACATTTAGCTGCTTTGCCTTTTGTAGTGTGACACAAACGTCACTTACTCTCTGATAAACACCATTTCTGATATCCCTTATATAAATTACAGGCACGCCAGTATCACGTAACTCTGAAGTAAGAAGATCACTACCGAAAGGACCATTTGTAAAACTACCTCGATCATTACGAGCAATAGATGATAGTTTAATATTCATTTGCCAATGACTAGGTATCTCACTTAGAAAGAAATCTAATTTATTAAGTTGGCTATTTCCCATTTCTTTCATAGTGCCAATTCGTTTTCGAGGTTCTTTAACGCATTTTCCAGCGTCTTTAAATCGGCCACAATATCAGTTACTTCGCGCAATTTTTCGGGTTGGTAAAATACCTTGTTGAAATTAATTTCAGCGCCAATCACATTGTCGAGGTATTCAAACGGCTTGGTGATATACTTCGCCATAAAATCATCGATGCGCTGTTGGTTCTCTTCGGGGTTAGGCGAATACGGAATAATTTCATAATCTTTTTGGTAATCGGGGGTAAGCTCTACGGTAATGGTTATCAGGGTTTCTTTCGATTTGACTTGTTTTTTAAGTGTTGCTTTGATGACTATCTTCCCACAACCCAGCGATTTTTGTTTCCCTTTGGCTTCTTCAACAATGGTTTCCTTATCCGCATCATACCAATAGCTTGCTTTCTCAGTAACTACTTTCAGATTCTTTTCTTTGTAGTCGAGTTCGGCAATAGCGGGCTTAATTTTCTTTTCAAAATAATCGTCCAAATTGCTGAATTTAGCCGGATCGAACGAAGAAATTTCAAACTCGATGATTTCAATTTCCGGAGAATCATCTGATTCAATCTGCACAATTTTGACCGGTTTCAGCACAATAGATTTCACCCGCTTTTCTTCACCTTCTTTATTGGTCTTAACCGGTAATTCTTCTTCAAGGCTTTTCCCGTTTTCGTCCACATTGGTCAGCATGATCGATTGCTTGTTGAAATAGAAATGCCATTTGTCGAATACTTTGGCAAAACTGGTTTCTTTAAAATTGGTCAGGGTTTCGACAATTATTTTTCGGTTCTCCAGATCCATTTCCTTGCGCTTTTTACCCCTCGATTTTTTGAGCGGCACAAAAAGATCGCTGCCATTGATCAGGATCACTTTGTCCTTCCGTTCAGCAGGTTTGTTCTTGTTGAATACCCACAAATAGGTGTAAATGCCGGTATTAAAAAACTCATCGGTTGGCATTTGAATCAGAGCTTCTACATAGTCATTGTCGAAAAAGAATTTGCGTATGTTGCTTTCTCCGCTTCCGGCATCGCCGCTAAACAGGGTAGAACCGTTGTGTACCACAATGGAAAGCCCATCGTCGGCCAAATGGTAAAGGATATGTTGGGTAAACAGAAACTGCCCGTCAGAAATGGAAGGGATGTCGTGAAAGCGTTCGGTCTGATCGTTGTCGATGTCCTTTTTGTAGCCTTTCCAATCGACACCATAAGGCGGATTGGCGACTACAATATCAAATTTGTTGTGAATGAATTTAATGTCGGTGAGGCTGTTGCCGTACTCAATTTTAGAGTCTTTGCGGAAACGGCTTTCAATCTTGGCCAAAGCAAAAAGCGAGTCGCTCCAGTCTTGCCCGAAAGTGGCCGTTGGCCGGTTCGGAAATTTCTCCTGAATTTTGTCTTCAACCCCGAATAACAAGTTTCCGCCGCCGCAGGTAGGGTCAAAAATGGTCAGGAACTTGCCATTATCAACCATTTTTGAAGCAATGATTTCAGAAATTAACGAGATAATATCATCCGGCGTGTATTGTTCCCCTGCCGTTTCTGCTGAAATATCGGCCCATTTGCGTTTGATGTGTTCTTCGAGTGTGGTAATTTCGGAGTTATTGAATGGAGCCAAATCTATTTCGCTCCAGGTTTTAATAGAAGCAAACAGAATACCTTTCTTTTTAAGTTGCCCGCTTACGCCCGAAATGTCCAGAAACTTTGCTTCTTCATTTCCTTTGTCAACGCCCAATAGATACTTTGTTTCCGAGTCGAAGGCTTTTAAATAAGCATGAAAGTCAACATCAAAAGTCTTGTCGTTTTTACAAATGTCTTTCAGCGTTTTGTTTTCTCGAACCACATAATCGTTGAAGCCTAGTCCCAAATCCTTAAATTCTTCGATGAACCCATCAATATCTTTTCGGTCAATTTCGCTTTCCAGTTCCTTCGCATACCTGATCAAACGGCTTTCGACCATGATCAGCGCAAAGAAAGGCATCATAAATTTGGGAAAATCACTTTGTTTGATTCCTGCACCAATCAAGAGATCAGCCGTTTTCCATACGTCTGATTCGTATTGTGAAATGTTTTGAGGCATACTTTATTTTTTGATTTTAGAAATTACGTTTTCAATTGCTTCGCTGAAAAATGGTTGATTGGAATAGTCATTAATAATTTTTTCCGAAATAAACTTAATTTGAAGCTCCTTATAGTCAATCTCCAATATCTCAGAAAAACCCTTTATCATTTCTACTGTCACCTGCCTTTCACCCAATTCTATTTTAGAAAGTGTGCTTGTATCAATATTTAACCGGTGGGCAATAATTCTTTGTGGAATACCTTTCGACTCTCTTCTTACTTTTATATATGCTCCAAAATCAGCACTTTTCATATTGACATGATTTTTTAGACAATTGTGTCAAATTTACAAAATAAGAGCAAGTAAAAGCAACATCAAATAATAATATTTACCAACAGAGGAAAGGGGATTTGTAGGAAACGTAGGAAATAAGAAAAGTTGACAGTCCCAGTTTCCAGTTTTCAAAATGAGAAAGGCCACGCAGAATGGTGGCCTTGCAATGTGAATCCTATGAATCCTACGTTTCCTACTTCCTACTCTTATAATTTACTGTATTGATTGTGTTCGTGGTGGAGAAGTTTGGACTTGAACTGACCAATGTATTTTTCGGCGGTTTTCGGGTGAATGCCCAGTTCTTCTGCCACTTTTAGATAGCCTTGCCGGTCGAATTGCAGAGGAAGTTTTTCAAAGAATTTGAGTTTGGCTCCTTTTAACTCGTTGTTTGGCAGATTTTGAAAAACGGCAATTGCATGTTTCTCCAGCGTTATGGCAATGGACATTGCCGTTTGAAAATCAAGGTCGCTGCAGATCAATGGTTTCGGGAGTTCTCCTTCTTCTAAAATTCGAAGTGCAGAAAGTATCATTGCCACCCGAAAAGTAATGAGTCCAAGTCGTTTGATATTGGCATCAAAGTCACGCCCCAGAAGTAATTTATTGCGCGACAGCATGATATTAAAAAGTTCTGTGAATTGATGGCCTTGTTCATCAGTCAATTGAAAACTGACTGGCTCCCGGAGGTTTTTTAACTGATGATGCAAATCGAAAATGACTGTTGCTTTTTCTCTGAAGAAGTCGGTATAATTTACCGGACGATGAGAGACAAACGGATTTTTAAAATCGCTGTTGTCCTCGAATGCGTAAAAGAGAAAACGGCTGAATAATCCATTTTCGACATCAGGCATCATGTTATGAACCTGTTTTGGAGTTCCAGATAAAGCAATGGCGATATGCGGATCACGAATTTCAATAAACTCATTGTCTTTACGGCGAAACATGCTGGTACTTTCGTGGTGAAATGCTTTTCGCAGCACATCGCTAAAATTACCCCATTCCTGTTTAAAGGTGTCGGCCAACGTGTCGGCTTCCGTTTCGAAAAGTACCCCACTAAAATTATTGTCAGACAATGCCTGGATAAATGCTGATGAACTGCTATTAGCCGGAATAAAAAACATTTTTCGGGGCGGTTCTTCCGGTCTTAGCGCACCTTGCCGTTGTGCCTTGGTTAAGTTGTTGTACTGCTCCAACTCTGATTCAAAAGCTGCTCTTTCATTTCGGGATTGTTCAGTCATGTGATCATGAATGGCCTGGCCAAAATATTTTGACCATTTCATTTTTCCTTTTCCTGAACCTGCCGGAGCTGTTATGAATGCGAAAAGATGCGCTGTGCAAGGTTCGTCAAAATAAATGCCTTGTATATTTGGCAAACATCCGCTTAATACAGCAATCGCACCGATCAGAAATACATCTTTCTCCACCGAATCCTGAAACAGATCGGCACTTTCCCAAAGGATTTCGGGAAGATTGGAATAGATTTCAGGAGTAAGCTGAGGGGTGTTGAAGATTGTGTTTGCGTTCTCTTCGTTAACCCTGTCAGGTATTTGAAAACCTGACAGGGTGGGCAATTGCGGAGTATTTGGGACACGATTTATCGTGTCCGTACAATTGATGTTGATTCCAGCTTGTTTTGCAAGATGGAAAAAGGTTTTCAGGGTTATGCCGTGGCCTTTTGCTTTCAGGCAGTTGTCATACTGTTTGTTACAATCGGTTGGCGAATAGCCGGAATAAAAACGGCTTATCCGGTTGTAATAATCTCGGCCAGCTTCTCCAAATTCATCCGCGAATGCAAAGCCGATATCCCGCCAATCGGAATAATTAGCTGTGATGTCGGTTTGAGCGGCTTCGAGCCTTGAAATGACGAGGTCGAAATCAGAGGAAACGCTATCAGGTCCGGTGGACGCTGACAGGTTTAGAGAAGGTTGGGAGCATTGCGGGGTTATATCAGCATCATTTTTATTTTGCAGCCAATCCTGCGGCTTGAACTTTTCTTTCATCTTCTTTGGCTTTAAAAGATAATGATGCATAGCAGTGAAAATTTCAGAAGAATATCTGCATAGAAAAAGAGGAATGGGAGGACGGTCCACCAAAGCGGCCAATTGGAAGATGCCAGCTTTAAAAGCACTTTGAGTAAAATTGAACTGTATTTATTTGGTTGCATGATTTTTTGAATTTGTTGATTGTGAAAACGGACATTTTAGATGATTGGGATTGATGTAAATCTTCGGGTCGTATGGCAGGAAACAAGCCCGGGAAATGTCTTTCCCGGATTTGTCAACCTCTAGCTGGTATGTTGCCTTGATATAGGCCGAAATTGCCCAAAACCAATCCTGATGATTACATTCTTTTAGATCAATGGAGATTATCCATTTCAGACCGTCACCAGAAGGCGAAACAAACATCAATTCTGTTTCAAAGTACCTATCCTGAATTAGGGCTTCCTGTAATTCCTGAAGGTTTGAAACATGGTCGAAATCGAGCGTTATCAGGCCTGAATGTTGGATTAATGCAACATCGTTTCGTTTGGAAAACAGTCCTGAAAATGTCACATAATCAAATTGTTTTGCCTTGTATTTTCGGGCAGATTCAGCCTCGCTGATGCTTCGTAACTCTTCCGTTTGACGTTTGTATTTGTTGCTTTTGATGGCTCCATAAACATTGGGAATAGTCATTTCAGCATTGGGCTGGGTGTTGGTCACGGGGCACCGGTAAAAACTGAATTTTGGAGGATCAACAACAACTTCGGGTACCAGAACTTTGCTTTTTTTATTGGTGTAGAAACCTCTCGGTTCTCCGATTTGTAAATTCATTTCCTCATTGATCTTTTGCAATAATTCCTGACCGTTTAGCTGGTAATGAAGGGCTGCAAAATCGAATGGATTGCCTTTGAAATCAGGCAATTCAGTATCTTCGAAATAGAAAATCCAATCCTGATTGCTGATGTTTAGGGTAATTTTGTTCCCGTTGAATGGATTCCGGGTCGGCTTGCACTTTTTGTATGATAATTCAAGTACAATATCATCCGGATAATATTTCCGCAGAATGTGTGCGTAAATATTCATGCCGTAATGGGTGTCGTGTAAGATTTGCTTTTCCTCAATCATGGCTTTGGCGTTTATGGTTTCCGGAGTAATTGCTTTCGAGTAATGATTCCAGATCGGAAACCTTATAGTAGAATTTGCCATTGAGCTTTGAAAAGGGCAGGATACCTGAATCACGCAAAGTTTGTAGCGTGCGCTGGCTGATATTGAGGGCAAGTAAAACATCTTGCCCATCAATCCAGGATTCGTTAAATATCTCGGCACGGGTTTTATTCAGGTGCTGAAGATGTACTTTAATTTCCTTCAATTCGCCGGAGAGATGAAGAAGGCCTTTTACGATCTCTTCCATTATTTGGCCCTCCCCGATTTAAGTTTAAACTGACTGACTTCTTCTCCGATGTCTGAAATTGATGCTTGCCGGTTTGACAATAACCATTTATTCAATTCCTCACGGTTGAAGTACAATTTTTTCCCATTGGGCTTATATGCCGGGATGGTGCCTGTACTGGTTAATTTGTAAAGGTGCGAATGCGAAACCTCCAAATAAACCGCTGCTTCGTTGAAGTTTAATACTTCCTTCTGGAGCATGTTTTGCTCGAAAATGAGTTTTTTGAGCTCCCTAATTTCTGTTAAGACTTGTTCGTCCATTTCAGTAATTATTAGATTAAAGAATGGACTTTTCCGGAAAAGTCATCACTGTATCTCAGCGACGAAACAAAGTTCAGAAGAAAGAATGAGGACGGGTAATAAGGGAAAAAGCGGTATCATTGACAATGAGCTAAATCACACATAATCTGATTATTGTATGGTTTAAGTGGTAATTAAGGCAGTACTAATAAATTAAAGGGCTGGTAATTTATCTGCAATATTCGATACTTTCTATCCAGAGGTTTTTGTGTTTGAGTAATTGAATGTCTTCATCAGTACATTTTCGGAATTGCTGAGAAGTATCAACATTATATCGGTGGTCAAGGTATTGGCGGTAATGGCAAGGATCAAAATTTCTACCAGTTTTAATATTCGTTTTGCGGAAATAATTCTTTTGCATGAGGATTTTATAAAGTGCAGCGAAAATTTCTTTATTGCCACGCTTAGGCAAGAAATCATACTCCGAATTGATGATTTTGGATTCAAACAATTCATTTTCAAACTTTGAAAATGCTACAACATTTCGGACATCAGCATAACTTACAGGACTTTTTCCTGATCCTCTAAAATCTGACTGTCGAGGAATAAATATTGGCTCTGGTAAAACAATAGTTTCTTCTTGCTCTGTTTTAATTGGGATAATTGATTCAACGGTGCTGACCTTTGACTGGCTTTCTGTTAGAAACTGGTCTATTAGAAATGATATGTTTGTCTTTTCTGTCTTGGTTTGCTCAAAATCAGGACTTACAAAATATAGGATTTCGCCTTCACTTAAAATTTCAAAATCAAGAAACTTTGAGTAGTGCCTAACAAGTTCAAAATGAATATTTAACAAACATAATTTCAGTGTATCAATTACGAATAAAGTGGTTTTGTCATTAAAGGTAAGCTCAGAAATTCGGCTCAATAATTCTTTTATCTTTTCGAAAAGATGGTAGAGGTTATAGTTGATCTCTATCTCATCGGAATTTTTCAATTGCTCAAATGTAATTTCCAGTATTCCAATCAATTCATTTTTGAGCAAGATGGAATAAAATTCGGATTGTTTATTGAAGAAAACAGGTAGTTTGATGATTATGAATTTTCGATCTGAATCTTTGTCAGATTTAATCTTTGACAGTATTTCAAATTCTTTAATGTTTTCCTGTTCGGTGGAAATATTTAGTTGCTTAAATGCGGAAATAGCATTTTTGAAAAAATCAGAAGGATTTTGCTTGCAAGCTCGTAAATTGAGATTTAAAAGGTATCGAAATTTTTCTTCCTCCTGATTTGATTTGGACCATGGACGTAAACTTCCAAAAAGTATATTGTTTGGGATCGACAATAGATTTTCCATTGCGGCTGATTATTTGGCTTTAAAATTAAGCAATTGTTTTTGATATGATTCTTTCTCGTCCTCGAAGCTATCCAAATAGTTTTCTGTGGTTTTGAGGTCTTTATGGCCTAAGCTTTCGCTGATAAACTCGGTTGGTGCCAGTTTTGATTAGTTTAGAATAAACGAATCACGGGAACCTGCTGTTTCCTCAATAATTAAGTAGCTTTCTGGTTATTGATTCACGCGCATCATCTTCAAAACTATCCAGATAGCTTTCGGTAGTGGCAACGTTTGAATGGCCTAAGCTCTCGGAAATATAAGAAATATTTACACCTGATCTTTTTAAGGCGGTGCTAAAAGTGTGCCGAGCCCAATAACTTGTAATGTTGACATCAATCCCTATTTTTCCGGCAATGATCTGAATGTATTTATTCACTTGCTTAGTAAGCGCCTGGACTACTATACGCTGTTGTTCCGGGTTTATCCCGTTGTAATATTCAGGGAAAATATAATCATCGGCTGTATGTGGATTTTTGCCCCAGCGATCTATAACTGCTTTGTTCATTTCAATCACAGTAACAACAATCTCTTTTGACTCGGAAGTTGAATTAGCTGTTTTAGAACGTAAAAACTTTATAGTATTACCTTGAAGGTTTTTATACTTCAGCAAACAGATGTCTTTAAGATTCATACCATTCCCTAAATAACTAAAGATCCACAAATCGTAACAATATTGTTCAGTGCTATTCTCCGCCGGTTTATAGGCCAATAATTTGCCAATATCAATACTGGAAAGCGCTTTCTTGACTTTCTTGGATTTGGGGATTGAATATTTGCCATTTTCTTTTTTCCCAAAAGGATATGATTCCTGTGTAAGTTTGCCATCACGGATGAAATCATTCATTAGCTTACGGAGATTCCGGCAATAAATACCTATGGTAGACAAACTGTTCCCAGATGCCAACATATCTTTCTCATATTCTTTTAAAAATTCAGGAGTAACTTTAGCAATTGGTAAGCTTTCTTTACCAACAAATCCTTTTAATGAATTTTTGGCGCAAGTGTAAGTAATTGATGAACTGATACGACCCTCCTCCTTTAATGCTTCAGCATAGGCAACAAAAGCAGAAAAAATATCTGATGATTCGATTTTAGTTTTATTAAACTTTTTCTCAAATGCTTCAAATGAAAATACAGGAAGTTCAACAATGATGTCATAGGCCTTTTTGAGTAGGCTATAAATAAGCATTCGCTTTTCTTTTAAATCTTTTGGTGGACGAGGTAAAATCATTTGTTTGAAATGATCTTCATCCATTGAAATTTTCGTGGTGTAGTATTTCGGGAACCGATTGTGAATTATCCTCAGCCGGATGGTTGCTGACTTGTCTTTTCTTATTCTAACCTGATCAAAAAAGGCATTTAATGATACGCCTTTACTCTTCAAAATATCTTCACTTTGTTCCGGATGGGAAATAATTGGTAGTGCCATTTGTTAGTCATTTTCATGTTAGTACTAACAAAAGTACTAACATTTTAGATAAACAACAACAAACAAGAACAAATAAAAGATACTAAATAACTGTTTATCAGCATATTGAAATATATAAGAAAACAAGAATAAACAAGAATAGGGTAATATTTATGATTCTGGATCAGAAGAGTTCAGGTTCGAAACCTGACAGGACAACAAAGAAGCTTGCAATGATTTGCAAGCTTCTTTATTTTAAGGCCTTACCATTTTTTCGTATTCTGAACAAAAACAGATTTTCGCCAAGTATGATCGATTGGAAAAGCTATCCTTTTCCGGTTTACCCATCAAAAACCTATTTTTTGACAACCTGAGTAGTTGCAACCGAATTCATGACCATTGGAATTTCCATGTCTTCGCCCGATTGTGGATTCTTCATGTTCATGTGGATATCGAATTTTTGGTTCAGACTTGAAGAACGTAACCAGCCGTCAGCTATATCGATAGCCATGGTTCCGGTCTGGGTACCTTTCGCTTTCATTTGCATTTTCATGCCCATCTGTTCGATTGGCGAATCTAAATTTACATCCGAAGTAACGTTAAGTGTAACCTGATCAGCCTTAATGTCAGCAACTTCAAAATTCATCGTTGTTTCCATGTTCATCAACGAAGGCAATTTTAATGAAGAAGTCCATTTTTCGCCTTTCGCTACTTCATTTTCAGGAAAATAGCTGAATGTTTGTCCGACATACGATTTAAAGCTATTCTCGTTGGTGAACATCTGCATCGATTGTGCCAATTGCGGATTTTCGCTTAGCTTTTTAGTATATTCTTCCAGGCCTTCAACCCGTTCAACCGTTCCACGTTTGTTTAATTCGAGTTTTAATTTATTCGAAACGATTGTTTTCAAAGGTCCATTCATCGGATTGCTGGCATCGCCATCCGAATCCATATTTATTTCCTGGCCATTTACAGTCATGTTTACCTTTATTTTCTGCATCGAATACTCAATCAGGAAATTACCAGTAGGCAAAACGTCTAATACCTGATACAAAGAGACCATTTCCATCTTTTGATCAATTTTCATTTTTTGCCCCATCACGTCCTGATCGATATTATTATTCATCGCCATGGTCATTTCGTAAGTGGTGCCTTTTTGAAGGTTAAGCCGAAGCGATACTTTTGATTCAGCCTTGACATAGCTTGTAAACAGCAGGATAGCTGCTACAAAAAGAACATTTAATTTTGTTTTCATTCGGGATAAAATTAGAGTTTGGAGTAAATATTTATATTATCAAATATATGACATTCAGAATAAAATAACAATACTTCAAGCCGGAAGGTCTAATTTTCTGGCGGCAACCTGAAATATCGGGAAAAAGGATCGGCTTTAAACGATATCGGCTGCAATTAAACAGTAATCTTAGCAAAATTGGCTTAATTTGTCGGATATTTGTCATTGCAGACAAACCAAAAGGCCGTATCTTCAATCGTCTAAATTCACGAATTATGAATGACCAAACAAAAAAG
>Ga0302292_1000260_pt1 | contig 37151 bp, 40 predicted proteins | sample III_Fen_N2_1_FD_194553 | JGI IMG/M metagenome (GOLD analysis project Ga0302292, IMG submission 194553) | Peat permafrost microbial communities from Stordalen Mire near Abisko, Sweden - III_Fen_N2_1 | ecosystem: Environmental > Terrestrial > Soil > Wetlands > Permafrost | place: Sweden: Abisko...
ATTAGATTTTTTGTTAATCAGTCAAAAAGTACAGACGAGGATGATGATGATCGTTCCAGTGTAGTCCCATTTCAAATTGCTTATGCTGTTTCAATCCATAAAGCTCAGGGCTTGGAGTATGATTCAGTTAAAATTGTTGTTACAAATGAAATTGAAGAAATGATTACACATAATATATTTTATACTGCGATAACTAGAGCAAGAGAAAAGTTAAGAATATACTGGACGCCAGAAACTGAAAGCAAAGTATTAGGTGGTCTTAAAAAGAAAGACAACGGTAAAGATGTGGCGTTATTAAAGCACAAGTATAGCCTCTAAATTGATTAAATTAGGTTACACCAGCCTGTAACCTTTATATCAATACCTGTGTCACTTTTGTCACTTTTTAAAGAAAGCCATAGCGCACGAGGATCTTATTTTATATAGTCTTAAAAAAACACCGAAAAGCCTTGCTGGGCTTGTCGAAATTACGGTTCCAGCCCGAGGTAGCCCGCCAAGACAATTTAGTATCGGATATAGACTCCGATACTTTTTTGTATAAAAAAAGGGGCTCCTTGTGAGCCCCACACTACTTCGTAAACTTACTTACTTTGGGTTTACGTTTTCTTTAGTGGATTAAGATCAGTGGTCGAGTATCCTTTTTTGCAAGGAAGACAGCCGTGCACAACATTAATCAATATTGTTGGTGCCAGATAATTTAATATTAGCAATATAGTGTAAAAATACAATAGCGACCCACTTACTTAAAATCGTTAGCAGAAAAGTTTCCAGAAAAGCCTTATAATGTTGCTATATAGGTAGTACTTAACCCAGTTAGCCCGCCAACTAAAAATAGCCCCTATTAGGGCTATTTTTAATATAAAAAAATGATATACTAACAACATGGGACTTCTATTGCTTATAGCTTTAATATTTGGTATTTCCGGTTTAGCTGTTATTAAAAAGCAGGAGCGTGTTCGTGATGCAAAATTGAATCAGAGAAAGCACTATAATCCAAACGAAGATTATTTAAAAACCGTAAAAGAAGCAACTAAAAAAAGATTTGCCGAAGAACAAAAACAACAAGAATATAAAAATAATATTAGAAAAGATTATTTATAAACAAAAAAGACTCAAACTAAATTGAGTCTTTTTTAATGCGGAATGGAAGGGGCTCGAACCCTCGACCTCCTGCGTGACAGGCAGGCGCTCTAACCAACTGAGCTACCACTCCAGATTTGAAAAATTGACCAGTTTTGCTTAGTCAACAACCAAATAATAGCAAAGTGTCTATATCTTGTCAAACAGCTTTTATTGGCTTATAATTAGAGTATAAATAAACCTTATTCCGCCAACCGGCGGTTTAATTTTTACCAACAAATTAAGCCTAAAACTATGGAAAAAGAATTGGATAAAGAAGCTATCGAACAAATCAAAACTGATCTTATTGCCAGAAAAGAACAGATTATTCATGATCTGCAAGAAGTAGCTAAACAAGATAATCATGAAGCCGATAATCTTGGCGCTAAATTTCCAGAATACGGTGATAAGCCAGATGAAAATGCCCAAGAAATAACCGATTATTCCACTAGTTTAATGACTGAAAAAGTTCTAGAAAAAAGCTTAGAGGATATTGATGGCGCTTTAAAACGAATTGAAAATGGTACTTATGGTATTTGTAAATATTGTCATAAACCAATTAGCGCTAAACGTTTAATGGCTCGTCCAGTAGCTAGTTCTTGTATGTCTTGTAAAACTGAATTACAGGAAAATGAATAATAAAATTTCCAAACTTCACATAAAAAATATAGCCTGGCTAGTTGCACTGGCTATATTTTTTTTAATTGACCGGTTTTTAAAATTAATTGCTATTTCTTCGCCCACAAAAATAATAATTAATAATTTATTAAGTTTTAATTTTGTACCAAATTATCAAATTGCTTTTTCACTGCCCGTTAGCGGACCCTGGCTTAGCATTTTAATTAGCTTGGTAATTATCACCATTTTTTATTATCTTATTTTAAACTATAAACACCTAAAAAGCCTTGAATTTATTAGTTTTTTCGGTATACTGCTTGGAGCTGTGAGTAATTTATTTGATCGCTTAAAATATGGTTTCGTAATCGACTATTTTGATTTAAGATGGTTTACTATATTTAATATTGCCGATGCCCTAATAAGTATTTGTTCTATAATTTTATTTATTTCTCTTCTAAAAAAAGACTCAAAATAAATTGAGTCTTTTTTAAAATATTTTTATTTTCCGGCCATCTTTTATATTTTTTATTTCTACCTTAATCTTATTTTTTGGCCAAATATCTTTAACGCGTTCTGCCCATTCAATTACCACGATGGCATCTTTTTTTTCTAAATAATCATCTAAACCGATTGCAATTAAATCATTACCCGAGTTTAAGCGATAAGCATCAATATGACACAAAACGCCAGTCTTAATTTTATAAACTTTCATTAGATTAAAAGTTGGACTATTTACTTTACCTTTAATACCGAGGCCATAAGCAATTCCTTGAGTAAAGCAGGTTTTTCCAGCACCCAGGTTACCCAATAACAAGATTACCTCGCCACCATGGCAAGATTTGCCTAGATTTTCTCCTAGAGCAAAGGTTTCTTCTGGAGTATGGGTAATAAATTCTTTCATGTCTCTAATTGTAAGGGGAAAAATATAAAAAAACAACCCAAATGGGTTGTTTCTTTGTTTAAGGTGGGCACACAAGGATTCGAACCCTGGACCCCTTCGGTGTAAACGAAGTGCTCTAACCAGCTGAGCTATGTGCCCTTAAAGGCAGAATACTGCCATATTTTTTGAGCTTGGTGGGCGAAAGAGGATTTGAACCTCCACGGCCTTGCGGCCACAAGCCCCTCAAGCTTGCGTGTCTACCAATTTCACCATCCGCCCAAAAACTGAAAATTTAGCGAACAACAGTTTCTTTAAGTTTCTTCTTATTTCCTTTTTTCTTTAAGAAAGTTAATTTAGCTCTTCTTACTTCAGCCTTCTTCTTAACCTCAACCTTAGTAATAGTAGGTAAATTTAAAGGGAAGATTTTTTCAACACCAATACCATCAGAAACCTTACGAACAGTAATAGTCGCACCAATTTCTTTATTATGTTTTCTAGCAATAATAATACCTTCAAAATACTGAATTCTTTCTTTTTCTTCGCCCTTGGAATTAAGTTCTTTAATTTTTTGGTGAACTCTAACAGTTAGACCTGGTTTTAATTCCATATCCTTGTCTGTTACTTCTTCAGCTAGAGTAGCTTTTTTTTCGGCCATATTAGTATAAAATTTCACAAACGAGCTTTTTAGGTCTCGTTTATCTTAATAAATATTTTTAGTCTTGTTTAATATTATAATTAAATTCCTGGCTTGTCAATGGCTAAGTCTTCCGCTAGCTTTTCTCTAATTATTGCGTAAGCTTCGTTAAAAACTTCGCTTATGGTTATATTGCTTGTATCAATAACGTAATCGTAATTTTTAAGGTCATAAGTATCGATGCCAAAAAACTCCAAATATCGCTTTCTGTCGCTAGTTTTACGTTCTTTTATACTAGCCAAGACATCATCATAGGTATTCATTGATTTGTCCTCACCTTCGCGACCAGCTAAAAAAATACGTTCAGCCCCAACCTCATCACTGACATCAACATACAGTTTTAAAGAATGAGGAATAAAATACCAAGAAGTGCGCCCCTCAATAATAAAATTATCTTCTGTTTCACCTAATTTCTTCTGATATTCGTCCACTTCTAAATCAGTGCTAGGATCGTTTTCACCTAACTTGTTATATTCGGCTAAAGTTAAACCACGCTTAATTGCCGCTTCACGGCGCAAACCACCCATATAATATCTTGGCCAACCCAAAGCATCGGCTAATTGTTTAGCTAAAGTACTTTTTCCTGATCCCATATGGCCACCGATTGAAATAATCATCTGGTTGTCTTTTAGGTGATAAACGTTTATTATATAACTATCATAAAACAATGTTTGCCTAAGTGCAACGCCCCATCCTATGTATTTAGAAAAATTAGAAATTCAAGGATTTAAATCCTTTGCTAATAAAAACAGTCTCGTTTTTCCCGGCCTAATCGCTGGCGGAAAAAGAGGTTTAACTTCCATTGTTGGTCCTAATGGGTCTGGTAAATCAAATATTGCCGATTCGATTCGTTGGGTACTCGGTGAACAAAGTCTTAAAACTTTAAGAGGTAAAAAAAGTGAAGATGTTATCTTCTCTGGTTCTGACCAAAAAAATCAATTAAGCTTTGCTGAAGTATCTTTAATTTTAAACAACGCCGACAAAAGTGCTTTACGAAATTTTGATGAGAATAAAATTGACAGCGAAGATCCTAAGGAAGAAACTGATTTTGACACTGTTCGTGAATTTTTAAAAGCTGACCAAGTAATTATTACTCGTCGTATCTATCGTAATGGTGATAGCGAATATTTAATTAACAATAAAAGAGTTCGTTTAGCGGACATTCAAATGTTACTCGCTAAAGCCAGCGTCGGCCAAAAAACTTATAGTGTTATTGGTCAGGGTATGGTAGAAAACTTTTTAAATACTAATGCCTCAGAACGTAAAGATTTTTTTGATGAAGCCACTGGTGTTAAACAGTTCCAAATCAAAAGAGAAATGTCTCTTAATAAATTGGAAGGGTCTTACGAAAATCTACAACAGGTAGAAATGTTACTATCGGAAATTCGTCCTCGTCTTAAAAGTTTAACCAGACAAGTTGAGAAATTAAAACGTCGCAGTGAAATTGAAACTGAATTAGTCAGTAACCAGTTTAATTACTATAACTTTTTATATCAAGAAGCTAATACTAAATTAGAAGCGGCTAATGTTAAATTTTTAGAACTGGAGAAAATTAAAATTGAACGTGAAGATAAGCTTAACAAATTGAATGAAGAGCTAAATCACATTAGAAATACTAATAATTTTCAAGAAATAAATACTTTACAACCTCGCCTTAAAGAACTGGAGGCTGAAAAAAATCAGTTACACCGATCACTCGCTAAATTACAAGCCGAGCTTGAAGTACAACTTGAAACTCAAGGTCAGTTTGATATTTCCTGGCTTAATAATAAACACAGCGAACTTACTTCTGACTTAGAAAAAATTGGTTCTGAAATAACTTCTTTAGAATATACTCAAAATAATCAAGAAGAAAAAACTTATCAAGAAGAATTAGTTAATGTCGAAAAAGAAATAAGCAAAGCTTATGATATTCGTCGTGAAATTGAACGTAAAGAAAATACTAAGAATGATTTTGCTAGACAAATAACTAAGATTGAAGCCACTATTGAAGCTAATTTAGAAGCTCAGGGACAATATGATGTTTCTTGGTTAAATAATAAAAAGGAAGAGTTAATTGCTGAGCTTAACGTTTTAAGTGAAGAAATTATTATTTTACAAAAAGATAACAATCGTGACAACGAAAATACTTTGAGAGAAAAATTAACTATTATTGCTAATCATTTAAATAAATTAAACCAAGAAGTTGAGGCGATTAAAGCTGAACTTAAAAAACCAGGCGCCGCTAAAAATAATCGCGAAGAAATTAGCCGTATTATTGAAGAGTTTTTAAATAGCTTGGAAGAAATTAAAAAAGAAACCGATTTAGCCAAAGTTAAAAAATTACTTGAAGAAGCTAAAAATAATTTTCAGGATCAAATTCGTGAGCACTTAGCTGATGAAAATGCCGACAAATTAAATCGCGTCAAAGAAATCCAAGATGAAATTATTAGTTTAAGTGAAGAACGCCAAACTTTAAATAACCAATTAAATGAAGAACGTTTAAAATTATCATCTATCAGCGAACGATTAAGATTGCTTGAAGATAAAAAGAAACAAAGCGACCGTGAAATAGCTGATTTAGAAATTAAGATTGCTAAGAGTCAAATTAAATTTGATGCTTCTGCTTTTGAAGCAGAAAAAGCGGGACTAATTAAACAAATAAATTATTTAGATATCGAGATTAAAGAATTATTTTCCAAGAGTCAAACTCGCGAATTGCAAGAGAAGAAACAAAACATTCAAAATAAAATTAATGAGTATCGCCTAAAAATGTCCTCCGCTCGTGAACGCATGCGTTTACTACAAGAAAAGAAAATACAAACCGAAAGAGAAATTTCTGATATTAAAGTTAAGATTGCTAAGAGTCAAATTAAATTTGATGCTTCTGGTATTGAAAAAGAGAAATCAGAAATCAACACTAAGTTAGAAAAAATCCAAGCAGAAATTGATGACCTTGAAGCCAAGATTACTAAATTAAATGAAGCTAAAGAAATTGAAAAATCTCAAATGTTTGATTTACAACGTCGCCTTCAAGAATCTCAACATGAAATCAATTCATTATCAGCTGAACTTAATGATTTAAAAATTGAAGCTACTCGCCAAGAGACTAAGTTGGAAGATTTAGAAAATAATATCAGAAACGATGAACTTAGTTTAACCGAAATTAAGAGCCATAAAATTACCGAGGAAACTATCGATATAAATCGTTGGCATAAACGTCTAACTGAATGCAAAAATCAATTAGAGATGATTGGCGGCATCGATCCAGAAACTGAAAAAGAATTTAATGAAACTAACGAACGCTATGATTTCTTAAGCAAGCAAACTGACGACTTAAATGGTGCCGTTAAGTCTCTAGAAAAAATTATCTCTGAATTAGACGTTAATATTAAAGATCGTTTTGATCGTGAGTTTAATGTTATTTCCGAAAAATTCACTGAATATTTTAAAATATTATTTAACGGTGGTAATGCCAAAATTTTTAAATTAACCGAAGAAGAAAAAGTTGTTACAGCCGAAGGAACTCCGGAAGTGACTGACTCTAATCCAAGCACTGATAATTTAAGAAAAGTTAAATTACTTAAAAAACGTAATGCTCTTGGTTTATCGGGAATTGAAATTCAAGCCACTCCTCCAGGAAAAAAGATTGGTACGATTTCGATGTTATCTGGTGGCGAGCGCGCTTTAACCGCGATTGCTCTTATTTGCGCCATTATCAGTGCCAACCCATCACCATTTGTTGTGCTTGATGAAGTTGACGCCGCTCTTGATGAAGCTAATTCTGAACGTCTAGCTCAAATTTTAGACGACCTATCAAATAAGACTCAATTCATTGTAATTACTCATAACCGTGCTTCCATGAAACGCGCCAATATTTTGTATGGTGTAACCATGCAATCCGATGGTATTAGTAAATTACTTAGCGTTAAGCTAGAAGAAGTAAAAAGCCGATAAAATCACACTTAAAAAATCTATAACAACTTAAAAATGCTAGTTCATTTTTTAACCAAAACAATAAAAAAGGTTAAATTTATTCATGTTTTTTGGGTCTTTTTCTATTTACTTTTGTTAGGAGTTTTAATTTATAATGGCTCATCTTATCTTGATCCTGATTTTGGCTGGCATTTAACTGTTGGACAAGAAATTACTCGCACCCACGTCGTACCTCAAACGAATCTTTATAATTATACTTACACCGGAAATTGGGTTGACCATGAATGGTTGGGCAATTTTATTTTAGCTCAAACCTATAATAACTTCGGGTATAATCTAATAGTTATTATTTTTGCCAGTCTAATCATCTTAACCATGATTATTCTTAATATTTTTGCTTACTCAAAAGGCAAAATTATATTTTGGTTAATGGCAGTCTTTCAAGCTCTCGGCGTTTTAGCTTCAATGCCTCATTTCGGTGTTAGATTACAAGAATTAGCGCTACTATTTACCTTATTGCTTCTTATAATAATTAGTTATTATAATCAATCAAAAAACTGGAAGATTTTGATTGTCTTACCGCCACTGTTTTTTCTTTGGGCTAATTTACATGCCAGCTTTTTAATTGGTTTTTTTATTCTATTCTCCTGGGTTTTTATAAGGTTAATTGAAAACATTAATTTTATAAAAAAAATTAATTGGCTAGACACATCTAAGACACTAAAACCAAGACCACTTTATTTATTTACATTAACCGCTGTTATTTCTTTTATTGGTACTTTTTTTACCCCCTATGGTTTGAAACTATATAGTTTCTTAATTGGCTATGGAAACAATGCTTATCTATCTTTAATTGATGAGTGGCTACCTCAATCCGCGCTACCATTAAACTTAGCCCAACTATTGTACCTAGCCCTAGGAACAACCGCCTTATTATTCTACTTTTATAATTGTTTTAAAGACAAAGGAAAAATAAATATTTGGAAAATATTTTTGCCAATTATTTTTTTAATCATGAGTTTCGAATCAAAACGTCATTTTCCGCTATTTTTCATAGTTTCTTTTGGTTTTATAATGGAAGTATATACCCCAATTTTTATATCCCTAAAATTTGCTTATTCTAAATATTTAAAAGCTCTTCTTATTTTTTGTCTCGGTTTAATGATTCTTTTACAATTTCTACAAATCAAACCAGTAAATAATCCTTTAACAAACTTTTGTGACAATTACCCTTGCGGCGCAATCAATTTTCTAAAAGAAAATCCTCAATATAAAAATGATAACATTTTTAATGAATATTCTTGGGGCGGTTTTTTAATATGGGCCATGCCAGAAAAAAAACTTTTTATTGACGGACGACTACCCCAAGTCGCTTTTTCTCATTGGACTTTTATCGAAGAATACCATGATTTTTTTGTCAGCAAAGACAAGTTAACAGCTAAGCTTAAAAATTATAATATTAAATTAATTTTAATTAGAAATAACCAAAAGACATACATCCCTAAACGGTGGGAAAAGCTATTCTTTCCTGTAGCCGTAGCTTCTAAAAATATACTAGTATCATACCTTAACGAATCGCCTGATTGGAATGTTATTTATCGCGATGATACAGCTAAAATTTATTTTTATAATAAATAGAAATAACTTGTCTACTTTATAGTTACTTTTCCAGGTTTTTTTGTTATAATAAAAAGACTTCAATACTTACCCGAAAAAATTAAATACCGGGTTTTAATACTATGTCTAAAAAAATAATTGCTTTTTCATTGCTACTTATTTTTGTGTTAACAGCTGGCTTTGGTTGCCAAACCACCGATAAAGCAGCCACAGATGCTGCTAAGCCAATTACTTTAACTTTCTGGCAAGCCTTTGATGACTCAGATGCTTATGCTGATATTATTGCTAAATACAAAGTCCTGCACCCTAATATTACTATTGAGTACAAAAAATTCCGTTATGAAGAGTATGAAAATGAACTACTTAATGCTTGGGCGGAGGATCGTGGTCCGGATATTTTTTCCATTCAAAATACTTGGTTAAAAAAATATCAAACAAAATTAACACCAATGCCAGCCCAGATTACCATGGCCTACATGGTGGAAACAGGAACAATTCAAAAACAAACAGTTCCACAATTACAAACAACCCAAAGCTTAACTATTAAAGATTTAAAAAATAATTTTGCCGACGTGGTGGCAAGTGATGTTGTTTTAGATGATGGAAAGATTTATGGTTTACCTCTGTCAATTGATACTTTAGCCTTATTTTATAACCGCGATCTGTTAAATAGTGCTGGAATTATCGGGGCTCCAAGTTATTGGAATAAAGAATTCCAACAAAATGTTAAAAAGTTAACTAAACAAGACCCTAAAAAAGGAATAGTTCAATCTGGGGTTGCTCTTGGCACCTCTAAAAATGTTAGTCGCTTTAGTGATATATTGTCAGTCTTGATGATGCAAAACGGAGCTGTTATGACTACAAGTGACCAAGTTACCTTCAATTCCATACCAGATAACAATTCTAATTATAATCCAGGACTTGAGGCTTTACGTTTTTATACTGACTTTGCTAACCCAAATAAAGAGGTTTATTCTTGGAGTAATGATATGCCAAATTCGTTGGAAGCTTTTACGAGTGGAAATTTAGCCATGTTCTTTGGTTATTCATTTGATATACCACTAATTAGAGCCCAGGCCCCTAAATTAAATTTTGGTATTGCTAAATTACCACAGATTGAAGGAAATTCTCTATCGATAAACTTTGCTAATTATTGGGTGGATTCTGTTTCTAAAAAGAGTCAGCACCCAAATGAGGCTTGGGATTTTGTCCAATTTTTAACTAAAGAAGAAAACGCTAAAATATATTTAGCTAAGACTAAAAAACCAACCGCTCTAAAGTCATTAATTAGTTCTCAAAAAGACGATGAAGATTTAGGTGTCTTTGCTGAACAAATTTTAAGTGCTAAAAGTTGGTATCACGGCAAAAGTGTCAGTGATGCCGAAAGTGCTATTGGTGAGATGATTGACGCCGCACTACTAGCTCCTGATAAAATTCTAGAAATATTATCTGATGGCGCAAATAAAGTTCAACAAACTATCAACTAAAAATTATATGAAAAAAAACTTAAAAGCCAGCCTTATACTTGTTGGTTTAGCCGTTGCTATTTTTACTGCTCATTCTTGTTTGGCTGTTAATAGTTTAGTTGACACTAGTGGCGGTCCAACAGGAGCATATGCTACCGGAAATTACACCCTTAATAATGTTCGCGATTATGCCATTTATCTCATGAAGCTTATTTTAAGTTTAGTTGGAACCATATCGCTGCTAATGTTTGTTTATGGTGGTATAACATTTTTATTATCCGCTGGTAGCTCATCTGAAGTAAAGAAGGGCACGGACATTCTTAAGGCGGCTGTCATTGGATTACTTATTACTTTTGCCAGTGTAATGATTATTAATTTATTTTTTGGTGGATTGGGCGTAACCTGGAACCAAAATACTGGCGCGGTTTCAATACCACCAGCTGAACAATGCACCATTAAGTTTGGTTCTCAAGGTTATAGTTGTATGGATGAAGCTAATGGAACAAACTGTAAGACAGGATATTGTACAGGCGCTACCAATATTAAATGCTGTCAGTAAGCATTTACTTAAATAAAAATGACCGAATTTACTAAAAAATCTTTAGGGGGAAATCATGGTTTAGGGGCTAGATTAAAAGCGGCCCGAGAACTTAGACAAATAAACCCAGAAGTGGCCGCCCGTCGATTAAACATTCGATTAGAATATTTACTTGCCATTGAAGAGGATCGTTTTGGCGCTTTACCGGCCGGATTGTACAGCAAAAACTACATTAAGGAATACGCTGCTTTAGTTGGTTTGCCGGCGGCTGAAATAAAAAAGTGGCTAAGTGATAATCTAGAAACCATCAATGAGAATAATGATCCATTTTCACAAAAAATTGTCAGACGTCAAGAATTCATAGTTTTTCCTAAATTAATAAGAAACTTAGCTTTAATTTTGGTTTTTGTCGCCTGTTTATTATATTTAGGTTTTTATTTTAAAAAAATTGTTTTTCCGCCAGAGTTAATCATTTATCAACCAGATAAAAACTTAAAAATATCAGAGAATTTTATTGAAATTAAAGGAACGACTGAACCAGAAGCTGAACTTAGTATTAACGGAGAGGCTATACTTAATACCAATAAAGGTAATTTTTCAACGGTTATAAATTTAAAAAAGGGCGTGAACAATATTGTTGTTACAGCTAAAAAAAAATATAGCGGTGAGGCTTCTGTTTTAAGACAAATATTAGTCGAATAATCTATTTAAAAAAATATGCCTAAAAATTTAGAAACTAAAATGTTTGACATAAATCTTATTTTGCATAAAATAGCAGTAAAGGAAGATCAGACAATTGCCGAACTCGGTTGTGGACATTTCGGACATTTTGTTTTTCCAATCGCCAAATTAATTGGTAAAAATGGCACACTTTATGCTGTTGATATTTTACCAACCGTATTAGACGAAATAAAAAGACGCGCCCACACTGAAAATTTACCACAAATTAAACCAATTTGGAGTAATTTGGAAATATTCAAGGGTACTAAAATTGAGCCGTCTAGCGTTGATACTGCCCTTATTATTAACACCTTAAGCCAATCTGAAAAGAAAATAGAGATTATAAGAGAAGCGGTTAGAATGTTAAAAAGCGGTGGCAAACTACTAATTGTTGATTGGAAGAGCGACGCCTTGCTATTTGGACCAAAACCAGAGTATCGTTTAAAGTTAGAAGCCTTAAGACAGGCTGCTCCTAAATTAAGTTTAACTATTATTGAGGAATTTGAGGTCGGAACAAACTATCACGCCTTCATCCTTAAAAAAATGTAACTACTATGTCAATTTTACTTAATCCCATTTTTTGGTTTAATTTAAGACCGGGTAGCATGGGGTCAACACCAAGAAATATCTTCATTGGTTTTATAATTGTTTTAATTATTGCCGCTGTTTCATTATTTATTATCAAAAGAAAGAAAAGTACTTACCGTAGCTTATTTATTAGTCTTTATAACTTTAGTATCTCTAACAGCGTTCTAGCTTTATTATTATTATTCTTTAACTATGAGACAGTCCCTTTCTTTTCTGCATACTTTTGGTATTTAATCTGGGCGATTGCCATGATTGGTTGGATTATTAGCATTTCACTAAAACTTAAAAAAATACTTTTAAAGAAAAAGGATCAAGGAGAAGTCGATGAAATAAAAAAATATTTACCATAATAAAATAAACAAATCTTAAAAGTTCACAAAAACCCCTCCATTGTGAGGGGTTTTTATATGAATAAAAAAATTATTGGGAATTGGGGAGAAAATATTGCTAAAAATTATTTAAAAAATAAAGGTTACACCATCTTAGATACTAATTGGCGCCATCATCATAAAGAGTTGGATATTGTCGCCTATAAAGATAAGATAATTGGCTTTGAAGTCAAAACTAGGACCAGTAATACTGGTTTGGCTTTTACGGTATTAAAAGGGGAACAAGTGGCCAGACTACGCTTAACTTTAAAGGCTTACTGTCGATTACACCAGCTGGATTACAATAATAGTCAATTAGACTTAATTATTATAAAAGTTAAAAATCATAATACCGTTCTTATTAAACATCATCTTGACATTTAATCAATATCGCCTTTAACTATTTGTCTTGTTATAGCTGTTATGCTAAAATAATTGTATAAAATTAAAAAATTATTAAAAACTAGAAAGGTGGTGAATTATGAAAAAAATCGCTAAATATTTAGTTTCTTTAGCTATTGTCTTAGCTGTGTCAGCTATCCCAATGACAATGGCCCACGCTTTAACTGTTAATGATTTAGGTACACAAGAAGTTCAAAACGGAACATCTGGTATCAACTTAGGAAACAAGAGTCCAATGGAAACTGCCACTACTTTAATCAATACTGCAATGTTATTCTTAGGTTTAATTGCTGTTTGTATTATTTTAATGGGTGGTTTTAAATGGATGACTGCTATGGGTAGTGAAGAAAAAATTACTGAAGCAAAAAAGTTAATGAGTGCTGGCGTTGTTGGTATTATCATCATTCTTTCTGCTTGGGGTATCACTACTTGGGTTCTTGGAACCGCTGTTAACGTTACAACCAACTAATTTTTTCAGAAATCGATTTCGGAAAAAACGGTCCCCTCATAGTTTATGGGGGTTACCGCCTTAAATCTAAATTAATTTAGCTTTAGAGCAGTAAAAAACACCATATGAAATTAATAAAATATTTTTTAGCTATTTTTGTTTTTAGCTTGTCCTTAGCTACTGTCTCTCCTGTTCTAGCTGCTCAAGATACCACCTCGCTTGACGGTCTTAATGCGACTGCTAATCAAGTTACAGCTTATAAAGACCAAACTAGCAGTAATGCCAGAACCACTATTTTAGATCGCGTTGGTGGTATTGTTGGTTTAATTCTATCATTTATTGGTATTATATTTTTAGTTCTAACTGTCTATGCTGGTTTTTTATGGATGACTGCTCAAGGAAATTCAGGACAAGTTGAAAAAGCTAAAGATTTACTAATAAATGCTATTATTGGTTTGGTGATTGTAACCGCCGCTTACTCTATAACAATCTTTGTTGGTAACCAGCTCGTAAAATAGTTTTGATTTATGAAAAAAATACTTACTCTATTTTTACTAAGCGCTATATTTTTAAGTTCAGCTGTTTTTTCAGTAAAGGCAGCTTCTTATAATTTCACTAATGACAGTGGCGTAGACACTCTAGGAAAAACCGCTGGTTACAATGTTGGCGCAGCCGCCACCCCCGAATATTATGTTGGTCTTATTCTAAGCATCTTTTTTTCACTGCTTGGTCTTATCTTCATGATTTTAACTATTTATGCCGGCATTAAATGGATGACTGCTCAAGGTAATAATAGCCAGATTGAAGAAGCTAAGGACACCCTAACCAGAGCCATAATTGGTTTAATTATCTGCATTGTCGCTTATGGAATAACCTTCTTTGTTGTTAACTTGTTTCAAGGAAATAGTCAGGGAGGAGCTGTAATTGATAGCCCTGTAATAAATTCAAACACCACTCCTTTGGGTTAATTAGAATACTATGTTAAAGAGATTAAATTTAACTAGACTTTTATTATCACTTGTTTTAATAAGTGGTCTTTTTAGTTTTACCCCTGTATTAGCCTTTAATCTTAAGGATAGTTTTTCATCTACTGGCAGCCTTAATAGCTTTGCTAATCAAGCTGGTTATACCGACAAAGCAAAAACACCAGAATTCTATATTGGACTTCTTTTAAATGGCTTGTTTTCGATTCTTGGTATTATTGCCATCGCTATGTTAATTTATAGTGGTGTTGTTTGGATGACTGCTCGTGGCAATGAATCAAAAGTTGAAAAAGCTAAAGAAAATATTATTGACGTTATAATGGGGTTAATATTTATAATCGGCAGTTATGCCTTAACCACTTTTTTATTAAAAATATTTAGCTAAAACTTCTATGGTTAAAAAAATTAAATCTTGGTTTAACGTCTTACTTCTAACCTCAATCCTAATTTTTCCGGGATTAGTTTTTGCTGTAGACCCTCAAATAATAAAGGGTGAAAGTTCGCCTCTTGATCGTTTAAATAGTGCCGCCGTGACTAACGGTCCTTACACTCAAACTGCCACCGATACCACCTTAGCTACAACCCTTGGCTTAATTATTAATGTAGTACTTAGTATTTTGGGTGTTATTTTTATTTTTCTAGTTATTTTAGCTGGCTATCAATGGATGACGGCTCAAGGAAATGAACAAAGCGTTACTAAAGCTAAAGATTCAATGACCAGGGCTGTTATTGGTTTAATTATTGTTATTTCCTCTTATGCTATTTGGACATTTATTAAAAGCACTTTTCTTACAAAAATATGAGCACATTAAACAAGTTAAAAGCTCTTAGTTTCTTATTTATTAGCCAGTTGTTAGTTGCTTCTGTCGCTTTTGGGGCGGGTACTGGCGGTAGTTTAAACACCACCAATCTTGATACTCAGGACTCCGCCTTAATTGGTTCCTCTGGTTTAAGTGGTAATAGTAATCTAGCTACAATTATTTCCGTTTTAATTCAGACTGTCTTAGGTTTTTTAGGAATTGTATTTCTCGCCTTAACTATCATGGCTGGTTTTAAATGGATGAATTCTCAAGGCAATGAAGCAGAAATAAAGGCCGCCCAAGGCTCTTTAAAGAATTCTATTATCGGTTTATTAATTGTCCTCGCGGCTTACGCCATAACCTATTCAGTCTTTACTTATTTACCTTTTGCTAGTAGCGGTAGTGGAACAGGTGGTGTAATTGGCGGATAAAAAAAATTTAAATATAAAAAAGACCATCAATAATTTTGATGGTCTTTTTTTAATCGTTTTGATTAAAAATCGCTCATTGTCTTACAGACAAACCAATAAACATTCCGGCCACTGACATGCTTAATTATTCTGGGATCAACATCACAAGTTACATATTTTCTGAAAGATCCACAAACAACTTCAACGCGGTAAGTACCAATTGGAAGTAAAACATCCAATTGCTCTTCTGGTCCTAGGTTATTTATAATTGGCTTGAATTCAGGGAAACCAACTCTGGTAATTGTAAAAGTGGTAGTTTCACCGCGACCAATTTTCCAATTAATAAGTAGTCCTGGATAAGTTTTAATGGAGACTTCTCCGTTTAAAATCTCTTCTGAATTTTTAAACATTTGAGCTCTGGTTCTTCTTTCATATTCCAGGCGACCCATTTGTTCAGGAATTTTCGAATTAATATTAATCTTAGTAAAAGATTTTTCACTATTTAAAACGGTTTCTTTAAGCTCTGTAATGGTTTTTTCTAATTCCGTTTTTTGGTTATAAAGAATAACTAACTCGTCTTTAGAAAAATATTGTTCTTTGCGAAGTTTTTCTAGATTACCCAAGCCAAATAATAGAGACCTTTTTTTACCAACAGTTTTCACTGAGTCTTCAACAAGTTTACTAATCTTACTATTTAAAGTTATTTCCAGATAGTAAATTTTGTCTTTGGTTCCATTTAGTTTATTTTGAAAATCACAGATGCTCTCATTAATTCGAGAAATATTGTTCTCGTGTGTTTGAGACTTAGCCACTACTACACTGAGCATGACTAACAAAAAAATCATAATTTTTTTCATTTTTCTATCTTTGTTTGTTGTTAACTTACTGTTTTTTAGCTAAGACTCTCTTTCTTAACCTAAAAAGAGTCTAACATAATTGATGAATAATGTCAATGACTTATCCCCAGGCTAATCTTGACTTAGAAAGATAGCTGTGCTATAAATAAAGGTCGCAAAAACTAACCCATAAAAACGGGTTTTTATTTTCGGCCAATATATAAACTTATGAAAAAACGTCTTCAAAAATTTGGAGAGGAAATCGTGCCTCTCAGTAGAAAGCAGAGTTTTTTACTATTCTTACTAATTGCTTGTGTTTTTCAGTTTGTGCTATTTTTTACACCTGCTTTAGCCGCTGAAACTGTAGCCGCTCAAGATGGTCAAATAAGCATCGGGGAAATGACTAAAAGCTCTGAAATGGACCAAAATGCTCAGAAGATAGCTAATAGTACAATTATTAACGATATTGCTACTAGCACCACAATTGCCATCCCTACAACACCCGTAACCCCTAAGGTGAAAAGTACTAGCGTTCACGTTATTACTGCTTATAACTCTGATGTAGCTCAAACTGATGATTCTCCTTGTATTACTGCTAACGGCTTTGATGTTTGTAAGCACGGACAAGAAGACACAATTGCGGCCAACTTTTTAAAATTTGGTACTAAAGTTAAAATTCCAGAATTATACGGCGATCGTGTATTTACCGTTCGTGATCGTATGAATGTTAGCCACCCTAATCGAGTAGATATTTGGATGAAAAACCGCACTAGTGCTATCAAATTTGGCGTAAAAACAGCCAAAATTCAAGTTTTAGAATAATTTTTAAATCTATATACTTTAAAAAACACCACACCGACCATTTGGCCGGTGTGGTGTTTTTTTATCTAAAATTAAAGTTAAAACGATAAGAAACCACGACTTTGCGGTTTTTCATTTTTACCCAGAGCCAAGGTTGTTTTGATAACCGTGTCAGGAATTAAAGATATGCTATCAATTCCATTCTCTGCTAAAAATTGTGCAAAATCAGGGAAATCACTAGGTCCTTGACCACAGATTCCCACCTTTCGATGATTCTTTTTAGCAGTATGTATTAAAGATTTAATTAAGATTTTAACAGCCTCATTTTTTTCATTGGCAATACCTTCTATTTTTAAGGTTCCGGCGTCGCGATCGATTCCTAATACTAATTGAGTTAAATCATTAGACCCAATGGAGAAGCCGTCAAAAATCTTACAAAATTCATCAGCCAAAATAACATTAGCTGGAATTTCAGCCATTACGTAGACTTCTAAGCCGTTTACGCCTCGTTTTAGACCGTTAGCCGCCATAATACTTAAAACCTTCTTACCTTCTTCTACGGTACGGCAGAAAGGAATCATAATCTTTAAGTTCTTAAGACCAAATTCCTCTCTGACTCTCTTTAGAGCCTGGCATTCTAATTCAAAGGCTGGTAAAAACTCAGGGGCATAATAACGACTAGCGCCGCGCCAGCCAATCATTGGATTAGACTCAACTGGTTCAAATTCACGACCACCAATTAAATTAGCATATTCATTAGTTTTAAAATCTGATAAACGAACAATTACATCCTTAGGATAAAAAGCTGAGGCAATCATAGCTACGCCTTGAGCCAAACGATCAACAAAATAATCTGACTTTTTCTTATATCCAACTGTTAAGGCATCAATTTCTTTTTTAGCCGCCTTATCTTTTAAATTATTATAATTAAGTAGAGCCAGTGGGTGAATCTTAATATAGTTATTAATAATAAACTCCAGCCTAGCAAGTCCTACGCCATCATTTGGAATCTGAGCACAGGAGAAAGCTAAATCTGGTTCAGCAATATTCATCATTATTTTAGTTTTTGGTCTCTTAATATCTTTGATGTTGGTCTTTTCTATTTTATAAGGAATTTTTCCTTCATAAACAAAACCGGCATCACCTTCGGCACAAGAAACGGTAACCAAAGAACCATTCTTTATTTTAGTTGAGCCATTGTTAGTGCCAACGACACAAGGAATGCCAAGTTCACGAGAAACAATGGCAGCATGACAGGTTCTGCCACCCTTATCAGTAACGATTGCTGAGGCAATTTTCATAATTGGTTCCCAATCTGGGTCGGTCATGTCAGTAACAAGTACTTGTCCTTTTTTAAAATCATTAATATCTTTAATGGACATGATGCGATTAGTAATGCCTTCACCAATGCGACTACCAACACTTTGACCAGCAATAATTACTTTGCCTTTTTTACTGATAATATAACGCTCTAAAACATTGTGATCTTTAATACTTTCAACCGTCTCTGGTCGTGCTTGCAGAATATAAAGTTTTTTAGTCTTACCATCATAACCCCACTCTATATCCATCGGACGTTTATAATGGGTTTCAATCATAATTGCCCATTTTGCTAACTGTTTAACCTGTTCATCAGTAATTGATTGTTTTATTTGGTCAGCATATGGTACTGGAATGTTTTTAACCGCTAATCTTGATTTAAGATCATAAATCATTCTTAACGCTTTCTTACCAATTGATTTATAAATAATCGCCATCGTTGGTTTAAAAACATAAAACTCATCAGGGTTAACTCGCCCCTGAACCATGTTTTCTCCTAAACCATAGATAGAATTAATTAAAACCGCGTTTTTAAAGCCTGATTCGGTATCAATGGTAAACATTACACCAGAGGCGCCAACATCAGATCGCACCATTTTTTGAATACCAACCGACAAGGCAATTGAAAAATGATCAAAGCCTTTATCGGCACGATAGGAAATGGCCCGGTCATTAAACAATGAAGCAATACACATTCTAACTGAATGAAGTAAAGCTTTTTCGCCAACTACATTTAAATAACTTTCTTGTTGCCCAGCAAAAGAAGCGTCTGGTAAATCTTCAGCAGTAGCTGATGAGCGAACGGCTACGTCTAAATTTTTAACTTTATTTTCCGCTGATAATTTTTTGTAAGCTGTTAGAATTGCTTTTTTAAAATCTTCTGGTAGTTCTGTTTTTAAAATAAGTTCACGAACTGCCGCCCCTCTTTTCATTAAATTTCTAACATCCTTAGTGTTAAGATCTTTTAGAGTATCTTTTATTTTATCTTTTAGTCCTGTGCTTTCTAAAAAATAACGATAAGCCTCGGCGGTAGTTGCAAATCCATTGGGGACATTAATTCCTTTATCTGATAATTTGCGGTACATCTCGCCCAAAGAGGCATTTTTACCACCAACTGATGGAACATCAAAAATGGTTAATTCTTTAAAGAACCGAACAAATGAAATTTTTTTCATATTTATTTTTTTAGAGTTATTTTTTATTATTATATCACATTCTTTACAAGAAACGAATAATCCGATAATATAATAACTACGCGGGCGTGGCGAAATTGGTAGACGCACTAGCCTTAGGAGCTAGCGGGGCAACTCTTGAGAGTTCGAGTCTCTCCGCCCGCACATGTTTTTTTTACTTCACAACTTCTTACCAAATCCAGTGTTATTCCACTATGGAATAATTACTATATACTGGTACGGTTTATTTATTGTATTAGGGATAATTTCAGCCCTAATTTTAATTTTATCTCTAGCTAAAAAGTTTGATATAGATTCTGAAAAGATTTGGGACCTTAGTTTTTATTTGGTTCTGTTTGGTATTATTGGGGCTAGAGTTTATGAAATTTTTTTAGAATGGCCCTATTACAGTTCTCATCCCACTCAAATTATAAAAATTTGGGAAGGCGGATTAGCTATTCATGGAGCTCTTATTGCCGGAGCGATTACTTTATTCTTTTTTATTAAAAAAAATAAACTAAACTTTTGGCAGCTAATGGCTATTGTTACGCCTGGCTTAGCCCTTGGGCAAGCTCTAGGAAGGTTTGGCAATTGGTTTAATCAAGAACTTTTTGGATTACCAACTAATTTACCCTGGGGAATTCCGATTGCTTTAGAGAACAGACCTTTAGCCTTTATTAATCAAGAATTTTTTCATCCTACTTTTTTATATGAAAGCGTGGGGTCACTGCTGATTGCTATTCTTTTATTTACTCTATTGAATCGTCAAAAAAATAATTTAACAAAAAAAGTTGCCATGAGAGTCGGTGCTTGCTACTTATTTTTATATTCTTTATTACGCTTTTTCTTAGAGTTCATTAAGGTAGACGTTACGCCAATATTTTTAGGTTTACGTTGGCCACAGGTTATCAGTTTAATTATAATTGTTATTGCTATTATTATTTATAAAAAATCTTCCCATGCTTAATTTATTCTTTTGGAAAAAATCTAAAGATAGTTTAATTGTTTTATATATAATGGCATTTTTTTTGGCTCTAGCTGGAGCTTTGCCGGCCTATATCCAATCCAGTTTTATAGAAACTTTTGCTGGCTTATCCGCTGTTAACTGGTTTTTTATAATCGCCAACGTAATATCCATTGGCGCTATTATATTTTTTCCTCGCATCATAAAAAAATTAGGTAATTATTTAACAACCGGCATTGTCTCTCTGTTATTTTTAATTTCTTTTGCTGGCTTAGGTTTTAGCACTAAACCAATTTTAATTTTTTTGTTTTTTGTCTTAATGCAGATAGCCTTGAATCTGATTTGGATAAATATGGATATTTTTGTTAAAAATTTTTCTAAAACTTCATCTACTGGAAGAATTAGAACTATTTATTTTACGGTCATAAATTTTGCTTGGATTATTTCACCAACTATTTCTGCTTGGCTGGTTAATCTCTATGGTTACTCTGGGGCTTTTTTAGGGGCCGCTTTTTTAATTTTTCCTTTTTTATTAATCTTTGTAATTAAAGGAGCTAAAATAGACGAAAAACATTCATACAAAGTTTCTTTTATAAAATCTTTGAAAGAAATGTATAGGAGCCATAATTTAAGAGGCGCTTTTTGGTTGGCCATGCTGCTTAATGTTTTCTTTAATGCTGTAGTTGTCTTTATCCCTATTTATCTTAACCGTGTCATCGGTCTTTCCTGGACAGACTTGGGATTAATTTTTTCAATAATGCTTATTCCTTTTTTATTTGTGGAGATTCCAGCTGGTTTTATTGCTGATAAGTATATAGGAGAAAAAGAGATGTTTGCCCTAGGCTACGTAATAATGATTATTTGTTTATGTTTATTTGCCGTTATTACTTCAACTAATATTTGGTTGTGGGCTACTCTGTTATTCTTTAGTCGTATCGGGGCCGCTTTAGTTGAGGCGATGCGTGAATCATATTTTTTTAAAAACGTTAGCAATAGAGAGGTTGATAAAATTAACATCTTTAGAACTGCTATTCCTTTTGGTTATTTAATTGGCTCTTTAATATCATTAGTTATCTTGATATTTTTACCAATTTCTTATATTTTCTTAGCAACTGCCATTTTTATTTGTTCCGCTTTTCCTTTTTTGGCCATAATGAAAGATACTAAATAGGTGGTTGACGAGTCACAAAAGTTCCGTTATGATATGTAAATCAGGCGGGTATCGTATAATGGTTTTTTATATCAGCCTTCCAAGCTGAGGATGGGGGTTCGATTCCCCCTACCCGCTCACAAATAAAAAAGACTTGACTTCTGGTCGGGTCTTTTTTTATTGATTTGCCAAAGAAAATAATTATTGCCATAATTAGATAGTAATCAAATTTTTATGAAATACTTATTTTTTGTACAAAGCGAGGGTCGTGGTCACTTAACTCAGGCCCTGTCAGTGGCTGAAGCCTTACGTAAAGAAGGACATGAGATTATTGGTGTGGTTATGAATCAAAGCCCAATTAGAAAGATTCCTGATTTTTTTATTGAGGGAATTGGTGCGCCAATTAACTTTATTAAAAGTCCTTATTTTTTAATAAACAAAGAAGGAACGGGAATTGATTTTAGAAAAAGTATCTTTTTTAATCTATTCCGCTTAAGAGCTTATATAAAAAGTTTAAAAGCAATTCATAAATTATATGCTCAAAATAAACCAGAAGTGATAATTAATTTTTTTGAACCACTTTGCGGTATTTACAACTTATTTTTTAGACAAAAGGTTCCTTGCTTTTCCATCGGGCATCAGTTTTTTGTAGAACACCCTGTATTTCCAAAACCAGAGGGACATTTTAAGGACTATGAATATTTTTCCTTTTATAATCATTTAACTTCTTATGGCTCACAGGCTTTATTGGCTCTATCTTTCACTAAGGAAATTGATATTCCCGAGAGAAAAATTTTTGTTTGCCCTCCTTTAATTAGAGAAGATGTTAAAAGATTAAATCCTAAACGAGAGCCATTTATTTTATCTTATATTTTAAATCCTGGCTGTTTTGAAGAAATAAAAGCTTGGGCCGCCCTTCATCTTGATCAAAAAATTGAAGCTTTTTGGGATAAGAAAGGAGAAACAGAAACTAAATCATTTGGTAATAATTTAAAATTTCATCCTATTAGTGGTCAAAAATTCTTGGATTTATTACAAGACTGTACTACTTACATGTCGACTGGCGGTTTTGAATCAATTTGCGAAGCTGCCTATTTGCAAAAAAATATTCTAATGGTTCCCACTAAAAATCATTATGAACAGTTATGTAATGCTCATGACGCCAGAAGAGCTGGGCTTGCCATTTTTGATTCCTTTTTTAATATTGACCTAGCGATTGCCAATCAAAAAAACCGCCCAGAAGAACCGGGACGGATTTTTAAAGATTGGGTTGATAGCGAGTCAGATAAGATTATAAATATTCTTACCCTTAAAAATAACTAATTAAAAATAGTTTTTCCAATATTCCAATATTCTGGATTACCATAAAGTTTTTCCCAATACCACCACTCCACACCCCAAACATAAACCTGACCAAAATCGGCATTAAGAGCAAATTGTAAGTTGGCCTTAAGCTGATCAACACTTAAAGATTTATTTATTTGGTCAGTGGTTAAATAAACCATATTTCCTTGAGGAACCCATGGTTCAGTTTGAAGCTCAATAATTAAAGCTTTTTTAGGATCAACCCCAGCTAGACGAGCTTTGATATTATAAAAACTTGATGGAAAAAAATATCTAACATAACCAGCCCAACTATTAAAGACGACACGGTACATTGTAACCCCTAAAACATCGCCCATAGCCACTTCTTTATGCCAAAGACTCATTTCACCAGAACCAGTAATAATTATTGGTCGCGAGTCTAAAGATCTAACAAGATTTACTTCTTTTTGCAAAAAATTTGGATCAAAAGCTGGACAAACACCAAAAGTTCCGAGATAAGCCTCATTTTCTACTTGCCAATTAATAACCTTGGAATTATCTTTATATCTTAAAACTGTTTCTTTTATAGCTTCTAAAAGACTACTTTGAGCATCTTCGGTGCTCTTTTTATTTACCCAAGCTGGACTATGACATTCTGGCCACCTTGGTTGACGGCGACCAACCGTAATAATTAATTTAGCATCTCTGGTGCTAGCTTCATTTACCATGTAATCAAAATCGGTAAAGTCGTAAGTACCCTCTTCTGGTTCAATTTGATCCCAGTAAGCTGGTAAACGCAAATATCTTACTTTAAGATCATCAAGTACAGCTATATAAGTTTCTTTCCAGTTCAAGCCTAAGTCCTCACAAAACTTTTTAGAAAAAGTAGCGCCAAACTCACCCGGACGATGTTTTAAATTTACATCTAACGGAAAGTGGTTAAGAACTTTAACGGCTAAAACTATATACACCAGTAAAGCAATAAAAACAGTGGCTACTACTATAATAATTTTATTTTTTTTAGTTACCTTGTTAAACATAAAGTGATATAAAATATAAACCTAAGCTAATAAAAATTAAAGCTATGATTTTTTGAGTTAAGGCGCGCCAAGTAAATTTTTCTTTATATTCCTTAAAGAAAAATCCCAAGAAAAAAGCAAAGAACATCATTACGGCGTATTGAACTCCTTGTAGGGCTGTTATAATCGCCACTGGTCCTAAAAAAATAGCATAGTTTTGTAAGATAAAACTAAGAGAACCAAGCCCCTGATTAAATAAAAATAAAAAGATATTTTTATTTTGATGTTTTTTACCATTATCTCCTTTTAGATTACTAATAATTTCTTGTCGGCTTTTTTTATCAAACAAGAAAAATAAAACTGAAAGTAGTGCTCCTAAACGCACCCAAATGAAAGCGCTCCAAAATTCTTGTGACGCATAAACATATTTTGTGGCTGTAAAGAATAAGGCATAAAAAAAGGAGGCCAAAATAATTAAGAGTAAAGAGTTTTTTTTATAATCCTCCGAACGAAAGCTAAGCCATAGCTTTTCCCAAAAAGAATGACGTCCTGGTAAAAAGGCGACTAAAAAGATACCAATTAATAAAAAAATTAAACCTAAGATTTGCCCCTTACTAAAAGTATCTCCTAAAAAGAGCCAGCTAATTAGAACTGAAAAAACTGGAATCAAACCGCCAATTAAGATAATCGTGCGAGCTGCTTCACCACGACGCAAAGCAGAATACAAGAAGAAAATAGCGGCCGCAAAAATAGCGCCGGTTATTAAATTAGCACCTAGTAAAAGTATTCCTGGGTATTTTAAAAACCAAGGGGCTGCTAAAAAAACCAAAGAGCCTAAAAGACAAACTAAAAAGGCGTAAGCTTTACTGCTTCGCAAAACATTATCAATTAAAAATTTATCAGTTAAATTAACAATTGCTAACAAAAAATAAGATAGGATTGCAATCCAAAACCAAGACATAAATTATTTATCAAAAAGTTTTTCAATATTATAAGTTCCCATTGACTCCGCGTTTAAAAAACCATCCATAGCAGCTCGGGCTAAACGTCCAGACTCAAGAAGGTCTGGTAACCACTCAGCTACATATTCCGGATCATAGGAATCAATTCCAGCCCCTAAATTAAGTAACCATTCGTGATTAAAGTCCTCTTGAGACCCAACCGGCTGAGACATAATAACTGGCAAACCTAAAGCACAGTAAAAAGAAAGTTCTGATGGTTTAGTCCATAAGATATCCGTTGTTCTTAAAGCTTGATTAAACTTCCTAAAATAATCTATCTTATCTGGAGCAAAGATTACTTTTACGTTTATGTTGGTATCTAAATTTAATTCCTTGATTCCATCTTCAAAATATTTTTTTATTTCCGGACGATTGCCAGCCACTAAATTAACCGCCAAAGTGCCACCAACAATTTTATCTTTTAATTTATTTAAAATTGTTAGACCAATTTCTTTTTGAGCACCAGCGCCACCAACAGCATAGGTAATAGTAAGTGGTCTAGTAACTGTTTCTTCTGGCAAATAATTTTTTATCAATGCTGAATATTTTTCAAAGTAGGTTCCTTTGGGGTCTAGTAGATGCAATCTAACAGCTAAGTCTGTTTTAAGAATTTCTTTGCTTTCACCAATATTTTCTTTTGGCAACGGGAATCCAGTTACAATTAAATTTTTTTCAGGAACACCATACATTATAAAACGTTCGCGAACTTTTTCACTAGGAAGTAAATAAATGACCCGGGTGTCATCAGAATCCATGTTAGCCCATGATCTTGAGGCGTCAGTATCACAAATAACACAATAAATATCGCCATTATATTTTTGAGCTTCAGCAAAATAAGCAGCTACAAAAAAAGTTGTTAAAAATGGTAAATTTGTTTTATTTAATTTTTCTACCAAATCTTTGCCGAGCCCTTTATTTACAACCTGGTAAAAAAACTTTTCCTGAGTACTTGGCTTTGATAAATCTCGTTTGGGATAAAAAGGATCTATTTTTTGAAAAGCATCCATCACAGCAAAAACTAAATAACCCAGTAAGGGAATTTTTTTTAATCTGGAAACTTCTTCGTAAGATTTTAAACTTTTTTTCCAATATTTTTTTTCCCAATCAGGAACACCATCGTAATTATTGATGGAAATTATTTTATTATCTTTTGCGATATCTAATAAAGGATAGGCTGCTCGCTGATGTCCGTAGCCCATGTCAGCAGCTATTAAATTTATTTTTTGATTATTCATAAAAAATTATTAATCTCTTTACCATTATACAACAAAAGGTTTAAATAAAGAATTAATGAACCGTAGTGGTTGTAATTGAGCTATCTTTGCCTTGTAAATATTTGTAAGCAGTTAGAGCGGCGATGGTAGCTTGTCCTGTCGCAACGGTTATTTGTTTAAACTCACTAGCATTGGACACGTCACCAGCTGCAAACATACCAGCTGTTTTGGTTTCCATTCGAGAATTAACCATTAATTGATTTTTTTCATCACGATCAATAAAGTCGGCCACCAAGTCAGTATTAGCAATTCTCCCTATTTCAATAAATACGCCATCAACTTTTATTTCTTCATCTGTTTCGTCTTCACTTAAATTATAAATTATTTTTTCAACTTTATTGCTGCCAGTGATTTCTTTTATTTTAACATCGCATAACATTTTAATATTTTCGCGACGAGAAACCTCTGAAACCAATGAATCAAAAGCTTTAAATTCTTTATTGCGGTGTATCAAATAAACTTGACTAGCAATCTTAGATAAAACCTCAGCGGCGTCAAAAGCGGCGTTGCCTCCACCAATGACTGCCACGGTTTTTCCTCTATATAGTGGGCCATCACAATTAGCACAATAAGAGACACCTTTACCACTAAATTCAATTTCGCCTGGCACTGCTAACCGGCGAGGGGACAAACCAATAGTTAAGATAACTGTTTTAGCCAAAAATTCCTCTTTATTAGTCATAATCTTAAAGGTGTCATCGGCTAACTTTTCAATCTTATTTACCTCCGCTTCTTTCATCTCTGCTCCACAAGAAATGGTTTGGTTTCGTAAAAGTTCAATAAAATCATAGTTATTAACACTTTTAAAACCAGGATAATTTTCAATTTCACCCGCCCAAATAATCTGACCACCCAATTCTCGGCCAATAATTAAAGTTTTCATCTCCCTACGGGTGGCAAAAATAGCAGCTGTCATGCCAGCTGGACCAGAACCAATGATAATTGTATCGTAAATCATAAAATATATGCTTTTAAATAATTAATTTATCTTAATTATACGGTTTTTTGACATTTTTAGCAAACATTAAAAATTAAGTTTAAATTCAAGATTTTATATTTTTTTACTAATATTAAATATAAATAATGTGTTCCTTGAAGAACATTATATTTCACACCATCAGGCTAACGAATAACCGCCAAAACTCGGTGTTCCTTGAAGAACATTATCTTAAAAAAATAATGTGGTCATGTTCCTTGAAGAACATTGTTGTTAATTTTGTCCACAATATCTTTGACAAACAAAAAAAGAAGCTTAAAAAGCTTCTTTCTGGTGTGGACCATAAGGGACTCGAACCCTTGACCCCTTCCATGCCATGGAAGTACTCTAGCCAACTGAGCTAATGGCCCATTTTAATCAACTATTATATAATAACTTATCTATTATAATAGTCAATAATTGTTTTACTGTGTCCTCGCCAGGAATCGAACCTGGATCTAGAACTTAGGAGATTCTTGTTTTATCCATTAAACTACGGGGACTTATCTTATAACTATATTTTTTTTATGCTTTTAAGTCAAATCTTTGACAAAGGTTTAATGATACCATACAATTGAATTATAGATTTTACTCTTATTTTATAATCTTTGAGGCCAAACCTCAGCTAGATTCTTAAAACTATGTTTACAAAAGACAACAAGCCGGAAAAATTTAAAGATGCAGAAACTATTATTGGTGCTTCCATTAAAGTAAAAGGTAACTTTTATGGGGAAGGTAATATTGTAGTAGAGGGACAATTAGAGGGAAGCCTTAAAACTGATGCTAATTTATTCATTGGCGATAAAGCTAAGGTGGTGGCTAATATTGAAGCTAGTGATGCCATTATTAACGGTGAGGTAAGAGGAACTCTTAAAATTCATCAATATCTAGCTCTTGGTCCAACTGCTAAAATAATTGGTGATATTAACTATGCCGAAATCTCTATTGAAAAAGGTGCAATAATTAATGGCCAAATCCTTTACGTTTCAAACAGCGGAAAAACAGCTCATCACAAAGAAGCTGTTTCTGAAGACGAAACCGAAACTGAATAAGTATATATAAAGCCTAACAGGCGTATATTACCCAAAATGTATGAATATTTATATATACGATGACTACTTGAATAAAAGCAAGTATAGCCGGGTTTTGAATCGGGTGGAAATTCGCTTAACCGATTTAGGTCTAAATGGAAAAATTATTAGACTTGGGGCCATAAAGAATATTCGAGATGTTATTCAAAATGAAATAAAAAATGGTGCCAAAACCATTATTGCTGTTGGAAATAACCAAACTGTTAATAAAATTATCGGATCAGTTATTGATAACGAATTATACGGTTTTTTTCAAAAGAATATCCTATTTTCTATTATTCCAATCGGGGAAGATAATTCTATTGCTGATTCTTTGGGTATTAGAAAAGAAGAAGAAGCTTGCAATATTCTGTTAGCTCGTCGTGTTAAAAAAATTGATATTGGTATTGTAAACAACTACTATTTTCTAAACAAAGCAACCATCGAAAGCCAGGGGTCAGTTATTGAAATAAACGGTGAATACACCATAGAGCCTCAAGATAAAGGTACTGTAAGTGTCTTTAACCTAAAAAGTTCAGCCAATGATGATAAAAACATAAAAGTTAATCCAATTGATGGGAAGTTAGATGTTTATATAAAAAGTAAAAGCAAAGACACAACCTTTTTATCTGTAGGTAAATTGAAAATAACCAACCCAGCTTATCCTTTAGTTCTAGACGATATTATTGAAATAAAAACTCCCGCTGATATTAATATAATTGCCGGTAAACTCAATGTCGTGGTTGGTAAAGATCGAAGTTTTGAATAAAAGATATAAAAAAATAGTCCACCAACCGGTGGACTATTTTTTTATATTCAACTATTTAATTATTTCACCCTCAATCGGACTAGAAGGAAATTTTTTCTTTTGTGTTTTTAAAACTAAGAATTGTTGTAACACGGTTAAAGAGGTAAACATAAACCAATAAAGAGTTAGTCCACCAGGAAGAGAAAGGCCAAAGATAACCGTCATGACCGGAAAAATATAGGTCATTTGCTTATTCATGATATTTGTCATGCTTTCCTCTGTACTAGCACTTTGGCCAACATTAGCCTTTTTTTGCTTAGCCAACATCATTTTGCTTTGAATAAACTGAGCGGCACCAGCAAGAACCGCTAAATAAACAACTGGTTTACTCAAGTCCATAAAACCAAATGATAGGGTGTGAAAATTTTGTGGTTTAGCTAGAAAAGAATAAACTAAACCTAAATCTTGTTGAAGGCCAGCTCTTAGAACCCTAAATACAGCAAATAAGAATGGCAATTGAATAAGTAGCGGCAAACAAGAAGATAGTGGATTTATTTGATGTTCTTTATATAAGTCCATCGTTGCTTTACCTAGCTCAGCCTTATTATCGGCATATTTTTTCTTTAGTTCTTCTATTTTTGGTTGAATAGCCTGGAGTTCGGTTTGAGATTTAATTGCCTTCTTAGATAGAGGCCAAAGAACTAACTTAATAGCGATAGTTAATAAAATAATTGCCACCCCTAAATCACCGGTATTATTATACAAAAATGCCAGTAGATTCAAAATTGGTTGATAACAAATAATCTGGTAAAGATAAGCCATAAATAAATATTAAATAATTTTATTAAATAAGTGGATCATTGCCACCCTTATTCCAGGGGTTACAGCGAATAATTCGCCAGATAGCCTTTAGTCCGCCTTTTATTATACCATACTTTTCCACCGCTTCTACACTATACTGTGAACAACTTGGATAAAAGCGACAAAAACCGTGAGGGTATAAATATTTAAGAGGCCCGTGGTCAAAAGATAAGGTTTTTTGATAAAACCTTATTAAAGAAACAACTACTTTTCTAAAAAACAAATCAATATAATTTTTCATAAATACAATTAAAGCCCTATATTATCTATAGAACTTTAATTTATTAAAAGCAGTTTTTATTTCTGCTTCAATTTCTTGATAGCTTTTGTTTATAATTGTTGGTAAGACGATAACCACACAATCATAGCCTGTTTTTATTTCTAAATCTTGGGTCTTAAGAATGTCTTTAATTCTTCTTTTATATAGATTTCGAATAACTGCTAATTTGCTAACCTTGGTGCTAAGTAAGACCCCAAAACGATTAACCTCTAACTGATTTTTTCTAATCTTTATTCCTAAGATACCACCGTAAACAGTTCTACCTTCTTTAAAAACCAAATCAAATTCTTTATTCTTTTTTAGGCGGCTATTTTTCGCCAACATTAAATTAAAAGATTACTATTTGGATAAAACAGCTCTTCCTTTGTCGCGTCTTCTTTTTAAAACAGCTCTACCATCTTCGGTCTCCATTCTGTGTAAGAAACCATGTTTAGCACTAGCTCTTTTTTTATTTGGTTGATATGTTCTCTTTGGCATATAAACATTATAATTTTTAAGATTTTAAATTCTAATATACTCTAACACTTTTATTTTTAAAGGTCAATATTAATTGGTTAAGCTTATTATAATAGTTATTAACAAGTTACTAACATATTATGAACAAGCGAACGCTTGTTATAAGAAAATTTATCAAATATAATGAAACCATAACAAAGAATTCTATGCCCTACGAACAAATTTGGCAATCCGCTTTAGGTGAAATTGAAATTAGCCTATCTCGCGCCAACTTTATCACTTGGTTTAAAAATACTTTTATCTCGTCTGTTGAAAACGGACAGGTAATTGTTTGTGTGCCAAACGCCTTTATTAAGAAGTGGCTAGAAGAAAAATATCATAAGAACATACTAAGCGCACTAGAAAACGTCTTAAAACAAAAAGTAACTATTATATACAAAGTAGAAGTTAGAAAGGGTGGTGGACAGATTGTTGTTGGCGAATCGGTTAAAAATATAACCCCTAGCACAACTGAAAACAATCAACAAAAGGCTTCTAATAATCCTGTCGCCGAAAAATCAAACACTCCTCAAAGAAACGGTAATGACAATAAATTTGGTCTTAACTCTCGTTATGTATTTGAAAATTTTATCGTGGGAAAAAATAATGAGTTAGCCTATGCTGCTTGTTGGGCAGTTGTTAATAACTTGGGGAAGGCTTACAACCCACTGTTTATTTATGGTGGTGTTGGCCTAGGAAAAACTCACTTACTTCAAGCTATTGGCAACGAGGTTTCTAAAAAAACCGATCGCATTCTATATACTACTTCCGAAAAATTTACTAACAATTATATTCAAGCGGTTCACTCAGGAAAAGCTAAAGAGTTTAAAAATTTGTATCGTAACGTTGATTTATTTTTGATTGATGATGTTCAATTTATGGGCGGTAAAGATGGTACTCAACAAGAATTCTTTCATACCTTTAATGAATTACAACAAGGTGATAAACAGATAGTTCTAACTTCTGATCGTCCACCTAAGTCATTGCCAGCGATTGAGGCTCGTCTTATTTCTCGATTTGAATCTGGCATGGTAGCTGATGTTGGAAAACCGGACATGGAAACTAAAATCGCTATTTTAGAAAAAAGATCTTTAGAAAAAGATTTTCCACTAAAACCAGAAATCTTGAATATATTAGCCAAGAGTGTCCAAAATAATATTCGTGAACTCGAGGGACTACTAAATAAAATTATTGCTGTTCATCAAATTAAGAATATTGATGTGACCGAAAAAAGTGTTAAAGAAATTTTATCTGACTTTGTGGCTAACACTCAAACCAAATCTTTGTCTAACAAAGAAGTAATTGATGCTATCTGCCGTTTTTATGATATTAGTTCTAAAGACTTAATTGGTACTAGTCGCAAAAAAGAATTAGTTTGGCCAAGACAAATTGCAATTTATCTAATGCGTGAAGAAGTGAGAACTTCTTATCCAAGTATCGGACATGAAATGGGTGGCCGCGATCACACTACTGCCATGCACGCTTATAATAAAATTAGTCGTGAGATAAAGGAAAATGAAAACGAAAAAGTTAAACAAGAGATTGCGTCAATTAAACAATTATTTGCTAATTCATAGAACAACTTGTGAATAACTAGTTAACAACTACACCTATCCTGTGACTTACTCTGTGGATGAATAAATACTTAATTGTTAACAAAAAAATTTTCAAAAATCTTGTTAACTTTTACACCACTTTTACACCACAAGAAGTTAATAGTTAATCAACAGTTAATAACCCCGTTTAATTGCTACACATAGCTAAAAAATAATAACAACCCAGTTTTATCCACTCCCTTATTGTTATTATTATTTATATATAAATATATATTAAATAATATAATATGAAATTAATCAGCGTCCAAGAAAACTTAAAAAAGGGGCTTCTAATAGTTAGTCATGGGACTGGTAAAAATATCAACTTGCCAATTCTAAATAACATACTAATTAAAGCTTATCAAAATACTATAGAATTAATTAGTACTAATTTGGAAATTGGAATTATCCACAAGTTAAGGGGAAAAGTTGAGGAGGACGGTGAATTCACGGTTGATGCTAAAATTATTACTGAGTATGTTAATTTGCTTCCTAGTGAAAATGTAGAAATAGAAGAAGTAGATGGTGAGCTAAAAATTGAATGTGATAATTTTAAAACAAAAGTAAAAGGCGAATCAGCTAAAGAATTTCCACTTATTCCAACTGTTGCACAAGATAATTATTATTCCTGTAGTGTTGGGGAGCTTAAGAAAGCTTTAAATAGTGTTGCTTTTGCAGTTTCAAACAGTGAAAATAGAATTGAGTTATCTGGCGTCTTATTTAATTTTGAGGATGATAGATTAACTTTAGTGGCTACTGATAGTTATCGCTTAGCCGAAAAGTCAATTGCTGTTAAAGCTAATAATAATTTTAATAACCAAAAATTAATTGTACCAGCTCGCACCGTTCAGGAAGTACTTCGTATTTTAAGTAACTATAACAGCGAGGATTTAAACTTTGAAGTAAACGGAGAAGTTAAAATTTCTATCTCTGATAATCAAATCTTATTTACCATTGATTCAGTGGAGCTTGTATCACGACTTATAAATGGTCAATACCCAGATTATAAACAGATTATCCCTGATAAAAGTAAAACGGAAATTACAACGAGTAAACAAAATTTATCTCGAGCCGTTAAAGCAGTGGCTATTTTTTCTAAAACAGGAATCAACGATGTTAGTTTAGAATTTAAAAATAATAAAATTATTATTTCCGCTTCTTCTGGTCAAAGTGGTGAAAGTCGAGTAGATGTTGACGCAGAAATTACTGGCATTGATAATGAAGTGGCAATTAATTACCGTTATTTAGTTGATGGTTTAAATAACATCACCAGTGATAAAGTAAAATTAAGTGTGGTAAGTAATAATACCCCTTGTGTACTAACTGCGGATAAAGATGATGATTATCTTTATGTGGTTATGCCTATTAGACAATAAATAAAAACTTCAATAAAAAACCGCTCAAATTAATGAGTGGTTTTTTTATTTTTTATTTAGTAGAAGTTGCAGTGCTGGTTTCGGTGGTTGTGGTTGATATATTAACTTCGCTTGTGGAGGCCGTAGAGCTTGCTGTGTCGATTATAATCGGAGTAGATGATGAGACATACTCATTGTTCTTTTTGGCCCACGTAGCGATGGCTGATTCCCATCCAATAAATTGTGGGTCACTAGCTGGATTAATTGGTGCTGGACCAAGAGGATCATTTTTGTCTATATAATACAAAATAGAATGATTATCATAAAGATTTTTGGTGCCAATAAATTCAGTTGGGGTATTAGAACTAGCTGTCTTTCCATTGCGAGTATCAATTGAAACTGTGCCAACAACAGTTCTTTCGCCATCGATTATAGCTTTACCACTTTTTTTAATATCAGGTTCTTTAAAGGTTTCCACTGGTGTACCTGCCAAAGCACCACTCATAAAGGCATTCCAAATTGGGCCAGCCACAATACTACCGTCAGCCCCAAGCTTCATTGGTTTGTTGTCAGTATTACCAACCCAAACACCAGTCACAAGAGATGGGGTATAACCAATTGTCCAAGCATCATGATAATCATTAGTCGTACCAGTTTTAGCAGCTACCGGTCTGTCGCCTAAGACTAGACTATTTTTTTCACCAAAAATAAAAGTACGAGCAGCGTTGTCTGATAATATGCTGTTTATTAATCTAGCAGTTTGAGAAGTTATAACATTTTTAGTATTAGTTTGATATTGTTCTAAAGTTTTTCCATCCTTATCTTCAACTTTTAAGATAGTGGTAATATCGCTTACTTGCCCATCTCTAGCAAAAGCACTAAACGCATTAGTGTGTTCCAAAAGTTTTACTTCACCACCACCAAGCACTAAAGATAAGCCTAAATCTTTTTCATTAAGAGAGGTATAGCCCATAGAGTGAGCGAGTTCAACCACGCTATTTATGCCAGTTAAATAAAGGGCTTCTACGGCGGGAATATTTAATGAGCCGGCAAGAGCTTGACGAATGCTAACCGGACCGTATTCTTTTAAATTATAATTATGAGGAATATAAGGTTGTGTAGAGTCGGTGGAAAAGTTAGTTACCACATCATACAAAATAGTGTCCGGTGTATAACCCTTTTCAAATAGTGAGGCATAAACAATTGGTTTAATTGATGAACCCGGTTGTCTTAAACTAGTGGCCACATTAACTTGTCCAGAAATACTGTCATCAAAATAATCACGAGAACCAACCATGGCTAAGACCTGACCATTTTTAGGATCGATGGCCACTAGAGCGGCATTGTTAGCATGATATTTGGTTTGATAATTTTTAGTTTTATCAGTTATAACCTCATCAGCAATTTTTTGTTTGTCGTAATCAATGGTGGTAATAATTTTAAGACCACCTTGTTCTAGTGTTTGTTCGCCGTATTTATCAGACAATAAGCTCTTAATATACATCACAAAGTGAGGAGCAGTAATACTGGCCTCAGGTCTTTGAAAAGTTAAGACTTCTTTCTTAGCTTCATCTCTTTGAACTTCAGTGATATAACCCTGCTGAGCCATTAAATCTAAAATATAGTCTTTACGACCAAGTAGCAGATCTTTGTTTGGCCCATATGGCGAATAACGACTAGGTGATTGTGGTAAAGCGGCGAGTAAAGCGGCTTGAGCTAAACTGATATTCTGTACGTCTTTACCAAAATATTTTTGACTAGCGGCTTCAATACCATAAGCATTGGAGCCGTAAGGAATTTCATTAAGATACATCTGTAAAATTTCATCTTTAGAAAATTTCTTTTCAATTTGTTGGGCCAAGATTAACTCTTTAACTTTTCTGGTAATTGTTTTGTCGTTAGTTAAGATCGCATTCTTAATAAATTGCTGAGTTAAAGTTGAGCCACCAGCCGAACGATTATAAATAACATTAGTAATAGCGGTTCGAATCATTGCCCAAACACTAAAGCCACCATGTTTATAAAAGTCTTTATCTTCAACGGCAATACTAGCTTCTCGGGCGTATAAAGGAATTTGATTAAGAGAAACTAAAGTTCTTTTTTCTTCACCATGAATTTCATATAAAACGTGGGTGCCAGTGCGATCATAAATTTTAGTGCTCTGAGCTACATCCCTGTTAATCAATTGGTTTGGATTTGGCAAATCACGACTAATCCAAATAATACCAATGAAGGCAAACAAGGCAAAAAAAGCTACAAAAATAGTTAGTAGAGCCAATAATCTTTTACGATTAAGCCAAATTTTTTTCCAAAAAGATTTTTTAGATGGGGATTTTTTCCAAGATTTTAGAGCCTCTTCGGTAAAATCGGTACGTTTTTTAAGTTGTGGTATTGGCATAATATTGTATTTATTCTTATATAGTATAACATAAAACCAGTATGTTATAATAACCTATATGGAAATAATTTCAAGTGAACAAAACGATAGAGTCAAAAATATTGTTAAACTACAAGAAAAAAGCCGTGAGCGCAAAAAACAAGGCCTTTTTATTATTGATGGTTTAAGAGAAATTCAGGAAGCTTTAAAAGGCGGTGTTATTTTGGAGGAAATTTTTATTTGTCCGGAAATTGTTGGCGAGGAAATAAAAGACTTTTCGGACGTAAAAACTTCTTATGTTTCTGAAGCGGTTTATAAAAAAATTTCCTATAAAGAAAAAGCAGTTGGCGTGCTTGCGGTAGCCAAACCTAAAATTTTAGAACTAGAGACACTTAAATTAAAAAAGAATCCACTCATCGTCATTCTGGAAGCCGTGGAGAAGCCTGGTAACCTCGGAGCGATTGTTCGCAGTGCTTATGCGGCTGGAGTTGATGCGATAATTGTTAATGATGAACAGACCGATATTTATAATCCAAATGTAGTTCGGGCTAGCGAGGGTTTAATTTTTAGATTACCTGTAATAGTTGCTAGTCGAGAAAATACCATTAAGTTCACCAAAGAAAATAAAATTAAAGTTTTTGCTGCCGCTTTAATTGGGGCTAAAAATTATGTAGAAGCTAATTATCAAGAAGCTTCGGCTATTTTATTAGGAACCGAGGCAACCGGATTAAGTAAAAAATGGCTTGAGGCCGCTGACGAAATAATAAAAATTCCAATGAAACCAGGAATAGACTCCTTAAATGTCTCAGTTTCGGCCGCTATTTTAATCTTTGAGGCTTGGAAACAGCGCGATTTTTCCTGAATTGACTTATAACGGAATATCTTGTAGAATCTAGAAAGATTTTGCTAAATAAAAGTATGCGCCCGTAGTTCAGCGGATAGAACACCAGCCTTCTAAGCTGGTTACGAGGGTTCGACTCCCCCCG
>Ga0302292_1000262_pt1 | contig 37013 bp, 69 predicted proteins | sample III_Fen_N2_1_FD_194553 | JGI IMG/M metagenome (GOLD analysis project Ga0302292, IMG submission 194553) | Peat permafrost microbial communities from Stordalen Mire near Abisko, Sweden - III_Fen_N2_1 | ecosystem: Environmental > Terrestrial > Soil > Wetlands > Permafrost | place: Sweden: Abisko...
ATTCCATTGAATTCATCAACTTCACCTTCAAACAATGAATTAGATTTCTTAGATGTTATGCCTCTCTTGATCGTTGGGTCGATCAATTTTTCAAACTCTTTTTTAAGTTTAGATACATCAGCCTTTCTGACCTTTAAATCCATTGTAAGATCGATGATGTTTTTCTCACATGTTTTTATTTCATCTAGTGTAAATTTTCTTGATGTAAGTCTTTCAAGTTTTTCAATGTTAGATGTTTGAATCTCCTCGATGATTTGTTTATTATCCGAATTTAACTTCTTAAAATATTCATCTATCTCATCATTGATTCTTTTTTTTGTTATCATGAACTTAATGAACTCCTTCTTAGCCTTTTCATATTCCAGTTCATTGTTTGTCTTGTTACAAAGATGTTGCGCGCTATTAAGTTTCAACCTTTCAACCTGATATTTGTAATCTTCAAGATATTGTTCGATGCTTTCATAAACTATCACTTGTCCATCTTTTATGAAAACGGGATTCTCATTTACAAGTATAGAAAAGGATTTAAAGATAAGTTCCTTCAATGCATCACATTCCTGTTGGTTGTTTCCTAAATATGTAATCTCTATATCGACTTTTTTATTAGAATTATCAAGATATCTGATGTTAGGAAACTTTGTAGATATGTTGTTCATCTTCTTAAGAATTGTCGCATATTTTATGATAGGCGGGACACTGGATATCTTAAATTTCTTTCCTTCTTCCGCAATGTTTGCAGAAAGTAACCACGATTTATCAAGTTCCTTAAACTTTGTTATTGTTCCTAAAAAATCTGTGATATAAGGTTTAACTGTCTTTCGTTTACCTTCAAGAAATTCTCTGATATGAATAGGATTTCTAGGAAGCACGAATGAATTATACCCTACAGCGATTCCACATATTGTATTTGTAAGACCTATCGGAAATTCCATCCATAACGGATCATAGGGCCCATCTTTTTCTCTTGTGTTTAGATAATCATATTTCTTAATTACATCAGATGCAGCCTTAGAAAGTTTAACTGATGTATACCTTGCGGCAGCAGCCTCTTGACATACCTCAGTACCGAAAAAACCGTATCCTTCAAGAAGTTGAAGAGAATTACCAAATGGTCTTGCAAGTCGCGAGATGTTCTTTGAAAGCCCTGCGTCACCATGATGATATCCAGATGATATAACAGATCCAACTAATGTTAATGTTTTTTGAAATGAAGATGGTGCATTCATCAATACATATCTTGAAACTGGGGTGATTCCATCTTGCCAGTTAGGGATTCCACGTGCTTCTAATACATAAACAGCATAATCCCTGTATTTTGTATCTATAAAATTTGTTATCGGTTGTTTTATTATTCTCTCTCTTCTTGATAGATCTTTACTTTTTGCTTTTTCCTTTTTAGCCATGAAGTTTATGTTTTATATATTGTATATGAGTAAATGTTTTGATTATTAGTATTTTATTAAAAATTTTGATTATTAGTATTTTATTAAAAATTTTCTTCTTTTTTATCTTCATCATATACAACCTTTTCGATTTTCTTTTTAAAATCTATTAATTCTTTTATGGGTATATTATTTCCTATAGAAACATAACTAGTGGAACCTACATATTCTGGAGCGTATTCCAAAGATGTTAGTTTATTCCAATCACAATCAAAATCATGTTCAACTCTTTTTGGACATCCTCTTAAAGATGTAAATTCGTTATCGGTTATTCTAAATGATCCTTTAATTTTATTAAATTGAATATAATCTGGAAAATTTTTCATCTCTCTATCTGAAAAATCAACGGTTCTGTTTACGTCTATAGTTAAATCATCATTTATATTATATTCTAATACGTCATTCATATCCAACCAACGTTTTATGGTGTTTATCTTACCAACGCCGAGCCCCTTTAATTTATTTGCTCCTTGAATAAAAGATTCATTCGTATTATTGTATTGTGACATTTTTAGAATATAGTCATGTACTTTCATGTTCGATATAGAATTACCTTTATTGAAACCATATAAATTCCCTGTGATTTTTTCTGGTGCGTAGTCTAAAGAAGTTAATTTATTATCTGAAAAATCAAAATACCCCAAAACAATTTTTGGACAACCCCGTAAAGTTAATATATTATTCGCATGAATATCGAAATCACCATGAATTTTATTAAAATTTATATATTCAGGAAGAGGTCCAAAATCATGATTGCTTAAATAACAATCAGTATCAACATCAATTGTTAAGTCACTATTTATATAATATTCTGTAACTTGATATTTTCTTAACCAATCTCCTATAAGTTGTACTTTACCAATCCCTAATCCTTCTAATTTATTCTTACCTTGTATAAATGATTCATTTACTCTTTGTTCCTTCTGACCTAGAATATATTCATATGACTCTGAATATTTTATGGAATTCCCGGCTGATAGCCATACGTTACTATATACAACATCTGGGGCAAATTTTAATGATGTTAAGCCATTGTCCGTACAATCAAAATATCCTTTAACTATGTCTGGACATCCTCTCAAAGAAGAAAGATTATTACCATGAATATCGAAATTTCCATTAATTTTATGAAATTTAATGTATTCAGGCAAAGGACCAAGGTTTTCATTTTGTAAATGACAATTACCATCTACATCTATAGTGTAATCAGAATTTATCTTATAAAAATCTACATTGAGATCTTCAAGCCATTTTTTAATAAGGGCCCCCTTACCAAGACCTAGATTCGATATTTTATCATCTCCTTTGATAAATGATTCATCTAATTTTTGATTGTCTATTAACTTATGATACTGTTTTAATTCACGTTGAGGAATATTATTTCCATCTCTTAACCATGTACTTCCATAAACAACTCTTGGGGCGAATTTTATCGTAGATAAATTATTACAAGTACAACTAAAAAATCCTGTTACTATATCTGGACATCCTCTTAATGAAGTTAAATTATTATCACCTATATCAAAATTTCCATTAATTTTATTAAATTTAATATATGAAGGAATTAAATCTAAATTTTTATTCTGAATAAAACAGCTCGTATTTACATCTATGGATAAGTCATCTCTCAAATCATATGTTTTTATACCCATCTCTTCAAGCCATTTTTTAATAGCTCCTATTTTTCCAACTCCTAGATTAGTTAATTTATCATCTCCTTTAATAAAGGATTCATCCAATACATGTTTCTTCATAGAATCCCTATATCCAAATAAAATATCGGCTGAAAGCCCATCAGGATAGTGCGAAAAAAATATTTTTCCGTATACTTTTTCGGGAGCATATTCGAGAGATTTTAGTTTGCCACAATATCTAAAATCAAAATATCCTTTTACTATCTTTGGACATCCTTTTAAGGTTTCTATTTCACTGTCATGAATTACAAAATCACCATCAACAATATTAAATTGTATATAATCTGGTAATTCCTCTAATTTTCCAAAACTTAAATCAAGACCAGGTCTATTTACATCTATTGTTAAATCATCGTTTATTTGGTAATTACTAATAAAATATTTTTTTAGCCATTTTTTAATAAGTGAGATCTTACCCAATCCTAAAGTTGTTAATTTATCATCATCTCCTCTTGAAAATGTATTAGGTGATGATTCATCTATCTTATCAAAATGCCAATCTAATTTATTTTTATGATCCCATATAACCGAGTTTTTCGGTATATTTTCCTCCATTTTCTTAAAATACTCTATTAATTCTTCGTCAGAAATATGGTTGTTTTTATACCATGTGCTTATTCCTACATATTCAGGTGCGTATTTTAAGGTATAGATTCCATTAGCTTCCATATCGAAATTATTCTTAACATTGACTGGAAAACCTTTACATGTTTTTAATTCATTACCTCCTATGAAGAAGGAACCATTTATTCTACGAAATTGGATATACTCTGGAATTTCTGTCAATCCCTTTTTATTGAGATCAACACTACCGTCAACATCTATGGAGTCATCATCATTTAATAGATAATTTTTCACTCCATATTCTTCTAACCACCCCTTTATCAGGCCTAGTTTTCCCAAACCAATGCCTGATAATTTGTCTGTTGACCCTCTTGTGAATGTGTGGTGTATAGGTATTTCTGAAGTAGCCAAGGTGATTTTATTCTATATATCTCTAGGCCTTTATGTGAGGATATTTTTTTGTATATTTACTTACATAACCACATGATGCACAAACGTGTTTATATGTTCTTGGATTTGTTGCAAAATCCGCTCCTGTATATTCCATAGTACCTGAAATACAATTTGGACATGGTAAAGAAACTGTAATTTGTTTTTCTGGGTTTTTCATTGTTTTATTTTTAATGATATGTTTATAATTAATATTTATTGCATCAACCATTTTTTCCTTAGGGCCGCTTTGTCTCCAAATGCCATCTCTAAAGATTTATCTGTCTGACAGTCATATGTTATCTGTTTGAGTGTTCTATTTCCCATAACATATTCCCAATCATTCATCTCCAAACTCCCAAGACCTTTAAGATACATGACGCTAGTTACCTTATGTGTTTTTATAAATTCTGAGTATTCTCCTAATGTATAAAAATATTTCCTTGTTTTATCGACATTACATGCAACCAAAGGTGTAACGATCTTAAATAACTTTCCATCTTTCACAATCTCAGGGAACCACTTTGTAAAGAAATTGATAAGAAGAGCTGCGATAAAATGACCATCGACATCCTCATCCGTTGCAATTATTATCTTCTTAAAAGGTGTAACTTTTGTACTTCCTGGTTCAATCTCAAGAATTGTCATTAATTCTAAGATTTCCTTATTGGATGTAAGGTCACTTAACCTTCTGGTGTTCTTTACCTTACCTCTTAGCGCATATACAGAATCAACCCGTATATCTCTTGCTTGTTTAGCGGCACCTGCAGCAGATAATCCTTCAGTTAAAAGAAGATTATCTTTTGTTTGTGCAGGACTATATTTATCGGAAACCTTTCTTTTATTAACCTTTCCTGCCTTGCGAATCTTTGAAATATTTTCATTATGGAGACGTTCCTCAATTTTTTGTTCTACGTTTCTAGCAATATCTGATTTATCCAAAAGTTTAATGAGTTTAGATTTAAAGATATTCATATCATCTTCAATCTCGTACCTACTCACTGCATACTTTGTTTTGTTCTGATCGGCAAATCTCATCAACGTTGAAGGAAAATTTAACATCACCATCGTTTCATAATAATGATGTGCCTTCTCGAATTTAAAATATTCATTACACCAATCATTCACAATCTTTTGATGAATACCTACACATTGAGATCCATTGATAAATGAAACAGAACAAGAATCTTTATATGATTCCCAAAGAAATATAGAACCTAACTTTGTATCTACCTTTATCATATTATCTGAGAAAAAATTCTCATATAAAGGAATTTCGGTGGTTATATTCTGTTCTGTAAAAGTAACAATTAATTTGAGACTATTGATGTTTGGATCATTTTTTATCAAAAAAGATTTCAATGAAAAATAGGTCATTATCAAATCTTTATCCCATGATTGTATAGGATACATTTCCTTTGAAGGGATGAATGAAATATTTGTTCCTAAATGTTCTTTTGACGTTTTTTCTCTAATAACTTCTTCCTTAAGTTTAAAATCTTCCCACTTAAAATGTACATAATGAGTTGAATTTATTGTAGTTATCTCAAATTTTTCAGATAGAATATTTGTAACTGCAGCTCCAAGACCAAATGTTCCAAGTATATTGGATTCTGTATCACCAAAATTTGAACCGGCATGAAGCTCCTCAAGGGCTGTACGAACTACATTCTTCTTTGATTTTGTGTGGATCTTATGACCATTATAGAAACCGTTGCCGGTGTCCTGAACTGAAATCATATTGTTATCAAGGTTAATGCTAACCTTAATTTTTTCCATCTTACCTTTACATCGTTTTGCCTCATCAATTGCGTTTTCAACTATTTCAATAAAAAGTTGAAAGAAACCAGGAGACCAAGTCTTATCAGTGAGAGTTAGTTTATTGTTGATTATTATTGGAAGTTTATCCTCTGTTTCAGTTATAGCTCCAACATAGAGACTAGGACGTAAACGGATGGCTTCAAAGTCATTAAGTACTATAATTTCCTTTGAATTTTCTTGTTGTATTTTAGCCATTAAGTATTTTAATTTATAGTTATATGAGTGAAATAGTTAAAAGTTTTAGTCTTCTTTAATTTTTTGATTACCTATCCATTTTGTTCCGTTGATAAAGGTGTTATGTAAAAATTTTGTTAACACATCCTTTGTAAAATAATTATTTTCCAAATCTACCCATGTATTTATCATTTTTGGAAATCCTTTTATATCTGTGAATTCATTATGTGATACATCAAAACCCAAAACCTGATTAAATTGTATAAAATCTGGAAGTTCCTTTAACTCTTCATCTTGCAACCGTACAATGACATTTACATCTATTGAAAAATCATCATTAATAGTATAATTACTTATTTCATATTTTTCCAACCACGATTTTATAATTGCAGCTTTACCTATTCCTATATTTCCAAGTTTATTATCTGATTTTTTAAAAGATTCATCAATAAATAATTTTTCAATAAAATAATCACTATATAAATCCTGTTTAACAGCGCCTGATTGTTTATATTCAATAACTAAATCTTTAGGTATATAATTATCTTGACAAAAACAGTTATATCCAATATATTCTGGAGCATATTCGAGGGATGTTAATTTATTATTATTACAATAAAAATTCCCTTTTACAATTTTAGGACAACCTTTTAAAGTTTTAAAACCATTTCCCCCTATATTAAAAGCTCTTTCCGCGACATTAAATTTAATATAATCAGGAAACATATCTATTGACATCCTTTCTAAATCAATAATGGAATGACAATCTATAGAAAAATCGTCATTGATTGAGTATATTTTTATATCATATTTTAATAGCCAATCCTTTATCATTTGTATTTTACCTATACCCAAAGAAGATAGTTTGTCTTCACTACCCCTATTGAATGTATTAATATCTTCTCTTAATAATTTCATTTGCCTTTATTAAGTTTTTTGTTGACATAATTAACAATTTCTTTAACTAAAAATGAATAATCTGGACGACTGCTTCCTAATTGAAATATTGGCCATCTCCTTGTCGCATTCTGCTCTTCCAACTCTGTACCATTTTTAATGATATACATCATATTATAGTGTGGTTCAAAAATCTGAATGTTTCCATTATCATATTGTCTTGATGATGTAAAATTATAAAGACCTAGAGATTCTGCTAACTTAATAGCATCTTGGTATTTTTCAGGAACTTTTATATTTTCTCTTCTATACATATCGATGGCTAAAGTAATGTATTTATCATATTGATGTCTGAAACCGCTTTGTATGCCGACAAGTTTTCTAGCAAAATTCAATGTGTTTAATGCTCCTTTAAACACATATTTTACATATTCTGGCGGTTCTAAAAATACATTGATATTGTGGATCAGTGTACGAATCAACTGCGGTTTATTGATAACAACATTTAACTTATCATCTATAATAACTTTTGCATCTTCAAACACAAATCTATTTTCATCTAGCCAATCCTCTATGAGTTGTTTCTTTCCAACACCAACTGATTTCAATTTATCCTCAGAATCTCTCGTGAATGATTCATCTATATGTTCCCTTACAATTTTCATAATATTTTTGCATTATTTTCTTTCATTATCCTCTTTAATTTTTTATCACGGAAATTCAACAAGACATCTACAACTTCCGCTGAATTACGGGTAGGTTTTGCAAAAATATTACTTGCAGAAGAGCCAGATTTAGAGTATATGTTTAAACAAAATTTCCTATCTATTGAAAAAATTTGTCCTAACAATGGATCATAAAAATATATGCTTCCATCCTTATATTGTTGTTTTGATGTTATGTTTATAAAATCCTGGTCTTCCAACTTTAATGAAATAAATTCAAATTCAGCTGGCACTGGTAATCTACCCATCTTATCAAGAGCTTCATTTATCCAATCCTCTCTTTCCATTGAAATGCCCATCTTTAATTCAATTTGTGATGTAACAAATTTTACATTTATATATGATGGAATTTCCATCTTACGCCATTTATCTTTGTCTATTCTATTGAAATTTTTAATGAGAAGGTTAAAATCATCATCTAATATAGCGCCATTTTCAAGGGTTTCTAAATTATCATCAAACCATTTTTGGATGACAACTGGTTTACCAAGACCAAGATTTTTTAATTTATCCTCACCACCTCTAGTGAATGTCTGTCCTAAAGATTCCTTAACTAATTTCATTTTTTCAATATTTTTTTTATTTCTATATTTTAAGATTGTCTCTACTAAACCATCATAATCATGTATATTGTTAGTAGAAAGATCTGCTCCAGAATATCCTATAGAACCATATACTATTGCATACCATTTTCCCATAGAGAAAATTTGGTTTAAAATAGAATCATAAAAAAATATATGGTTGTTTTTATATTGAGTTGATGTTGTTATATTAATAAATCCATTATCCGCCATTTTTTTAGAAGATTCTAGATACACATCTGGAACTGGAACGCGTGCACCCACCAATTTTTCAAGAGCATCTTCAATCCAATCACTTCTTTTCAAAGAAATCCCCACTATTAATTCATTCATAGGTCTCGGAAAAACAACATTTACATATGATGGTATTCCTATTGTATTGTATATTGACCCAATTTTTTTAATGACAAAATTATTATCATCATCGAAAGTAGCAACGTTTGTGAAAAAATCTTTATTTTTCTCATACCACGCCTTTGCAGCAGCAACCTTCCCAACTCCTATCGTGGCCAATTTATCATCATTTCCTCTTGTGAAAGTTTGGCCCAATGATTCCTTAACTAATTTCATCCGCGTCGTTTATATTTATCGAATATATATTCCAATTCTGGAGGTATTTTATTGTAATCTTCACCATCAAGAACATCCTTTGGCAGATCAATAAGATAAACATGTCCATCAGCATAATGTTGATGTTGTAACCTTATCTTCATCAAACTTATATTTTGTAAATCAGATATATTAAACTTGTCAATTTTCATGATTTTTTCAACACCTAATTTATCCTCATAATATTTTCTTCCATCAACCATCACAGGTACTTTATCAGTATATCCTATGAATGCATATGTGTTATATTCCTTGTCATGTTTTATTTCGGCTTTAGTTCTGCTCAATTTGCTCAATGTAACTGTAGCTTGAGCTCTGACGTGTTTCTTATCTCTAACACTTAAACCACGATGCATAACTTCATTTGTAAATTCATCGATGAGCGCCATAATTTTATCCTTTCGTAAACCGACTTTCCAAGCATCTTCTATGATCGAAATTATGTTATCTTCAGTGTAGTGTATCCTTCTTGCCATATCTGCCTCAGCAGTTTGCATATATTTTATCTTTATGTCAAAGAACTCATCCGGTCTATTGTCACCTATATATGATTCTCTTCCTCTCCAAATAAGTTGAAAATCTGGGGTAATTTCAACATCTTGTTCTCTGATACCCGCATTTTTAAGATCTTCCATTATCTTGGCCTTTTTTCCAAGTCCTAAAGTTTCCATCTTATCATCAGAATTTCTGGTGAATGCTTCATTTATATTTTCCTTAACAATTTTCATACTAAGTTTCTTTATCCTATATATCACCCTAGACAACCAAAGATTGTCTAGGATCAGATGTATAAAAACAAACATCTCATAAAGGGTAGGATTGTATCTTAATATATGCCTACTATAGTTGTTTCACTGTAAATTATTGAATATAGATGTTTTGGCACCTTAGTTTTCCATAGTTCCCACTTTCCATTCTGAATATATCTTATATATGCACATTTTTCTTCTATATCCTTTTGATATCTAACGACTTCTTTATTTAAATCTCCTATTTTTCCAACTAGAGCTATTAATACCTGGGCGGATTTAAGTTCCGGATATAATAATACCATCTTATCAGATCCTGATTCAGCAACTATTGTTAAAATATCTTTTTCAAGATCTGGGAATTGTATACCTAAATATTCAACACATTCTCTTACCATATTATCCCGAAATTGTTTACATGATTGTAAATTATTTAATGATGAGTGTAATGTTTCAAACCTATTCAACTGAGATGTGTATTGACTTAAATTGTTTATAATGGCGATAAAAACCCATAATATTGATATAACCCAAAATGCAACACCTATACAATAGATAGGGTTTTCGAAACTTGCAATAGGAGCCAAATTCATTCCGGCGGTTCCGCACAGAGCGATAAAAAGAATCAAAATTAAATTAAACATATTAATAAATTTATTTGTTTCAAAATGTATCTTCTCTTAAACCAGATTTACAATCAAAATAAAACATTATTGTTCCTAAACAATATATTCCTATTAAGGCAAATGTTCTAACTATAAATCTACTTTCATAATACCCCATACAATTTAATAGAATCATAATTATGGATATAATGGCAAAGATGATGTAATATTTTAATGTTTTTAAGTGTTCCATTGTTATAAATCTTTAGGAATTAAATTATCTAAATATTCTCTATCTTGTGAAAAAATTGGTGGTTCATCCATCACCCATGAACTACGTTTTGGAGTGCCAACAGGAAGTCCATATCCTTCTTTTTTTAGAATTACCCTACCTCTTTTATACCTTGCATCATAATCATTCCAATTAATACCCTTTTCAAATATCATTTCTTGCATCTTTGATGTGTTTTTGAACTCCAACTCTTTATGGCTATATAGCGATTGGGCTACAGAGGAGATACTGTTCCTGGTGGTGTCTTGCTGCCGCCAGATGAAATAATTCATTACCTCGGTAGGAGATGGTATTGTAAATACGCGACTATCAAAAAACGCAAGTTTTCCTGGTCTAAGTTCATTGAATTTCCCTGTTGCAAAACTTGCAGATACACTTGTCATTTTCTGAACATTATTATTGAACCAGGCATCTGTTTTTAGATTATCGAAATCTGTAACCATGATAGAAATTTCATCACTTTGAACAAAGGCAAACTTTGCACCTTGGATCTTAGAACAAAGAAATGCGGCAGTCGCATCCATATCCTGCATTAGTTTATCATCAAATGGCACATCACATCCCTTTGTGTAGGTGTGAAAGGTATTACCGTCAAGTCTGATAATTGTATATGTTCTACGAGGTAGATGAGTCTGAGTTCTTTTTTCATAGAACTCTTTCATACGAATGGAAATTGCGTCTTTCATGATATATTTTTAATCTAAGTAAGTATTATAATCTTCAGGGAATTCCGTTATTTTTGGTGGGCCAACATATGTTTTCCCATTATTCCTAGCAAGTTCAATGGCATAGTCTATTGCATAATCTTTATCATAAAATTCTTTTCTTGATGCAATTGCATAATCATTTAATTCAAATAAATTTTCTTGTAATTCTATGATATCTATTTGTGTTTTTATACCGAAAGGATAAATTATATGCCACATAATTTTTATTTTTAATCTAAATAATGTCGTTCTGAGTTATGTGAAGAAATATTGGTGGGGCCTACATATCTTTTATCATTCATCTTTGCTAATTTTATAGCATAGTCTATTGCATTTGATTGACTCCGAAATTCTTCTCTTGAGGCTCTACTATAATCATAAATTTCATTATAATAATTAGATTCTAATTTGAGAATATCTATCTCATCTTTCTTACCACCAGGATAAATTATATACCACATATATTTATTTCTCCTTGTTTGATTTGACTAATTCTTCGTAGATATCTACAAATATAGAAAAAAATACGGCCAAAATAGCCGCTATTGATACAATTTGGCCAAAACTGAGATTAAAATTTTGTAATGTTAAACAAAATGCCGCGGCGATCAAAACCGATTTAAAATATTTTATCATTTTTCTATTTTTTTAATTATTTCATCAAATTTCATTTCCATATATACAAATAGCACCACAAATATTTCCATGTTACTAGGATTTTGTTGATGAAATATCCATTGCCACATAATATTAAACACAACAATAAGACAAAGTAAATATCCAAAGAAATTTGTTATTTTTCTAGCGTTCATAATATAATTTTAATTGGGTAAATATAAACATTTAAAATCAATTAATACCTTTTAGATAGATTTATTTTAATAATTTATTAATAGCTTCCTCCTTTGATATACTTCGTCTATAATATTTTGGTATCTGTTTGCTTTCCATTATACGTTTACTGATTCTTTCTATTAAAATATCTTTCTCAAATTGTGTTGGAGAATACCAATTACACAAGAAATCAGGAAATCTATCAATGTTTATGACCCATTCCCATCCCTTATCATATCTACAAGTATACTCATATGCTAGTTCAGCATAACGATTATTTAGAAAGGATAATTTATCATAGAAAAATTTAACATGGCCAGAACCTAGTGTAAATTTTTCCGGTATATCCTCAAAGTTTTTGCCATCACTTATTCGTTTCTGTACTGAGGTAAATACTCTAGGAAGTTCCCTTAACTCAGCGATTAGGTGTTGATCAGTGAGACGATGTGGTTTTATTGCTGAATTAATTCTGGTCATTTTATTTATTTATAGGGTAAATATAACTAAAATTCTTGATCCCTATCATAAAAAGATTAATTTATTTTTGTCATAATTGTTGAGATCCGAATGGTCTTGTTGCTTCAAATACTTCCTTTTCCATTTTAGAGTATGTTTCTGGATAAAGTTTCATCATACGTATAAGAAATTTCATCTCTTCCTTCGTTGGAGGGGTTCCAGTTTTACTTCTACATTTGATGTCAAATGTCCTATTATATTCCTCAGATGTCATAATTATATGATATTTAATGCTTCTTTTAAACCTTCTTCTAAAGCTTCTTCGTATGTATCCCATTGAGCAGAATCATTTGGTCCTGAATTTTCAGACCACTTAATGAATGTACATCCACTAAAACTATCTTTCGAGAATGCTTTATTTAATTCCCACATCCAACCAAAAGCATTACAGTAAACAAGTACCTCTAATTTATGAACTTCCCTTAACCATTTTTGAATAAGAGATTGTGTAGGAGCAACTATAAATTCACGACTATTCATATATTCTCCTCCGGCGCCATCATCATTGCCAAAATAAGTAAGTTTTTTAGTTACTATATGGTATCTAAATCCGTTGCAATGAAAATCAAATCCTTGTTCATTAGCTAATTTAGCTGTTTCAAATCCAATTAATTGCTCTTCCATTATTTTAGATTTTTATTATAAAATTCAACAAATTCCCCGCATGTTCTCCATACTGCTTCAATCTTTGTGTCACCATCATTGTTTATTCTCAATGTCGCTCCTAAAATATCCGGTTCTCCGCCAGCAATTACACATGATCTCTGCACAATTATTACGTTATATCCTAATTTTTCTATCTTATCAACAACACTCATAATGTACCAATTGTGGGTGGAATCGTATCTAATTTCTTCAACAGTTCCAAATGGTACGAAAAAACCATTATTTTCTGCATATAACCATCTTTCATTGACAAATTCATACCCGTCAAATATCGCCAATAAACAATTGTTTTTAATACGTTCGAATTTTTCTATCATTTTAATTATTTTTAAACCATTTTTTACCTTCTTCAGTAATTTTATAATCATTAGTCTTACAAGTTTTGCCATGTACCGCTTGTAAATAATGTGCATAGGCAGTTATCATCATTTCACCACAAAACCCATAAATTTTAGATAAATATGTTAAATATTCATTAGCTTTTAGTGGGATTGTATTCATTGGTTGAGTCATCATAGATTGAACCAATTTCATACAATCGTTGTCTTCGGTGATTTCAGTTAGAATATTCTCTTCAATTGATGACATTTCATCTTCAATTGGCGACTTGATGAATTTTATGTATTTTATACAGGTTTCCCACATTGAAGTTATAGGGTCGATGTTTACTGTTTCTATTTCAGGGTTTGTTATAGTTGAATAAGTTTCTCCTTCAAAGTATTGTATTATAAATTCCTCTGACGGATCTAATTCCTTAGCAATCTTTTCCACAACTGGCATTATCCAATTATAATCATCATGATAACATCTCGAACCATGCCCGCTTAACTCAAGTTCGGTATATTCATCATACTCACTATTTCCTGTTTTCCATAACAACTCTTTACCCTTTGGAATACTAAGCAGGACTAATCTAGGTTTACCATAAAGATGTTCTGCAATCAACCTATTTCCTTCAAAAATCTTTTTACGGTCCATCATTTTGTTTAATTTATTGTTTCAAGAAATTTAAGGGCCATTGCATAAGCAAAATCATAAGAGTTCCATTTAACTTCGCCGCCTACTTCAACATCTATTCCACCAATTTTTGCGTAATAATGTTTACCTAAAAAGTAGTTGCTTACTTTGATATCAGCCTCTGTATATATTTTGACACCTTTGAAAACTACTTTGGCAGTTTTTGATAATGTGAAATATCCACCAGCTTCATTCATACATAAGGTCTCACCTTCATTTATACATTTATTTAAAGCAAGCTTATGTTTTAACTCAATCTCAGCCATATGATATATGGCTCCTTTTCCTGTATATTTCTGAAGAGCGATACAATTATCAACAATATCCTTATTTTTTACGAGAGTCTTATCTTCGCTAGATCTTGTAAATATTTCCTTTGCATTATCCCTGTATTTTCCATCAAGCACCTTTTCAATATACTCCATGAGGTCATTATGGTTTTCAATTATGATACGGTCAAGATAGGTCTGATTGTTATCATATACATCGGCTTTTTTCATTTTTTTACAACTTTAGGAACTAATTCATTATATTCGATGACCCATTCGATAGGAATATTCTGCAATTGATTTAATCTACCATCTATTGCTGTACAAATTTCTCTAAATCTTGTAGATTCAATTATAAATCTTGGTACTATACCAGGTGTTGGCCTTTCTACTCCTTCATCCTTTCTCTGGTCTTCAATAAATTCTGTTAATGATTCCTTTGTTTCCGATTCTAATGCAAGATCAAGTTTAGTTTCCAATTCAAGAAGATCAGAAGTGTCAAAACTTTTAGCAGCCATATTATATGGCTCTGATAATTTGGTAGTATTAATAAGTTTTTTTACATCGGCATTAAAAATCAAACCATCAATATTTGCACTAAAACTGGTTATTTTTTTATTACACCAATCATCTATAATAGAATTCGGTAGCTCTAGCGTATTTTTAAATTTCGGAAAAGAAGCGACAACCTTAGATATAATATAGGATTCTTTGCGATAATAATCCTGTTTTTCTACATCTGTTTTTGTGGCAATTGAAATACCACAATATTTAGAATTATAAATAACATCCCCTACCATTATATCACCTTCGATAATTCCAATTAAACGTACAAAATGAATGTTACCATTATTAGGTCGCTGGCATCGTTTATATCCTTTATTTCTATATCGTACAGAAATACACGGAAACTCAGTAGGTGTGTTATAAAATGAAATGGGTACTAATGATACTTGCATATTATTTTATATTAACTTTAAAATATTCGTCGATTTCTTGCGCTTCGTCATCACTTAAATAAAGTGAATAATCTGTTTTTAACTTCTTCCATTCACTTTTAGTTAAGCTCATACTTTGAACTAAGGATATTATAGAAAACCCATGAAAACCATGATGCCACCCAATTAATTGTGCATCTGCTAAATCTAATTTGTTTGCCATGGTATTTAACTTCTTATCTTTCCATTATAATCAATATCAAACACGGGCAGAATCGTTAAAGTTTTATATTTCAACTTTTCTGCGTATTTTTCTATATCGGCTTGTGCCGATTCATATGTTGGGTGTTCGCGTGAAATATCAAACGCCCATTCAATAGGAGTTAGAACAATCATATCCTTTTTATCATACATATCGGAATTTTCCAACTTTGTTAGAGCATTCGATGTAACCATTTCATAAATAATGTATTTCATACTTTATGTTTTTGAAAATTATTTAATATTAAACACTATTAAAATAAATGCAATAATACACAGTACTCCCATAAATAAAATACCGAATCTCCATCCTTTATCAAAGGCATGACCCTGGATGTTCTTTATTTCTTTTTCTGTATAATTCATTTTTTATTTTATTAGTGTAAGAGCTTTGTACAATCCTGCTTCAAGTGCATCCTCATAACTATCAAAATTAAGAATTTCACCTTTTTCATAAATATAATCCTTTAGAAATGTACAATACTTGCCAGGTTTAGAACCAGTTGATATGGTAATATCGATTTTATGTTTTTCTCTCAACCAACGCTGTAACAAACTTTGTGACGGTGCAGAACATAAAACAGATTTTTCATCATTTGGATAAGGAATCATAGAGTTCCATCTTGCATTACATTGTGCGTCAGATTGGTATTCCATGCCTGTTGTTACAAATGGTACCCATTTTTTGCCATATCCTACATGGAAAAATGTAGTTGTTTCTTCGTCAAACCCTTTATCCTTCGCCAATAATCCAGTTTCTAATTTAATAAGTTCAATTTCCATGACGTTATAATTTTATAAGGCAAATATAAAACAAATTCTTGATATTATCCCCAAAAAGGAGAAATAATCTCCTTTTTGATAATTATTTTTCATTATTTTTTATATTTTGTACGAATTGATCAATAATCTTTTCCTTATCCACATCTCTTCCGGTCCAATTTGAAAGTATTGATGATAACAATTCATTCATATCCAAAATTGAATATTTTAACTTTCTACAATCTATGTAATTTAATGCATCCTTTTCATTTTTAAACACTCTATATTTATTATCATGTTTCATTTTCGTCAATATTTCAGAAGTTAAATTAAGATCTTCATCTACTAGAAATACTGATTCAGAAGTTTCATAAATATCTTCACCATCAACTGTTTTAAACAGAAATTTTGCACTAGATATATCGGATATATTGATCTTACATTCATATCCTTCCAATTTAACTTTCATTGTATTATTGGAATCTATTAAAAAATATTCGATTTTTCCAATAATAAATTTATTTACAAGCGGGGCAAAGTATTTAACATTAATTCTATTTCTAAAAACTACTCCGTCGCTTAAACGTTTAACTCTACAAATTTCTAAATTAGAATCAAGTAAGCAAGAAGTTGTGGTTAAACCTAAAGATTCAATCTTTTTAGCCCAGTCATGATTTACAGCCTTATAAACTTCACATGCAAAAAAACCATTAAATTGTAAGTTAGAAATTATGCCGGTAGTTTTGTGTTCAAAAGAAAGTATTTTATAGTTTTCTTCTATTACTTTAAAATCATCTAATAAATAAAAATCATATGCATTTTTTTCATTTATCTTATCAAATGAAACATACATGGGATCGTTAATTGATTTCATAGAAAAAACCTGTATTGTACCATATTTAAGTTCATCTTCAATTTTAAAAATTTCACCTGTCTTTACACGCTTAACTTTATTTATTCTTAATTTTGGATATTCAGATATTTTTTTCAAATAACGTTCATTCATTAATTTAATAGATTGAACTGGAGATGAATAGATTGATAAACATTCTCCATTTTCATAACGTAGATTTATAATTTCATATTCTTGAAATTTATTCACAATTTTATCATATTCCTCTTCCGTTATTTTTTTGATATATGATATTTCAATCATGTTTATTCCTTCTGGAACAATACACGTTACCCAAATTTTATCTGAATTATTCAAATATTCAAACTTAGTTATAAGACCATAGTTTGTTTTATCGCCTATTACTAAAAAATGGTTAGGTGCAATTGCAATTTTATGAATAATTGTTTTATCAGATTTGAGATCAATAGAATGATTATCTCCAAAAAAAGTGGGTTCACTGTGGCCAGTAGTTGAATTAATTATGATCTCAACTACCTTAGGGTATTCTATAAATTCTTCCCAAAATTCTGGATAATTTGCAGCGGTGTCATACGTTTCTCCCCAGCCCATTTGTGTAATTATTGATCCTAACTTAGGCGATTTAGGATAAACCTTTTTTAAGATGTATTTTTTCATTACCAAGAAATTATATATGTGTATGTATATTTATTATATTCATAAGTATAACCTAAGTTTTTAAGAATATCTAGAATTTGATCATCTAAATAATCACCTGAGTGATATTCGCAATCACAATACCCATTTTTTGCTCTTAAATCTATTGCAGAGATAATTCCCATAGATTCCAATTTTTTAGAATTAAATATCTCTGCCGTTGTTCTTGCTTGTTGTGCATTCATCTCTTAAATTGTATTAAATCCTAACAATGAATCTAATTCCTGAAACATTGTTTTATATTTCTGTTGAAATAATTCATTCTCAAATTCGTCATGTTCACTTTTATATTTATTAAGCATAGAACTATTATTTTCATATGAATATCTGGTATTTGCAAGACGATCACAAATTTTTACAAATGTAGCAAGATGACAATTTCTAATACCTTCATAATATTTAAAATTGGCTCGTTCCTTTCTTGTTTTTCCCTTTTCATTTGTCAAAGCGTATGTTATATCTGCAATTCTTTCACCGAACGCATCTCTGACATTATTATATGTCATTCTAGTATCTTCAATCAAGTCATGTGTCCACGCAGCGGCAGAGGCATATATAACATCATCTTCATTATCAAGAAGGTGTGCATATTTTAACACATATGAATAAACGCTGTTTAAGTGGTATGAATATGGTTCATTACTACCATATAGATGATTTACATCTCTGTGCGCCTTTGACGCATTTGCGGATGCTTCTCTTATTAAATCTTTAGATATCATATTTTTAAAATTTTAACGGTTTATCTATAGGTTGACCTAAACAATCAACGTATATAGGTGATGAAAAATCTATGTTTTTTAATTCCTCTATCTTTAAAAGTATATTTTCTTTTAATTTTTCAATGACATCAGATTCAGACGCGTCATATGCCTCCATAAATATCTGTGAACACGATTCGTCTAATCTTGCTTCAAAAGATTCTCTTTTTTCCTTGTGATCGTTATGTATAAGTACTTTTATCATTTTGGTTCTATCATTTTTGATAAATTTTCTAATGTAATCCAATGTGTAACTTTAAATTTATTTTTTTCAAAATTAATCTCTCCTTTATACCATTGTTGCTCTTTAAAATTATAGGACACATCTAAAAAACAATCACCTATACCATCAAAGATAACCCATATTACCAAATCGGTAATCCATTCAAGATTTTTTGGATTCTCCGGAAGATTTTTGTTAACATCTTGCCATGTAGGTGGAAGAACTATTGGTTCCTCTAAATTTTCTCCTATAAATTCAATTAAAGCTGAAATAAAATCTGTAGGTTCTTCATATCCTTCACTTGTTATGTATAAAGTATCAATTATGTGATCGGATGTAGACCATATATCTATATTTCCTAAATAATCTGAAATAATTTGCCATCCATCTTCCTCAGAAATATATTCTTCACATATATCAAAAAACTTTTTTATAAAATATTTTTCGAATGCTTTTCGATGAGAAACTTTTTTAAATCTTTTATACTCCTTTAAATAAAAATCTGTTTGGAAAAATTTCGATAAGATAATATTTTTTTCATCTTCAGTTAATTCTTTCATAAATTTAAAAATTTTCGTTTTGTTTCTAATTCTAAGTCTGTCATTAAATACTGATCTGCTTTCCACATATCATATGTTCTAGCAATTGTTTCTAAAAGATCATTTGGAATTTTTTCAGTTATTGCCATACAATTACCAATTGGTCGTTCCAACATATCTTTATGCATTTTAAAGTTTGTATAAAGCACAGTTCCGCCAAAATCAGCCCAATCAAAATTATATTGTGCATCTTTAAGTAAGAACTTATATTCGGTTATTTTTATAATTTGTTTATATGATGCTCTTTCTAATGAAGGAACTTCAATCAAAACGATATCTCCTGGCTTCAAAAATTTTAAAATTGGATTTGTTGTGACCATTTTATTTAAAATTAAATTTATATTGAAAAATTAAATATGTAAAACATACATAGATTTAAGGTTTAATATGCCTATTGGTGTTACTAATAAAGTAATGATGAGTGTTTTGACAAAACCAAATTCTAACACATTAATACTTTCTGCGCCAAATACTTGAAATATCGCCAAAAATAAAAATAATGGTGCAGAAATAGACATTAAAGAACTAATTATCATACCAAATCCTATGACTGCTATAGATGGTATAAGAAAACAAAAATCTGCAATAATGAATAAAACTAAAATTCCTATAGTTTGTAAAATTATATCTGCTATATGTCCAGACATATCGATTTTAATAATAGTTATGATACTTATCATTAATACATGCAATAAAAAATATAAATTATTCCATAAATTTGCATAAATCTTTTAGAAGGCCATAATTTTTCCATTTTTATTTTTCTAATTCGTTAATTTCAATTTTCTTAGATATCCAATGACCATGTGAATTGTTAACTGTTTGTCTAAATTCTGGTCTAACAAACTTTGCGATAGATCTTCTAAAATCTATGTAGTTATATTCATCAGCAAGTCTTATCACATATCCTTCTTCGCCCGGATAGTTTTCGAATATTTTAATTATAGAATCTTTATCATATATTCCATCGTAGATAACTGGAACCATCTCAAGACCTAAGATCTTACTATATTCAACTGTTTCATCCCAACTCATACATGTGTTATCTGTCCACATTGAAAACATGAAAAAATATGATTTTAAATTTGTATATTTTATGGAATGAACAGCATACATATTTTCGCCACAAATTCTCATATTATCATCAAGCATCCATCCGATCTTAGACCAGAGTCCTTTGACCCAATTTCTTGTTTCGTGAGATGCATTTTCTAGAGACCTTGCATGTATATAGTCATTATACATTGTTGTATTTTCACCGTCCTTTTTCAAAGTTACCACAACTCGTTTACCAACAAAATGATTATCATTTTCTATCATCCTATCATCCTTTGATAATGTTGACCAGTTAACATGATATGTCCTAGGATACTTTACGAATTTTTGGAAAAGATCAAGAACATTACCCTGTTTAAGTATCTTTTGAACAGATTCATCATAGAAAAGTTCTCCTTTAATTCTCTGTTCTGTTGGAAGAATGATATTACCCCACTTATCATAAACATAATCATCATAAAAATGTTCTGGTAAAACTATTGTTGTAATGCCTGCTTTTTCCCTTATCTCTTCACATGATAATGTAGTTTCCTCTGCCTTAATATGATGTTCCTCACAAAGAGATGAACCATTATCAAGAAAATATCCTCCATTTGAAAATAATCTTCTTTCAATGATGTGATGAGCATCTTTAGCAGGTTTTCCACAAATTACACATTTATGGTTATCCCTTAAAAATACTCCTTCTCTGAATTCATCTCTTGTCATGATAATCATTTAAATTTTATTGTTGTTGTATATCTATTTCTTAAAAAATCTGATGGAATATATTCTAAAACATCATAAAATTCCTTTATTAATTGCAAAACATTATTACAAAATGCCGAACTGTATTTAACAGGAATAGATAAAGAATAAATTTTTGTAACAATGTCAAAAATAATAGATAACCCACCAAAATTTGTTATAATGGAATCATTTGTTTTTTCATATGGCATTAGAAGATCGCAGCTTCTTTTCCATGTTATTGGATTAAATTCTCCTTCTGTATGAATAAGATTAAACCTACTATATATTAAACCCAAAATTGTTATATTTTCAGGAATAAATTCAACTTTTTGTTTTCTTTTAAAAAAATCAAATATTTTCATTTTTCTTATTTAAACAACAATTCTTATATTTTTTTCCAGAACCGCATGGGCAAATTTCGTTTCTTCCTATCTTAGGAGTTGTCCTAATTGGTTGAACATTAGCTTCACGATGTTTTTTTGTGAGTTGTCTATATTCCCATTCATGGCATGAATCTATTGTTTCAGCATAGGGGTTTGAAAATAAATATGGCTCTATATATGCGGTAGATGAAAACATACCTAAATTAGATCCATCAATTTCGGAAATATCTTCATTTGGTATATACGGCATAGCACTAATCAAACCATGTCCTGTTACTAAAACTTTTCTATGACCTAGACGTCCCGTTGTTTTTAAAGAATCCTCAACTATTTCAGTCAATTCCTCCAATTTTTCATGGCCATCCTCAGAAATTTTTAATGCTAAATCTTTATCATATTCCATATGGATAATGTTTGGTAAATATAACAATTTAATCTGAATATATTACGATAATTCAATAAGAATATAAAAAACAAATACAAAAAGAGATAAAACTAATGTGGTTAATATACAAACCTTTGCCTCTGCTGATAATATAAATTTTCTTTTTGACATGGATATTTATTATAAGAGATTTAATATAACCAATGAGACGATGTCAAGTCCTAGCCAAACTAACCACCATTTAAATTTTGGATCCTTAATTTCATCCGAAAATGCACTGATCGTTGCATCTAAAAAAGCAATTTGATACTCCATCATAACTTTAATTTTTAAATTAATTTTCACTTTCAATGTCAATCGTTCCTTTATCCAATTCTTTGGTTTCTCTTGCAAGAAACCTATCACTCTTACATTTATAAGCCTCTATACCTTCCGATTCAATACGGACAACACATCCTTCTTCTGGTAATTTTATAGAACACATATAACAATCCTTTTCATTAAATTCATGCTTCAATTTAGCCAAGAAACGATTACGCCATTCATAAACTTCACTTTCTGTAAGTTCGTCATCTTTCAACGTAGAACAAAAATCTTTGGCGTATCCATAATATAAAACTGGGACACCTTCCAACCCTCTATTCTTACACCATTGTTGTAGTTGTAAAGCTGGCATTTCAATGACCTTTCCATTGATATTGGTGGTTGTGATGCGGTATACAAATACACGATAATGAGTTCCTAACACTAATTCATCAGCCTTAAGACCCTTTGGAAATGTACATCCATAATCATAATCCTTCTGTGTAAGAGAGCCACCCGGTTGATAACCTCCAATTTCATAATATAATGTCATACCATCTTCGACAAATGGTCTTAATGCTTTATCGGCAATCTCCCATATTGTTTGTGTTTTTGGATATTTTGATTCTTCTACAATTAATCTTGCATTCATTAATTTCTTTCGAGATGAATTAACAAAATCATATTGTGTTTCTACCACTTTAACCTTTAACCATTTTTTAAGAAACTCTTCAAATTTTGTAAGTTTACGCTTACAGTTGATTTTTGAAGATATTCCAGATGTCCCATGAATTTTATATGTAACAGAAATTATGTCATTAGGATTATATCTATGAAGATTTTTATAAATAACGGTTGTGTCTTTATGAAACTTAAACTGACCATCAACCATCTTGGTTTCTACTTCATCGCCATCCCCAGATCCGGCATTACCTTGTCCTTGTTGTCTTACATGTTTTGGAATATATTTTGAACAAATTTCAATATCATTCAATGTATCATATTCCATGCCAATCTTTTTATAATTCTCATCTAATTTTCCAGTGTCAGGAAACAATGAATTGATGCTCTCTATAGGCATAAATAACCCCATAGAATCATTTCCTCGTAATTTAACACATCTTATCCGCCCGTTCTCATCAAAGTAACCTTTCTTTGTTTTATCCATATTAAGTTCTGGATCACGGTAAAGGTTATTAGCGTGAAGATAAGGTTGAGAAAGTTTTGTTTCTACTGGAAAAAATAATCCTATCGTACCAATTTTTGTAGATTTATCAACGATCACATTGTTATTTAATAATGTTGTGTGCACAAGATTATCAGTATTCTCGAGTGGAATGATATTTTCAATAACTACCACATTTGCACAATAGTTAGAATTTCTAGGTTCTTTTATTTTCATATTAATCTATTTTTGAGAATTCTATTTCATTACATACAGAAAGTTTTGCCCAAAATCTGACTGCTTTCTTTTTTTCTTTCTTTGTTTTTTTATAATTTTTAGTTCGCAGAGATTCTACAGCTGGCATATTTGCGAAAAAAGTGATACTACTATAATCTTTAGCACCTTTACGAATATATATTCGGTCTACCTTTAAGATAGTTCCAACAGGAATTGTTACAATTAAATCTTTATTTTCCGCAAGTGCACATTTTCCATACCATATGTCATAATCCTTTAAATATTGGACATATTCTGGACAATTTTTTTCAGTCTCTTTTTCCTTAGAACGCCAATCGACACTAGGCATTCTGTAATTTCTTTCAGGATATTTGATCAATGAATAATCAAAATTTGTAAGCGGCTCAACTATTTTCGAGTCAACCCACCCTTCATGAAAAATATAATATCCAAAGAATGCGCCAAGCGATTCGTTACGGTATTCCTTTTCCAAATTAAATGTCCAATCAGCACTTAATAATAATTTATCTCCTAATTCTGGAATGTATAGTTTCATTATAAATTTATTTGTCGATTATTAAATTATGACGGGTGATCTTATCTCTAGATACTTCCTTGTATTTACATTGAAGTGTTTACTTTATGATGAAACAGGTGCATTAGTCACAACTGAAACAATAGCAACAAATACTACTACTAGAACCTTTAGTGGCACTTTAACACATTCAGTTGATTACGATTATTTGGCTTTGTTCCAAATTCAACATTAAAAGCTTTTGTTAGCTAAAGGTGGTGGTGAATAAACAACACGTTTGAACTTACCGTAAAGTTGTAATCCGATCTTATGTGCTTCAACTTCATGTGGGTTTAATATTTCATTATCGGTATTGGCCTTATATGTTCTTCCTTTAAAGTCAATCGTGTTTGTTTCGGATACATTGAGACTGCCTATCAACATCTGGTGTATATGTACTAATTCATGTGATAAGATTAAACTGGCATCATTATAATTAAGGTAGTGATACAGCATAACACTGAACATATTGGTGTTGTTACGAATCATCAAACCTTGATATTTTCCTTTGATAAGTTCGTTCTGTGGTACGATAACAAGAATTATAGAATCAATTTTCAATTCCTTTAGACAGTCGGTGACATACCTATCTAAATTCCATTGAGTCAGATTGGTGATGTTGTTTTGAGAATGCGATAACAACGAACACAAAACGAATAAGATAATAGTTAACAGTTTTTTTTGGCAATAAATAATAATAGTTTCTCCTACTATCTCAAACTCAGTATTCTTTTTTTCGTAAATTGGAATAGTGATCACATTTTTAAAATCAGTCATAATGATAATTATTAGTACATTGCAAATATAAACAAAAAACCCGAGATAAAATACTTATATATAGATAAAAACTTATTTATTATGACCGTATCATCAAATCTTGATTTTTTTCTTAAATATTTACTTTCACCTGTCATAATCATTATATCGGCACTTTATTACAAATTCATCTACCTTATAAAGAAAGATGTTGAATTAGAAAAAAATACAAAATCGTTACAAACTTTAAATTTGGATATATTAAATCTAACTATTAAATATGATAATATCATAAATGATAATTCAAAAACCCAACATATTTACCAGATAGAAAATATAAACATCAACAATAAATTAGGTGTGATAATGGCAAACCAGGAAATGGTTACACATCAACTTTTTATTTTGATAGAAAAACAGGAAAAACGTTTGGAAAAATTAGAGGAAATTATAATTTACAATAAAAATGATAAAAATCAATTTAATTAATAGGATAAAACTAAAAAATCTTGAAAAAAATCACTATTGACTAATAGATCATCTGTAAATGGACATTTTTTATAACCATTTGATTTAAAATGATATGATAAGATAGATTTTTTTGGCGTTGTACATTGAAATGGGGCAAACGCATGATCATCAAACCTATAATCAAACCACATAGTATCATCTTTGCCGCCATTGTTACCTTTTACATATGGTAAAAGAATTTCTTCGGTCAATTCCGAAAATCTGCCTAAAATACTATATTCACGTGGTTCTAAATTAGACAATATTATCACCATATCACCACCTAGATCTAAAGGATCTTGTATCTTTGAATTAAAGGTCACTACTGATTCACCCTCATCATTACGAACAACAATATTAGTTGCGTCAGAAGGAATAGAAATAGTTACAATATGTGGTTTCATATTAAGAGATATTTACTTTTTTAAATTGTCGTAAAATTGTATCTGCAAGTGATCTAAGATCTTTATTAAGATCATATAATCTTTGTGCTTCCTTTTGATTTCGATCCATTTGTGTTAAAATATCCCGTAAATTTTTAAACTCCTCTGTTTGATCAATATTCTCTGGATAGAGTTGTTTTCTATCATGTCTTGAAGAATCTGTACCATCATCAAAAAACACCCGTGATCCTATATGTTTTGTTGATGTTATTTTTTGAAAAATAAGTTGCCATACTTCTATGAGGTAATAAGATGTTGGTTGTTCCTCTGGTTCCCCTTTAAATTGATCTATTGCAGATTCAATAGATGTCAACTTTAAAGATTTAAAAGTATTATCCTTAAAATTTTCAGAATTTTTTTTAACATCACAGAAAAATTCTCCTTGTTCAGATACACAAATCTTTACACCTTTATAAACCTTTAATACATTCATTTTATTTGATTTTTAGTTTTTAAAATAGAATCGTCATCAACTTCATATGGCATTAACAATCTAAAATCTTCACTATCATTAGGTTCCCTATATAACATTGAAACATTTTCTTTACATAGATCGACAGTATCTTCAAGCATACCCTTAATAGCCTTATACAAATCAGAATAGTGCATCAGTATAATAGCTGACCGCTTTTCATCTTCATATTTCATTCCATTCACTAAGAGTGTTTCCTTTATGTTGATTGTTTTCATTAGGTAAATATAATCATTAATTTCCTATTTCTCATCTGGTTTTAAAATATCATGCAAAAATAATAGTGCCTTATACGCACTTAAATTACGATTCTGACAATCACGAAAATATTCGATATTATCGAATAATTCTTTATCAGTATATGTAAAATCAATGCTTCTAATTCCAACCATCATGAGGTACTGCCCAAATCTTAGATTAAGATCATAATTCTTATACATAGTTTTCAGTTATTTCTTTATGAATAGTTTGAAGTTGAGTTATGACAGATTGAAGTTCATCTATATCATTAATATTTAAGGTAATCCTATCATCAAAATGTATTCTGATGTCATGATTGATTATATCTCCTTCATAATCATAATCATTTTTAGAGAACAATATTTTCATTTTCCTGTGTTTTTAAAAATTCTGTGAATGTTATAATTTTATAATCAGACGATCTCTCCTTAAAATATTTCTTTGCTGAGATTTCGAAATCCTTTTGAAATGTTATACAACAAGATTCCTTATATTCCTTCCAATAGTATTTTCTTGATAATGGGTACGCTCCACTAGCCCAATTCCATGATTTTTCAACAAAGATATCTAACAAGTTAATATAATCTTTCTTTGTATTGCAATTTATTACAAGTATTTTATTTTTTGACATATTCCTCTATTAAAATTTGTTCTCTTGAAGAGATTGTTTGATATAATTCAGTTAAAATAACAATAGCCATTTGTAATTTTTCTGATAGAAATTTGTCTTCTATAAATACGGGGTGTTCAATTAATTGAGTATTCATAGAATCAATAATTACATATAATCTATCATGCGCCTCATGATAATGAAAAACATCTAATTTTTCATTGGATTTATCATAAATTACTGCCGGTTTAATATTGGGTTGTGCCAATAAAAATTTATCACATGAAATATATTCATCCTTACAATTATCGGTTGAAGACCAATCAAAATTATCCGCAAATTCAATGAGTGTTTTTTCCTTAAAAAGATTCCAATATCCACTATTAAAATCATCATATCTAGAGTTCCATCCTTTATTATACAATATTTTAATGATGGCTATACCTTCTTCTTTTGTTTTAGCGTGTATATACATTTTAAATATTTTAAATTATCTTCAATCCCACCATGATCTAAGGTCACTTCCATCAAACAACGAATATATAAAATCATTATCTTCTAATTGCTCTTTTGATAAAGTTTTTTTATACTCTTCGAACTCCTTTGGATCTTTACCTTTTATAATATCCCATAATTCAGCCCATTCAGCATTTTCTAATTCTGTTGATTTTTGATACACTAAAGTAAAATGCTCTTTTTCTTCGGGAGTATCATTATCTATCAATCGTGAACGGCCATTACCAACATCCTCAAATTCCCAAGGATGGTATACAAGTTCTCCTTCAATCTTTTCAATTCTTTCTACATAATCATCTGCGATCGAAGATTTTAGAAGTTGGATGCACCTTTCCATCTTTGCTACCTTTTTAAGGCGCGACACCTGTTCTTCATGCCCCGTAAGAAAACCTTTGTGCATAATTTCCAAAGATGTTTGTAAATTCAAGAGTGTAGAACCATAATCCCACCATCTTGTTTTCCATAACATCTTTCTGTAAAGATAGATATTCTTTAAAAAATATGGAATATCATAGACAAATAATGCATAAAATTTATAAATTGGGTTATTATGCCAAATCATAACTCTTAAACTTTTTTCGAAACTACCAGCAAATTCTATTTTCATAATATAATTTTTTTACCAATCACCTCCTGCACCAGCACCACCAAAATCACCACCTCCAAAATCAAAATCTGAAGATTGAGAATCATTTGATCCAAGATCCAAAGAAGGTATATCTTCAAAACTCAACGCACTGGCGATAATTGCAACTCCAAACAAATCTATACCTCGGTTTTCATCTTCATAAAAATGTGTAGGTTCATCATATGTGCATTCGAATTCTGATTTACGATCAAATGGAAGTTTACGATAATAACTCTCATCAATGACATGCCCTGAAATTCTGTGTCTATAATTCATAATCTTTTATTTTTAGAGATTTTTAAAAAAACCATTTTTATAATATCGTACAAGTCTGCCATATTTTTCTGGAGAATAATCTCCTTCTACAACACTCCTTCTATAATTATCATTATCATAGATATATGCCTTTCCGCCTTCTACATATCTTTTAGATGAAACAAGATCACTCAATGTTTTCAATTCACAGTATTTATACATAAATGTTCTATCATTTCCATAATTTTTTAATGGCGATTGTATTTCTAAATGATCTGCTAATGAATAATATTCACTTTTTTGTAATTTTTCAATCAAAGATTCAATATCTGGATTTATACTCTCAGAAATTTCTAGTTTGATTCTATCCATAGATGATAAAAATTCATATCCATTATAATTTCTTTTAGTATAAACAAAAACATGTTTCTTTGTCAAAGAAGCTCGTTTTGTTATTCTTTTATTGCTCCATTTTCTATTATAATATTCATTTTCCTTTTCTTCTAATTCATATTCTATTTCAGTTTTATTATGATATGAATCGGCACATATATTATGAAATCCAAGATATGTCAATTTTTCTTCCTTAGAAGTTAAATATTCACGACCAACAACAAGATCTCTTGAACTTATTTTTTTATGTTGTAATTCTGTGAATTTATTACAAATTTTATATTCCTTCGATAGTAAAGGTAATAAAACTAAATCTTTTCCGTCCCAAGAATAAACATATTCTCCTTCAAGGGCTTTTCCTTTTCCTACACCACATTCATCAAGAATAAAAAGAAGATTAGGGATTGAAATTTCAAATTCCCATCCTCTTGGATCAAATACACGACAATAAGTTTGGCGTTTATTCCACCCAGATCTTCCTCCACCCGCTTTTTTATTTAGAATAAAACCTGCCGTAGGAATATTATCAAATTCAATGGGTTTAACTCCATCACGTTTAATTATCACCTCAGTTTTAGTACCTTTTTCATTACGCCATTGAGAATATTCCTCCTTATGTCGCCAGCTTTCCCAAGAATCCTGTTTACGCCATATTTTACCATCATGATATATGACATATCCTAATTTTCCAGTGAAAGTTTCACTATTCAATTGTAATCCTACCTTACAACGTGTTGGAATATATAATTGTTCGTTATTCATTCTTAAATTTATATTGATTTAGATTTAAATAGTTTCTTATTCTTTAACATATTTTTATCTGCTTTTTCTATAGATTCCATAATATTGCCTTGAACACTACATGAACCAACAGCGTACATTGTACAGGTGCTTAATTTGTTTCTTGCACTTGTAAAAAGTATAAATTCATCTCCTCCATAACGTATGAAAAAATCTTCTAATGATAATGTTTTTGATATGTTTTCAGTGAATGATTTTATAAAATTATCACCAGCGATATGACCATTTTTATTGACTTCATGAAGATCATTCAAGTCAATAAAATATACATACATACAACGATGTTTTAAAAAGGTTACATTCTTATACAACCAATTCCTATTCAATAGACCTGTCAGTTGATCATGAAAAGCTAAATATCTGAGTTCATCATGTTCTTTAAAAAACTTTTTGATTCTGGAAAACATATTGTAAATTCTTTAATAGTTAAGTGTGTCCAAAAATTATTTAATTTTGTATCATAAAACATTACTGCAATATACTCGGGTTTAGGTCTTACATGTAATCTATATCCTTCTGTATATCCAATAGCCATGTTTCTAATACGATTTCTTTGTGCAGATATAGACCATTCACGATGTTTGATGCCTAATTCATTAAGAGAACCAGCTCTCCAAATATCATATGTAAATTGAACTGCGGGTATTCTATTCATTAATACGTTTATTTTTCATCATTTCGAATATTTTCAATTTAGTATCATCATCAACTAAATCAATAATGTCCTTTATTGCTCTACATCCAGCTCTGTTACCAAATGTGGTGAAATGAACTTTGATATTTTCATCGCGATTTTTCATTTCATTACTTATGATTGCTTCATGAGTTGATACAAAATCGTAAATCTCTTTATTTATATCCATGTTAATTTTCTGTGTGTATTGATGATGTCATTAAATCGTCCTTTATTCCTTCATAGAATAATTTAAAATTTTTATATGATTCTGGCCATTGTTGAATAACGCATCCCTTTCCGATTGTGATGATTGGATGGGAATCGTTTTTTACTTTTCGACAACTTGTAGTTCGATCTTGGTGTATCTTTAGATATTTACAAACACCTGTTTTTTCATCTTCCATACCTAAATTACATGGGCCGGAAATACAACAAAGACCACATCTTAAACACTTATGAAATGTTGGCATCTCGGAATTTATTGTTAAAGGCTCTACACACATCAAGGCAATTTTTCTTACAGATAAGATCCTTTTGACAATCGTGGTTGTTAGACCATTCCAACCTTTCATTTCTCATATTTGGGCCAACCTTGCCGATAGGATTACCTTTTTCCCTCATATATATTACACATGGAAAATGGAAAACTCCAGCGATGATAGAGTCATCTAGAACAATACCACATCGATGCGAATCGGATTCATTAAGACCTCTTACATTAATACCGTTAGCAAAATTCAATACACGATATTTGAGAATCGGGTGTGCATCGAGGATCACCTGTGAGACTTCATTCAACCTTGGTATTGGTTGATCCCACTGAGCAGCTGATATGATACGGATATCCGAAACACCAAGACTATGAGCAAAATTGATTGTTTCAATAGTACTATCGATATTTTCAGGTGTTAATACAACTCCAACTGTAACATATGTTAACTTTGAAATTTCCTGAATGTTCTTAACAACAATTTTCCAAGACCCAGGTTTATCTCCAGCCATCTTATCACCATCATCTGAACAACATGCATCTAATGATATTGAAAAATCATTGGCGCCATTCTCAATTAATTCACGGTATAATTCCATCGTATTGGAACCGTTAGTTGAGATAGCAATTCTCTTAATTCCTTTTGATTTTGCATACGCAACAACTTCAACAATGTTTGGATGAAGTGTTGGTTCACCTCCAGAAAATCTAATATTTTCAAGTGGAGTTCCTTCACACCAAAGATCTATATTCGTTTTAATCTCTGCAAGAGTGAGCTGTTTAACTTTTCTATTTGAGTAAATTTCATCCTTCAATCCTCTACAATATGGACATGAAAAATTACAATATTCGGTAAGAATCATTTCACATCTTTTCATTTGAGAAGTTGAAGATGTAGATTTTGCCCTTTCATCAGACAAAGTATAAAAACCTATTTCCTTAAGATCTTTCATTTACTAAATAATTTGTTATTAACATATGCAGCTGCAGCTAAAACATTTGAAAAACGTACAACGGCAGGATTTTTGATTGGTTTTCCTCTTAAATTATCGGTTTTATGAATTGATAGATTTTCCAATACAACATACCACCAAGTATCACCTTTATTGATTTTTACTCCGTCATCTGTGGTAAAAAGATACTCTATTTCCTCCCATATAGATGAACCTTCAATAATCCAATTTGGGATTACAAACCCAACATTTATAGGATATCCCTGTAATATATAAGAATCTTTATCTACAGGATTCGTTATCCATAAACTTTGTGTTGGAATGTGTCTAAATGTTCTCATAATGATAATTATTTTTGAATGATTTAAATTTTTCTGATAACGAAATTACTTCAGGTATTAATTTATAAATCGAATGAAATGGTCCTGAATTTTCAGATTCTTGTAATGTGAATTCAAACCAATAAAATTTCATTGAATTAACCCACATCTTGATTTTTTCTAATTTCATATACGGTATCCAATGTGTTATAAAATCTTCAGGTTTTTTTAAGAATTCAATTAATAAGTTATTAAACACATCTCCATTTTCTTCGAATGTTTCTACATTCATACAACGTTCAAAATACATTAGATTTGTTGACATTGAACCTTCTCTCATATTTAATGAGATAAAAAACTTGCCATATTTATGTGTTGGCGTAAAATTACAATCTTTTGATTCTGTTTTTACTATATAACTCATAATGATATGTATTAATTACATAGCAAATATAATCATTTTTTCTTACTTATATCTTTTTTATCAAAAATTTCTTCAATAAAATGATAAATTCTTAAAATTAATCTATATGTAGCATATATTAATGTAAGAACATAAAAAAATAAAATAGGAAGTATAGTGTATAAAGAAGATAGACCATATCTTATAATTAAAGTCAAAACTAACGGAGTAAATAGAATTATTCCTATCGACCAAATTTCCTTTTTATCTAATTTCATAATACAACGTTCCATAAAAGTTCAAACCTGTTGCAACAAGGTGCGTCAACTTCTCTCCTTTTTAAGAATTTAATCCAATCTCTTCCATTATATGTGTCTTCAGAAACAACATCTTCAAACTCATGAAAGGCGCCGCATGCATAACATTTAATCTTTACACTTGACATATCTTCAGGTAGTAAATCCTTAAAACATGAAGATGGCACGGATGTAAAAGGATCTTTGAATATGGTATAATCCTTAACAACTCCTCCAAGTATACAGATCATATCCTTGAATATCTTCTGTTCATAATAGGTAACCATATCCTTACCTTTAAACATTTCCAATAATATGTCGTGAATATCCTTTATTTCCTTGAATCGGTTTATCTTTGAACCAAGATGATAACTTCCCATTCCATCCTTTTCATTAAGATAGTCAACTTCATCTTGTGAAGTAAGACGTCTTTCGAGATTACCCATTATGGAACTGGATCCAGAATAATACAAAGAAGGTAATTTATCAATCAAATCATCTACCTCTTTATAACTACAATAATAATGTTCTGCGGATGTATCCTGACCTTCCCAAGACGTAATGTTAGCTATTATCATATTAATACCTCCAATTGTTTAAACATTCATCTATTAAATCATGTATACTAATAAGTAGATCAAGATCTTGTGCTTTTTCAGGACAATCAACATTAGTTTTAATATTTGTTGAAAGTTCCTTTAAATCCTTTAAAATTTGCTCACGTAATTTTTCAGAGTACATTTGCAATTCTATTTCTGACATCTTTCTCATATATCTGTTAATGGGTAAATATAACAATTAAATCTGAATATCTTCTACTTCTTCAAAAGAAACATTATTAAATATTCCTTCTATTCCTAGAAGACGAACCTTTGTATGCCAGTTATGAACTTCGACATATCCAATTTCATAAACATCTTCTCTATTACATACTAAATTTGGGTCATCATTATTACCCCATTGAATCTGATCTTTGTCAGCTCCAATAAATTTTACTTTATCTCCTACGTTCATAAATTATTTTTTTAAAGTGTTCATCTGTTAATTTTATCTTTGGTAATTCACCATTTATAGTGACATAATTATTATAAAAGTATGCTATTGACTTGACACATTTTTCATACTCTTCCTCCCATTTATCTAAATTGTCTTCCATATTATATTTCTCTAGGTTTTGGAATATATAACATCTCATTTTCCTTTAATGGTATGGCTGATGTGTTAAATCGTCTATCAACAAAGTTACCATTTAGATCTATCCCTCCATAACCAGCATTTATAGTGTTAACCATATGTGTCAATTCCTCTTTACATTTTTTTCTATAATCTATCTTCGCACTTTCCTGATCCATATTGATAACATCTTCAAATAATGTTAATATCATTTTATGTTGGGATAGTTGACTCCTTTCTCTCGATATAGAGAGCACAATACTTTTAAAATCTTCAAAATTCATAATATTATAAATAAATAATAATATAACATAAAAATAAAACCACTTAAAAAACCTATAAAAAAGGAAATAAAATCTATATTCCCATATTTTAAATATCTTCCTTTCATATTACATAAAATGTTCGTTACAAGCAAATTCTGTCATATTTATATTAAATTCTAGTTTTTCAAAGACGCGATATCTACTTTTTCGTTCTTTACCACACAGGACACATACTTCGATATCTATCATATACCAATATTTTTTCTTTGGCTCAATATTTTTTACCACTTTTTCTTTTTTCATATTAATCTTTTTTAATTGAATTCCACCTATCTTTAAAATCATTGATAATTTCAATCATCTCATCCGGATCATTCGTTGAAACAGATGTTCTTTGTGTTTGTTTGGATTTATCCACATCTAGTATGCTAAATTCAAACCCCCTTTCATCTGATGTATCAGTTGAAAGATTTATCATATTATTGTCAGCGAGAACATAATCTATGCTCAATTCTATTATGATAGGTTTTATCATTTTATGCAAGTTTTTTGCCGGTTATCAATTCCCGTAGGAATGCATTTTTGGTACCTCCTATAAGTGTAACCCATTCTTTATACGAAATAGGAAATATACTTGAAAGAGTGGCAAATGATTTTTTTAAAAAAATATCAATTTCATATTTTTGGGTTTTATATTCCTTTTCCTTTACATAATCAATAAAATCTGGCACAAGTTTTCTATCAAACACTCTCTCATCACATAAAAAACAAATGGCTGTTAACGCGTTTTCTAAATCTGGTTCTCGAAACCACATATATGGAATAAGATTTTCTCTTAAAGATCTTTCAATTATATTAAGTGAACCTGGTTCTCCTAAATTTGAGTTGGTTGTACCACCATCTAAAACAACCCATGTTTTCCAATTTTCAACATAATCATTATAATCAAATTCATCTTTATATTTATGAGCATATTGTTCAACTGCATGTCCGCATTGAATTCCCTTTTGCATTCCTGTCAATTGATAAGGAACAAAAAAATACATTTTCTTTTCTAACATTTTGTTGTATGATTTATGATTCTTAAAATATCATTTAATGTCATTCCTGCTAATTCAGAAATGTCTCGACTCATCAGATCTTCTCTTGAAAATTCATCAACATTAATTCTAAAATAACCAACAGTATATTCCAAAGAATTTAATCTTTTTATTTCAGCTTCCTTTTCTTCGATAATTTTATTTTTCTCAAAATTTGTAACAGGAAAAAACCATTCAATATTTCCTTCTTCTTGAGCAGAATGAAATTGTGTTATTTTTATTGCAAATATGTACATCATTATAAATTTTTAAAGTGTCTATCTATTTTATATGTGGTATTCGGGCTCATTCCGTAATATCCATCAATGTGAAAGAAATTGTTAAGTTGTTCAGGTAACATATCGCTATCATCATCTAAGATAATATAATTTTCTATTGTCTCTTTATATGAATCTTCAGCGATGCCGATCCACTCTTTTATTTCTTCTCCTCGTAATTCTTTCCTTTTTCCAGTTATCCCTACAAAAATATCATCTTTAAATCCTAATTTTACCAATGCATCGCGCCAATCATTTATATTTTTAAAATGATTTTTCCATACTGAAGATATGCATATCTTATAATCTCCATCATTACAAGTTTCAGATAACCATTCCCATTTTTGTGGATCTGTTTCTTTCTTTAACCTATTAAACTTATAACTAAATTTGTTATAATTTTTTGGTTGTTTGTAATTTGATGATGATATAGCTTTATACTCAAAACCATTAATAATATAATTGAAATATTTTTTAAACATATACCAATATGTTATAGGTTTTAACCATCTTCTAACATATCGTTTTTCATAAAAAATACTAGAATTCATAACTCCATCAATGTCCAGGAATATAACTTTCATTTTTTTCTCTTTCTAATTTTTCAAATATTTTATCTAATCGCTTAGCTTGTTTACTAAATCTAGGAACCATGCCTCGTTTTTGACCAGATGTGCTTAATGAATATTTAAATGCAAATAAGATTTTTGTTTTAAAAACAAAATAAATATGTTCATTATCACTAATGTATAAAATCTCATCATTATCTTTTTCTGCGTGAACTAATGTAGCCTCGATTTTTTCATCAAAACCAATCTTACTTCCAGGATTAATAGCGAAACCTATTAATTCTCCAGCAATCATAGATATAGTAAATAACAATAAAAAATAAATTATCATTATTGAATTTATTATCGT
>Ga0302292_1000264_pt1 | contig 36918 bp, 25 predicted proteins | sample III_Fen_N2_1_FD_194553 | JGI IMG/M metagenome (GOLD analysis project Ga0302292, IMG submission 194553) | Peat permafrost microbial communities from Stordalen Mire near Abisko, Sweden - III_Fen_N2_1 | ecosystem: Environmental > Terrestrial > Soil > Wetlands > Permafrost | place: Sweden: Abisko...
AAAAGTTTGGACGATTGAATTAGTTAAAACTTATTTAGCCGCCGGAATTGATTATAAGAATTCTGTTCTATTTAAACAGTCTGACGTCTCAGCTCATACTGAACTGGCTTGGATTTTAAATTGTTGCGGTGCTCGGATTGCTGATTTAAATAAAATGACTCAGTTTAAAGATAAAGTGGGGAAGCATCAAGAATCGGCTACAGTTGGTCTTTATGATTATCCAGTGTTAATGGCGGCCGATATTTTATTGTATAACACCGAAATTGTTCCGGTTGGCGAAGATCAAAAACAACACGTCGAATTAGCTCGTGATATTGCTCGACGTTTCAACAAAGAATATTCTGAAATTTTTAAAATTCCAGAATCGGTTGTTCGCAAAGAAGGGGCTAGAGTAATGAGTTTACAAGACCCAACTAAAAAAATGAGTAAGAGCGATGAAGCTGGTTTAGGCTGCATTGAATTATTGGATGATATTGAGACTGCTAAGAAAAAAATCATGCGGGCCGTGACCGATTCTGATAGCGTTATAAAATATGATGCAAAGAATAAACCAGCCGTTTCTAATTTACTTACCATCTATTCATATTTAAGTAATAAGAGTGTTAAAGAAATTGAAAAAGAATATGAAGGTCGTGGCTATGGTGATTTTAAGAAAGGCTTAGCTGATGTGGTTGGTAATTTTTTACAATCTTTCCAAGATAAATATTATGCCATTTCCGATGAGGAAGTATTAGATATTTTAAGTAGTGGTAAAGATAAGGCTAGTAAAATTGCAAATAAAACTTTAGAAAAAGCCAGACAAGCAATTGGTGTTAGATAATTAATTTTAAAATTATATGGATCACAAAAATGTTACCACAGCCTTGGAATTACCAGGCGTAAAAATTATTAAAAATTTAGGTGTAGTGAAAGGAATTATTGTTAGATCTCGCTCTATCTTTGGTTCTATTGGTGGATCATTGCAAACCTTAGTTGGCGGAAATATTTCTTTATTTACTCAATTATGTGAAAGCACCAGAGAAGATGCTTATAATTTAATGATAAAACATGCCGAAGATTTAGGGGCCAATGCTGTTATTAGTATTCGCTATGATGCCACTGAAGTTATGAGTGGTGTTACTGAAGTTTTATGTTATGGCACAGCTGTTGTTATTGAATAGTTTTTATATTAATTAAAAAAAAGACCTCAAGTAGAGGTCTTTTTTGTTTGAAAAACTCTTTTTGGATACAAAAAAGACCCTAAAAAAGGTCTTTTTTATTATTAACAATTTCAATTTTTGTGTTTGTGTGAAGTTTTAAGTCTGATTGGCACCAATTCGGATCGACATATAGTTTTAAATTAATGATTTGACTCAATAACTTAAACTATTGTTTCTCCCTAGAAAGGAGGTGATCCATCCACAGCTTCCGCTACGGATGCCTTGTTACGACTTCGTCCCTGTCATCAGTCTCGCCTTAATCCCATAAATGAGCTTTTGGGCGCTACCAACTCCCTTGACGTGACGGGCGGTGAGTACAAGACCCGAGAACGTATTCACCGTGGCATAGCTGATCCACGATTACTAGCGATTCCAGCTTCATGGAGTCGAGTTGCAGACTCCAATCCGAACTGAGAAAAGTTTTTAGGGATTTGCTCCATCTCGCGATTTGGCGTCCCTTTGTACTTCCCATTGTAGCACGTGTGTTGCCCAAGGTGTAAGAACCATGCTGATTTGACGTCATCCCACCTTCCTCCCATTTAAAACGGGCAGTATCTTATGACATATAAAACATAAGAAAAGGGTTGCGCTCGTTTCCCGACTTAACGGTACATCTCACGACACGAGCTGACGACAACCATGCAGCATCTGTGTAGCACCCTCGAAGGCGGACCTGTTTCCAGGCCTTGCAGCTACATGTCAAACCTTGGTGAGGTTCCTCGCTTATCGTCGAATTAAACCACATGCTCCACCGCTTGTGCGGGTCCCCGTCTATTCCTTTGAGTTTTAGCCTTGCGGCCGTACTCCCCAGGCGGGATACTTAACGTGTTAACTTAAATTAGCAGCACTGGAAGGGTCGATACTTCCAATGCTTAGTATCCATCGTTTACGGCGTGGACTACTGGGGTATCTAATCCCATTCGCTCCCCACGCTTTCGTCCACTGAGTGTCAGATTTGTCCTAGCAAACTGCCTTCGCATTTGGTGTTCTTGCTGATATTAATGGATTTAACCCCTACACCAGCAATTCCGTTTGCCTCTTCCAATCTCTAGTTTGTCCATCTCTCCCGCGGACTCGAGGTTGAGCCTCGAGATTTAACAGGAGATGCGATAAACCACCTACGGACGCTTTACGCCCAATAAATCCGGATAATGCTTGGGGCCCTCGTATTACCGCTGCTGCTGGCACGAGGTTAGCAGCCCCTTATTCAACTGCTACCATCATTGTTTTGTCACAGTTAAAAGTACTTTACACCCCGAAAGGCTTCTTCATACACGCGGCGTCGCTCCTTCAGACTTTCGTCCATTGAGGAAGATTCTTGACTGCAGCCTCCCGTAGGAGTCTGGGTAGTGTCTCAGTCCCAGTGAGTCGGGTCACGCTCTCGCGCCCGATACCCGTCGTAGCCTTGGTGAGCCATTACCTCACCAACAAGCTGATAGGCCATAGACCCCTCTCGAAGCGTCGTAGCTTTAATGAAACGACTCATGTCGTTTCATACTATCGGGTATTATTCTCGCTTTCGCAAGGTTATCCCCGTCTTCGAGGTAGGTTATCAATGTGTTACTCTCCCGTTTGCCATGCCTAGTAAACTAGACATTCGACTTGCATGCCTTAGACACGCCGCCAGCATTCATCCTGAGCCAGGATCAAACTCTCTATTAAGTTTGTGACTCTAATGAAAGCATAGCTTTCAATATATTTCGATATCCGATAAATCGGATTTTTGTTTTGTTTTTATTCTCCGAATCGATGCCAATTAGCATCAAAACTTTCACCAAAAATTGAAATTGTTAACGTCCGCGAAAGTGGACAGAAAAAAACAGAGATATAAACCATATCTTGTTTTACCTTTGCTTATTCCGTTTTATTTTCGATGTTGTTATAATATACTACTGCCAAATGTTTGTCAATACCCCTAAAACAAAGGATAAAAGCAATTTTAAAATGCTTTTAAAATAATTGTTTTTATAATCGTTTTATTGTATTATTAAAGGACTAAAAAAAGATTATTTTTTTAAATATGTCTCAAGAGAATAAAATAAGCGAAACTGAAAAAAATGAAGTTATTGAAAGCTTATTTCAAGAGGCTATGACCAAGCTCAAAGAGCTTCATAATGAGAAGTTGGAACTTATTAAAAAGTTTAGAGCGGAAAACAATATTGAGGAGTTAAATAAAATTCGCCAGTCTTTAAAAGAACAAGCTTAATTTTGGCTGGTTCTTTTTTAATTTTATGGAAAACACTAAACAAAGAGTTGGTAGCGAAATAATTGGCACACCAGAACTAGGAAATGATAATCCGGAGTTTACTTTAAATCCAGAAAAGAAAGGTGTATCCGCTATTAAAGAGGCAGAAAGAAGAATGCGTTTAGATGAAGAAATAGAAAAAAATCTTAGTGCTGGTCTAGACAATAACAAAACTTTTGTTAAAAAGTATAAAGTAATAGGAAACAAAAGAATTTTAGTTATTGAACTTATTAAAGATAAAATTAAAGATACAATAGAAAATAGCCCAGAACCTTTTGTCTTCGATGAAGTGGCCATGAAGGCCATGAAAGAACTAGAAGAAGAGTTGACTGATCCTTTTGCTAAAAATATTTATAATAAGTTATCGGAAAATAATAAAAAAGTATTGCTTGATCATTTAGTTGATAATCCTGTTAGTCCTGAAAAAAGTGAAATAATAAAAGTGACTAATAGTGATGATGTAATAAATATTCTTAGCGAGGCAACTAATAATACCGCTAGCTATTCTGATAATGGTTATTTAGTGCAGTTAAGTAATAAAAGAGATTTAAAGCTAGGCACTAAAATTAATGACGCCGCTTGTTTGTATAGCTTAGTTTCACCAGATGGCAAGATTCTAGCTCAAAAAATTGATTACGCTTCAGTGATGATGTTGTTAGAAGAGCAGGCAGAAAATTACCAGCAAAAACTAAAAGAACAATTTTCATTAGAAGAAAAACCAGCCATTATTGAAGCTGAACCTGAGCCTGAATCTGAAGCAGAAAAAGAACCCGTAAAAGTAATAGCTGAAGTTGCTCAGTCAGAAGATAAACAAGAAAATATTTTTATTGCCCCCTTGAATGAAAAAGTCTCTAAATATGCCGAAAGTATTGGTATTAAACCAGAAGAATTGGCCACTAATCATGAATTTTTAAATCTTTCTCCAGAGCAACAACAATTTGCTTTAGAAACTTTACATCGCACTTCTTTGTCTAAAGCTAAAGTGGAGGCTCACCAAACTTTTACCGAAGAAAAGGCTGGTAAAAAATGGTGGCAAGTTGGTTTTGCCATGAACCAAAATTTTCATAAAGAGCGTCATAAAATTGAGGCAATTAAAAATATTGAAAGTCGTGGACTTAGCGGCTACGGTGCAACCGAATTGGCCTGGTTAACTGAAGTAATTAAAAACGGTCCAGAAGTTAAAGTAAATAATGTCGGTGAAGTAATTGTTGATTGTTTGTCTGACAGCGGTTTTAGTGATGAACAAAAAGAACTAATTGCTAAATATAATGAGGAGGCTAGAAATTATATTGAAGATTCTAAAAAAGAGAATGAAGGTCTTCGTGATATTAAAAGAGAACTTCTTAATAATTGCACCGACGAAGAACGAGAAAGATTATTCTATAGTTTAAATGAATCAGAAAAAAATATTCAACTATTAAAGTTTTTATCTGCTAATAAAGAGACCGAAGAAATGATTCAAAAAATGGCTGGTAGATCTTTAACTGGTTTTGATAAAGCTAAGGCGATGGCTGGGGCACAAAAAGATAAGGCTGGTTATTCAGCCTTAGGTTTTGTTTTAAGAACTGGCAGTAAATTTGCACTGGCCAATAGTGCTTATGTTGCTAGTGCACTTACTTACTCAACTGCTCCAGTAGTGGCGGCAATGGTTGGCGGTTTGCGTGGTTATAATCAGGGTAAGAAAAGTTTGATAGAAAATGAAGAGCTTGCTCAGCTTGGTGTAACTGATAAAAGTGCAACCGCTAAGGCTTTAAATTTAGCGATTGGTGAAAATAGTCTAAAAGATAAGTTAGATAATTTAGTTGGTAAGTTAGAAAGACTAAGGAATGAAAATGCTAGTGAAGAAGAAATTAAAAAAGTAAAAGAGTCATTACAGGCCAGAATTTATTATACTCAAGGACAGATGAATAATGAATCAGTTTCTTATGGTTCAACTGAAGAGCGCGGCGCTAACTATTTAGAATTAACTAATTCATTAGTTAGAGCTAATTCTATTTTTTGGAAGAACACTGATTTATTAATTAATTCAGAAGATTATTATTACACCGGCAAAAAAACTAAAGAGCTAACACGTCAAACTAATTTATATAAAGGTATAGATGTATTTAACAGGACCCCGGATGTCTCAGATCCAAAATATAGGGAATGGGCTCAAGATAAAGAGCGTTTTGAAGAATTACAAAAAGTTAGTGTTGAAGATCGTTTGGCTAGCTTTTTAAATTATAAAGAGGAAGCTCAGAGTCGCAAGGAACTTAAATTCTTACTCAAGAAAACAGCAACGGGCGCGGTGATGGGTGCCAGTTTTGCTGCTGTTGGTTCTTTTATGGCGGAACATCTAGGCCTTAGTCATTGGCTTAACGGTAAATTAAATTCAGGCAAGAACGTCGCCGGGGCAAGTGCTACTGCTAAAGTTTTAACTCCAAATAGTTCTAAGACTAACGTAGAAGTTTCTGTAAATAAAGTTGAAGTAGCAAATACTAGTGTAGTGACAACTCCAAAAGCCGATCATGTTACTTCGGTAACTAATCATGAAGAGGTTACAAGCCGTATCGAGCAATCGCCAATGGAAGAAATTAAAAGGCCGATCTCAGAAATAAAAGTTGATGCTCCAACATCTAAAATGCCAACACTAAATACAGAAACCGTTTCCACTCAGGCTCCACTTACCCCAGAAGCAGCTCATAGTACTTCTGTAACCGAATCAGTCTCTCAAGAAGTAATTGATGGTAAAAAAACTGTTAATATTTCTGATTCAACAATTGAAACGCCAACACAAAATCCGATCCCTAATAATGTAGAAGTTGCAAATACAACTACTCCGATAAACCAAACTATTAATGTAAGCGAAGTAACTTCTGACGCACCAGTTTCTGATGTCCATGCAGTTAAAAATTTAACTAGCATTGATAATACTGTCTCAATGTCAACGGAGAAATTGGGAGTTATTGAAAACTCTCATATTGCCGATACTATTTCTATCGCCAAAGAATTACATATAAAACCAGAATCACTTAATCAGGTTGGTAATGATTTAATTTATAACGGTGAGGGCAAGAGTAATGTAGTTTTTGATTTGAAATTGGGTGGCATTAAAGAGGCTGTAGATAATAGTGGCAAAAAGATTCCTAATGAATTTGTTCGTGATTTAGTCGGTGGTGCTAAGATAGAAAAGTTTACTCGCAGTGGTGGTTTAGAAAAGATTTTTATTTCATGGAATAAATTAGGATCGAATGATAAATTATTTTATGAAAGTTTGAATTGGTTCAACAAGGGAACGATGAGTTCTGAGGATTTGCTAAATCAAATTAAAAATATTTATCACATTAAAGTGGAAAATGTTTATACAGACGCTGTTAATAAGAAATTTATTTATAGTAATGGTCGTAGTTTTGACATGACTCTAAAAGGAGTAAAGAAATTGATTGCCTTTTTACCTCGTAATTAATCTAGTTATCATATTTGACAAAAAAGCCGATTTTATCGGCTTTTTTTATATTTTATCTTGGTTTAATTGCCTATTGACAAAATCTACTTTTATTGATATTATATTACGACTATCATTGGATAGTTCTCGTTATTTTAAAATTTAATAACTCAAAAATAAAAGAAGAAATGAAAAAAATTTGGATTATTTTTAGTATGTTGGCGTTGTTTGGGCTTAGCTCATTTAGCCAACTTAGCGTTGCCAACAAGTTCGGCAAGGACTTGTATGTTGGTATTAACGGTAAAGAAGAACTTATTCCTAATACAGGAGTAAAAATTTTTGCCTCTATACGTACTCGGAACGTTTTGCTTGATTGTCGATCAGTCGATGGAACAGTTAAATTTACAGTATCAAAAGATGTTAGCCGCTCAGGTTTAGTAGTGGTGTTATCTAGCGATGCCTCAACAACGGTTGTAGCGGTAAACCCAACTTCGGTTAGTTATTCCGTTCCTGTTCCCGTAGTTGCCAGTAATGACGATTCTGGATCTTCTTTGTCTAGTCTATTAAATGGAACTTCTAATTCAGAAGTAAGTTACACTCAGTCAACTACTTTAGTTACTACTCAGGTCGCTAACACGCCAGTTAGTCAGCCAGTTATAACAGGAGAACCCGTTACCATTGAGTATTCCGGTATGCGAACTTTGAAAATTATTTCTCGAGAAGGACAAGGTTTGGAATTAATTGGTTCAGCTGATTCTGCTAGCAATCAAAGTGGTGCTAAAAATAAATACACCATTTATGTTAGAAAAAACACTGATTTAGTTATTGGTGTTGGACAAAAGAAACAAGCCAATCAAGCGGTTTGGCCTTATGGCGAAATTCGTAAGAGAATTAATGCCGGTGATGTTGTTTGTAAGATTACTGACGCTGACGTGAAGATGATGGCTACCAACGAAAACACTAAATTAAAATTTAAAGTAGATGCCAAAGGGTATAAAATTTTAATTGAAACTGACGCTGGTGATATTATTTCATTGGGTGACAAAGGGACTTCAAAAAAGGTCACTTTGCCAATCGGGCAATCTTATATTAGAATCGCTTATACCGATGCTAGTGGTGAGTTTCATCCGACCGCTTTTATGCCAATACACACAACTTTTGAAGATCATTTTATCGTAATCGATCAAAATGCACTTAAAAAGACGTTGGCTATCAGCAATTTCTAAGAAAAAAAACACAATCTATGGAGCTTATGACATAACGTCGTAAGCTCCTTTTTTATTGCCAAAAAGGCTTTATTTTAGCCCTTAAATTGACCTTTTAAGTTTTGACTGATATAATAAATGTACAGGTTTATGAGACCTTTTTATTGTTTTTAAGATTTAATACCTATGATTATAACTTGGCTAGGACAATCAGCTTTTAAATTACAAGATAAGATTAGTAGCGATGGTGTAACAGTTGCCACCGACCCTTATGGCAAAGAAACTGGGTTTAAAATGCCTAGTTTTGAGGCTGACATTGTTACTGTTTCTCATAACCATCCAGACCATAATAATGTAGATGCATTAAGAGGTAATCCGTTTATTATTGATTGCGCTGGTGAGTATGATACTAAAGGAATTTTAATTGAAGGCATTGATTCTTATCATGACGAAGAAGAAGGAAAGCTTCGCGGTGGTAACATTATTTACCGAATTGAAATTGATGATATTTCCATTGTTCATCTTGGTGACCTGGGTCACGTTTTAAATAATGAGCAATTAGAAAAATTGGTTGGTATTGATATTTTACTTGTTCCAGTTGGTGGTAAATTTACTTTAGATGCTAAGAAGGCGGTTGAGGTTATTTCCCAAATAGAACCTCGAATCGTAATCCCGATGCATTATAAAATTGATGGTTTGGCTTACGAAGACCTTGATTCGATTGAAAAGTTTATTAAAGAATTAGGAATCGAACCAAGTCGTGAAGAAAAACTAAAAATTTCCAAAAAAGATTTACCACAAGAAGATATGGAACTGGTAATTCTGAGCATGCAAAAATAATAAAAAATAAAAATAGAAAAATCTATGATTAAACATCCAAAAAAAGAAAGAACATTTGTTATTTTGAAACCAGACGCTGTTCAGCGCGGTTTAATGGGAGATATTATTACTCGTTTTGAAAAGGTTGGTTTAAAAATGGTCGCTTTAAAAATGACTATGGCAACCGAACAACAATGCTGGGATCATTATAATAAAGATGAAGCTTGGTTTTTAAAGAAAGGTGCAAACATTATTAAAAATCGTGAAGATTTAGGTATGCCAGTTGAAAAAGATGCCTTAGAATATGGTAAAGATATTATTCGTGCTTTAGTTAAGTTTATGACCGCCGGACCTATCGTACCAATGATTTTTGAAGGTAATCAAGCCATGGGAATTGTTAAAAAAATTGTTGGTGGCACTGAACCATTAACCTCTGAAGTTGGTACTATTCGTGGTGATTACACTTTAGATTCCTATGAATTATCTAGTTATGATGATAGAGCAGTTCGTAATTTAATCCATTGCTCTGATATGGTTGAAGAAGCTGAAAGAGAAATTAAAATTTGGTTTAATGAATCAGAAATTTTAAATTATCGTTTAGTGGCCGAAGGAATTATGTACGATGTTAATTTGGATGGTATAAGAGAATAAAATATGAATCCAGAAGAGTCTAACTATAAAAAAGCATTACTACTAAAAGTTGGTATTGTTTTTATAGTAATCGCTATTATAGTTTTGTGGTTAGCTAATTTACAAAATGTATTTGAATCCAGACAAGCACAGTCAGATAATCTTTTAAAAAAGATTAGCGATGATATAGACAAATCTCTTAAGGATACCAACGATAGTTTAAATGAAAAAACTAGTACTACTAGTAACGCTTTTGTGGAAAAATTAATGAATAAGGCTAGTAGCACGGTTGCTTCAACTACCGCAACTAGTACGGTGGCCGTGGAATTAAAGAAGGAGTTAACAGGATTAATAAAAAAAGAGACCTCTACTCCTGAAAAAAGTAGTTGCCCAGAATATATTAATTGTCAGCCAACAATCGGTGGCGCAAGGCCTTGTGTTGTGCCCGCTGGTTGTGAAAAAATTACTCAAATTGCTTACTAAACATTTAGAAGTTTATGCCTAACGAGAATGAAGAATTAGAAAAAACAGACAACGTCCGCAAACAAACTCAGTTTGGTACCGTTGAAGAACAACCAATCGTTGAAGAAATGAGTCGGTCTTATTTGGAATACGCGATGAGCGTTATCGTTTCTCGTGCCTTGCCAGATGTTCGCGATGGTATGAAACCAGTTCACCGTCGTATTTTATATGCGATGTGGAGCATCGGACTTCGTGCTAATGCTAAATTTAGAAAATCAGCGACTGTAGTCGGTGAAGTTTTAGGTCATTACCACCCTCATGGTGACAGTGCGGTTTATGATTCCATGGTTCGTTTGGCTCAAGACTTTTCCATGCGTTATCCTTTAGTTCGTGGCCAAGGAAACTTTGGTTCCATGGATGGTGATAGTGCAGCGGCGATGCGTTATACTGAAGCAAAATTGGCTGGTATCGCTGAAGAAATGTTATTTGATTTAGATAAGGATACAGTTGAATTTATTCCAAACTTTGATGGCTCATGCAAAGAGCCAAGAGTATTACCAGCTAAATTACCAAACTTACTTTTAAACGGTACTATGGGTATCGCGGTTGGTATGTCGACTAATATTCCACCTCATAATTTAAGAGAATTATCTGGTGCGATTGTTCATTTACTTGATAATCCAGAAGCTAGTATCGAGGATTTAATGGAATTTGTTAAGGGTCCAGATTTCCCAACTGGTGGAATTATTTATAATAAAAAAGATATTTTAACCGCTTACGCTACTGGTCGTGGCGGAATTGTTTGTCGCGGTAAAGCTGATATACAAGAAGATAAAAATGGTTTTAAAATTATTATTTCGGAAATTCCATATCAAGTTAATAAAGCTGATTTAGTTGAAAAGATTGCTGATTTAGTAAAAGATAAAAAAGTAGACAGCATTAAAGCCTTGCGTGATGAATCTGATCGCGATGGTGTTCGTGTGGTAATTGAACTTAAAAAAGATGCTTATCCAAAGAAAGTTTTAAACGCTCTATATAAGCACACCTCACTACAAACAACTTTCCACTGTAATATGTTGGCGTTAGTTGATGGCGGTATTCAACCAAAAGTTTTAACTCTTAAGATGATTTTGGAAGAATATATTAAGCATCGCCAGGAAGTAGTTAAGCGTCGTACTCAATACGAATTAGCTAAAGCATTAGAAAGAGCTCATATTTTAGAAGGTTTAATGATTGCTCTGCAAAATATTGATGAAGTAATTAAAACTATTAAAGCTTCTAAGGATAAAGAAGTAGCTAAGGCGGCTTTAATGAAGAAGTTTAAATTATCAGAACGCCAAACAATCGCTATTTTAGAAATGCGCTTACAGAGTTTGGCTAACCTGGAACAACAAAAGATTGAAAATGAACTTAAGGAAAAGAAATTACTTATTTCAGAGTTAGAAGGAATTTTAGCTTCAGTTGTAAAGATGAGAGCTATTATTAAAGACGAATTAATTGCTTTAACTGAAAAGTTTGGCGATGATAGACGTACTGAAGTTGTATCTCATGGCATGAAAGAATTTAACGTTGAAGATTTAGTGCCAAATGAAGAAGCTTTAGTTATGATGACTCGTGATGGTTACATTAAACGAACTGAACCAGATACTTTTAAGGTTCAAGCTCGAGGTGGTAAGGGCATTATTGGTTTAACTACTAAGGAAGAAGATTCAGTCTTATTCATGTTCACCACTTTAACTCATAATGATGTTTTATTCTTTACGACTAAAGGACGTGTGTTCCAATTAAAGGCCTATGAGATTCCACAAGCTTCTCGTATCGCTAAGGGCACCCCAATTGTAAACTTCTTACAACTAATTGGCGGTGAACAAATTTCATCTATTTTACCACTTGATAAATTATCAGCTAGTAAATATTTATTCTTTGCGACTGAAAAAGGTTTAGTGAAGAAAGTTGAATTATCAGCTTTTGCTAATGTCAGACGCAGTGGTTTAATTGCGATTAAGATTAAAGAAGATGATAAATTGATTTGGGCTAAACCTACTTCAGGCAATGACCATATTCAATTAGTCACCTCTCAGGGTCAGGCTATTCGTTTTAAAGAAACCGATGTTCGCGATATGGGCCGTAACGCTGCTGGTGTAAATGGTATCAGATTACATAAGGATGACCGCGTTATTGGCATGGGAGTAGCTAAAACTGATAAAGATAAGGTTAGAAAATATCAAATCTTAACTATTATGGCTCGTGGCTTTGGTAAGAGAACTGATTTCAGTCTTTACAAGCTTCAGGGTCGCGGTGGTTCTGGTATTAAGACCTCTAAAGTTACCGACAAGACTGGCGAATTAACAAATGCTTTCTTGTTAAATGAAGAGACAATGAGTGACCGCGATGTAATTATCATTTCTGATAACGGTCAGGTAATCCGCGTTCCATTTAAATCAATTAGTGTTTTGGGTCGTGATACTCAAGGAGTTAAGATTATGAGATTTAAAGATCCAGAAGATAGAGTAGCCGGTGTTACTTGGGCTTAAAAATATATTTTAGATAAGAAAAAAACCGATTCATTTTGAATCGGTTTTTTTAATTCACCTGTATTAATGGATTATTTGACATCCTTTTTGGAGCCGATAAACCAAACTTTATTTAGTTGTTTTTTTTGAGTCGATACTTTTGTTATATTTCTTTTCCCAGTTAGAGGATAATAAGTATCCATAAGAAAGCATATACCACTTTCATTGAACACAATTAATTTTCTTTCACTAAAGTTACTTAGAGAAACAATAGGAGTTCCGAGATTATCCAAATTTTTAAGTTCATTTTCGTCCACTTCATTAAGTAGTGCGTCTAGTGCTCCAGGCCTAAGTATAAAACCATATTCTCTCATATTATTCCCCACATCTTCTAGGGTTACTTCTTGCTCATAATAAAATAAAGCAAAATTACCAGTTAGTGAAATGATAATTGGACTGATCTGGTTTTTAGTCTTATCGCTACTAGTAGTAGTTTTTTCAGTCTTAGCGCCAACAGTATAAGGCATTAGAAAAATTGCCAGCAGAAGAAATAAAAATAATTTTTTTGTTTTCATTTTTCTTGTTTTTTTGATGGTTTATATTTAATGTTTTGAAAGTTCAAATTGTATGTAAATACTATAATTTTTTTGTATTACTGTCAATATGCCAAAATAAATTCAAAAGATATATAATGAAGGCAGTAATTAACTAATTTTTCACATATTCTATGGAAATTCTACTTATCGGATTGTTTATTTTAATATTAGCTGGTTTGGGTATTGTTATTGCCATTTTACTGAAAAAAGGAAACAGTGCTGACCCTAAAATGGTGCCTTTTATGGAGAAATTGGTCACCCAGTCAGAGCAACTTAATCAACTAAATCGCCAAAATTCCGAACTTCGCCAAGAGTTAGATCGTAAGTTATCCGAAACTCACCGCGCTAGTCAAAGTCAGTTTGAACAAACTACTAAAACAATTCAAAATATCACTGGTCAATCTGCAAAGCTCATTGCTGATGTAACTGAGAAGTTAACTAAGTTAGATGAAACTAATAAACAAGTAGTTAATTTTTCGGCCCAACTTCAGAGTCTGCAAGATATTTTAAAGAATCCTAAACAACGTGGTGTGCTTGGTGAATATTATTTAGAAGAAACTTTGAAAAATGTTTTGCCACCTAAATCTTACGAGCTTCAATATAAGATGGGTAAGGATGAAAAAACAGGTAAGGATTTAATTGTTGACGCCGTAGTTTTTGTTAAAGACAAAATTGTACCAATCGATGCTAAATTCTCTTTAGAAAATTATGAGCGCTTACTTAACGCGACAGATGATGAATCTCGCAAAAAATTAGAAGCCGCTTTTAAACAAGATTTAAAAAATCGCATTGATGAAACTTCCAAATATGTAATACCTAGTCTAGGGACTTTAGAGTTTGCCTTCATGTTTATTCCTTCCGAATCAATTTATTATGATTTACTTACTGGTAGTGTTGGTGGCACCAAAATAAATAGCCGTGATTTAATTGAATATGCCTTCCGCGAACGTAAAGTTATTATTGTCTCACCGACTTCTTTCTTGGCCTATCTTCAAACTGTTTTACAAGGTTTAAAAGCGATGCAGATTGAAGAGAAGGCGATTGAAATTAAACAGAATGTCGAAAAATTAGGTCGCCATATTATTTCTTACGATGACTTTTTACAGAAAATGGGTAATAGTTTATCAACTACCGTTAATCACTACAATGCGGCTTCGGCTGAATTTAAAAAGATTGATAAAGACGTTATTAAAATTACAGGCGGTTCTAGCGAAATCGAAACTCTAAAAATCGAGCGTCCCAAAAATGATGAATAATGATAAAATTCAAGCAGCCATTTTAAGAACAATCATCTTTTTTGATTTGTTTAACTATCCACTAACCAACTGGGAAATTTGGCAATATTTGAATTTGGAAATTAATTTAGTTTTGTCGGAAAAAGCGGTAGCAGATTTAGTTCTAGTAGGCACACTCAGTCAAAAGGATGGTTTTTATTTTTTACCAGATCGAGAAGAGATAATTAGTATTCGTCGTGAACGCTATAACTTTGCTAATTATAAAATTAAATTAGCACGTCGAGCTACAAAGTTATTTAAATGGCTGCCAAGTGTAAAATTAGTCGCCGTCGCTAATTTAATTGGTCATCATAATTTGCGAAACGAAAGTGATATTGATATTTTTATTGTCTCATCACCGAATCGTCTGTGGCTAACTCGTTTATTTTGTACGGGACTCATGAAAATAACCAAGCAACGTCCAACTAAAGAATGTAAACGCAACAAAATGTGTTTAAGTTTTTATGCGTCCGCTGATGGGTTGGCAATGGAGTCGTTGCGCTTTAAACCTAGCGATCCTTACTTTGATTATTGGTTTTTAGGACTCTATCCGATTTATGATAATGATAAATATTTAGCCTATTTACGCTTTAAAAACCCTTGGCTAAAAGAATCTTTCCCTAATTCACTACTACTTCGAGAAAATTTTCCCGATAATTACTTTAGTAAAAATTGGCTCGACTTAGTGTTATATTATGGTGCTAATATTTTAAATCTTTGGGCAAAAAAAATTCAGTTAATGATTCTGCCTAAAAAATTAAAAGAGTTAGTAAATAAAAATGCTGGGGTAGTTTTAAGCGATCAAATCTTACGCTTTTATTTACAAGATAAGCGTCAGGAATTTTTAGATAAATATAATCAGCGACTAGCGGAGTTTAATCTTTATGACTAAAAATAAAATTGCGCAAATTTTTTTATATTTGTGGTTACTAATTTGGCCTTGGCAGACCAAGTTGATTTTGCGCACTTCAGATTCAGCTTATTCAGAAATTTCCTTATTTTTATCACTGCTAATTTTATTGGTGCCGCTTATAATTTGGACTCATCAAATATTTGCCGAAGATTATTGGCGCTTTAAAAAGGGAATGAGTAAACCATTGTGGTGGCGCGCTCTGATAGTTTGGGAGCTTATCACTTTTGTTTCAATTTTTTGGGCATCGGATTTTATGTTAGCTCTGTATCGCTACATAATTCTAGTCTTTGGCATTCTATTGTTTTATGTTGTTAAAAATACCGATTTTGTTAAGGCAAAACTTGTAATTAAATATTTTATAGCTGGACTTATTGCCCCGTCTTTACTAGCAATTTGGCAATTTTTTACTCAAAGCACATTCGCTGATAAGTATTTAGGCTTAGCTTATCACGCCTCTAATATTTTAGGAGACTCAGTTGTGGAAACTGCCTCAGGACGGTTTTTACGTGCTTATGGCTCATTTGATCACCCAAATATTTTAGGTGGCATGATGGCACTCGGTATTATTTTAGTTTTATATTTCAGTCTAAGAAAAGAAATTAAGCGAAATGAAAGATTATTTTATTTAATATCTTTTTCAGTTTTTTATTTAGCGCTTTTAGTTTCTTTTTCTCGGGCCGCTTGGTTGGCTTTACTAGTTAGTACGCCTCTTATTTTTCTTAGTGCTTGGCGTCGAGGTAAGTTTCAAAAAAAGTTAATCACCTTATTTATTATTTTGATTGTTGGAATTTCGGTAGTTGTAATTAACCCTAGTCGTGAATTATTTTTAGGACGTACGCAGACTGATAGTCGATTGGAGATAAAATCAATTGATGAGCGAGAATTATATTTAGAACAAGCTAAAGAAGTTATCACTAGAAACCCATTTATAGGAACTGGTGTTGGTAATTATATTTTAGAGCTACAAAAAATAATTCCCGGACAAGCATCTTGGTATTATCAACCAGTTCATAATTATTGGTTGCTCGCCTGGGCGGAGATTGGTGTTTTTGGTTTAATCGCCATTATTCTTTTCTGGTTGGCGATGTTTAAGACTGGTTTTAAAAATGGCTTATGGCCAATTGTTTTAGCTTTAGGAGTTTTTAGTTTACTTGATCACTGGCTATGGGATCAAACTTTGGGAATCTTAGTCTTTTTTGCAATTACAGGACTTATTTTTAGAGAGGATTCTTAAAAACCAAAATTGACTAGTTAGGTTTTCTCTGTTAAGTTCAGAGTAGTATGTAGTATTTTAAAAATTTAAAAAAATGAGGAAAATAATTATTTTATTGCTTTCTGTTTCGATATCTATTTCGATATTTGGGATAGGTCCTAAAAAGATTATCATTGTCATCGACCCGGGACACGGAGGTACAAATGGGCAGGATAATGGAGGTGTAGTCTCTTTTGATCATAAAAAATATTATGAAAGTGGATACAACTACGATGTTTCTTTGAGACTTGAAAAACTTCTAAGAGATTCTGGGTATACAGTTTTAAAAACTGTGGAAAATAGTAAAAGAAAAATTTCTAATAAAGAATTTTTATCTAGAAATGCTTCAGCTATTTTTACTTTTGACAAAACAAAGGTGACATCTGATAGCATAGGTCTATCTAAAAGGACTTCTTACATAAATTCTTTTTATGTAAATCATCAAAATGTTAAAGTTGTTTTTTTGGCCATTCATTTTGATGAAATTGATCCAATTTATTTTGGAACCAGATTTATTAAAAATAAGGATAGTTATTTTTTGAAAGTATTAGAATCTTCTTTTAAAGAGGTTAATTTAATTTCTAATCATCCATTATTTGAAATAACAAATGGTGATAAAAAAACCTACGGAAGGAATATATTTGTTTTGATGGATAAAAACAACAAGGCAAATATAAAGATTTTAATAGAACTTGGCAATTTAAATTCTCCTAACGATTTAAGGCGAGCAAAAGATGCAAAGTTTAGACAAAGATATGCTTATCTAATCTTTAAAGCTATTAAAAATTACCAATTTTTAGAATAAATACCCATACAAAAGTATGGGTATTTTTATATCAAAAAACGAACTTACTTAGTTCGTTTTTTTATTTGATATTTCTTTTGTAATAACATTAAATCGTCATGTAATTCCTGGTAATTTTTTTCTGGCCATTCTTTATTTTGTTGCCAAAGGGATAAGACAGTCGCTAATGTCCCAAAGTAATCATCAGATGCAACATGGAACTTCACACTCTTTTCGTCACTAAGTAAAAAATTATAAGACTTAATTTGATAGGTCATAGGAAAATAAATCTCGAGGGGGAAGACTTTATTATTTTAAGGGCACACTAATGAATTTACTACCGGCAATAATTAAATGATCTAAAACATCAATACCAAGTACGCGTCCGGCCTCCGCTAAATTAGCGGTTACTTCTAAATCAGCTGGAGTAACCTTTAAAGATCCTGATGGATGATTATGAGCAATAATAACGGCCACGGCACTATATTCAAACGCGGGTTTAAACACTTCACGAGGATGAACTAAGCTTGATGTTAAACTACCAACGGAAATTACCTCATCATGCACTAATTGATAACGACTATTTAAATATAAACCACGAAAATTTTCTTTGCCTAAGTTACCCATTTCTTTTAAATGCTCAAAGGCTTGTTTAGCGGTTCGAATAGTGACTGAGCCATGTGGCTTCTTTTGGAAGAAACGACGGCCAAGTTCAAAACAGGCGACAATCTGACAGGCTTTAACAATCGGTACATTTAACTCTTTAGATAATTTTTCTGGGTTAGACTGACTGATAATTGCTTTTTCGCCATACTCTTTTAGTAGACGAGAACTAAGTTCTAAAACACCTTCTTTTTTGTCGCCAGTGTTTAAAATAATTGCCAAAAGTTCAGCGGAAGATAATTCACCCGCGCCAAGGCTAATCATTTTTTCTCTTGGTTTGTCCTTTTCAGCTAAATCTTTAACTCGTAAAACGTATTTCTTATCGTGACTGATTACGATGTCATGATCCGCTATTTTATAGTTGGCCATAAGTGCTAAAATTAGAACCAGAAGTCTTAAAATCTGGCTAGTTTCAATTATAGCAGACTTGTGATAAATTTAAAGTATAAAAAATTAGAAAAATCATATGAAATCTTATAATATCAACATTTTAGATAATAAATTGACTTATATTAGTGCCCCGATGACCGGTACTCAGACAGTCACTGTTTTGCTTGTGGTTAGAACTGGTTCTAAATATGAAAATCGCAAAGAAAGCGGTTTATCTCACTTTTTGGAGCATATGTTTTTTAAGGGGACTCTTAAGCGCCCAACGGCTTTAATCTTATCTTCTGAATTAGATAGTATTGGTGGTGAATATAATGCTTTTACTTCTAAAGAATATACAGGGTATTGGATTAAAGTAAGTGCTGATAAAACAGCTACGGCCTTAGAACTAGTATCTGATATGTTACTTAACTCTAAATTTGAAGCGGAAGAAATTGAACGTGAGAAAGGCACAATTGTAGAAGAACTTAATATGTATGAAGATAATCCGCTGATGAAAATTGAGGATATGTTTGAAGCTTGTCTTTATGGCGACACTCCGGCCGGTTGGGATACGGGTGGCAATATTAGTAATGTTAAATCTTTTAAACGAGCCGATTTTATTAAATACTTTGAGCGCCAATATGGAGCTAAAAGCGCTTCTTTAATTGTTTCCGGCAACTTACCAAAAAATACTAATAGTTTAGTTAAAAAATATTTTTCCGCTTTCCCAAAAAATGCTTGGCAAGACAAAGTTAAAGTTAAAGAAAACCAAAAAACACCAACCGTCTTATTGGCTCATAAAAAAACTGACCAAATTACTTTATCTTTAGGTGTTAGAGCTTTAAATATCGGTCATAAAGATGAATTTATAGTTAAACTGCTAGCCATTATTTTGGGTGGTTCAATGAGTTCTCGTTTATTTTCAGAAATTCGCGAACGTCGCGGCTTAGCTTATCTAGTTAGAACTGGCGTTGAATCATATTCTGATGTTGGTTACTTAACTACTACCGCTGGTATTAAATTAGGTAGCGAAGAAGAAGTAATTAGACTGATTATTGCCGCTTATAAAAAAGTAAGCACCGAACTTATTCCAGAAGAAGAATTAAACCGTGCTAAGGATATGTTACGTGGACGACTAGCAATTTCACTGGAAGCTTCCGATGATTTAGCTAATTGGTATGGTCGCCAAGCAATTTACCGTAAGAAATATGTTACTCCTGCCGATTACGTTGAAGAGATTACTAAGGTTACAGCGACTGATTTACGACGGGTGGCTAAAAAAATATTTATTGAACATAATTTAAATCTAGCTTTAATTGGCCCAATCGATTCTAAAAAAGAAACAGTTTTAAGAAAAGCTTTAAAATTCTAAACTTGTGATCGAAGACTTAATGCAAAAATTAAATAGTCGTCAAAAAGAAGCCGTCACTCATGAAGCTGGCCCGCTTTTAATTGTGGCTGGGGCGGGAACGGGAAAGACGACAGTTTTAATTAATCGTTTGGCGCATTTAGTTTTAGATAAAGGCTTATCAACTGAAGAAATTTTACTTTTAACTTTTACAGAAAAATCAGCGGGCGAATTAGAAGCTCGAGCCGACACCTTACTTCCTTACGGGTACGTTGATTTATGGATTCATACTTTTCACGGTTTTTGTGAACGTATTTTACGTGAGCATGCCTTAGATATTGGCCTAGCGGCTGATTTTAAATTAATCTCGGCCACCGAACAATGGATTTTAATTAAAAAAAACCTGTCTCGCTTTAATTTGGATTATTATAAACCACTGGGTAATCCGACTAAATTTATTTCGGAATTACTGCGCCATTTTTCTCGCCTTAAAGATGAAGATGTTTCGGCAATTGATTATTTAGAGACAGCGGCTAAAAGTTTAGATGAAGATGAGCTTGAAGTTAAACGCGTTAAAGAATTAGCCACTGCTTATCAAACTTATAACGAACTATTACTAGAAAATAATTTTTTAGATTTTGGCGACTTAATTGTCTTTACTCTTAAATTATTTAAAACTAGGCCTAATATTTTAAGTGCTTATCAAAAACAGTTTAAACATATTATGGTGGATGAGTTTCAAGATACTAATTGGGCTCAATATGAACTAGTTAAAATGTTAGCCTTACCAAGTAATAATTTAACGGTTGTAGGTGACGATGATCAATCAATCTATAAATTCCGCGGCGCTTCGATTTCCAATATCATGCAGTTTAAGGATGACTATAAAGATGCGAAGGAATTAGTTCTTGTAGATAATTACAGATCCAGACAAGAAATTTTGGATTATTCTTATAATTTTATTAAGCACAATAATCCAAATCGACTAGAGGAAAAATTACACATTGATAAACAACTTAAATCTGGCGCTAATTTTGAAACTAAAGAAACGGCGGCGGTTAGATATTTACAATTTAATCGTGGCGAAGAAGAGGTTGGTTTTGTTGCTTCACAAATTGCTGATTTATATGAACAGAAAAAAGGCGAGTGGTTAGACTTTGCGATTTTAGTGCGCGCTAATGATACGGCTGATGCTTATGTGAAAGAATTAACACGACTGGGAATTCCTAATCAATTTGTCTCACTTAAAGGTTTATATTTTAAAGATATTATTTTAGATTGTTTAGCTTATTTAAGATTACTAGATAATTATCACGAATCATCAGCTTTGTTCCGGGTGCTTAATATGCCTAATTTTAAGGTAAGTCATTTAGATATTATTACCATTAATAAATTTGCCAGACACAAAGTTTGGTCTTTATTTGAGGCCTTAAAGAATATTTCCGCCATTCCTAATATATCCGAAACTGGGCGTAATAATATTGGTAAATTACTGGAATTATTAGATAAGCATTCTAAGTTAGTGGCCGACTCAGAACCTAGTAAAATATTTTTACGTTTTGCTTATGATTCGGGTTTAGTGGCTTCTTATGATTTTGACCGGGATCAAGAAATTTTCTCTTATTTAAATCAGTTCTACCAAAAAATAAAAAAGTTTGAAGATACACTGCCGGCCTCACGCCTTAACGATTTCATGCAGCTCATGGATTTAGAGTTAGAAGCAGGAGAAGTGGGAGCTTTGCGTTTAGATTTTTCTGATAATGACACGGTTAAAATTATGACGGTCCACGCGGCCAAAGGTTTAGAATTTAAATATGTTTTTTTAGTTAATATTGTTGATAAGAAATTCCCAACTATATCCCGTTCCGAAAAAATTAGTATCCCAGATAATTTAGTTAAGGAAAAAATTGTTAGCAGTAAGGACGCGCATATCGAAGAAGAACGTCGTTTGTTTTACGTAGCTATTACTCGCGCTAAAGAAGAATTATTTATTACCGGCGCGAAAGATTACGGCGGGGCTCGTGAGAAAAAACCATCTGCCTTTATTGCGGAAATGGGACTTAATATTTTTGAGGTGGGCGCCGATGAAAACTTTTCTAACAAATTAGAATTAGTTCGAGATCTCGAAAGACTCGATCAAAAAGAACTAGAAAAGCCAGAGAAATTAGTCTTACCAGACAAGTTTTCTTTTTCACAATTAGCCGCTTTTTCCACTTGTCCGTTGCAATATAAATTTGCTTTTGTCTTAAAAATTCCAGCTCCATCTGATAAAAACTCATTAATTTTTGGTCGAGTTTTACATAATGCGCTTCATGATTTTTTAGAGCCTTTAGAAGCAACTAGCGCTGTTCAGGATTCTCTATTTAGTAAACCAAAAGCTGAGTTAAGCGAAGAAAAACTTTTAGCCCTTTATGAAGAGCGCTGGCAACCGGATGGTTATGACAATAAAGAAAATAGAGATGGCTTTTATCAAAAAGGAAAAATTGCTTTAAAAACTTTCTGGACTAATTTATCCGCTGAAGAGTTTCCAGAAATTTTATTTTTAGAAAAGAATTTTACTTTTAAGATTGGTGACGGCATAATTAAGGGGGCAATCGATCGCGTTGATAGATTGGCTGACGGCACTTTAGAAATTATTGATTATAAAACTGGAACTCCAAAAGAAGCAAAGGATTTGGATAAAAGACAACTTATTTTGTATAAAATATTTTTAGAAGAATTCTTAAAAACAAAAGTTAGCAAATTAAGTTACTATTATTTAGAAGGAAATGGAAAAGTTTCTTTTGAGGCTAAAGATAAGGATGTGGAAAGAGTGCGTGATGGGATTCTAAAAGAAATTACGGAAATTAAAAAAGGTAATTTTCCCCCTAATCCAACTATGCTTTGTGATTATTGTGATTTTAAAAATATTTGTCAGTGGCGTTATAAATAATTTTTATGGGTTTATCATGGTTTAAATGGCGTTATTTTTTATATTTAATTATCATTGGTCTTTGGGCTATCTGGTTTATCAATATAAGAGTAATGTTTAGCGCTAATGATATTGCGATTGATTGTGATAAGGATATTGGTTCTTACCCAATCGGTATTGTTCTGGGTGCTAGAGTAATTGGCGCCAAGGTAATTGAAGGTGTCTACGCTGATCGTTTACAAACAGCGGTAGATATTTATAAAAAAGGAAAAATAGCTAAAATATTAGTGTCTGGCGATGATGGGCAAGTAACTTATGATGAAGTGGATGCCGGTAAAGACTATTTGATAAATGCGGGTATACCGAAAGCTGATATTTTTTTAGATCACGCTGGTTTTGATACCTATGATTCTATTTATCGAGCCAAAACTATTTTTGGCATTAATCGGGCTTTAATTATTACTCAGGAATTTCATTTGCCAAGAGCCTTATATTTAGCTAGTTCTTTGAAGATGAACACTTTAGGTTGTAAGGCCGATTTACACAAATATCAAGATATTAGTTATATGGAAAAAAGAGAAATTCTAGCTAGAGTTAAGGCTTGGCTCAATATCGTTTTTGGTATGAATCCAAAATATATGGGAGAAAAATATGATATCAGTGGTGATGGTGAAAAAACTTGGGATCAAAATAGTTATTAATAATTTTATGGAAACAGAACAAAGAATTATCGACCCAAAAGAACAGGGAAGCGAAGAGGCTTTTGATTATTCATTGCGCCCAAAAACTTTAAGCGAATATGTGGGACAAGAAAAAGTAAAAGCCAATTTAGAAATCGCCATTGGTGCCGCTAAAAAAAGACAAGAAGCCATGGAGCATGTTTTATTATATGGCGCTCCTGGTCTTGGAAAAACTACCCTAGCTCATGTTATTGCTAATGAAATAGGAGCTAATATTAAAATTACTTCTGGTCCAGCGATTGAAAAGAGTGGCGATTTGGCCGCCATTTTAACTAATTTAGAAGAAGGTGATATTTTATTTATTGATGAAATTCATCGCTTAAATAAAAGTATTGAAGAAATTTTATATCCAGCGATGGAAGATTTTGCTTTGGATATTATTATGGGTAAAGGCCCAAGTGCTAGAACTTTGCGTTTAGATTTGCCACGCTTTACGATTATTGGGGCAACTACTATGGCGAGTTTATTATCAGCCCCGCTTCGTGATCGTTTTGGGCACATTCATCATTTAGATTTTTATGAACTAGATGAAATGGAAAGAATTATCAGACGCAGCGCTAAACTTTTAGGCGTTGAACTTGATCAAGGTTCGGCTAATTTAATTGCGACTCGGGCTCGTAAGACTCCTCGTATTGCCAACCGCTTATTAAAAAGAGTTCGTGATTATTCTCAAGTCAAAGGTAATGGCTATATTGATTTATCAATTTGCGATGAAGCCTTTAAAATGATGGAAGTTGATGTCTTGGGCCTTGATCATGTAGATCGCAAATTACTTTTAACTATTATTAATAAATTTAAAGGTGGTCCTGTTGGACTTAATACTTTGTCAGCTGCGACAGGAGAAGATATTGATACCATCGAAAATGTTTATGAGCCTTATTTGCTGCAACTTGGCTTTTTAGATCGTTCACCACGTGGACGTATAGTAACCGAAAATGCCTATAAACATTTAGGTTTAGATAACGTAAGCAAATAGTGTTATGAAATATAGTTTAAGTGATTTTGATTATAACCTGCCACTGGAATTAATTGCTCAGGCACCAGTAAATCCACGTGATGCGGCTAAACTTTTAATTGTCGATAAAACTAACAAAAAATTAGAGCACCAGAAATTCTCTGATATTGTAGATTATTTAGAGAAGGGGGATGTTTTAGTGGTTAATGATTCAAAAGTTTTTCCCGCTCGCTTATTTGGTCATAAAAAAACTACTGGTGGCGCAGTCGAAGTTTTTTTGCATAAAAAAATTAATGAAAATACTTGGGAGTGTTTACTAGGCGGTCGGGTTAGTGAAGAATTAGTTATTGAACTGGCGCCAAAATTTGAAGCTACTGTTAAAATTAACAATCATGATGGTACTTGGCAGGTAGAATTTAATAAAACCGGGACTAATTTTTTTTCGGCGATTTCTAAAATTGGACACTTACCTTTACCGCCATATATTAAAAGACCAAAAGATCAAAAAGAAGATAAGCGAAATTATCAGACTATCTATGCGGCAGTGGGAAAAGTTGGTTCAGTTGCTGCTCCAACCGCTGGTCTACATTTTACCAATCGACTTCTTAATAAAATAAAAGCCAAAGGCGTAATTATTGAACGAGTAACTCTGCATGTTGGACTTGGTACTTTTTCGCCAGTTAAAACGGAAAATATTTTACAACATAAAATGCATTCAGAGCTTGCGGAAATAGATAAGGCTACGATTAAGAGACTTAAAAAAGCCAAGGTCCAAGGTAAGAGAATTATTGCTGTTGGTACAACCAGTGCCAGAACCTTAGAATCATGGGGGCAGGCTGAATTTCCTGACAAATATTCGGCTTGGACTGATATTTTTATCTACCCAGGTTATAAATTTAAAGTGGTTGACGCTCTAATTACTAATTTTCATTTGCCAAAATCAACATTGCTAATGTTGGTATCAGCTTTAACTGGTAAGGATTTTATGTTTAAGGCTTATCAGGAGGCCATAAATCAATCTTATCGCTTTTTTTCCTATGGTGACGCGATGTTTATTCACTAATATTAATTAAAAAATACTTAAAAACTATTGGTTTTGGTTGGCAGTTGCTTTTTTTTATTTTTAATGTTAGAATAGACAACAGTTTGGTGGAGTTATTGTCTTTAATTTAAGCAAAATTACCCAACTATTAGTACTTAAATTTTTGTTATGTTAAAAAAGATTTTTTTGTTTTTGCGGGAGCTTATTAAGTTAGCGGCCATTGCTTTGGTGATTATCGTACCGGTCCGCTATTTTTTAATTCAGCCTTTTTATGTTAAAGGCACATCCATGGAACCAAATTTTCATAATTATGAATATTTGATTATTGATGAGCTTAGCTATCAGTTTCATGCTCCACAAAGAGGTGAAGTGATAGTTTTCCGTTACCCACGTGATCCACAAGAGCACTTTATTAAAAGAGTAATTGGCTTACCGGGTGAGGATGTTCAAATCAAAAATAATCATGTTTATATTTATAACACTCAGCATCCAGATGGCTTTATTTTAAATGAAACCTATTTAAACCCTAACGAAATCACAGTCGCTAACAATGAAAATAGAATTACTTTGAAAGATAATGAATATTTTGTTTTAGGTGATAATCGTCAAGCTTCTCAAGACTCTCGTTTCTTTGGATCGGTGAATAAAAGCTTTATTACTGGACGAGTTTGGTTGCGTGGATTACCAATTAACGAAGCTAAAGTATTCACTCAAGCTAATTTACCAAAATATTAATCAATATGCCAAAGCAAAAAACTACGGCTCCAATTAAAAAAACCACTCCTCACGCTCATGCCACTAAAGAAGCGGCTGGTGTTAAAAGAGTAGAAAAAAAGAGTGCTAAAGCAGTTACTCGTCTTTTAGGTTTAAAAGATTACGTAACAACTGATTTTTTAAGTTGGGATTTAGCTCAGACTAAGGCTTGGGAGTTAGCTCGTATTTTTGGTTTTTCTGCACTTCGCACTCCAATTATCGAAGATTTTGATTTATATAAAAAATCAACCAGAAAGAATTCTGATAAAGAATTTTATTTTGTAGATTTTGAACGCGGCGAAAAAGCCGTGCTACGCCCAGAACTTACTCAGGGCATGATTAGATCTTATCTAGAAAATAAAATGGAGGAACTTCCTCAACCAATTCGTTTATTTTCTGTTGGCCAAGTATTTCGTCAAGAAAAAATGCAAAGCGGCAGATATCGTGAATCTACCCAATTTGATTTAGAAATTATTGGTGAAAAAAAACCAATGTCCGAGGCAGTTTTAATCAATACTGCTTATCGCTATTTTAAAGAGTTAGGCATTAATGTTCAGTTACAGATTAATAGTTTGGGTGATGCGGATTCCCGAAAAGAATTTAATAGTAAATTATTAGCCTTTTATAAAGAGCGTGGTCGCCGGTCAAAACTTTGTAATCACTGTAAGAAAAATTTAGGCAAGAGTTCTTTAGCATTACTAGATTGTCGTGAAGATTCTTGCATTAAAATAAGAGAAGGCGCTCCACAAATTGCTGATTATTTGTCAGCTGCTAGTCGTGAGCATTTTGGTAAAGTGTTGGAATATTTAGATGAGCTTGGCATTCCTTACAACTTTAATTCCTATTTAGTTCGTGGTTTAAGTTATTATAATGATACCGTATTTGAATTTTGGCCAGTTGGAGAAGATGGCGCCCCTAATGGTAAATTAGCTTTAGCCGGCGGCGGTCGCTGTGATTCTCTAGTTGAGAGTTTGGGCGGCAAAGCAACCCCTTGCGTCGGTCTTGCTATTGGCTTAGAAAGAGTAACGATTAAACTAAAAGAAAAAAATTCATTTGCCACTTATGCCGATGAAGAAGAATTGGTTTATATTGCTCAAATCGGTGAACAAGCTAAAACTAAAGCTTTACTTTTATTTGAAGAACTTAGAACAGCGGGCTTTAATGTTAGACAATCATTTTCTGTTGATAGTTTACGAACACAAATTGATGAAGCCAATGCGTTAAAAGCAAAAATAACTTTAATATTGGGCAAGAAAGAAGTGATGGATGAAACAATTTTAATGAGAGACATGGAATCAGGCGTTCAGGAAATTGTTGCCCAGAAAAAGATAAAAGAAAAATTAGATAAGAAAATAATTAGAAAGGTGGGTGTTATTTATGGCTGATTTAAAAAGAAAGTCTGGAGAGAGTTTTGAGAGCTTCTTACGTAAATTCAAGAAGTCTTTGAAGAACGGTAAACGTTTAGAAAAGGCTCGTGAGAAACAACACTTAGTTCCTAAAAAAACTAAGCGTCAACAAAAGAAGTATGCTCTTACCAGTATCAAGATCAAAAAAGAAAAAGATTTCTTACGTAAAACTGGTAAGTTACCAGAAGAAGAAATAAGAAGATAGTTTATAAAAAAGAACTCTGAAATTGTCAGAGTTCTTTTTTTATTTATTATTTATTCCCGGAATAAATCTTTTAATATTTTCCAATGTGGATTTCTTAGCGTACTGTTTAATATGGTCTTTAGCTCTTTTAGTCTTAGCAAATTTTATCCAGTCTTTACTTGGATGTTGGCGGCTTTTTTCTAAAATAATTTCTACCAAGTCACCATTTTTAAGTTCTTGATCAAGTTTTCCTAGGCGATCATTTATTAAAGCACCAGAGGCGTGGTTGCCAACGTTGCTATGAACGGCGTAAGCAAAATCAATTGGCGTTGAACCTTCGGGCAATTCAAAGACATCACCTTTAGGCGAGAAGACAAAAATACGATCACGAAAAACATTAAGTTGAACGTTTTTAATAAACTCAGAAGTATTAGTAATTTCTTTTTGCACATCGGCAATTTCTTGAATCCAGTGAGGTTGTTTCTCAAACTCTTTATTATTTTGGGCTTTATAATACCAGTGAGCGGCAATACCATAAACTGATTCTTCGTGCATTTCTAAGGTTCTAATCTGAAATTCCACCGCTTTTCCTTCTGGTCCGAAAACAGTGGTATGTAACGATTGATAACCGTTTGGTTTAGGAACAGCAATATAATCCTTAAAACGATTTGGTTTTGGTTTCCATAAAGTGTGAATAATACCTAGTACTTTGTAACAATCATTTACATCATCAACAATTAAACGTAGCGCAAACACATCATAAATTTCGTCAAAGCGACGATTTTTATTTTGCATTTTTTTCCAAATACTATATAAGTGTTTGAAGCGAACCTCAATATCATAATTAACACCGGACTCTTCAAGTCGTGGCGCTAAAATATTTTTTACTTTTTGAAAATACAAATTTCGTTCGGCTTTTTTTTCAACCTCGTATTCTTGTTCTAAATTATTAAATTCTTCTGGGTATAAAAACTTGAAACATAAATCTTCCATTTGCCATTTTAGACGCCAAATTCCGAGCATTCCGGCAATTGGAGCGTAAATTTCCAGGGTTTCTTGAGCAATACGCTTTCTCTTGTCGTCGGGTAGTGATTCAAGGGTTCGAAGATTGTGTAAGCGGTCACAAAATTTAATAAAGACAATTCTGATATCATCAGTCATGGCTAAGAACATTTTTTTAAGATTTTCTCGGTAACGTTCAATACCACGATATTTCAATTTTCCTAGTTTAGTGACACCACGAACTAAGTTAGCTACATCACTACCAAAGTTTTTTTCGACATCCTCAATTGTACACTCAGTATCCTCGGGAACATCATGTAATAAGCCAGCCGTAACGGTGGCTAAATCAGCTTTCATTTCAGTTAATAAATAAGCCGTGTGGAGAGGGTGATTTATGTATGGTTCGCCATTTTTTCTGACTTGTCCACGGTGAGCCGCTTCGGCAAAATCATAAGCCAACCATAAAATTTCCGCATCGATTTGAGGATGATTTTCTTTAAATTTTTTGACGATGCGATCAATAGTCATATCTTTTTCTTTTTTATCATTTTCTGTTATAATTATTATAACATAATAAGTAAGATTATTATAAAAAAATGATAAAAAGTCTAAACTCTTTTCTGAAGAAATTTGGCCTACCTCTTTTGGTATTTTTGGCCAGTTTTTTGTTGGTTAAGGCCGGTTTAGCTGCTGGCAACGTTGATGTTGGACTCAATCAAGTTAACAATAATATAAATTTAGGATCAACTTCTCCAATTACCGTTGTTTTAAAAATAATTCAAGTTGTTTTAGGTTTATTGTCTTTAATATCAGTTGTTCTGATAATGTACGCTGGTTTTTTGTGGACCACATCTAATGGTAGTGAAGAGAAAATTACAACCGCCAAACGAATAATTAGAAATGCCGTTGTCGGTGTGATTATTATTTTATCAGCTTGGGGAATAACTTACTTTATTTTAAATAAATTGGTTGGCGTTACTGGCTCTGGAAATTCATCTGGAACAATGAAGACTGCTGGCGTTGTTAATTTAAGTTTAGGAACACTAGGATCATGTTCAATTGAATCAGTTTATCCGACTCCAGACAGTAAAGACGTGCCTCGTAATGCCAGTATTTTAGTTACTGCCAAAGAGCCCCTAGAATTAGACACGATTTGTGTTAATAAAGACACCAAGAGTCCTTGCACTTGTGATAATACGGCCGCTTGTAATCGAATCAATCCGGCTAATATCCAGATTTATAAAACGGCTGATGGTAATAATTTAACGACTAACCTTAATGATGTTGAGGTATCTGTGCCGCCAGGAAATAAAACCTTAGTTTTAAAACCATTAAGCTACTTAGGAAATTCTAGCGGTAACGTTGAATATGCGGTTCATTTAACTAATAATTTGAAGAAATTTGGCGGTGAAACCTTATTTTCTACTTGTTCCTCAGACTTTTTAGAATGGAAATTTGAAACTAATAGTAAATTAGATTTAACTCCGCCACAAGTTTCATTGGGTGATGTTTTTCCACCAGTAGATAGTGCGGCTGATGTAGCTAAAGTTAATTTTGAAGCTAAAGCTGCTCAAGCTAATATTGTAGTAACCGATTGCCCAAGAACTTATTTATCAGCCAGTATTGCTAGTGTTACTAAAGTTGTTGGTTCTTCAGCTGATGCTGAGGTAACGGCTAGTTCAAATTACTCAGGATCAGTTACTGATTTTAATATTCAAGTAACTGGTGGCAAAATGCAACTATTTAGTGGTAGTAGTTTATTAGGTAGTAGTAATATTACTAATAATCAAGCCAATTTTGATGGTTATTTTTCGGTTAAGTTGGCCGCCACTAATGAAGGTAATTCTTGGGATGTTGTTGTTAAACCAGTAACACCAGCTGAAACGCTATCCGTTGGTTCTAGTTCTTATATTTTTGTTAGCACAAAATCTGGCGGAGGTAACGAAATATTAGTTCCAGCTTCCTGTTCTCCAGCCAATATGGCTGCTAACATTGAATTAATGTTAAGTGGCAATTCCGAGGTGGATGTAACTAGTTCTGGCGGAACTTTAACTTTATTTTCTAAGGCTACTGGCGTATCTGGAAATAGCCTAACCTTATCTTCTAATGGTCGCGGTTTAGCTTTAACTAAATTTTCTGGCGGAGCCGAAAAGAGCGACTCTTATGAAATCAAAGGTTTACAAGACAAACCAATGAACTCGGTTATTCAAGTAAATTTTAACAAAGCCATGAATCCAATGGTCTTATCTGGTACGGCCGACGAAGTTAAATCTTATGTTCGTTTAGTAAATGCTAACTTAGCGGCTAAAAACAATGGAGAGGCTTGTGGTAGTAATGGTGATTGTTTATCTTATAATTGTCAGGCCGCTGTTTGTGTTGGTAGTTATGTCAGTGGTAAATTTTCTTTAAATAATTCTTATAAGACTTTAGAGTTTACATCTGACAAGGAGTGTGGAGTAAATAGTTGTGGTGAAACAATGTATTGTTTACCGGCTGGTAGTCATTTAGCTCTTAGAATAAATGCTTCTAAGTTAAAAAATTGTAATTCTTCGGCTGATTGCCAAAGCCTAGCACCATATTCCGATTGTGTAGCTAATGTTTGTCGAGATATTGCCAAAAATATAAATTACCCAACCGCTGATCCTTTGAAACTAGATGGCGCGGTTGATTTAGCCTTTAATTCTTTAGATGGTAATCGTGATGGTAAGGCTGATGGCCCAGTCTCAACAGTCTATCCTTATTTTATAGAAGGTGGTAGCGATTTAACTAAGCGTGATGGTTTTGAATTTTCATTCTTTATTAGTAATAAAATAAATTCTGAACCACCAACTATCTCTAACGCCTCCCCAAGTTTAGAAGCTTCTGGAGTTTTAGTAGCTAGTCCAGTCAAAATTGATTTTAATCAACTAATGATGATGAGTACTTTGCGAACCGGTAGTTTAACTATGAATAATAGTGTAACGAATACTGAACATAAATTGGTTAATCTATATAGTTCGATTAGTAGTCCTTTAGGTTATTGGATAGAAAGTGAGAATAAAGAAATAGGAACGCCAGACGGGGAACCAGATTATACCTCTCTTAAAATTTTACATTCTGATTTTTTTGAATCTGTTACCTATATTTCTCAAATTGGTTCGGGTGTAAAAAATATTTATCAAAACTGCTTTAAACCAAGTGTTGGTCCAAGCTGCGTAAACGTTAGCGAATCTAATCCTTCCTGTTGCTTTGGCACTGGAACAAATTCTTTGGATGCTAATGGTAATTGTGTTAACTAATTTTTGATATAAGTATGTCTAATAAACTTAAAAGCTTTCTGATTTTAATAATAATCTTCGGGTCAGCCCTTTTTATTGCGTCGCCATCTTTAGCGGCTGTTGACACTGGAGTTAATGCAATTGGCAATTCTATTGCACTAGGCAACGTTAGCCCAATGAAAACGGCTACCAACGTTATTAATATTTTAATGAGTCTGCTTAGTTTAATAGCGATTTGTTTAATCTTGTGGGGTGGTTTTACCTGGATGACTTCAAATGGAAGTGAGGAAAAAATCGATCAAGCTAAGAAAATTTTAAAGAATGCCACAATTGGCTTAATAATTATTTTATCGGCCTGGGGAATTACCTTCTTTATTTTAACTAAATTAGTTGGAGCTACAGGAGGTGATTCTAATGGATCGGATAATTGTGCCAATAGTGCTAGCACTTCTTGTGGTTGTGGTGGCGCTCAAACTTGTAATAGTGGTACTTGGGGTCCATGTTTAGGATCAACTTGTAATCCAATTATTGATAATAAAACTAGTTGTGACGGAAAACCAGCTGTCGCCCAGTGTCAGGCTGATAATTCTTTATGTGGGGCTGATTATACTTGTGATGCTAGTACTTGTTTATGTAAAGCTAAGGCTGGTTTAGGTGATTCTTGTAATGCTAATGTTGCTGGCGGAAAATGTTCAGCTGATGATAATCTATGTGGTCCTTATTTAAAATGTGATACCAATTCTTGTACTTGTTACGGCCCACCAGTTATTACTGGCGTGTCTCCAGTTGGCGGTTATTGTGTAAATGATGAGAATCGTGCTTGTAATTTAGATTCTGATTGTTTGGGTGGAGCCAAGTGTGATACTTCAACTCCTAATGGTACAACAAATAATTTTATTACCATTTATGGTTATAATTTTGGGACCAGCTCAGTATCCGAAATCCCTAATACTGGTGAAGTAATTTTTATGGGTGGAAACACTACTCAGGCTAAAATAGCTAATTCACCTAAATTATTAAATCCAAGTTGTATTAATTCTTGGACTGATAAACAAGTAATTGTTGCTGTTCCTGGGGAAGTAGTTACTGGACCAATAGAAATCAAAAGGGAAAGTGATTCGGATAATAATACTGATGCTACTAATGATAGCAATGGTCCTAAAATTTCTGATTTTGTAAAAAATAATATTTCTCGCCCTGGCCTATGCCAAATTAGTCCTACTCAAGGATTATTAGGCGATACTGTTGGTTATCAAGGAATTAATTTAAAAAATAGCACCGCTTACTTTGGAGAATATACTAGTGCTTATAAAGGAATTAATTCTACTTTTATATCTGACGATTTATCTGGTAAAACACTGGCCCCAAGTATTGTTCCAGGACAAACAACCACTTTTGTTGCTAAGACATCAAGTGGCGTTACTCAAAAAAGTAATGCCTTAGTGTTTATTAAAGAAAAAGAAGCAGCCGCTGGTCCTTATATTTCTTCTTTTTTTCCAGTAAGTGGTCCAGTTGGACAATACATTACCATCTTAGGTAGTGGCTTTGGTAACTTACGTGGTAGTCGCCAAGTTTTATTTGGCGACAAAGAAGCTTCTTATACTTTTCCAGATGTTTGTACTAATGCCGTTTGGAGTGATAACCAGGTTATAGTTAAAGTCCCAGATGGTTTAAGTGCTGGTGATTATAAAATTAAAATTAACTTGGGAGACGCAACTATTAATACTGATTTGCTTAGTCCAAATAATACTTTTAAGTTTAATCCAGCCGAAACTTTAAAAACTAGTTTATGTAAAATTGATCCAGATCGCGGTCAAATTGGTGATAAGGTTAGTTTATGGGGGGAATATTTTGGCACTAACGGTACAGATGCTTTAGTGGTCTTTAACCGCGGAATCAGTACTTCTTCAAAAATAACTAAGGATGGCGTGGCTGATAAAATTGAAACCGTTGTTCCTGTAAGTGACGCTAGTGTACCAGCGATAACTGGTCCGGTTCATGTAATGAAGAACGGAGAATCTGGTAATGAACTTAATTTTACAGTGGGAAAGTGTATTAGCAATGATGAGTGCAATGCTTCTAGCCCGGTCTGTTGCCCAAGTAATACCTACAAGACAGGTTCTTGTGAAGCGTCTTTATTATCTTGTTATTTTGAAGTGCCTAACTCAGTTTATGAAACTAAATTTAACACCACTCTAACTGGCACCAATCCAAACGCTAAATTTGATAGTTGTATTGGTATGGCCGCCTTCTATGGTACTTGTCAGACTGGTCAATTCTGTCCAAACTCTCCAGGTAAATGTTCGCCATTTAATCCAAATCCAGCTCAAGCGGTGGCGGTTAGCACTTGTGGTAGCGCTACTTCTGAATGTGGTGCTATAAGTTATTGTAAAAATAATCCTGGCGTCTGCACCTATAATCAGGCTAATGATAATTGTCTAGCAAAACAATGTATTTTAGAGAAAGAACTACCATATTCTTTGTCGGCAACCGTTGGCGGAGCAACTTCCGTTACAAATTATAAAGGTTCTTTAAGTTGTCGAGCTTATTTAAATAAAGTTGATGGTAAAACAACTAATGTAAAACAATTAAAAGTCAGTACTTCTTGCCCAGATGGTTGGCTTAGTATTGGTGATGGTTATTGTGTTAATTCGACTCCAGTTTTATGCGATCCTTGTGATTCTGAATTTAAATGTATTGAAGATTCTAATAAGACCGACGACTTTGGTGTTTGTGCTTCAAATAAAATTTGTGCCGCTGGCGCTAATTGTAAACAAGATGGTGATAATAAATATTCTTGCTTTAAAGCTGATCAAGCCAAATGTGACTGTTGTTGTGAAATAGGACAGGATGCTAGAGATTGTTGCGCGCCACTAAAGTGCGCTGGTACTTGTGGTAGTGACACCTCTGACGATGGAGTTGGTTATGGTAGTTGCTCTGGCTGCTCAGCAATTGGTAGTACCCAGGCACAACATGATGCTGCTTGTAATTGTAGTACTTCAAGTGGAAAAATTTGTGATACTTCTAAGGCGGGAGGTGTTTGTACTGATTGTGCAACTTTAGATGAAGCGGGTTGCTCGGCTCATGCTGATCAGTGTTGTTTTGATGCTGCTAAAAAAGTTTGTCAGGGTGGCGACGGAACACTTTTAGGAACTAAGAATATAGATGGAACAGTTACTGGCGGAAAATGCGCTTATTATGATTGTGATGCCACTAACAAAACTACTTGTAATCAAAATGCTACAACAACTGGACAATTTTTAGCTACTTCAACTTGTGTTACTACGTGTCCTAAAGATCCTAAAACAGCTTGTGATTTAGCTGGCTCAGATTCTGCGGCTTGCTCTAATCAAGTAAATTGTTGTTTTGATGCTAAAAATAATAAATGTACTGACGGAACTGACAAAATAAACTTATTAGGTATTAATTTTTGTGGTTATTATAATTGTGATACTAGTACGGAAACTTGTAATGGCGTAGCCAGTACTACTGGTCAAGTTTTAGGCTTTGCCTCTTGCCAAAAAAATTGTAAACCAAACAATACCTCACCAGGACTTACTTGTAATTCGGCTGCAATTGGAACTTGTGACACTAGTTTCTGTGGAGATCCTTATAAATGTTTAGCCACTTCTGGTTCTGGCCCTACAACTAGCGAGTGTGGTACCTGTTGTTGTAAACCAGGCGATAAAAATGGCGATTTAACTTGTTTAGCTGATCAGGGAAATTGTAATGGTTCTAGCCGCGGCTTATTCTGTGGTTGTACTTCAGATACTCAATGCGGTAATAATGCTCAAGGTTGTGGCAAGGATACCTGCTGCCACGGTCGTCCAACGGTAACTACTACTTCTCCAAAAAATGATGATCAAAAGGTTTGTCGTAATCGTCAGATTGAAGTTGATTTCAATCAACCAATGAATGTCACAACTTTAGCATCCAATATTTTATTAGTTGAAGAAAAAACTTACGGTACCGATGTTTGTCCTGCTGGAACTACTTTATCTTTTAACAATTTTAAACCAAAAACAACCAACTTTTTAGCAAGATTATTCCAAACAGTTACTAATAATTTTAAACGTTTGTTTAGTGGCAATACAGCTGTAGCAGCAATACCATCACCTGATAAATTATATTGTGTTTCGCCGATTACAGTTGATTCAGAGGTGAGTTACACAAATGGAGCCACTTCGACTAAGGTTTACATTCAGCCACAAAAAATATTATCAGCTAGCACAAACTATTTTGTTATTGTAAAAGGTGATGAAAATTTAGATAGTAATTCTGGCGTGATGAGTCTTGATAAAGTTGGTTTAAACGCTTCGGGTGTTAGTCCAATTAAGCCAGCCATTTTCAATGGAGTAACTTTTAAAAATTCTTACACTTTTAGTTTTACTACCATGTCTGATAACAGCGGTAAGAATGGTTTGTGTACAATTAATAATATTGTTGTTAATCCAGACTCTTTCTTAATAAACACAGCTGATAATGATACTTCTGATGATAATCCTGGTGATCCTGCTACCTTTGACACTAAGAGCGATAACGATCGAGCCGTTTCGGCTTGGGCTTATAGTTCTGATAAACAATTATTACAACCAGTATCTGGTTATGATTGGAAGTGGAGTTGGAAAATTGATGATACTTCGGTAGTTAATAATTTAAATATTAATAATCTTAAATCAAATCAGATAGTTGTTGGAGCTGTTAGTGGTGTAACTGATAAGAGCACCAAAATTAATGCTAGTGTTGACATGACGGGATTATCAAATATCACTAACGTAGGCGATGGCATTAGTGGTACTTCTGAAGTTTATGTATTCTTATGTGCTAATCCTTGGCCAACGGAAACAGATGGCACGTGGAACCCTTGGATTGATAAATGTACTGATGCTGCTGGACAAAATATTTCCGGTTGTATTGATTATAATTATAAATTTTATTATTGTCGTGATGCTGGTCAACCAGGAACAGCTGA
>Ga0302292_1000266_pt1 | contig 36767 bp, 31 predicted proteins | sample III_Fen_N2_1_FD_194553 | JGI IMG/M metagenome (GOLD analysis project Ga0302292, IMG submission 194553) | Peat permafrost microbial communities from Stordalen Mire near Abisko, Sweden - III_Fen_N2_1 | ecosystem: Environmental > Terrestrial > Soil > Wetlands > Permafrost | place: Sweden: Abisko...
TTATATGAACATATTGGCATTAAATTAATGGCTTTAGTTTACCAACTAAATGAAGGTAAATATATTGCCATTGGACCAATATTCTCTTACGAAGAAAAGCGTTAATTGTTAAATCTAAAAACGTAAATATCGCCGCCATTTATTTCCCAATAAGTGTCGGCGTTTATTTTTGCCTGAGCAATAATCCGATCGCTTAACCACCAGTATTTACTAACCACAAAATAAGATTCTTTAACGCCAACTAGATTCATGGCTTTTTTCATAGTCTCGCGACTAGGTGTATTATTTACCATGTCTAAATAATATTGATATAATTTACCACCAGTAGGAATTGGGTAGAAAAATATTTGTTCGCTTCCAACTTTAAAATAGTGATCAAAACCAAGCTCTTTTAAAGAGGCAACACTAGTTTGTTGATTGGCTAAAACAATGTAGGGCTTATTGGTTTGTTTAGCAATTGAACGAACCGCTAATAAATCAGCATTAGAAACACTATAACCGCGTGAGTTAACATAAGCATCTAAACGAGGGTAAGATAAATATAGGGAAGCGCTAATTAAAATAACAAATAAAATCCAGGCACCAATAATGGTTGTTTTTGACTGACGCCAAACTTTAGTAATTAAATAATCAACCGCAATAACTAAGGCTGGCATAGCAAATAACCCCATGAGTACTGGTAGACGAGAAATATAATCATCACGCTCATAGCTAATTAAAAAAGTAAAAGACAGGGAAGCGCTTAATAAAAAACCAACTAACAGAGCACTAATTATTTTAATCAATAGATAAGCTTGGTTCTTGTTTTGTTTAAACCAGATAATAAAACCAGTGATAACTAAAATAATAAAAATGAATAACCAATTATTACTTATTAGATAAGGGAAGTTTAAAATAAAGTTACTAAGATTAGTACTGGTATGGCTAAAACTAAAAACCGAGTAAAGGCTGGTAAAAGACAAAGATAAATCATGCCAAGATTGACCAGTTACCATCGTAAATGACAGCGGTAGTGATAAAGCCGCGCCTAACCACAAAACAGTATTGCCCAGACGCCACCAAATAACTTTTATTTTGTCTTTTCTTTTAAGTAATTCATACCAAGCAATAAAAAATAAAGCCGGTAAACCACTTAGTGGGTGAATTGATAAAGTAGCTAACCCTAGAATAAGAGGCAAATAACTTAAATGCTCAGACAGAGAATAAAAAATAATTAGCAGTAACCAAAGATAGGTTAAATTTTGCGGGGTGCTCAAAATAAATAGATTAAGTGGTAAGGCTAGTAAAGTTAAAATAATAAGCATCGCTCTCTTTGGTTCACCTTTTGATTTTACAAAAGAAAAAATAGCACCTGGTAAAAATAAAGCAGTAAGAGTTGGTACTAAAATTTTGTTTAAAAAATAAATTGAAACTCCGCTTAATTTATGGAGAATGACCACTAAAGAATACTGTCCCAAATAATACAAAGGTTTAGGCAGTACATAACCCTGTTTATCAATCAGTTCCATAGTCGCCTGATGAATGAAAGGATCAAAGCCATAACCAATTTTATAGACAATAATAGCGACCGCAAAGGCTAAGAAATAATGAATTCGCAGTAACCATAATTTAACATTTGGTTGTAATTGACGATTTAAGACAAAGAATAACCAAGCGGTGCTAAGTGCATATATAAAAAAGAAATTAATCGGCACGGCTAGCCAGGGTGAAATTAAAGCGGTATCATTAGAACTTTTTATTAAAACAAAAAAGGCTCGAGCAATTAACATTCCGTAAACAATGATTGGCCAGATTAAATGTAGCCAGCTTTTTTGTGGTAAGACTTTAATTTTTTCAGTTTCTTCTTCTTTTGCTTGTAAGAATCTGGCCCTAATATAAAAAGAAACAAGACTTAACAATAGAGTTATAGTTATTCCTATCCATGACAGGTTATAAAAATAGTAAACAAAAGACCCCCAAATCATGATTAGACTTAAGGCGATTAAGCTATTTTCTTCTAATTTTAGCAATATTTTTTTCATTTGATTTAAGTATTCCTATTCATTTTACTATTTATTCTAAATATAGCAAATTCTTGCTAAAATTGGTATTTTTTTATACTATTAAGGGTATGAATAATAAATTTTTTAAGTTAGATTTTCGTCTAGTAGCCGTCGTTTTAGTAGCGATTGCTTTTTTTGTGGCTGCTTCTAGCTATAATTATATAACTCAAAGAGACGGCACTGTTAAATGGAATTCACCAGACGAAACAGCTAATTATTATTTTACCAAAAGTTATGCTACGGATCACACTTTGTCTAAATTTGAACCAGCCGATGTACTTGCTAGCGACTTAGTAATTCCTCGAAGCATTAGGAGTGATAATGGCTGGATGAAGCCGGTTAGCTTTTTAGGGATTATTTTAATTTATGGGGAAATTGGAAACTTAACCACGCCAGCGGTTATTCCTTATTTAACTCCATTTTTTGGTGCTTTAGGTATTATCTTTTTTTACTTATTAGTTAAACGTTTATTTAGTTCACGAATTGCCTTGATGTCGGCAATTTTATTGGCCGTTTTTCCAGTCTATCTTTATTACTCGGTACGGAGCATGTTTCATAATGTATTGTTTTTAGTCCTGCTTATTATTGGTTTTTATTTTTTAGTTAGAACTTTAGATAAAACCTATTCTTATATTATTAAACCAAAAATCATTAGTTGGCACTTACCAAAAAATGTTTTAGTTGGTTGGTTACTCACTTTTTTAGCCGGTTTATTTATTGGCTTAGCAATTATTACCAGATCTTCGGAATTATTATGGTTAGCACCAATTCTTGGTTTAATAATTTTGTTTTATGGTCGTCGTTTAGGCTTATCTCGTTTATTAATTTTAGTCGCTGGAATCGGTTTGGGTATGTTGCCCGCTTTTTATTATAACCAAATTCTCTATCAATCACCGTTTAATGGTGGCTATGGAGAAATGAATCGTTCAATTGCCGATATTTCTTCAGCTGGTTCAGAACTAATTAAAACATCAATTGCTTCTCAGATAACGGCCTATCAAGATTTATTTACTCGAATTTTTAAGAATGTGTTCTTTTTTGGTTTCCATGTTGGACAGTCTCGCGAAATGTTCCAACATTATGTAGTCGATATGTTTCCTTGGCTTACTTGGTTATCAGTTTTAGGTTTAATCGGTTTAATTGTTTTAAATTGTGGTAAGCCACGAAAAAAATATTTAGTCTATGTTTTGGTTTGGGGAATTTTATCAGTTATTTTAGTTTTATATTACGGTTCTTGGCGATTTACGGACAATCCTAATGCGGCTAGCTATACTATTGGTAATTCTTATACCCGTTACTGGTTGCCTATGTATTTAATGGCTATTCCGTTGGTAGCTCTGGCCATTGAACTTGGACTTAAAGGATTTTTCTTTTTATTTAGAAAGCATAGTAGTTACAAAGCCTTAGTTTCTGGCGGAGCAGCAGTAGCAATATTTTTTATTACGGTTACTTCAATAAATTTTTTATTATTTGGTTCTGAGGAGGGTTTATTTAATCTTTATTACAACACTCGAGAAGATAAGCGTTTGGGTGAAATAGTTTTTAATTCAACACCACCGAATTCAATAGTTGTAACTCAGTATCATGACAAAGTTTTATTTCCTGAGCGACAAGTTATGATGGGCAAAATGGATGAAGAACAATATTATCCTTACGTCGCGAAGTTACTTAGTCATTACCCCGTTTATTATTTTAATTTTTCTTATACACCAGAAGCGGTTACTTACTTAAACAATGGACGACTGGCTAAATATAATATTAAAATGGAACTCGTGAAAAAAACTGGTGGTCGTTTCGCTCTGTATAAACTATCTAAAACTACAAAAATAAATGCCAAATAAAAAATACTATCATTTAATTACCATTGGTTGTGCCATGAATAAAGCGGACAGCGAGAGAGTCGCTAATTTTTTGGAAACCAATAATTATGAAGAAAAAGCTCAGTGGGTTGATGCCGATATTGTTATTCTAACTACTTGTGGTATTCGCCAATCAGCTGAAGACCGAGTTTACGGACTAGTAAATCAGATTAGAAAAGTGAATAAGAAAGCTGCTGTGGTAATTACTGGTTGTTTGTCGAAACGCAAAGACGTTATGCGTCGTTTAATTGGTCAAGTAGATTTATTTATGCCAATTAACGAACTGCCAAATATGTTCGAACTTCTTAAGACTGCTAGACCAGAGCAGATTTTAAGCTTTGATAAAGTAAGAGAACTTGGCGGTGAAAAATATTTATCAATTATTCCTAAATACGACAGTGAGTATATAGCTTGCGTACCGATTGGTAATGGTTGTAATAATTTTTGTTCTTATTGTGTCGTGCCTTATGCCCGTGGTAGAGAAGTCTACCGCGAGGCTGAAGAAATAATTACTGAAGTAAAATCTTTAATTAAGAAAGGTTATAAAGAAATTATTTTGATTGCTCAGAATGTTAATAGTTATAAAAGTGGTATCTATAATTTCCCTAAACTTTTAATTGAGTTAAATAAAATTTCCGGTCATTTTTGGATTCGTTTTTCCTCCAGTCATCCTAAAGATATGAGCGATGAATTAATTGCTGCTATTGGATCGTGTGAAAAAGTAGCTAATCATTTACATTTAGCCGTACAGTCTGGAGATAATGGAATGTTAGAACTAATGAATCGCAAATATACGGTGGAACATTACCGTGATTTAATTGCTAAGGTCCGTAAAATAAAACCAGGTATCGCCATTACCACCGATTTAATTGTTGGTTTTTCTGGTGAAACTAAAAAACAATTTAACGCTTCGGTTAAATTATTTAAGGATTTAAAATTTGAAATGGGCTATGTTTCAGAATACAGTCCACGTCCGGGAACGGTTTCCTGGAATATGCCAGATAATGTTAGTCGAGAAGAAAAGAAAGAACGTAATAAAATTATTACTGATATTTTAAAAGAGACTAGTTTAGAGGCCAATAAAAATTTAGTTGGTCAAGAATTAGAGGTGTTAGTTGATGGAGTGAAAAAAAATGGCAAGTTCTACGGTAAGACTTCAAGTTCTAAAAATGTTATGTTTGCGGCACCCGATAAAAAACCAGAAGAATTAGTTGGTCACTTTGTAAGAGTTAAAATCAACAAGGGGATGACTTTTGGCTTAGAAGGTAAATTAGTTTTAGAATAAAAAAAAGAGAGACATTTTGTCTCTCCATCATGGTCCAGCTCTTGTGTTCATCCTTTCTGATTTTGTGGTTTAAACTAGTAAATTGCTTACGTGTGATTTTCAGTATCCGGTCAAAAAAGATTGGTTCGGAGTCTAAAGATAGCAATAATTATTATATATGTCAATAGTAACCAATAAAAAACCAAAGATATTAGTAATTCTAGGTCCAACTGCCTCAGGAAAAACATCTTTAGCTGTTAAATTGGCTAAAGAATTTAATGGTGAAATTATCTCCGCTGACTCGCGTCAGGTTTTTCGTGGTATGGATATTGGTACTGGTAAAGATTTGGGAGAATATGGAAATATTCCGTATCATTTAATTGATGTCGTAAATCCGGAAGATGAATTTAATTTACTTAAATATCAGAAGTTAGCTAATAAGGCTATTAAAGATATTTTGTCACGAGGGAGGTTGCCAATTATTGCTGGTGGCACTGGTTTATATTTACAAGCCATTGTTGATGGCTATCAGTTAGATAAAAGTATCCCTGATCCAAAAAGACGAGCGGAGCTAACAGCGATGACAGTAGCCGAACTTTATAAACTATTAGAAAAAGAAAAACCAGAATTTGCGGCCAGTATAAATAATAGTGACAGAAATAATCCTCGCCGTTTAATTCGTTATATTGAAATAATGGAATCAGGCGAGACACCCAAAACAGTTTCCAAAAAAACGGTGCCTTATAATTTTTTGTTACTTGGCTTACAGCAAGATGACGACACGATGCGCGCTCGGATTATCAAGCGCATTAAAGATCGACTAGATAACGAAGATATGATTGGTGAGGTAGAGCGTTTAGTTGATAATGGCATTCCTTATACTAGACTTAATTCTTTCGGCCTAGAATATCGCCATATCGCCTGGTACTTACAAGATAAATTAGATTATGACGAAATGGTAGAACGTTTAGGACTGGCAACTTATCGTTTCGCTAAACGTCAAAAAACTTGGTTTAAGCGCTGGCAGAAGCAAGGTAGAATTATTAATTGGGTGGATGATTTAAAATCAGCGAAGAAAATAATAAAAAATTGGCTATAAAAAAAATCGAGCTTCTCAGCTCGATTTTTTTTATTCTATTAAAAGTTTTTCAAGTAATTCTCGGACGACTTCTGGATTGGCCTTACCTTTAGTCTCAGCCATAACTTTACCAACAAAGAATTGGATTAGTGGTAATTTTCCGCCTTTATATTCAGCGGCCTGGTTAGGATTATTTTCAATCACGGTTCTAATTACTTCTGTTAGTGCCTCTTTATCATCCACCTGTTCTAATCCAAGTTCACTTAAAATATCTATTGGATCGCCACCTTTAACATACATATTATTTAAAATAGTCTGTCCGGCAGTTGAATTTATTTTACCTTCATAAATTAAACAAACCAGTTTAGCAAATTCAGCTGGGCTAATATGTAAATCATTAATATCGCGGTGATCAGTTTTCAAGTGCTTAAGTAATTCACTGGTGATCCAGTTAACTGCAATAGCCGCTAATTTTTTATCTTGGCGTTCGTAAGAATCACCTTCAGATAAAACCACCGCCCCAATTTCGGAAATTACTTCTTCGGTCCAGTTAGCTAGATGTTTATCAGAAGTGATTACTTCCGCTAAATCTTCTTTAAGACCATATTGTTCGACAAAGCGAGCTGTTTTTTCTTTGGGCATTTCACCCATTTCCGCTTCAATATCCGCAATCATATCATCACTAATATTTAGTGGTGGAATATCTGGTTCAGGGAAGTAGCGATAATCAGCCGCTGTTTCTTTAACGCGCTGGCTCTTGGTAACATTTTTACTATCATCCCAACCGCGAGTTTCGGCAAGAATTTTTTCACCATCTTCCAATGCTTTAGTTTGTCTCTCAATTTCAAACTTAATCGCTTTTTCAAGTGATCTAAAAGAGTTAATATTTTTAACTTCTACTTTTGGATTTAATTTATGATCGCCGATTGGTAAAATTAAATTATCTTTATATTCCCATTTACCTTCTTCTTGAACACTGACATTAGCTTCGCAACGCATTTCACCTTTTTCCATATCAGCGTTAGAAATATCTAGGTAACGCAAAATCTGCTGGAATTTCTGACCAAATAATTTAGCTTCTTCAGCACTTTTAATTACGGGTTCAGTTACCATTTCAAGCAGTGGGGTACCAGCGCGATTAAAGTCGAGCAAAGTGTGGTCACTACCTTTTGGGTGAGTGGATTTACCAGTATCTTCTTCAAGGTGAATTCTGGTAATTAAAACCTTATCATCACCAATTTCTAAATAACCTTCATAGCACAACGGTAGGTCGTATTGAGAAATCTGATAACCTTTTGGCAGGTCAGGATAAAAGTAGTTTTTACGGTCAAATTTAGAGACGCGATTGATTGTGCAATGAGTCGCCAGCCCAGCCAAAATAACCAGCTCTATGGCTCGTTTATTAGGAACAGGTAAAGTTCCCGGATGACCTAAGCAAATCGGGCAGACGGCGGTATTGGGTGCCTTGTCGTCACTGTTATTGTCGCAGGAGCAGAACATTTTGCTCTTAGTTTTGATTTCGGCGTGGATTTCCAGGCCAATGATAACATCGTATTTCATATACTATGATTTTATATGAAATTTAGTGGTAAGGGAAGTGATGTTGACAAAAACTAAAAATAGTTTTAGGATTAAGCCATAAACATAAAAAAGAACTTTAAAAATAAAAATTGTAAAACTCTTGTCCCGTGGAACGGGGCTAGTAAATTATGGACAAATTAGATAATGGTCTTAAGAATTACATTATTAAAGGCGGTTTAGCTCCGTATGTTGACTTTGATTCTTTTATTGAAGACGATAAAGAAAATCCTTTTCAGATATTGGTTTTAAAAAAGCCAAAAGAAATTTTAAAAGAGATTATGAATTTGAAGTGGATATTTGAATCAGATAAAGTTATTTTGGTTTATAATTGTAGCAACCAGGAAACAACCGTCATTTCACTCGATTTCTCATATTTACTACCAGGCGCCGAAGATTCAGAAGATTTTGATATGTCATATTTTCATCAGCTTGAAAGATGTGGCGATCAAATCATATTGATTCAAAATGGTTACGTTGGAGGAAAAGATAAAGTTAATTTTTTAGCTGTTGCTATCTTCAGTTTATCTGGAAGATTGTTATCTTTTTGGAAAGCCGAACATCGTTATGATTCGCCGTGTGTTAATTTTTTTAAAGACCTTGGTGATGGCCGTTGGTTAATTAATTTTAAATCCAAAGATCACGGTAAAACACTTTTGTTGTTTACTAAGGGAAGTTACAAAGAGCACGATTTACGTCTTTTTACAACTAAAGAACAGGACGTTGGTTTTTTGATTAGTGCGGAGCCAGAAAGAATCAAAACTTGGTTCAGCGGTGAGGAGCTTAATCCGAAATTTTTTATTTTGTTTAGTAGTTATCAATTTTGCGCCTATAGTTTACAAAACCACAGTGACCTTTTGGTATATGAGAGAATGGCGAATATTGTTATGCCAGCTCATATTGAAAAATTTAACTTGGTAGCTCAGGAAGACTCGTTTCTCGTTAATTTTGAGATGAACTCTAGTTGGTCGGGTGATGCTAAATTTTCTTTAACTTTTAAACCAGATGGAGGTAAAAATGAGTGAAAAGAGAATTAGAATTTCAGCACATGGACCAAGTTCGGTAACAATTACTGGTTTATCCCAAGGAGAGGTTGATAGTATTTTGGCGGCCGTTTCTAGCACTTGTTATATTGGTTTTAAAGATAATGATCAGCTCGAAGTGGTTCCAAAGTTTAAAAATTTGCCCGGGCCAATTGACGATCCAGCGATGTATCCATTTTGGCGAAAACCTCATCCATTAGAAATTGCTCAACAGACTCTCTTTGATAAATTTATTTTTGAAGAAACGTCTAAACATGACAGTCCTGCTATCTACATCGTTGGTCTATGTGGTTATTATTATACGCCACAAGATTACAAAATTTATGCTGAGAAACTCATTTCTTATGGTTTTGAATGCATGAGATCTAAACGAGATAGTGATGCTATATTCTGGGAGAATTGGTATTTACCAGCTTTATGGGCAGCTAAAGGTGATTTAAAAGATTATTTAAAAAATGATCAAAAAAACATCGACTCAGCTTTGGAGTTTATTAGGGGGCAGGTTAAATTTGGATCTTTAAGTATTTCGACTCAAAAGTTGGCACAAAGTATTCCGGAGGATTGAGATTAATTAATAAAAAAGCGCTAGACACAAAGTTTAGCGCTTTTTAATTTGATATCTTTTTAATATTTTTTAAAATTGGCCGCTACTTCCGAAAGATCCTGTTTGTCTTTCTGTTTGATCTTCAATAATTCCTTCTTCAACTTCCAGTAATTCAACTTTCTGAATTAAAATCTGAGCAATTTTTTCACCCGGCTCTATATTATAAATATCTTCACTTAAATTTTTAAACACTACTTTAATTTCGCCGCGATAACCAGCATCAATTACACCACCCATAGTTTTATACCCTTTATTGGCTAATCCGCTTTTATCCCAGACTAAACCAACATAACCATAAGGAATAGTCATTTTAATTCCAGTAGACACTAAAGCTTGTTGATATGGAGCAATTGAATAATAATCATTAGCATATAAATCTAAACCCGCATCGCCTTGATGAGCTCGAGTTGGTAATTTAGCACTTTCACTAATCCTTTCAACTTTAATTGTATTAGTAAATATTTCTGGCTCAACTTCACTTGGGATGTTTACAAAGTTATTTTTTGGTTGGTAATTATTTACTTCTTCTTTTTTAAATAATAAATCTTTATTATCAATAATTTGTTTATTGCCGCTAATAATCTCGGAAATTGCTTTAAAGCCGCTAGCAGTTTTTTGATCACGACCACCTAAAATTTGATTGGAATAAATCCAAACTAATTCATGAATTTCTTCACGAGTCATAATCTCACCTTCACGAGTACATTTAATTAATTTAAAATCAGGAAATGTTTTAGCAATTTCTAAATAAACTTGTTCCGCTTTTTGTAGGTGGCCTAAATTTTCTTCGTGAATATCGCGAGTTTTACCAACCCAGTCTTCACGATGACGATTAGCGGCTAACTTTTGAGCGATTTCTGCTTCAACGTGTAGAATTAAAGATAAATCAGGTTTGGGAATATTAAAAAGTTTGTATTCTAATTCATATAACCAGTTAAAAAATACTTTGCGCTCTAGTGGGTTTTCAATTTTTCCTCCTTGGTGACCTAAACTCGCGGAAACATAACGGTTAGCGACCACAATTTTACCATCTTTAAGCCATTGTCTAATTTTAAAACTAGCATCATATCTATCAACGGCGTAAAAAGTTGAGGATTGATATGGAGTAACATCATCAGCGCCACCGTACTTACCAGATAAGTATTCTTCAACTAGTCCAGCTGATTTAGTATTATATTGAGGAAAGTCAGCTACTTCCACCGCAAAACCCTGAGCCTTTAATTTATCAACCAGCAAATTAAACTGAGTAGTCTTTCCAGACCCATCAGTGCCGTCGATAACAATAAATTTTCCTAGGTATTGAGACATTAAAAGTAGTCGTTAATTTTTAATTATTTTGTATCTTATCTATTATTTTGTCAATTTGATTATGTAAATCATCAAAATTACCATTATTATCAAGCACAAAATCAGCTTTAGCCATTACTTCAGGAATAGTCATTTCAGTTTCTGTTTGATGATCAGCTAAGAATTGTTCAAAGGTTTTTTCAGACTCACCAACATTTTCGCCTCTAGCCACTAGTCTTTGGTGTCTAAGTTCCGGACTAGCTTCAATAGATATTAAATAAAAACCATCCAATTTTGATAAGTGAATAATATCAGCTAAACGCCTAACGCCATCAATTACTACCATTTTATTTGTCGATTCGTTGGCGTCGTTAGCAATTACTTTAGCAAATAAATCTTCACCAAAAGTTTCGCGCAGACACAAAGAAACGGCTGATAAATTATAACGAGTCATCTCAATGTTAATTCTTTTTAAAACGTCGCGCATAATTCCAGAAAACTTTAAGCTTTTTGCTTGATATTTTTCTTCTAGATAATTTCTAGCAGCATCTTTGCCACTAGCCATGAGTCCGGTAAAACCGATTATAATTTTTTTTTCCATCTTAGTTGGGATATTTTACAGTATAACGAACTGCAAAAGTGTTATCGTTTAATTTTTCTAAAGAGTTTAATTCTAGCGAAGCTTCGGCGTCAATGTCAAATAAAGACAAGCCGCTGCCAAATATTTTTGGTTCAACAGTTAAAACAATTTCGGAAATTAATTTATTTTTTAAAAAGAGAGAATTAAGAAAACAACCGCCGCCAAGCAAAGCTGATTTGTAACCCATTTGTTCAAGTTCTTCCAAAACTTTCTCTGGTTCACCAGTGACATATTTTACATTATCATAGTCTGGTTTAGGCTCTGGTGAAAAAACCACATTTAGTCTGTTAGGTAGTGGGGACGGGAAGGTATTAAAAGTATTTTCGCCCATCATAACTACGCCGTGCTTTTTTGATTCGGCAACAAAGATTTTTTTATCTTCTGGGCTAGTCCAATTGGCTAATTGATTTTTATCTTTAGCAATTTTACCATCAACGGAAATCGCCATCATCAGAGTTACTGGTATCATAATATTATTACAATAAAAGCCCAATTCATATACAGAATCGGGCTTTAGTTTTTAAATAGAAATAGGGGCCTTAATCATTGGATAAGGATCATAACCCTCCAGTTCAAAATCTTCATACTTAAAAGAAAAAATATCTTTTACATCTGGGTTAATTTTCATGATTGGTAATTTTTTAGGAGTTCTGGTTAGTTGCAGAGCTACTTGTTCAAAGTGATTGTTGTAAACATGAGTATCACCAAGAGTATGAACGAATTCACCAAGTTCTAAACCACAAACTTGAGCCACCATCATAGTAAGCAAAGCATAAGAGGCAATATTAAACGGAACCCCTAAAAATGTATCAGCACTACGTTGATAAAGCAGACAAGATAATTTTCCATCAGCGACGTAGAATTGAAAGAAAGCATGGCAAGGCGGTAAAGCCATATTAGTGAGTTCACCAACATTCCAAGCAGATACAATAATTCGACGCGAATCCGGACTGTTCTTTATGGTATTAATGACTTCAGTTATTTGATCAATATGGCGACCGTCAGCTGTTGGCCAAGAACGCCATTGATAACCATAGATATGTCCTAAATCGCCATTTTCATCAGCCCACTCATCCCAAATTTTTACACCATTATCGTGTAAATATTTAGTATTAGTATCGCCGGCCAAGAACCATAGTAGTTCATGAATAATCGATTTAAGATGAAGCTTTTTTGTGGTAAGCAATGGAAAGCCTTCGTTTAGGTCAAAGCGCATCATGTAACCAAAGACACTTTTAGTGCCAGTGCCAGTGCGATCAGTTTTACTGACGCCTTCAGTCATGATTTTGGTTAATAAATCTAAATACTGTTTCATAACGTTATATATTAGAGGGTTTATATTTTTAAAAAACTGCTATTAATCTACCACAAAAATCTTTAATAGTCAATTTTTTAATACTCAGTTACTTTGTCGTCCAATAAAACAAATTCGATGTCCGCTTCTTTAAATATTTCTTTACTTCTAGCGGAAGATTGGTAATCTTGGGAGCAAACCACGCGTTTAATACCAGCGTTAATTATCATTTTAGCACAGGCATAGCAAGGAGCCATTTTGGTGTATAAAGTACCACCATCTAAAGCGATACCAAATCTAGCTGCCTGACAAATTGCATTTTGTTCCGCATGAGTCGTTCTAATACAGTGTTTACTAACTGAACCATCTTCATGAGTAACAGTATGCATTTCGTGGCCCACTTCATCACAATGAACTGTGCCTGATGGAGAACCGGCATAACCGGTCGAAACTATACGTCTATCTTTTGTAACTAAGGCACCACAATGACCACGATCACAAGTTCCTCTCTCTCCTACCAAATTAGCCAAATGACTAAAATACTCGTCCCATGATGGACGGATGGTTTTTTCCTCATTCATAGAAGTAAAAGTTAATTTTGTTTATTTATTATAAGCTAGTTTTAAAGATTTTGGAATGTTGACATTAGGGCGTTTTATTAGTCTAAAAAATAATTTATTTTCAATTGATTTTCGTCTTAAAAGGGGTTAAACTGTAACTAAATAAACTTTTAAGATTCTATGAAAAAATTTGGTTTAATTTTAATATTTGTGGCTTTGTTTGCAGCTTACTTACCAGCAAAAGCAGCTACTTCGACTGCTAAAATATTTGCTGGTCAAGTCGTTTATTCTACTGAAAAACCCAATGAACTTTGGGTAATTAGTACCTCAACTTTAAAAAGAACTCCAGTTATTGATTACAAAAGTACTTTAAGTTTATTTAAAGATAAATTTATTGGCATTAGTGAAACTAATTTCAAAAAAATTACCGATTTAAGTTCCAGCATAAAAACAAATTTAGAGTTAGCTAAGAAATTTTTTGGTAAAATTATTTTGCGAGTCGAAAAACATGGCGCCGCTTGGTATTTAAATCCGACTGATTCTCAAGCTTATAATTTAAGTGATAGTATTAATTTTTTCAAAAACTTACCATTATTAGCGACACCAGTTACCCCAAGTCAATTAGCGCAAATTCATAAACCAGGACTCAGTGAATCAATTGATAAATATAGTAGCTACGAATATACCAAAATAAAAACTGAACGAGGCACTTTTTCTTTAGACATTATTAAAATTGATTTAAGCGATCCTAAATTAAAAATTATTACTGATACCGCTGATGGAGCAGATTGTAAAAAAGATTATCACGCTAAACCACTGGCTGATTATATTTTTTCCGCCCATGCTTTTGCTGGTATTAATGGTACTTATTTCTGTTCGAGTCGTGGTTGTGGGGCGGCTAATTATTATTTTTTCCCAGTTTATAATACTGCTAAAAAAGCCTTAATTAATGAGGACCAATTAAAATATTGGACCACCGGACCAATGATGGTCTTTGATTCTAATAATAGATTTTATTATTTTAAAGACTCTCGTGATTTTAAAAGTGTCGCTGATTTTGAATCTAAGTATAGCACCACTTTGCAAGCGGCCATTGGTAATAAACCACGACTTGTCGAAGAAGGTAAAAATGCTTTAATTGAATGGGAGGTTGATGCCGGACAATTAAACGGAAAATATTGGCGCAACGCTATTGGTTATCAAGATAATGGCACAAACGGTCATGGTATTATTTATTTAGTAATTGCTAAAAGTGCTACACTAGATGATTTGGCAACAATTATGAAACAGATGAAGATGGATTACGCTTTAAATCTTGATGGTGGCTCAAGTGCGGCTTTATTCTATAATGATGAATATATGGAAGGGCCTGGACGCAACATCCCAAATGTATTAATGTTTGCACACTAATATGTGGGACGATATTCAAGCACAATTAAATAATAAGGGTGAGGCTTATTTGGCTGTTAAAGTAATACCAGGCAGTGCTAAAACTGAATTTCGAGAAATAATGGCTGACGACACTTATAAAATTGCGATTGCGGCGGCTCCAGAAAAAGGGAAGGCTAACACCGAGTTAATAAAATTTTTAGCCAAAGAATTAAAAGTTTTAAAAAGTCGTCTGATAATTATTAGCGGTGCCGGTGAGCGCACTAAGTTAGTAAAAGTAACTAAGTAATATGGATTTATCAATTATTATTGTCTCTTGGAAAGTTAAGGAAAAATTAAGAGCTAATTTACAGGCTTTGTTTGATTCACAGGGAGATTTTTCGTATGAAGTATTTGTCGTTGATAATAATTCAGATGATGGCACTGTAGCCATGATTAAAGATGAATTTCCTAAAGTTAAATTAATCGCTAACACTGAGAATGTCGGTTTTGCTAAGGCTAATAATCATGCTATAAAACTGGCTACTGGTGATTATGTTTTATTACTTAATCCTGATATGTTAGTTAACCCTGATACTTTAATCAAATCTTTAACTTGGGCTAAAAATAATCAGCAAGCTACAGTTTCTAGTTTTAGACTGGTAAATGACAAGGGCGAAACCATTAAGCATATTCGCCGTTTCCCAGCTTTATTTGATCAATTAATGGTAATTTTAAAAGTTCCACATTTTTTACCTTTTGTTTTAAATCGATATTTGTCTACCAATTTTAATTATGATAAAGAAGCTAAAGTTGATTCAGTGCGCGGTGCTTTCTTTTTAATTAACAAGAAAGTTTGGACAGAAATTTCTAACAAGCCATTGCCGTTACTTGATGAACGTTATTTTATTTGGTTTGAGGAAGTAGATTTTTGCAAACAAGTTTATCAAAACGGTGGGGAAGTTTGGTATTCGCCGGCAACTACTTGTTTAGATTATATTGGTGCTAGTTTTGGACAAGTAGCGGTAAATACTAAGCAAAAATATTTTGAAGAATCAATGTTAAAATATTTTAAAAAGTGGCAACCAAGTTATCAGTCGGCTATTTTAGAATCGGCTTGGAATTTAACTAATTTTTTGATGAGTAAGGTGGCGAAAAAATAATATGAAAAAAGTTGGAATTGTTTTAGTTAACTATAAAGAATATGCCAATAAATATTTGAGCGCTTGCCGTGATTCTTTGCGTACCCAAACTTATACTGATTTTACGGTTTATATTATTGATAATGCTTCTAGTGACGAGTCTTTAACATATTTAAAGGAAGCTTATCCTGAAGCGATCATTTTGCCTAGAACTGATGGCAATTATTGTGCCGCTAATAATTTAGGCATGAATCAGGCCATTAAAGATGGCTGTGATTATTTAGTGGCCGCTAATATGGATACCGAATTTGAGGCCGATTGGCTTAAAGAATTAGTCGCCGCTCTCGATAATAATTTATCAGCGGGAATTGCGCAGTCTTTAATTTTATTATATCCAAAAAATAAAGCTGAATCACAAGAACCAAAAATAAACACCACTGGCAATTTACTTCATTTTTTATTCTTCGGTTTTACTAGCAATTATAATGTTAAAAAATCGGAAGTGACTTTAACTGATTACCCAGAAATAACTGGTTATGCCTCTGGTTGCTCATTTATTATTAGACGAGTAACTTTTTTAGCGATTGATGGTTATAATGAAGATTATTACATGTATCATGATGACCTAGATATTAGCTTAAAAGCACGACTGGCGGGCTATAAAATTATTTTAGCACCACGTTCAATTATGTGGCATAAATATGAATTTGAAAGAAGTGTCAGAATGCTCTATTATATGGAACGCAACCGAGCAATTAGCTTTTTGGCTTTTTATCCACTTGGTGCTTTAATATTACTGACTCCAGTTTTTCTAATTATGAGTCTGGGAATGTTGTTATTTTCCATTGTTGGTGGCTGGTTTTTTACAGATTTAAAGGTTATGGCTTATTTTTTAAAGCCATCATCATGGCAGTTAATTGCCAAGATTAGAAAACATTATCAAAAGATTACTAATGATTCAATTTCTAAAGTGGCCCAAACTTTCGTTGGTCGAATTGAATTTCAGGAAATTGATAACCCAATTTTAAATTATTTAGTGAACCCAGTTTTTAATGCTTATTGGAATTTAGTTAAGAAAATTATCTAATATGGACATATCGATTATTATTGTTAATTATAAGAGCCGCGACAAGCTAATTACTTGTCTTGATTCAATTACTAAAGCAAATTTAGGTGGTTTGGCTTATGAAACTATTGTAGTGGAAAATAACTCCGGAGATAATTTGTCAGATTTGTCTTATCCTAATTTAAAAATTATTATTAGCCCAGATAATTTAGGGATGGGTGGTGGTAATAATTTAGGTATTAAAAATTCCAGTGGGGAATATATTTTAATATCTAATCCAGACATTGTTTTTGAAACAAATACTATTATAAGTCTTTACGAATACTTTAAGGCTGATAAAAATATTGGTTTAATCGGTCCAAAATTGATTAATCCTGACGGTTCATTGCAATATTCTTGTGTTCGTTTCCCGAAATTTTACATTCCATTATTACGTCGCACCGCTATTGGTTCTTTTTTTCCAAGTACTTTAGATTATTATTTAATGAAACACACTGATCATAATCAGGTGCAACGTGTAGATTGGTTGCTTGGTGCTTGTTTTATGGTTCGACGCTCGGAAATTAAAGATGGGTTATTTGATGAGCGTTACTTTATGTATTTTGAGGATGTTGATTTGTGTCGCCAAATAAATACTCGCGGACAATCAGTTATTTATTATCCAGTCGTTAGTGTTATTCATAACCACGCTCGTCAGAGCGCCGGATTACCTTGGTACAAGGCTTTATTTAAAGATAGGATTGCCCGGGAACATCTTAAATCAGCTTTCCGGTATTTCAAAAAGTGGAAAAAAATAAAATAAATATATATATGCAAAAAATTAAAAAGGCAATTATGCCGGTGGCTGGCTTTGGAACGCGTTTTTTACCAGCGACTAAAGCTCAACCCAAAGAAATGTTGCCAGTTGTTGATAAGCCGGTGATTCAGTATTTAGTTGAACAGGCCGCTGATGCCGGAATTAAAGAAGTTATTTTTGTTACGGGGCGCGGCAAACGGGCCATTGAAGATCATTTTGATTATTCTTTTGAATTATCTAAAACCCTAGTTGAAAAAAATAAATTAGATTTAGTCGCCAAGGTAGAAGCCATTGAACACTTGGCTAAATTTTCTTATGTTCGCCAACCCATCCCCTTAGGTGATGGCCACGCTATTAATTGTGCGGCTCATTTAGTACGTGATGACGAACCAGTTTTAATTATGTTTGGTGATACGCTTTATGATGCTGAAGTCTCGCCAGTAAAACAATTGATTGATGCTTATGAAAAATATGGTCAACCAGTGGTTGGTTTGTCGGAAGTAGCCCACGAAGATGTTTCTAAATTCGGTGTAATTGATGGCACCGAACTAGATGAAGGTATTTATAATATTAAACGTTTTGTAGAAAAACCAGCCACTGACAAAGCCCCGTCTAATTTAGTAGCGGTTGGTTTATATATTATTACCCCGGAAATTTTTAAGATTTTAGGCGAGATGCAGGCCGGTAAAAGCGGAGAAATTCGTTTAGCTGATGCTTTTGATGTTTTGCTTTCAAGCGGTAAACCGTTGTATGGCGTGAAATTAAAAGGGGAGTGGTTAGATACTGGCGATAAATTTGGTTTTATTAAAGCGACTATTAAATTAGGACTAAAAAATCCTGAGGTCAGTGAGCCACTCAAAAAATTAATTCAAGAAATGGCTGACAATAAATAATTTTCTCAAATAAAAAAAGACGACCTTTAAGTCGTCTTTTTTGTTTGGCTGTTTTATTTTAAAGTCATTTTATATAAACCGCTTTGCTGACCAATTGCTCCAGAAAAATACAGGACGCCAGTTGTATTATTAAAGTGTAGTGATGATAAATTATCGCCTTGCCACAAGACCGTGATATCGTTGCCTTCGCTAGTTAAATTAATAGTACCAATGGCCTTGGCAGTTGAATAAATTAAATAGTTATTAGTACTCCATGATAAAGAATTAACTTTTTCACTTAATCGGGTGATTATATAAGATTTAGTTTGAGACAAATCATAAATATAAATTTCTGATTCATTAGCATAAGCTAATTTATTGCCATCTAACCATTTAAAAACAGTGGCCCCTCTAATAATATCTTTAATAATTTGTCCGCTATTATCATTAGCTATTAAATAGGCGATTTTATGTTCACTATCAATTAAAATTATATTTTTATTATCAGTATCGAAAGAAAAGTTTTTAGAGTTTAGTAAATTTGCCGAATCAATAAACTTTTTATTCACAAGATCAAAACTTTTAAGTTCGGTCTTATTATTGGCCGTAGTCACTAAGAATAAAGTGTTACCATTAGTTTTATAGCTCAACACCTTTCCGCTAACTGGAATTAGTGTAGTAGCTTTAGTTTTAATATCTAAAGCTGATAAACTATTGTTAGTTAGATAGATTAGTAAATCTCCAGATAATTGAGACTCTTGGACAGAGCCAATGGTGTCAGTGTAATCAGCTACTGAATTATTTTCCAGATTAATTATTTTTGAACCATCGCCAATTTGTTTATTATCATCTAACCAATTTATTTTTTGATTAGCAGTTACGTTAATAAACTCTTCGCTCTCTAGGTTAATTATTTTTTTGTCAGTTGTTAGCCAAGCATAGCGTCCATTAGGCGAATAGTATATGTCTTGAGTTTTAGTTTGAAAAACATTAAGAGGCAAACTTTTTCTAAATAGAATAACATCTTCCAAAAAAGTGGTTTGCTCAGGATTTACTTTGAGTTTTTTTTGATAAGGCCAATAATTATCTAGAGTAAAGGAAACAACATAGTCACCTGGTAAAAGATTTTTTATTTTAATTGGAGTGACTTTATTTTCTACGCCAAATAAAGAAAAACTACTACTTATTTTAGTTTCACTGGTAATTGTTACAGTTGCTCCTTTCGGAGTAGTATCTAGAGCTAGAGTTCCGGTTTTAAGTAAGATATGGTCAAATCTTAGTGGCCAACTTAAATTAAAACGATAACCAGTAGCGTAGAGTGAGAGGATGATGGTAATAACAACAAATAGAAAAGCAAAAATTCTAAATAACCAATCACGAGTTTTTTTAGTCATAAGATTTTTAGTCTATTCTTTTTATGTTAGCACCGATTTTTTGTAAGCGAGCCTCGAGTTGTTCGTAGCCACGATCAATCTGGTAGATATTATCAATTTCAGTTACACCATCTGCAATTAACCCAGCAATAACTAAAGCAATACCAGCGCGTAAATCAGGTGACATTAAATGTTTGCCGTGTAATTTAGTTGGTCCTTGAACTAAAATTCGATGAGGATCACACATGGTAATGTTTGCCCCCATTTGAGATAACATATCAGTCCAAATTAAACGTCTATCATAAATAGTTTCATGAATCATTGATGAACCATGAACTTGAGTCATTAGAACTACATATGGAGATTGTAAATCAGTCGCAAAACCAGGATACTCATGAGTTTTAATATCATGAGCTAATAATTTGCCGCTCTTTTTAATTTGAATCCAGTCTTTGCCAGTTTCAAAATTAACGCCAATCTTTTTAAAAATCTCAAGTAAGGTCATGATATGTTCAGGGTTGCATTTAGTAATTTTGATTTCGGAATTAGCAGCAGCCGCGAGTATTGCAAACGAACCAGTTTCAATCCGATCAGGGATTACATTGAAAATTCCCGCTTTAAGTTTTTTGTTACCTTCAATAATAATGGTAGGCGAGCCGGCACCTTTAATTTTAGCGCCTTGTTTATTTAAATATTCAGCTAGGGCTTCAATTTCTGGTTCCATCGCACAATTCTTCAAAATAGTTTTGCCAGGAATAATTGAGGCTGTCATCAACATACTCTCAGTAGCGGTAACTGAGACTAAAGGGAAGAAGTAATTAGCTGGTTTCAATTTTTTAGCCTTGATGTTATAAAAATGTCCATGATCTTCTTCAATCTCCGCACCAAAAGCTTTATAACCTTCGATAAATAAATCAATTGGACGTCCGCCAGCACCAATAACACAACCACCAGGATGAGGAAATTTTACTTGGCCAAAGCGAGCCAGCATGACTCCAACAAACATAATGGAACCACGGAACTTATCGGCCATTTTCTGATCGAGTTCAGTAGTTTTAATCTTTTTAGTATTAATAGTTACGCCGCCTTTAAAACGAGTTACACTGGCGCCCAGTGACTCTAAGAGCTCTAAAGAGCGGTCAACGTCTTCAATATTTGGTAAATTTTTAATCGTAATCGGCTCTTCTGATAGAATAGCAGCTGGGATTATTTTTAAAGCCGAGTTTTTAGCACCACAAACAGCAATCTGTCCAGATAGCTTAGCTCCGCCGGTAATTACAAATTTTGGCATAATTATCTTAATTAATTATATTATGTATATCTACTATAATTCATTTATTGACATTTTTCAAATATTTGATAATATAAGAAAGTATATTAAGCCAAATGTGGCAACGCCCTGTGCCTATTGGCTATTTTTATTCTTAAATTAGCAAAGATTCTATGAAAATCGCCATTATTAAAACCGGAGGCAAACAATATCGCGTTAAAGAAGGCCAGACCATCAAAGTGGAAAAGCTAGAAGCAGAAGCGGGTGCTACTGTAAAATTCGACACATTACTTGTTTCTGACGAAGAAGCTACTAACTTAGAGTTAGGTGCTCCATCTTTAGGAGAAAAGGTAACTGCTGAAGTTATCAAGACTGCTAAAGACGACAAAGTTACTGTTGTAAAATACAAGAGCAAAACTCGTTATAAAAAAACAGTTGGTCACAGACAACTTAAGACTGCTGTTAAAATCACCGCTATTGCTTAACTTTAAATTATCTTCTTATATAAAAAATCCACTGTAAAAAGTGGATTTTTTGTATGTATTGACATTTTTATATATTTATGTTAGTATAGAAACACAGTATAAACAATTCTTTAACAACAAAAAATAAAAAATGTCATGGAAAAACTATCAATTCAAAACAAATTTTCTCTAATTTTAAGTATTTTATCTATAATTATTAGTCTTTTTAGTCTTTTATTTTTCTATGTAGATCACGAGCAAAGACGCAGAGATTATCTTAGTGTTGCTGTCTACGGAGATAATCATAAAGAGTATGTCTTAAATGGTTATCCTGATACAGCAAGATTTGATTCTATTAGACATACTAAGGGGGAGAGAGAATATCTTATTGCCGTTAAACCTGATTACAAAAAAAGTGTTGCTTGGTTTTATGGCTACAATGGTCCGGAAAAATTAAAACGAGACGCAACTAATAAATTTTTTGTTATTGGTAAGTTATCAGAATTTTCTGTTTGTGGGTCTCTTATTAATGAATTAAATTATGCCTGGTTTAAACTATGGCATTAAAATGTAAAAAATGAAAAAGACTCTGGTCGAAATGATTAGAGTCTCTTTTTTTTATCTTATCTCACTTCGATATTTAAGTGCTGTCGCCAAGGTATTTTCATCAGCATATTCCAAATCCGATCCAGCCGGCAGCCCTTTAGCGAGCCGCGTCATTTTAATATTATATTCAGCGAGTATCTTGCCTAGATAAAGGGCGGTAGTTTCACCCTCTAAAGTAAAGTTAAGGGCGAGAATTATCTCAGTACAATTATCCTGTTTAATTTTGCGTAGTAATTTTTCAACATTCAAGTTTTCGGGTCTAATATTTTCAATGGTGTTGATTAAACCACCTAAGATAAAATACTGACCTTGAAATTGACGAGTCGCTTCCAGTGATAACATGTCTTGGGTATTTTCCACGATACACAAAGTGCCGTTCTTTCTTTGCCCGCTCACACAAATGGCACAAGGATTAGTTTCGGAAATTGCTAAACAGCTAGAGCAAACGGTGATATTAGCTTTTAACTGAGAAATTGATTTAGCTAAACTCTCTAATTTTTCTGGAGAACTTTTGAGCAAATGAAAAACATAACGTTCAGCGGTTTTAGGACCGACGCTTGGTAACTGACAAAAGTCATCTATTAAATTAGCAATCGCGCGAGGGAAGCGCATTTTGGTATTTTTAGTTTAAGCCAGGAAAACCACCCATATCTTGTAGTTTTTTAGCCATTAAACGTTGAGCTTTTTTAATTGTTTCATTAACTGCGTTTTTAACGCTAGTTTCGATTGTTTCTTTAGTCATTCCGGATTCGATATTAACGGATAAAATTTCCATATTACCGTTCATGGTAATTTTAACGCCACCTTTTTCTTCGGTTACTCTTTCTTCGGCTAAAGCATCTTGCATGGTTTTAGCTTGAGAGCGTAAATCTTTAAATTGTTTTAATTTGTTAAACATAGGGATGTATAATTAATTTTATTGATTAAAATTCGACGGGACCATTATTATTACCTTGTTTGACGATACTCTTAAAGCTCGCCATATTTTCATCAAAGAATAAATCTACTTTACCAGTTGGACCGTTACGATGTTTAGCGATGTGAATTTCCGCTTTATATCTTTCATCTTGTGGTAGGTCAGCGGGATTGAAATTTCTATCAGCGGCTTTACGATAAATGAACATTACAATATCAGCATCCTGTTCAATAGAACCAGAGTCACGCAAATGGGATAATTTAGGAATCGCTGGGGACAAAGCTTCAACCGCACGAGACAACTGAGCCAAAGCGAGAACTGGAACGTTAAGTTCACGGGCAATTGATTTAAGACCACGAGAAATTTCGGCAATTTCTTGAACACGGTTTTCACCGTATTTACCCTTACCTTCCATAAGCTGTAAGTAGTCGATAACAATTAAACCAAGGCCTTTTTCCATTTGCAGACGACGACATTTGGCCCGGATTTCCATAATAGACAGAGAGCCAGAATCATCAATATAAATTTGGGCTTCGGCTAATTTGCCCATGGCATCAGCAATCTTAGTGAAATCATTATCATCTTCTTTATCACTTAAATTACCAGTACGCATTTTCCAAAGATTAACCTGAGCTTGAGCGCATAACATACGATCAACTAACTGTTCTTTACTCATTTCGAGTGAAAAGATGCCAACCCCAACTTTATTTTTAATCGCTACTTGTCTGGCAATATCTAAAGCAAAGGAAGTTTTTCCCACCGAAGGACGAGCGGCTAAAATAAGTAAATCAGATTTTTGAAGTCCGGCTAGTAAATTATCTAAATCAGTAAAACCAGTTGCGAGTCCACGTAAACCACCGCCAGTTTTTTTATGTAAATCATCAATACGTTCAAAAGCTTCACTAAGTAAACTGTCGATTGGTAAAAAGGCATTCTTTAAATATTTTCTAGATACCGCAAAAATCTTTTTTTCGGTTTCATCAAGTACTTCATCAATTTCTGTTTCTTCATCATAACTTAAAGTCATGATTTCAGCGGCTGCTTGTTGTAAGCGTCTAAGAGTTGCTTTACGCTGAATAATGTTAGCGTAATGAACAATATTAGCGGAAGTCGCTACTAAATTAGATAAATGGGCTAAAAAAGTACGACCACCAATGTTGGTTAGTTGCTTTTTTTCTTCTAAACGGTTGGATAGGGTAATAATATCAATTGGTTCTTGATTACCGTATAATTCTTTAATTGTTTCAAAGATAATCTTGTGAGCATCCTTATAGAAATCTTGAGGTAAGATGCTGTCAGCTACCTTAATAATAGCATCTTTATCAATGAGTAGAGAACCCAATAAAGACTCTTCAGCTTCAAGGCTGTGAGGTGGAATTTTTTCTAAAGGGTTTTTCTCTGATTGATTGGCCATAATTTTTTTGTTTTTAGTGCTTATATCTTAGCTTAAGAGGGGGTATAATTCAAGACATATCTATTAACACTTTATCAACCACTTATCCACTGTTTTTTTGCTTATTTTAGGGGACTAACTGTGTATTGACGATAGTCTTTTTTAATTGTAGAGTTTAAATAACTATTCTCGAACATTAACAATTTAAAATACACTGTTATGGACATAGCCGAAATTATTAAAAGCTTTAATGGCTTCATTTGGGAAGCTATATACGCAATTAAACCTGAAAATTATATTGAATCAGATGCAGAGCCAAATATTGCGGAAACTATTTTAGGCCCAATGACTGAACTTGAACAGGCTCTTTTTACAATTAAAGCATCTTTATTGGTCAATATTTTGCCATTTTTTAATGTTAATGAAGATGATGACGTTGAAATTGGTGAATTTTATGAATGGATAGTATCGTCTCCTCAAGTCGACTTTTTGGATGAATATGCTAAAGATAAAGATGAGGAAGAAAAACTTCTAATTGACGAAGAACTAGCCTTAACTCTAAGGGTTCAGTTTTTAGCAGTCAATGATTTTTTAGAAATTGTTACTAGTCAAAGATTTGTTTTATTTCCCGAAGATGTTGTTATTAATTATCGTAAAGGTTCGGTAGTGACAACTATGAGTAGAAGACTATTTAATTTGGAAGAAAATTAAGAAATAAAAAAACACTTATTCAAAAGAATAAGTGTTTTTTATTTGGAGCCGACTGTCGGGTTCGGACCGACGACCTGCTGTTTACAAGACAGCTGCTCTACCAGCTGAGCTAAGTCGGCTCTATAAATAAAATCCGTAAAAAACGGATATTTATTGTGCGCCCAGCTGGACTCGAACCAGCGACCTTATCCTTAAAAGGGATCTGCTCTACCAACTGAGCTATAGGCGCATCATACAAACTATGTTTGATATTAACAAATAAATATTCCTTTGACAAGAGTCTTGAGTAAATTAATAATTTTTCCCTAAAAACTAAAGAATATAATGTTTTTATGGTAAAATAAGAATGTTACCTTTTATATTCTATAGCGTTATATACAGTATAAAGACTATAGTCATATTTATGTTAAACCAAGAGGAAGAATTAAATTTAGCGCTTAAAGCAAGACTAGGTGACAGCGATGCTTTTGCGACTCTTTATAATCTTAATATTAAAAAGATCTATGATTTTATTTATTTTAAGACTTTAAATAAAGAATTAGCCGAAGACTTAACTAGTCAGGTATTTTTAAAAGTACTCAAAAATATTAGTAAGTTCAAAAGTGATAATTTTTCGGCTTGGTTATATACCATTGCCCGCCACACAGTCATTGATTATTATCGCTCAAGTCGAGAAACCAAAAATATTGAAGACTGCTGGGATTTAGCAGATTCTCTTAATTCATTAGCTGACATAGATGACGATTTAAATTTAGAAAAGATAAAAATAGCGATGAAATTCTTGTCGGCTACTGATCGCGAACTTCTAATTATGAGATTGTGGCTGGATTTACCATTTAAGGAAATTGCTAGCAGTCTAGGTAAAAAAGAATCAGCAGTTAAGGTGTCTTTTAGTCGGGCAGTAGATCGCTTACGTCAAAAAATAACGCCTACTTTATTCTTATTAATTTCTTTATCACTTATATGCAAAAAGCTAAATTAGATAAACTCCTCCAAGAGCTTTATGCTTGGAATCCAAAATTAAAACATAAAGAAGATGAACTCATTAGTTTAATTGAACTTATGGCCAAGGCTAAACCTGACACTAAATTTGATGAAGTCTTTGCCGAGAGTCTAAAAAAAGATTTACTGAGTCACCGAATATTGTTAGATAGCGATGAGGGCTTAAAAGATAATAATTTTTTATTTAATTTAAAAAGTATGAACAAAAAGATTTATATCGCCGCTGGAGCCACCGCAATTCTCGTGGTAGCTATTTTAATGATTAATCTAAATGCTCTAAGACAGAGTAAAATAACTAATAGAATTGCCTTAGTAAATAATTCTGGCGATCAGTTTGTTAAAACTAAACCAGGATCTTTTGGCAGTCTAGCTCTTTTAAGTTCGACTAATAATGTAAACGCTAAAGTAGCAACTTCCGCTGTTTCTTCTGACAAGGCGGTAAGTGCGCCAGCTAATATGGTTGCTTCGTCTAAAGTTGTAAGCGCCCCAACTAATACAATTGCTTCTCCATCTAGAATGGCTATATCTTCAGGGGTCATCGCAGCAAAGTCGACCACTGTTTCAAGCAATAGCACAATAATGTCCCCTAGAATAATAGCGCCAATGCATTCTTATATTTATGTTTATAAAGGTGACGCTTTGGACTTAGCTAGTAGTACTACTGGTACCGTTTATCGCCGACTTAAGGGTGACGGAAATCTAAGCAATAATTTGGACAGTCTAATTAGTTCAAAAAGTTTTGGCCCAATCAATTTAAGTTCTTTTTCTAATTTACAAACTAATAGCATTTCTTTGGTGGAAAATAAAAAATTAGGCTTAAGTATTAACATTGATTTCAACGAAGAAAATATTTCTATTAGTCAAAATTGGTCACAATGGCAAAGTGACCGTGATAAATGTGGTGATAATCAAGCTTGTTGGGATTCTTATCGCATAAAAATAAATGATATTCCAGACGATGCTAGTCTAATTAAAATGACTAATGATTTTTTAGCTGAGAAGGGAATTAATGTGGATCATTATGGGGCAGCTAGTGTTGATAATAATTGGCGCGCAAATTATGAAGCTTCAACTGACAAGGCCAATTATTATATACCCGAAGAAGTTTCCGTTATTTATCCTTTAGTAGTTGACGGTCAAACTGTTTATGATCAAAGCGGTAATTTGGATGGTTTGCGTGTAACAGTTAATTTATTACAAAAAGCCGTTTCTGGAGTCAGTAATTTAACTTCCTATCGTTATGAAACTTCTGATTATGCCTTAGAGACAGATAGCTCTAAAATTTTGGCTCTAGCAGAGAAGGGCGGTTATGGTTCAGGTGTTTATTATATGAATGGAACTCAGGATAAAATTACTTTAGAACTAGGAACCCCTGTTAAATCTTTAATTCATTTTTGGCGTTATGCTAATAACGTAAATGACGAATTGTTAATTCCGGCTCTAATATTCCCAATTAATAATGCGCCAGCTGATTATTATGGTTCTAAATTTATTACAGTGCCGCTAGCGCAAGAAATGGTTAATGAATTAAGTACTAATAATTCTGGCGGGGGCTATGGCGGAACAATTACACCAATGATGAAATAAAAGTTTTTAAAAAAGCCTCTTGGATTATGTTCAAGAGGCTTTTTATATTTGTTAAAATTATATTTTAATAATTGCTAAAAGTATGCTATTATTTTAAATATTATATAATTTATTAATTTTTTATGAAAAAAATATTGTTGTTTTCCTTCTTATCGGTTGCGTTATTTGTTACTATCTTTACATCGCCAGCGATGGCAAATCAATCAGGCGACTTTACTTATAGTGAAACTAATGGCGAAGCTACTATTACTGGTTATACTGGTGCGGGCGGAGACTTAATTATACCAGGCACTCTTGATACTTATCCCGTTGTTGGTATTGGTAATGGTTCTTTTGTTAACAATTCATCAGTAACTTCAATTACAATCCCTGGTAGTGTTACTACAATTGGCGACAGTGCTTTCTCTGGCACCGGACTTACCTCAATTACCATTCCAAATGGTGTTACCAGTATTGGTAATGATGCTTTTGGTAATACTCATATATCATCATTAATTATTCCGAACAGTGTTACTAGTATTAGTGACTACGCTTTTTCTAATATTTCCTCTTTAACTTCAGTTACCTTAGGTTCTGGTTTAACTACTATTGGTGCTTATGCTTTTCAGAGCACTGGGCTTACCTCAATTACCATTCCAAATAGTGTTACCAGTATTGGTGCTTATGCTTTCTCTAACACCGGACTTACCTCAGTTGTAATTCCGGACAGTGTTACCAGTATTGGCGGTGGAGCTTTTTATAATGATAATATAAGCTCAGCCACTGTTGGCAGCGTTTTAACTGTTGGTAATTTTAGTAATGTTTTTTCTGGCTCTCAACATATAACATCAATTACTCTTAGTAATAGTGTTACCACTATTGGTAGTGGTGCCTTTGCTGGTATCACCTCTTTAACTTCCATTAACCTAGGTTCTGGTTTAACTATTATTGGTGATAGTGCCTTTACTAATACCGGACTTACTTCAATTACCATTCCAAATAGTGTTACCAGTATTGGTAGCGGCGCCTTTGCTGGTATTACCTCCTTAACCTCCGTTACCCTAGGTTCTGGTTTAACTACTATTAGTGATTATGCCTTTACTAGTATCGGCCTAACTTCAGTTGTAATTCCAAATAGTGTTACCAGTATTGGTAGCGGCGCCTTTAATAACACCGCCTCTTTAACTTCTGTTACTCTAGGTTCTGGTTTAACTACCATTGGTGATAATGCCTTTGCTAGCACTGGACTTACCTCAATTACCATTCCAGATAGTGTTACTAGTATTGGCGGTGGAGTTTTTTATAATGATAATATAAGCTCAACTACTATTGGCAGTGTTTTGACTACTGGTAATTTTAATGATGCTTTTGGTGGCTCTCAACATATAACATCAATTACTCTTAGTAATAGTGTTACCACTATTGGTAGTGGTGCCTTTGCTGGTATTACCTCTTTAACTTCCATTACCCTAAGTCCTGGTTTAACTACTATTGGTGATAATGCTTTTCAGAACACCGGACTTACCTCAATTACCATTCCAAATAGTGTTACCAGTATTGGTGATAATGCTTTTCAGAACACCGGACTAACTTCAATTACTATTCCAGATAGTGTTGCTACTATTGGTAATAATACCTTTGCTGGTGTCACCTCTTTAACATCAGTTACTCTAGGTTCTGGTTTAACTACTATTGGTGATAATGCCTTTGCTAGTACCGGACTTACCTCAATTGCTATTCCAGATAGTGTTACCAGTATTGGTAATAGCGCTTTTGCTAGTACCGGACTTACCTCAATTACTATTCCAGATGGCGTTACCAGTGTTGGCGGCGGAGCTTTTTATAATGATAATATAAGTTCAGCCACTTTTGGCGAGGTTATAACTGCTGGTAATTTTAGTAATGTTTTTAGTAGTCCCAATATAACAGTTACTATTAGTAATAACGCTACCAGTATTGGCAACAATACCTTTGCTGGTGTCACCTCTTTAACATCAGTTACTCTAGGTTCTGGTTTAACTACTATTGGTGATAATGCCTTTGCTAGTACCGGACTTACCTCAATTACTATTCCAGACAGCGTTATTAGTATTGGCAACAATGCCTTTGCTGGCGCCACCTCTTTAACTTCAATTACTCTAGGTTCTGGTTTAACTACTATTGGTGATTATGCCTTTACTAGTATCGGCCTAACTTCAGTTGTAATTCCAAATAGTGTTACCAGTATTGGTAGCGGCGCCTTTGCTGGTATTACCTCCTTAACCTCCGTTACCCTAGGTTCTGGTTTAACTACTATTAGTGATTATGCCTTTGCTAACACTGGACTTACCTCAATTGTAATCCCAAATAGTGTTACTAGTATTGGTGATGGTGCTTTCTCTGAAGACACCTCTTTAACTTCTGTTACTCTTGGTTCTAGCTTAACTACTATCGGTGACAGTGCTTTCTTAGACACTCAACTAACTTCAATCACTATTCCAAATAGTGTTACCAGTATTAATAGTAGCGCCTTTTCTGGTGTTACCTCTTTAACTTCCGCTACTCTAGGTTCTGGTTTAATTACTATTGGTGACAACGCTTTTTCTAGCACTCAACTAACTTCAATCACTATTCCAGATAGCGTTATCAGTATTGGCGCTTATGCTTTTTCTGAAGATACCTCTTTAACTTCGATTGTTCTCGGTTCTGGTTTAACTGCTATTAGCACTTATACTTTCTTAGATACCGGACTAACTTCAGTTACTATCCCTGATAGTGTTACCCATATAGATGACGGAGCTTTTACTGGTATTTACTCTTTGACTTCCGTTAACCTGGGCTCTGGTTTAATTACAATTAGTGATAGCGCTTTCTCAGGTACCGGAATAACTTCAATTACTATTCCAGATAGTGTTAACAGTATTGGCGCTTATGCTTTTTCTGAAGACACCTCTTTAACTTCGGTTACTTTCGGTTCTAATTTAGCTACTATTGGTGATTATGCTTTTTCCGAAGACACCTCTTTAACTTCCATTACCCTAGGCTCTGGTTTAACTACTATTGGTACTTATACTTTCTATAACACCGGAATATCTTCAATTGTAATTCCAGATAGTGTTACCAGTATTAGTGATTATGCTTTTTCTGATAATACTTATTTAACTTCTGCTAATTTTTTAGGTAATGCACCAGCAACTTTTGGTAACGGAGTTTTTGATGGTGCTGATCAAGCATTTACAATTAATTATGCAGCTTCTAATACCGGATTTTCTACACCAATCTGGAATGACTATGCAGCGCTTCCATCATCTGACTTAGATTCATTGGTTGCTGACAAATCTGCTTTGACAAATGAAATAATAAAAGGTGCAAATGTTGATTTGGATAACGTAATTTCAGCGCTCACTTTACCAGCCACCGGTTCAAATGGCACTACTATAACCTGGCAATCAGCCAACCCATCGTTAGTATCAAATAACGGTCAAACAATCAATCGTCCAAGTAATGGTTCGGGAAATGCTACTACTACGCTAATCGCCACTATTACTAAAGGCACCTTCTACAGTACCAAAACATTTTATTTAACTATTTTAGAAATCGCCAATCAAACACCACCTTCAAATAATGTCAGTAATAATGTTTCTGCTTCCGCTCCAGTCTCATTACCAAAATCAATTGGTACTGGTAAAAATGAAGTTACTGTTCCGATGAGTGAAACTTCTAATATTGGTTCAATAAACAATGATGGTGTTAATATTCTAGGTTATATCAATTCTAAGATAGTATTTAACATTCCTCAAATTACTGATACTCATAGTATTACTATTTCTAATTTAGATTTAGTAAATAATATCATCACTTTAACTATTGCTTCTACTCCTCAAACTATTACTCTAAAGAAAGGAGAAACCAAAACTGTTAGTTTAACTGGTGACAATAAAAATAACATCCAATTAACCTTTGCTAATGTTTATATCAATCGGGCTGAAGTAACTGCTAGAACGACAACAGCAGGTGTAACTCCAAGTACCCCAGTTGTAATTACCACTCCAACTACCCCAGTAGTCATTAGTACTCCAGCTAAACCAATAACTAAACCAACAACCAAACCTTTCACCTTCAATAAAGATCTAAAATTAAATTCTGCTAGTGCGGATGTTAAAGAGCTTCAAAAACTCTTAAACGCTAAAGGTTATGTCATTGCTAAAACTGGTGCTGGTTCTAAGGGTAAAGAAACTACTAATTTTGGCCCAGCCACTAAAGCCGCTTTAATTAAGTTCCAAAAGGCCAACAAAATTACCCCAGCCTCTGGCTTATTTGGACCAATGACGAGAAAAGTTGTTAACAGTTCTAAATAAATTTACTCTTCAATAATTACTAAAAAACAGACATTAAAAGTGTCTGTTTTTTTGTTAGTTTATGGTTAAATTAAGATTGAAAAAACTTCCACTTATTAGAATATTATAGTATAATTTAATAACAAATTTACTTATTATAAAATAAATATTTATGAAAAAATTTTTTACGACAAGTGCTTCAATTATTTTGTTTGCGCTTGCTTTCTTGTCTTTTTTAACTTTTCCGACTCAATCAAAAGCCGCTAATGGCTGGACAGAACAAAGAGGGTCAGGAACTTACAATTGGGTATCAATTGCACCATCGTCAGACGGCAGCCACTTAGTTGCCCTAAGTTATAAGGGGTATATTTATACTTCTTCTGACTACGGTGTTACCTGGACTCAAAGAACTAATGACACTGGCCGTGTTTGGTTTTCAGTTACCTCGTCTGATAGTGGCCAATATTTAGCCGCTATAGTTTATGGAGGAAACGTTTGGACGTCATCAGATTATGGTGTTACTTGGACAGCCGTTGCTAATTCAGCCAATTCTATTGGTCGTAGTTGGTACGCTATTGATTCATCAGCTGATGGCCAATATTTAGTAGCAATTGTGAGAAGTGGTAATATTTGGACTTCGGCTGATTATGGAGCTACTTGGTCTAATATTAACAATGCTGGAGCCAGATTATGGCGAGCCGTTACTTCGTCAGCTGATGGTAAGTATTTAGCAGCAACCGTAAGAAATGGTAATGTTTGGACTTCAAGTAATTATGGTGCTAACTGGACGGAAAGAGTGATTGATGGGTCCGCTGCAACTTATTTTTTTACCATTACATCTTCAGCTTTAGGAGATAAACTAGTAATGGCCGACACTACCCCGGGTGGCTATATTTATAACTCAACTGATTATGGGGCTACTTGGACACCAAGATTCAATATTCCTACAGCCAAGCCAGATGATCAATGGAATACGGTTTCTTATTCGAGTGATGGTACTAAGTTAGTTGTTTCAATGTATGGTCAATATTTATATCAATCTTTAGATGATGGTGTTACTTGGACAGTCATAACAGGTGCTGGTAAAAATAATTGGCAACCAGCAGTTTATTCTCCGGATGGTAGTAAAATTATTGCTGGTACTGATGGTGCTTATATCTACACTTATGGAGCAATAACTAGCAGTCCAATTATTACTAGTACTTCAGCTGTAGCTGGTTCTTCAACTATTACTCTAAATGGTAACGCCAGCACTCAAAGCACGGCTCGTAATTTTGACTATGGTTTAACTGCTAGTTATGGTAATACTTTAAGTTCTAGCCAGACAGGAGTCTTAAACTTAGAAACATTTTCTACCAGTATCCCTTCAATTTTAACTGATACAGTTTATCATTATCGTGTTGGAGCCACTAATGATTTTGGTTCTAATTCTAGCGCTGATGCTTCTTTTAATATTTTACCATTTAATCAAAAGGCTTCTGATACTATTCATGACTGGAAATCAATTGCCGTTTCCTCTGATGGTAAGTACATGGCCGCCGTTGTCAGTGGTGGTTATATTTATACATCCAATGATTATGGTAATACTTGGCTCCAAAAAACATCTGACACTGCTCGTGCTTGGTCAGGAATAACTTCCTCGGCTAGTGGACAATATCTAGCCGCCGTTGTCAGTGGTGATTATGTTTATACTTCCAGTGATTATGGCAATACTTGGTCTCAAAAAACATCTGACCTTGCTCGTAATTGGAAATCTATTGCCTCTTCGGCTAGTGGACAATATCTAGCCGCTGTTGTTAACGGTGGTTACATCTACACTTCCAGTGATTATGGAAACACTTGGACAGTTAGAAAAAATGACACTACTCGAAATTGGCAATCAGTTAGCGTCTCATCTTTAGGAGATAAAATGATAGCTATAAAAGCTAGCACTAACTACGTCTATGTTTCGTCAGATTACGGCGTTACTTGGTCGGAAATAGTAGGTAATGGCTTAAACTCTGGTTTAACGGCTGATGTAATTACTATTTCTGGAGACGGCACTAAAGCAGTCGTTGGAGATGATAGTGGTTCTCTTTATACCTCATCGGATAATGGCGCCACTTGGACACCACAAGTTAGTGCCGGAGTACGTATTTGGCAATCCATTGTTACTTCAGCTGATGGCTCTAAAATAATGGCGGTTGATAATGGTGGTTATATTTATAACTCACTTGATGGCGGTATTTCTTGGGTTGAACAAAGCAGTGCTGGAACTGGCGCTTGGCAGTCAATCGCTGCTTCAGCTGATGGTTCAGTAATCGCCGCGGTCGCTAATTCAGGTTATATTTATACTTATAAACCAAGTGCGTCAACATTAAGCACTGGAACAGCCTCTAATATTGCCGCTCAGTCGGTCACTTTAAATGGCAATATTTTAAACAATGGTGGTGTAAGCGATACTACTAGAGGTTTTGAATATGGTCTAGACACAAGTTACGGCAGCACAACCAGTGAAACCGGTTCATTTAATATTAGTTCTTATGGTCTAGATATTGATTCCTTAACTTGTGGTACTACTTATCATTATCGTGCTTACGCTACTAATATTACTGGTACTAGTTATGGCAATGATGTTAGTTTCGCTACCCTTAATTGCCCAGGCTTAACTACTGGCTCAGCTTCATCTATTACTTTAAGTTCAGCTAGTTTGCAAGCCAATATCTCTGAAACCGGTGGTGTTAATTTTACTACCAGAGGTTTTGAATACGGTCTAGATAATAGTTACGGAACAACCATTAATGAAACTGGTTCTTATGGTCTTGGTTCATATAATCTAAGCGCCTCAGCTTTAAGATGTGGTACTACTTATCATTATCGTGCTTATGCAATTAACACATTAGGAACTATTCATAGCAGTGACGCTAGCTTTGTCACTATTAATTGCCCATCGTCCAATCCTTTTGTTTTGCCGGCTTCAGTTGGTACTGGTAAATCTGAAGCAACAATACCAATGAATACCACTTCTAGTATAGGTAACATTAATAGCGACGGTGTAAATATCTTGACTTACCTTGGTGCTCAAGCTAACTTTAAAGCGCCAAAGAGTTCTCTTAATTGGCAATTAGGAGACTACAGTCTTAAGGTGGCTGATTTAAATTTAGCCACTAACGTCATTACTTTAAATCTCGATTCTAAAATTATTACTTTACAAAAAGGTGAAAGTAAAAATGTTGATTTAGATGGTGATAAAATAAATGATCTTAAATTAACTTTTACTAACATTTATGTTAATCGAGCCGAGCTTACGGTGGCGTCATTAAAAAATAATACAGTTACTGCTCCGGTTGTCATTAAAACTCAGCCAGTTGTTACTCCAGTTACTACACCAACTACTACAATTAAAAAATCTTTTGTCTTTAATAAAGATTTGAAATTAAATCAAATTACTAATGACGTTAAAGAGCTACAAAAATTCTTAAACAATCATGGTTATGTAGTCGCTACTTCAGGGGCTGGTTCCAAAGGGAAGGAAACTACTAAGTTTGGTCCAGCCACTAAAACAGCTTTAATTAAGTTCCAAAAAGCTAATAAGATTACTCCAGCCTCTGGTTTGTTTGGACCACTAACTAGAAAAACAATTAATAACGCAAAATAAAGTATACAAAAAATAGGCCATCGGTGGTCTATTTTTTGGCAATAAAATATTTTTTGGTGCGTATTAATTAGTGTATAAACTAACCATAAAATCGATGAAACGCAAAATATTCAGTCAAATTTCTTTATTAATAGCCTTGTTTGCCATAGCTTTTAGTTTGTCAGCTTGTAGTAGTCAAACATCAACGCCTAGCGCTACTAGTACTGGCACTTATAGTCAAACACAAACTACAGGAACTACTCAAAACGCCACCGTTCCTGGCCCACAAACCAGACAAAGCTAATTTAAAACCTTAAAATATGGTATAATTTTATCATGAGAGGTTTTAATGTCATCTTTTCTAAAAATAAATAATTAACAAAAAATTAAGTATCAGTCATGATACTATTTTTTGCGTTTATCGTATGAAAAAAGTTTTAATGTTAGCTTTAGCTATTTCTTTATTTTCGTTAACAGCCTGTGCTTCTAAGGTAAGTAATAATACTATCATTCCGCAAGAAGAAGTAACTCCAACTATGGGTACCACGGCTAATCAAATTGAAGTAGCCACTTCGACGACAGCTGAAGTTGCAACGACAACTAATGTTACTTACACAATCGCAAGCTCCACTGATGCTTTAGGTTTAGCTAATCCAGCCGCCAATAATTGTGTGGCTAAAGGTGGAACTTTAAAAACAGTCACTCGAATTGATGGTAATCAATATAGTGTCTGTTATTTTGAAGATAATCGTCAGTGTGAAGAATGGGCCTTGTTCCGCGGCGAATGCCCAGTCGGTGGCCATAAAATTACGGGGTATGATAATGATCAACAAATATTTTGTGCCATTACTGGCGGGACGGTTGATATGACTAAAAACACCTGTACCTTTAAGGGTAAGGTTTGTGATTTAGGAAAGTATTACGACGGCATTTGTAATGAATAAATAATAAAAATATTATGGTAACGTTAGAATTTTTGCGACAATTTCGTTTAGGTGGTTATGCTATTTTTGATTTGTCAGTTTCATTTTTAGGAATTTT
>Ga0302292_1000269_pt1 | contig 36550 bp, 31 predicted proteins | sample III_Fen_N2_1_FD_194553 | JGI IMG/M metagenome (GOLD analysis project Ga0302292, IMG submission 194553) | Peat permafrost microbial communities from Stordalen Mire near Abisko, Sweden - III_Fen_N2_1 | ecosystem: Environmental > Terrestrial > Soil > Wetlands > Permafrost | place: Sweden: Abisko...
TTCCAGTTATTGATTCGTGGAACGTGTTTGAATATTTATTAATCTACACACCAAATCCAGCGAGGGTTTGTGTTGATAAATCTATATTACAAGAATTTATTTTTGACCCAACAATTCCTGGATTAGAAGATATTGATCTTTGGTTACGAATTGCAACAAAACATCCATTACAACAGATACAAGCATTTACCAATATTTACTTTGTTCATCAAGGTTCATATACTTTAGGCGATGCTAAGCGATATCAAAAAGAGTTGAAGAATTTTACGATAATATTTCGTAAACCTGAATTGCAAGGTAAACTTCCGTTTTGGGGTAAACGCCGATTATTGAGTATGTGTTGTTTCCATTTATCGCAACAAGCTATGGTAGCAAACGAGGGGGAAAAAGCATTCAGATTTGCATTTCGTTCCGTTGTTTTATACCCGAGAGGTTACAATGGTAAAACAAATAAAATTGCTTTTGTAACAATGATTTATACCATTCCAATTCTAGGTAAAATATTTAGAAATATCATGGCTAAATAAAACGAAAGACATGACAAAAATCTACAACAAATTACCTCAAAATATTGACCCTAAATATGTTCATTTGTTTAAAAACAAACAAACGTATACTTCATCTCCTTTAAAAATAAAGACGTTGAAAAATGTTTTTGTTTCGCATTGGGGCTTACTAATAAAGAACTATTTGATGCCACTAAAGTCGGCTGAAAATCTTTTTGGATTTTACGATCAATCCTTTTATTTTCAACACTATAAAAAAGCAATTGAACAATATTTAGTTAGTAAATATGGTAAAAGCTTGCCATCAATTATACTTGATGATTCAAAAGAATATTTTACTATTCATACTCCATGGTTTGGCTATTTTTCGTGGTTTACTACTAATTTACCTCGATTAATAAAAGTACATAATAAAAATCCACAAGCCATTCTTTTAATAACAGAAGAAATCAATCGATTTCCATTTGTAAAAGAATCATTAAAATTATTTCCAAACTTAGAGAGATTAGAAGTAAAAGATGGACATCATATGTTTGTTAAAAACTTTGTATTTGCTCAAGTTCGCCCTTGGACATCGCAATTTGAATATGATGATTTACAATTGGTAAGAAACCAATGTTTCAATTTTATTGATTCGCAAAAGCAGTCAAATATTTCAATGCAATTAGTTTATGTTTCGAGACGAAAAGCAAAACGACGAAATATTACAAACGAAACCGAAGTAGAAGAATATTTACAAACAAAAGGTTTTACAAGTATTTGCTTTGAAGATTATTCGGTTTTCGAACAAATTGCTATTATGCGACAAGCAAAAGTTTTTATCAGCCTTCATGGTGCTGGCTTGACTAATACCATTTTTATGTCGCCCAATACTACAGTTCTTGAATTAAGTCCCATTCCAGATAAAGATAATCAGTTCCGTTTCCCATTTTGGAGAATTTGCGATTTGCTTCAAGTTTCGTATTCAATACAATTTTGCCAAACGATAAATAAGGGTGAAGTCGATATTTACACCCGCGATGTTACGGTAGATATGGAATTATTTAAGCTAAATTGTAATCAGATATTATACAGCTAAAATGAATCAAGCATTTTTTTCAATTATATTACCAACGTATAATCGAGCACATTTTCTACCCAAAGCAATAGAAAGTGTATTGAATCAACCGTTTATTGATTGGGAATTAATAATAATTGATGATGGTTCGACAGACAATACCAAAAACGTAGTTGAACAATATTCCGATAAACGAATTAGATATCATTGGCAAGAGAATCAGGAGCGAAGTATAGCTCGCAACAATGGGATCAAAATTGCAAATGGGAAATATATTTGCTTTCTCGATAGTGATGATTATTATCTTGAAAATCATCTTTCACATTTTTTTGAAGCATTGCAAAATCACAATTTCCCTGTAGCATTTTTTTACAGTAATATATTATTTGAAAAACTCGATGGGAACATCGAAAAACATGTTCCAAACGAAGAATTTACTGGTGATTTGGCATTTATACTTCGAACTACAATTCATTCACAACAAACCTGCATTCATCGTGATATATTACAAAAGCATCTATTCAATAAATTATTCAAGGTTGGGGAAGATATTGAATTGTGGATGAGAATTTTCGATGAATATCCCGTTCATCATCTTACACATCACAGCATTGTAGTTGTTCAACACAATGAACGTACTATTTCACGATTAAACACCGATGCATATAAGTCGATTATCACTCTTTATCATCATATTTTTGCAAAACCAAATCCTGGGAATAAAATACCTTATTCGTATCGACAATTCTTATATAGCAGTGTTTATTTTGGTATAGCAAAAAGCTGTATGCTTAATCGTAAAAAATGGTTGGCAATATATTATTTAAGTAAAGCTGTTTGTTTAAAGCCCTTTGTGAAATATGTGAAATATCGCATAAATTTGATATTTAAACTTTTATTTGTTCCTAATTATTGCGAGGTATTTATTAAAGAAAATGCAGAATGAATCCATTTTTTAGTATAATCATACCTACATATAATAGAGCTCATTTACTTCCAATAGCAATTGAAAGTGTATTGAATCAGACGTTCACTAATTGGGAATTAGTAATTGTTGATGATGGGTCAACAGATAATACCAAAGCAGTAGTGGAATCATTTAACGATGATAGAATTAAATACATTTGGCAAGAAAATAAAGAAAGAAGTGCTGCTCGTAATAACGGGATTGGACAATCGAAAGGCACTTACATTTGCTTTTTAGATAGCGACGATTATTATTTGAATAATCGTTTAGAATTATTCCACTATGAAATATTAGAAAGAAATTCGCCTAAAGCATTATTCTATACAGGAATTTGTTTCAAAAATGGCGATACGATAATAAAACAAGAAGAGGAACCAAATATTTATAAAAGCATGATGGATTACATTGTTTATAATGTAATTGGAAATCCTCAAGTATGTGTTCATTACCAAATTTTAGAACAACATAAATATAACGAACAACTCACTATTTCAGAAGATATGGAATTGTGGATTCGGATTTTAGATGCAGGATATTCGTTTATCTTTTTAAATAATTATACAATTGTTGCGGTAAATCATCTCGGACGTTCGGTTAGTAATTCTATTGTCGATTCTCATATAAAGATGTTGGATGTTCTGAATTTTATTTTCAAAAAACCACATCCTGGAAATGCGATTTCTAACTCAATGAAACGCTTTGTTTATAGTATCAATTATTATGGCCAAGCAAAATATCATATTAGTAAAAATAAAAAAAAGGAAGCACTTCAATACTTATTTTATTCTATTTTTATGAAATGTTGTAGTCCACAAACGAAGCATAAACTATTTTTAATGTATAAAATTTTATTTACCTCAAAAAAGGAGTGTAATAATCTAATGAATTTGATTGGATGAGTGAAAATAAAAATGATTTTGGAATAATAATTACCTGTTATATTGGCGATTACTTTTTAACAAAAGGATTACTGGCAAGCATTAATGCCTTTATGCCACATATTCCTATTTGCATAATTCAAGATGGCGATTTCTCAATAGATGCTGAACGAGAAGTGTATAACATTAGCCATGTAATAAAAAAGGCAGATGTAAAAAACGATTTTCTTCGCGAAAACTGTTTTGGTTCACGTTGCACAAATATGATTGCATTTTGGGAAAGTCCATTTGAACATTTTTTGTATATCGATTCAGATACAATTATTCAAGGTGATGTAACGAAGAATTTTGATTATACAAAATATGATTTTATTCATAATATTCCCCATGAAGAATATACCGATTTTGTAATAAAACATCAGTATTTCAACTTTGAAAAACTGTTTACGATAATTCCCGAAATTGCATTTAGGAACCATCATTTTTTTAATGCTGGCGTATTTGTTGCAACTCTTGGTATGTTTGATTTAGAGATATTTAAAAACCTTCTTGCGATTTGGAAAACCGACAAAAAACTTTTTGGACCCGAACCTCAGGGGTTTATTAATTATATGGTATTTCGATTGGTCGAAGAACAAAAGATTACAGTTGGTGAAGCAGCTTTGCAAACATTAGTTCCAATGTTTGATAAAACAACACTCGAAAAGATGTATGCTCATCAAGAAATTGAGCAAGCAACCATAGTACATTGGGCAGGAATGAAACCACTTTATCTCAATAGGAATAAGGTTTACAGTCGAATTGCATTGGATTACAGAAAACAAAATTTAAGGGATAAAAAAAGCATAGCAGTACTTTTTAGCACATTGTATTTTCAATTTGAAGAATACAAAAATCTTTTGCGTATATATTTTAAAGGATCGATACTTTCATACATTAAATCGAAAGTAAAGCAAATTTATGTTTTAAAATATCGATACCCTTTACAAAGAATAAGACAAGCTATTTTTCGTAAAAGCATTGATCAAAAATTACATTATTTAAAATCAATCGATTTTAAAATTATGTTTCCAAATGTCAAATCAACAAATGAAACTACCGATTTTTTACTTCTAAAAAACACATCATTTGCCAGTTTTGATTTTGAAGCCTTTAACTTATGTTTTGACGAATCAAGTCGGAATCAAAAATACGATAAAGAATTACGATATCGATTACGAAATATCTTGCTACAAACAAACAACAACCATTGTTTATTAGCAATTCCAAACTTTACAAATAATCTGGTTCATCAGGAAGAAATTGAAAACTGGTTTAATTCAATACATTATTTAAAAGAAATTCTTTCTATCGAAAGTCAGTATTTCAATAATAAAATTGAATTAAAACAATTGAAAAATCTATGGAATAATAGATCAATTATAATTCTCAAAGAAGGAAACACACTAAATGAAAATGGAAATGAATTATTTAACAATAGTAGTTCAATTTCAATAATTAACAAGAAAGTTCAAAATGCTTGGAGTGAATATAATCTAATTCAAAAAGAAATAATTAATGAGATAAGCAAGCTTGAAAATGCAATTGTGATTTTACAATTAGGGGTTATTTCTTCTATATTGGCTTACGATTTATCGAAATTAGGAATACAAGCGATTGATATACATTTAAAATAAATATGATTGTCGTTTTTTACAATGAAGGTCAATTGGGAAATAGACTGTTCTATTTTTCTCATTTCATCCGTTTATCACTTGAAACAAATCAAGGATTATCTTTTTTGTGTTTTGATGAATATTATTCACATTTCGAAGGAACCCAAAAGAATAGAACGTCTATTTTTAATTTTTTGTTTTTTAAAACCAAATTACTTTTTGTAAAAAGGGTATATCAATTTATACTTTATAAGATGTATTTATTTTGTAAAAAACATCAAATATCAAATAGATTTGTTTCGATTTATAAGCCAAATCATAAAGGAGATATGGATACAATAGATTATAGTATTAAAACAATTATAAATGACAAAAACTTTAAAAAATCATGGATAATTTTTTATGAAGGTAGCTATACATGGTATGATAATACAGATTTAAATAAAGAAAGGAACAAAATTATTCCTTTCTTTAAACCGATAAAATCAATAAATGAAAACGTTCAGAACTTTATCAAAAAAAACAGAGGAAATTCTGAGGTACTCGTTGGAATTCATATTCGACGTGGTGACTATGCTGATTTTGCAAACGGCATCTTTTATTATAATGATGAGACATACATTAATTTTATGAATCAAATTCAAGCACTTTTGAATAAAAAGGTTAAGTTTGTGATATCTTCAAATGAAAAAATTACGAATGATATTTTCTCATCATTTAGTTTTGTTTTTTCACTAGGACATATGGTTGAAGATATGTATATACTATCACAATGTGATTATATAATTGGAGCTCCATCTTCGTTTTCTGCCTGGAGTTCTTTTTATGGACAAAAACCATTATATCAGATTTATAATAAGGATGTTAAAATTAACTTAATTGATTTTAAAATTATTAAAAACAGAGAATTTGTATGTTAAAAAGGAACTTAAATATAATCCTAAGTAAATCAGGGCTTTATACATTGAAAATATGGTTAGTTGAAAAACTTTTACCTACATATGAAATTCGTGAAAACATGAAATTAGAATCCGCTAGGATTAAATTCTATAAGAATTTTTTATCTAAAAATGATCTTGTTTTTGATGTGGGAGCTAATTGGGGAAATAGAACTGATATTTTTTTAAAATTAGGATGTCGAGTAGTTGCATTTGAGCCCCAAGTTATTTGTTCTAATTATTTAAAAAACAAGTATAAATTTAAAAAATGCGTTGTAAATCAGTGTGGTTTGGGTGATTGCAATGAAATAAAAAAATTTAATATTTCAGAAACAAATGCCATTTCAACGTTTTCTGATGATTTTATAGAAAAAACAAAAGACCGATTTAACAAAAAATGGATAGGTTCAACTTATGTCCCTATAAGAATATTAGATAGTGTAATAAATGAATATGGCATACCAAAATTTATAAAAATTGACGTTGAGGGATATGAATATCAGGTATTAAAAGGGTTAACTCAAAAAATAAAATATATTTGTTTTGAGTTCACATTGCCCGAACTGATAATTGATTTACTTAATTGTCTTAATCAAATTCAAAATCTTGGAAATTTTAGTTGTAACCTAATTGTCGGAGAGGAAACTTCTTTTTTCTTTCCCAATTGGATACACAAAGATGAGTTGATTCTTTTCTTGGAGAAATATAAAACTAATAATATAACTTGGGGTGATATTTATATAAAGATGACAGATGAAACAGAAAATTAAATACAAATTAAATATTTTTAGAAATCGTCTTCCAAACTCCTTTTTAAACATTAAAATTCAGAATGTTTGGCAAAACAATCTCTTTGCAAATTCCAATAATCATAATCAATTTTGAATTAAAATATATCTAGATAGGATAGCCTAAATATAATTTAAAAATGAAAAACATTAAAAATTGGACGCCAACAAAATTTGACTTAAAAAAAGGAATATTAAAAGCATCTAAACGGTCTAACCATCTTTCATTATCTTCCAGAATATTCGCTAATTCAATAGCTAATTTTTATACAAATAATATTCCTCAATTTATTAAAGGAAGGATTGTCGATTTAGGTTGTGGCAAAGTTCCTTTTTATGGGTTTTACAAAGATTATATTACCGAAAATATATGCATAGATTGGGATAATAATGAAATTGAAAATCCATTTTTGGATTTAAAACAGGATTTAAATCTTAAGCTTAATTTTGAAGATAATGAATTTGATTCCATTATCTTATCAGACGTTTTAGAGCATATTCGAAAACCTGATTTGTTAATGGGAGAAATGTATAGAATACTTAAACCCCAAGGAACAGTGATTTTTAATGTTCCATTTTTTTATTGGATTCATGAAGAACCTTACGATTATTATAGATATACCGAATATGCATTAAAATTAATGGCTGAAGATGCCGGTTTTACAGTTGTGAAAATCGAAACCTTAGGCGGAATTCCTGAGGTTTTGGGAGACTTACTCTCAAAAATAATAGTACGATTACCATTGATTGGATTATCTTTAACAAAGATAATCCAATTAATGATTTTATCTTTTTTAAAAACGAAAACAGGACAAATAATTTCAAAAAAATCTGCAAAGAAATTCCCTATTGGGTACGGCATAATATTGAAAAAAGAATAAAATTGTTGGAATGAAAATAGTTCACATTATACCAAATCTAAAAAAAGGTGGAGCTGAAAGATTGGCTCTTGATATTTGTTTAGAACTTTCGAAACGAAATGGGATAGAGGTAATGCTTGTCATCTTTAAAAAAGATGATGATTATTCTTTTATGAGTAATCGACTACAGGTAAAACACATTAATTCAAATGTTTTACCCTCATTAACTCATAAGTCAATAGTTGAAATTTCTGAATTGTGTTCATTTATTTCTGAATTTAAACCCGATGTAATTCATTCTCATTTATTTTATGCCGAGATCATAACTCGATGGCAATTAATTGAAGGAATAAAATATATTTCGCATTGCCATGATAATATGCCTGAATTCAATAATTTTTCTTTCAGAACACTCTTTTCAAAAAGACTATTAACATCATTTTATGAGAAACAAATTTTATTAAGAACATATAAAAAAGCTAAAAACACATTTATTTCTATATCAAAACATACAGAAGTATTTTTCTTAGATACATTGCCAAAATCATTTTCTAAGCGAATTCACCTTCTTCCAAATGCAATTACATTTGACCGATTCAATTGTATGGCTAAAACAAATATTGCAAAATCATCCACAATCAAACTAGTTAATGTTGGTCTCATTATTCCGAAGAAGAACCAACAACTATTACTTTCAGTAATTGCAAATATTAAGGCAAGGGGTTTTGATGTTCAATTAACAATATTAGGCTCAGGATACGAATTTGAAAAAATCAAAAATCTTGCTCAAACAATGGGAATTGACCAACAAGTAAATATGCCCGGTAATGTTAATAATGTAGAAGAATATCTTTCCCAAAACGATATTTACGTCCATTCAGCCTACTACGAGCCATTTGGTTTGGTTCTGCTCGAAGCAATGGCTACTGGCTTACCAGTAGTTTGCCTCGATGGTGGTGGAAATAGAGATATAATTGAAAATGGCAAAAATGGATTTATAATTAAGGAGCAAAATGTAGATGAATTTACCGACAGGATTTTGGAACTTTTTCACAATAAAATACTGTATAGTCAAATTTCAGAATATGCTCAAAAGTTTGCTCAACAATACGATATAAAAATATACGTCGATAAATTATTGGAGATTTATAAAAATGCTCCTATTTATAAAAACAAGTAAAAGCTTATAGAATGGATAAATTGAAAATTCTTTTAATCGAACCACCTTTTCATCGTCTCTACAACAAGAATTTTTCTTTAGATAAGTATCCATTGTCTTTGGGGTATTTAACATCTGCAATAAAAAAAGAAACAAATCACGATATTTTGGTTTACAATTCTGATTTTGTTAGTCCATGTAGCGAACCTTCTTTGGAATATATGGTTACTGAAGGTTATACCAATTATATCTCAAATCTTAAAAATCTTGATTTTTTTTTATGGGAAGAAATACGAGAACAGATTAAGAAATATAATCCCGATGTTGTAGGAATTACTTCAAAATCACAAAATTTCTCATCTGCTCGTATCGTTGCATCGATTGTAAAACAGATTAACAAAAACATAGTTGTAATACTCGGTGGACCACATGTTTGTATGGTTGGCAAAGACATTTTTGAATGTGCCGATTTTGATATTGCCGTAAAAGGCGAAGGAGAATATACATTTGTAGAGTTAATAAATGGTATTGCTACAAAAACAGATTTTGCAAATATCGATGGATTGTTATATAGGAGTAATGATGGTACAATTTCCGAAACTTCCGATAGAGGATTTATTGAAAATCTAGATAATTTAGATTCTCCATACAAATATGCACCTGAAGTTTTGGTCGATTTCAAAAAGTATCCACTTTATTCATTTCGCAGTATTTTTGCCACCAGAGGTTGTCCTTTTAATTGCTTATTTTGTGGTTCTGCAAAAATTTGGCAACATAAAGTTCGATCTCGAACACCTCAAAATGTTGTTGAAGAAATCATCTTACTACGAAAGATGGGTGTCAATAATTTCAACTTCGACGATGATACGTTTGGTGTAACAAAAAAAAATATTTTTGAACTGTGCGATCTACTTAAAACCAACTGTAAAGGAATAACTTGGAGCTGTGAAGTTCATGTTCGACTCATTACCGATGATGTTTTAAAAGCAATGAAAAGTGGCGGTTGCGATCTTGTTAAAATTGGCGTAGAATCAGGGAATAACGAAATGCTCAAAAAAATTCGTAAAGGAATTACAATAGAAGATGCAATAAAAGCGAGTAAATTGATTCGAAAAAACAATATGCATGTTATGGCTTTTTATATGGTTGGTTTTCCCGAAGAAACCGAAGAAACATTAGCCGACACCATAAAAGCAATAAAGAATACTGCTGGATATGTTACCTATAGTATTTTCACACCATATAAAGGTACCGATGCTTATGAAACATCTAAAACATTAGGACTGATTCCTGAAGATTTTGAAGCATCAAAATATAATCATTACAGCCCGGCTAATAATTTTTGCAAAAACATTTCGCATGAACGTTTTCGTGAAATAGTTTCGGAAGTTGAGAAAACGGTAGATCGTAAAAATGTGAATTATGAACGAAAGGTTGCAATTTCGCGATATTATCCTATAAATATTTTGAGGAAAATATTGAAGACTATTAAATAAAGAAATAAAATAAAGTATTTGATGGCTCTATTTATTTATATGTTTAGACGATTTTTAAAACGTATTATTTGGAAATTTTTACCAAAATCAGACGAACAACGTCTAATGATTGTCCAAAACAAAATAGCTCAATCTTTGTACCCCAATATTGCAAGCATCGATGATACAATTGATAAACTTTTAACAGGTAAATATTCTATAGCTCGTTATGGTGATGGCGAATACACTTTATGTTTTGATCGACCAATCGGTTTTCAAAAAGCAGATAGAGAATTAAGAAACCGCTTAAGAGAAATTTTGAAAAGCAAAACAGAAAACTGTTTAATTGCTTTACCCGAATGTAAAATTGAGAATATTTCGCCCTTTTGGATTCGGTATTGGTTCGAAAATTTTGATGATATTTTAACGCTTTTCAGAAAAGATGTAAAGTATTACAATCAAAGTATTTCTCGAGAATTTTCAATTGAACAAATCAACCTACTCAAACAACTTTGGGCTAATAGATCTGTTGTATTTGTATTTGGGAAAGGTAGTAGATTTGATTGTACTCATGAAATTTTTTCGGGAATAAAAGGACATTCAATTGTTTATGGTTTACCTCAAAATGCTTGGGATGAATATTCAAAACTATTAAACGAAGTGAAAGTCGAAATTGCAAAACATGAGAATCCGTTAATCCTTATTTCACTAGGACCAACAGCAACCGTTTTGGCTTACGATTTAAGTAAAACTGGCGTGCAGGCAATTGATATCGGTCACATTACAAACATGTATGACCGATTGGTTTATGGGAAAGCTAAACCAGAGGATTTACCATTTTCGGATTAATTTATAATTTGAAAATTGATTGTACAAATTGTCGAAAATTCTTTTCTGCATTACAATTTTCATCCCAAGTTTTAAAAGCATTTTGCCGAAGTTCAAGTATTTTATCTGCGGATAAATCCTTAAACATGTTTAATGCATCTGCAATCAAAATCTCGTTTGCATCAGCAGGTACAAGCATTCCATTATTACTTGACACAATTTCGGCATTTCCTCCAACATCAGTTGCTAAAACAGGAATTCCACAAGAAAATGCTTCCATAATTGAAACAGGAACTCCTTCCGAAAGACTAACATTAACAAACACTGATACGGGAGTTTGTTCGAGGAATGTAATAACTTCTGTGTTTGTTTTCTGTCCAAGGAATTCATATTTACTAGGTATAAAATGTTCTGCTAATAATGCAATTTCGGGACGTTGTGGCCCATCTCCAATATGATACCATTTAAAGTCGAATTGTAGTTTTGCTAAGGATTTAACCAATAACGAAAGATTTTTAACAGCAATAATATTACTAACGGTAACAATTATAAATTGTGAAGAATTGAATGCAGAACTTTTATGAGGAAGAACGCCGAGACGAGAAATTTTAATATTAGAAAATGTTTGTCCAAACAGATTTTCTAAATACTTTTTCCCATCATCTGAGATCGAAAAAATAGCGTCAAGTCCATCAATTATTGATTTTCGAAATGGCAAATATCCCGAACTATTTTGCTCTAAATATAAATCCCAACGATGTACCCGACAAATAGCTTTTATATGCGGATGTTTTTCTTTTAATCGAACAAGTGCTACGGCAGTATCATCAGCCCAATAAGAATAAGCATATATGCTATCATTTGAACTTGAATATCTTAATAAAAACCCCGAAAAACGCTTTTCAAAAACAATAGATTTTCGAAGACTTTGAAGTGCCGTTTTAATAATTATTGACGTTCGTTGTTTTTTGTAAACATGCTTAATAATTGCCATTTCAGTCCAAAAAGCTTTGCTAAAAATGCCAAAAACAGAAAGTACAATATTGAAATTTGTCAAATCGTATGACGATCGTTCAATAATTACATTCCTGGGAACTGAGCGAGTTTGTTTATTTATATAGTCATTTGAAACAAGAATTATTTTATCGAATTCACGAGCAAGAATTGGTATTTCATTTTCGATAAATGTTTCGTCCTTTCCAAATGGGAAATCGTTGGTAAAAAAGAAAAGTATCTTTGCCATAAACTACAGAATTTGATTTATAAATTCATTGTAATTAGCATCGGAACTATATTTTGTTTCCCATGTTTTAAAAGCATTTTCATGCAATTTATTTTGTTCTACCTTGGTCATTTGATAAAGCGTTTTAAGTCTTTCAGCAATTTCTTGGGCAGTTGGATCAGCTGGTAGAAGAAAACCATTTTTACCATCATCAACAATTTCAGATGTTCCTCCTACATTTGTTGCTATTGCAGGCACACCAAAACTCATAGCTTCCATTATTGAAACAGGAACTCCTTCGGTGCTACTAACATTAATGATTGCATCAACAGTATTATTTTTAAAATACTGCATAACGGTTTCATTAGGTACATTGCCAGGAAATTCTACATGAATATTTTCCATTTTTGAAAGCAATTCAGTGCTTCTATTTTTAAGATTTTCGAATAATGCACCATCTCCGAAATGAATCCAACGAACAGAGAAATTGTTTAGTTCTGCCAATGCTTCAGCAATTAGATGAACCCGTTTAATTCGTAAAATATGTGAACAAGAAACGATAGTAAATTCATTTCTTAGTTCATTTCCTAAATCATTAAGGTGAGTTTGTTTTGCAACTCCCAATCGTGAAACAGCCATCTTGTTTTTCAGTTCAGGGAAATAGTTTTGATAATAATGTATGCCTTTATTTGAAATGAAATATACTGTATCGAGCCGCTCAAAAATATTTTTCCGAAATGGTAAATAATTAGCAAGATTTGCTTCAAAATACACATCCCAACCATGAGCTCGGCTAATCATTTTAACTTGTGGAAATTTTGGTTTCAAATTCGCTAACGCAACAGCCATGTCATTAGCCCAGTAAGAATAGGCATAAACAGTATCTTCTGGTTTACTGTATTTAGCAAATAATTGAGAAATTCTATCGCTAAAAACCTTCGATTTATATAATGAAATCAATGCCGTTTTAAGAATAACACGTGTAACTTTCTTTCTATAAACCTTTTTAATACAAGACATTTCTGTCCAAAACTGTTTTGAAAAAACTCCTAAAATAGCTTTCTTATTTTGTGACGATGAAAGTTCATAGGAAATTCTTTCAATCACAGCATTTTCGGAAACCCATTTGGTTTGAGGGTCATTGCATTCGTTGGAAATGATTATAATTTTATCGAATGCTTTAGCCAAATACGGCATTTCGTTTTCGACAAAGCTATCGCCCTTTCCAAATGGATATTTCGCAGTGAAAAAGAAAAGTACCTTACTCATCATTGATTTTTAAACCGACCGTGAAATTAGTTAAAAATATTGAATAAATATTTCCTCAAGGCTTTCAATACATTCTAATTAAAACAGTATTTTTGTTCCAAACCAAAATCAAAATAAAATGAAAGAAGTAGCTATCGGTATTGATATAGGCGGAACAAATACTGCAATAGGAATTGTTGACAGAGAAGGTAATTGTCTTGTAGAGACATCAACTCCAACAAAGGAACATACAGCAATAGAAGCATATCTTGAAAACTTAAGTTCATTATTAAAACGTGAACTTTCAAAAAATCCCGAATGGAAATTGGTAGGTATAGGAGTTGGTGCTCCAAATGCAAATTACCATCGTGGAACTATTGAAGAAGCTCCTAATCTAACATGGAAAGGAACTGTTCATTTCTGTAAAATGCTTGGCGAATATTTCCCTGGAATAAAAGTTACCATTACCAACGATGCAAATGCTGCAGCAATGGGCGAAATGATTTATGGAGCTGCAAAAGGAATTAACGATTTTGTTGTAATAACCCTTGGAACTGGCTTAGGTAGCGGAATAGTTGTAAAAGGCGATTTAGTTTATGGTCACGATGGCTTTGCTGGCGAAGTTGGTCACACAATGGTTTTCCCCGAAGGTCGTCAATGTGGTTGTGGCAAAAAAGGATGCCTCGAAACGTATGCATCGGCAACAGGTATGGTACGAACAATGGCCGAAATACTTTGCAACTCTAATAAACCTTCATCATTACGTGAAGTTCCATATAATGAAATGACTGCTTATTCTATTCAAAAAGCCCTAGAAGCAGGCGATGAACTTGCTAAAGAATGTTACGAATATACTGGCAAAATACTTGGAATGAAATTGGCCGATGTGGTTTGTTTTACAAGTCCATCGCATATTTTTATTTTTGGTGGAGTTGCTAAAGCTGGCGAATTATTGTTCGAACCAACAAGAAAAGCAATGGAAGAATATCTTTTACCAATATTCAAAGGTAAAATTACCGTTGCACCTAGTGGTTTACTCAATGTAAATGCTGCTGTACTCGGTGCAAGTGCATTGGCTTGGAACGAATTAGAGAAATAAATTCAATTCGTAATTTTTAATTTATAATTCGTAATTGAATAATGAAACAATATCTCGATTTACTCGATAGGGTTTTAACCGAAGGAGTACAAAAAAACGACAGAACGGGAACGGGAACAATTAGTGTTTTCGGTCACCAAATGCGTTTCAATTTACAAGATGGTTTTCCTATGATGACCACCAAAAAATTGCATACTCGTTCAATATTTATTGAGCTATTGTGGTTTTTAACGGGAAATACAAACATAAAATATCTTAAAGATAATAAGGTTACTATTTGGGACGAGTGGGCTGATGCCGATGGAAATCTAGGACCTGTGTATGGATATCAATGGCGTTCGTGGCCCGATTACAAAGGTGGACATGTTGACCAAATAAGCGAAATTATTCATTCTTTGAAGACCAATCCCGATTCACGTCGCCATATTTTGAGTGCGTGGAATGTGGGAATGATTGATGAAATGGCTTTACCTCCTTGTCATGTATTATTTCAGTTTTATGTAGCAAATGGAACACTATCGTGTCAACTATATCAAAGAAGTGCCGATATTTTTCTTGGCGTACCTTTTAACATCGCATCATATGCTTTGCTAACACAAATGATTGCTCAAGAATGTGGACTTAAAGCAGGTGAGTTTATTCATACCTTGGGCGATGCTCACATCTATCTGAATCATATTGAACAATGTAAATTGCAATTAACTCGCGAACCACGACCATTGCCTACATTAACATTGAATCCCGATAAAAAATCAATTTTCGATTTTGTGTACGAAGATATTTCAATTACTGGCTACGAACCACATCCTCATATTAAAGGCGAAATTTCGGTATAATTTGACTAGATCTGCGAGGTTTTGAAAACCTCGCAGATCTTAATAAATCCATAAGAATGAACATTTCAATAATAGTAGCAATCACCGAAAATAACATCATTGGCAGAGACAATGGAATGCCTTGGCATTTGCCTGCCGATTTAAAATATTTTCGTGAACGAACCACTGGTCACCATATCGTTATGGGTCGTAAAACATTCGAATCGATTGGTGGTGGGCGACCTTTACCAAACCGTGTTTCGATAATTATTACCAAACAAAAAGACTACAAAGCCGATGGTTGCCTGATTGCTCATTCATTGGAAGAAGCTATAGAAATTGCAAAAGATGAAAATGAACTTTTTATCATTGGAGGAAAACAAATCTACGATCAGTCGCTAGCTTTAGCCAATAAGATGTATATCACCCGAATTCATACTTCAATTGATGGCGATACATCTTTCCCTCAATACGATGAAAACCAATGGGAAATGACATCGTATACAGAGCGTGATGCTGATGAGAAAAATGTATATCCTTTATCGTTTTTAGTATTCGAAAAAAAATAAAACTCAATGACTGAAATCGAAAAATTTGAAAAAGAATTTGATGAGTTAATTGCTTTACTTAAAAAAATTAGAGCAATGGCTGATAATGGTCAATTGCATAAAATTGACGTCGATTTCCTCGATGAATGTAACATCTTATTAGATAATTACCAATTAATAAAATCTACATTAAACCCCGATTTAATTTCGGTTGTAGGTAATCCTGTTTTTGAATTGGTGCAAGAATTTATCACAACCTTAAAACAAGAGCTTTTACAAGTATATCGCGATAATAATGGGAATCCAGAACTTGACGAAATGCGCGAACTTGACGAAATGCTCAATAAACCCAACCTTTCAGTCGAAGATATTGATGCCATTCTTGATAAAAGAATTGCATTGATGGAAAAATTAAAATAGTTAAAATCATCGTTGTATTTCGTAGAGCCGTAGCCCGCTACGGCTTTTTTTACATCAATTTCATCCAAGGGAAAGCCGTAGCAGGCTACGGCTCTACGTAACCAACTAATTCTTCGAAACGTGGAATTTCTTTTACAAAATCGTATTTCTTATTTACAAAATCGACCTTACAGAAATAATGATTAATGCCATTAGTAATGAGTAAATAATCGACCATTAAAGTAAGATTGTAGACTGCAGCTTGGTCGAACGTTTTTTGAGTCAATTCAACCGATGGTGCTTTACATTCGACAATTACCAATGGTTTTGCTTCACGATTAAAAAGCACAATATCGCAACGTTTTGCAGTTTGATTTACATTGATAGACATTTCAACTGCGACAAGCGACGTTGGATAATTTTTGTCTAGAGTAAGATATTGAAGCGTATGCTGGCGAACCCATTCTTCGGGAGTTATTGCAACCCATTTTTTTCGAATAGGATCGAAAATCTGAATCGAATTATTCGATTTTCGTAGTTTAAAATCGTATTTAGGAAAATTGAGATTTTGCACAATTAAAGTCTTTTGGCAAAGATAGATTATTTATAGAAGTCAAAAATGAACTAAATCTAATAATAATTGTATCATTTTTATAACCGTCCATTCACTATTAATAACGAATTTTGTTACAAATAAATAGCAATTATTATTTTGTTTAAAAACCTAAACCTTGTATTATGAAATTATTGAAAGTTATCCTTTTTTGTATGCTATTCAATGTTACAAATCTTCTTTTAGCTCAAGACACAACTATTGATCGAAAAATAGATAAACTGATTTCCCAAATGACACTTGAAGAAAAACTTGGTCAAATGTCACAGTTTCATGTTTTTGATGTACCAACAACAGAAACAGCCATTCGAAAAGGCGAAGTTGGTTCTGTATTAAATGCATATTCGCCCGAGCAAGTTGAACGATTTCAAAATATTGCAACTAAAGAATCGCGACTTAAAATACCGTTAATTATAGGTCGTGATGTTATTCATGGTTTTAAAACAATTCTTCCTATTCCACTTGCCGAAGCAGCAACATGGAATCCTGAATTAGTAAAAAAAGGAGCAGAAATAGCCGCAAAAGAAGCCTCGTCGCAAGGAATAAAATGGACTTTTGCACCAATGATGGACATTGGCAGAGATCCACGTTGGGGAAGAGTTGCCGAATGTTTGGGCGAAGATCCAATTCTGGCTGGTATTATGGCATCATCGATGGTTAGAGGTTTTCAAGGTAAAAATGAAAAATGGAATATCGCAGCTTGCTCAAAACATTTTATCGGATATGGAGCTGCCGAAGGTGGTAGAGATTATAATACAACCTTAATTCCTGAATCGGAATTAAGAAACATATATTCAGTGCCGTTTAAATATGCCAACGACTCAAATGTATATACTGTAATGAGTTCATTTAATGATATAAATGGTATTCCAGCATCGGCAAATAAACATACATTAAACGATATTTTAAAAGGAGAATGGAATTTTAAGGGTTTTGTGGTTACCGATTGGAGAACTCCTTGCGAATTACCAATTCACGGTTTTTGTGAAACTGATAAAGAAGCCGCAGAAAAATGTTTAAACGCAGGAATTGACATGGAGATGGTTTCAAGTACGTTTTTTAATAATGCCAAAACACTAATAGCTGAGAAAAAAATTGATGAAAATCTTATTAATGAAAAAGTAAGAAGAATTTTGAAAGTAAAATTTGAACTTGGTTTATTTAACAATCCATATACCGTTCCAAAATCGAATGCTTTATTGCTACCTGAAAATCTAAAAATTGCGAAAGAACTAGCAATACAATCGATTGTTTTATTGAAGAATCAAAACAATATTCTACCTCTTTCAAATAAAACGAAGATTGCGATTATTGGACCTATGGCAAATGCAAAACTCGATCAACTTGGTTGTTGGTCGCCCGATGGTAATCCAGATGATACCCAAACACCATTAATGGCATTAAACAATGACTTTACTAGCACTAAACCACTTTATGCTGAAGGAGTTAATTCATGCATTTCAATGAATGCAAATAAAATAGACGAAGCATTAGCTACAGCAAAACAAGCCGATGTTATCATATATTTTTGTGGCGAAGATGCAAAAATGAGTGGTGAAGGTCATAGTCGTGCATTTATTACCTTGCCAGGGGTTCAAACTGAATTATTGACAAAATTAACCAAATTGGGTAAACCAATTGTAACGATTATCATGGCTGGAAGACCATTAGATTTAAGTGGTATAGATACTTTAAGTAATGCCATTTTATATGCATGGCATCCTGGTACGATGGGCGGTCCAGCTATTTCGGACATATTACTTGGGAAATCGAATCCATCAGGACGTTTGCCTATGACTTTCCCTCGATCGGTTGGACAAATACCTATGTATTACAATCACCGAAATACCGGCAGACCAGCGCAACTCAGCGATCATGATTTTGTTCCAACAGGTACACCATTGGATCCAAAAGATTTAAGCTCAAGTTATATCGACATCAGTATGAAACCAATGTATCCCTTTGGATATGGCTTAAGTTATTCAAGTTTTACCTATAGTAAAGTTGAATTATCGTCTCAAAACATTAGTATACAAGGAGAATTAACTATTAAATGTACAATCACAAACACAGGGAAAGTTGCTGGTTACGAAACGCCTCAACTGTATATTCACGACAAATATGCTAGCTTGACTCGTCCTGTTAAAGAATTAAAAGCATTTAAGAAAATAGCAATTAATGCAGGAGAAAGTAAAACGGTAGAATTCAAAATAAGTACGAAAAATCTTGGGTTCTATAATAACGAAAATGTTTTTGTAATTGAACCCGGAGCATTTGATGTTTGGATTGGACCCAACGCTGTAGAAGGAAATATGGCTAGTTTTAAAATTTCGAAATAAGTAAAAATAGAAAGCCGACTCAATAAAAATATTGAATCGGCTTTCTATGATATATATTGAGTTAACGAAGACTAAGAAATGAGCTCAACGCTACGTTTCACAAACTTACTAAGTTCTTCTCCTTTAAGCATATTATGCGAAATAAGAGCTAAGTCAATCAATTGTTTTGCAACTTTACTGTCTTTTCCAAATCCAGTAAGAACTTCATCTTTTTTAGTATTTAGTTCTCCAATTTGTTTTTCAAGATCTTCAAGTTTTTCTTTGTCAGCACTTGGCACTTCTTCGGCCTTTTTACCTGCTTTAGCTTTGTCAAGTTCGTCGGCTTGTATTTTTAGTGGCTCAATTTCAGCATCTAAAGCTTTTACTTTTTCACCAACCGAACCTTGAACATCAGAGCCTAATTTACTAATTAATGGATGGTTTGTATTGATTACCAAATTATAGCTATCGGGTAAATTGCCATAGAAATTCATTCCACCACCAACAGCTGCCATATCTTTCATACGACGCATAAATTCCGATTGAGTGATAAGAATTGGCAATTCGTCTTCGCTAAGATTTTCGAACACTACAGCATAGCTTGGTGCAACATGTGCTTTAAATACTGGACGAAGTTGATCTTGTGTTTCAACCGATATTTTTGAAGTACGAACTTCATCTTTTTCAATCAATTTTTCGGCAACTTCAGAATCTACACGAATGAAACGTGATTTCTCAAATTTTTGCTCTAATTGATTAATAAAGTGAGAATCGAGCGTACTGTCCATTAAAACAACATCATAACCTTTTGCTTTTGCTCTTTCGATAGCCGAATGTTGAGCATCAGGATCATTTGTATAAATGTAAATAAGCGATCCGTTTTTGTCTGTTTGATTACCCGAAATCAAGGTTTTATATTCATCGTAGGTAAAATATTTACCATCGGTATTTTTGAATAAAGCAAAATCTTTAGCACGATCGTAGAATTTTTCGTCGGTCAACATTCCGTAGTTGATGAACATTTTTAAACCATCCCATTTCGATTCAAATTCCTCGCGTTGAGTTTTGAAAATATCGTGTAAACGGTCAGCAACTTTCTTAGTAATATGGCTCGAAATCTTTTTCACATTCGAGTCGCTTTGTAAGTAGCTACGCGATACGTTTAATGGGATATCTGGAGAATCAATTACACCATGTAATAATGTCAAGAAATCGGGAACTATACCTTCAACCGAATCGGTAACAAATACTTGATTGCAGTATAATTGAATTTTATTGCGATTAACTTCAATGTTGTTTTTGATTTTTGGGAAATAAAGAATACCCGTTAAGTTGAATGGATAATCAACATTAAGGTGAATATTAAACAATGGTTCTTCAGCCATTGGATATAATTCATTGTAGAAACTTACATAATCGTCGTTTGTTAAATCAACTGGTTTTTTAACCCAAGCTGGTTGTGTATTATTGATGATTTTATCGGTATCCTTTTCGGTTTGTTTGCCATCTTTCCATTCTTTTTCTTTGCCAAAAGCAATTGGAATTGGAAGAAATTTGCAATATTTAGTCAACATTGTTTCGATGCGGCTTTCTTCCAAAAATTCTTCCGAATCAGCATCGATGTGCATTATAATATCGGTTCCAACTTTCGAGCGAGTTGCTTCTGTTAATGTATAATCGGGACTTCCGTCGCATTGCCATTTTACTGCTTGCGAGCCTTCTTTGTATGAAAGCGAAACGATTTCAACTTCTTTTGAAACCATAAATGACGAATAGAATCCAAGACCAAAGTGACCAATGATGTTAGCATCTTTGTATTTGTCCATAAATTCCGATGCACCCGAAAACGCAATTTGATTGATGTATTTTTCAATCTCTTCGGCAGTCATACCAATACCTTCGTCAGATACGGTAAGCGTTTTTGCTTCTTTGTCGAGCGTTACAGTAATTTTTTGATCGTTTAAATCGCCTGAATATTCACCAGTACGACTTAACGATTGTAATTTGCGACTTGCATCAACAGCATTCGAAACTAATTCGCGAAGAAAAATTTCATGGTCAGAATACAGATATTTTTTGATGATTGGGAAGATGTTTTCCGTAGTAACACCAATTTTACCAGTTTGCATAGTTTATATATTTAAAGTTTTAAAATACAAATTTTGAAGAGGCGATTTCAAAGTTCGTGCCATTAACTTTTAGATGAAATTTTGTCATAGTTTTCGTTTTTTTCATGTCAAAATATATTTGCTTTTAACAAAAAATACTATTTTTGACATAGAGAAAATTGACACAATTACTGATACAACAAATGAAACGAATTTTGATAGTTATATTTATTCTTTGTGAAATTGCACAAAATTTACATGCTCAAGTAGTTTTCAACGAATTAATGATCGATCCATCACCTGCAATTTCATTGCCCGAATATGAATTTATAGAATTGTATAATGCTGGTTCAGATTCCATAAATCTATCGAATTGGATTATTAAAGGTGGAACATGCGATTGTGTTTTACCTTCGTTTTCGTTGGCTTCGCATTCATTTGTTATAATTGCATCGACAAGTGCAAAAGCAAAATTCGATTCATATGGGAAAGTGCTTTATTGTCCATGTTTCCCATCGCTAACTAATGATGGAAAAACACTTTGGTTAATCGATGATAAAGGTAAAATGCAAGATTATGTTTCATACGATATTTCGTGGTACAATTCCGAATCGAAAGCACAAGGGGGTTGGGCCTTGGAGCGAAAAGATGCATCGCTGGATTGTTCTTGTCCTGAAAATTGGTTGGCTTCAACAAATATTTATGGTGGAACTCCTGGCAAAGAAAACTCTGTAATCGAGGAGATATCATTCCCAAAATCATCAATAACAAAAGTTGGCAACATTACCGATTCATCAATAACAATCAGTTTTTCATCGCAAATGGATAGTTCATCGGTTTTAAAGATATCAAACTATGAGGTTGATCATGGCATTGGAAATCCTATTTCGACATATTCAAATTCCCCAAAATATGATGCCGTTACACTGGTTCTATCTTCGGTAATTCATTCAAATGAGACTTATAATGTTCAATGTTCATCAAGTATTTTGAATTGCAATAAAAGTCCAATTGAGGCTATTTCTAAACGGTTTGCATTTGCCGATTCGGTCAAATCGAACGACATTGTGATAAATGAAATACTATTTAATCCTCCAAATGATGGTGTCGATTTTGTTGAATTATATAATCGTTCACTCAAAGTTTTAGACTTAAAAGACATTTCCATTGCCAATAAAAACACAGCTACAAATGACATTGGAACGATCTCTTTCCTTAGCCCACAAGGTCTATTATTATTCCCCAATGAATATGTAATTATTACTTCGAGCACTAAAACGTTGATAGAAAAATATCAGCTTCCAACAGATGTTTCAAACATTGAACTATCAACATTCCCATCATTTCCCGACGACGAAGGGATTGTAAGTATCGCAAATCGTGCAGGTACAATTATCGATGAATTTCACTATAAAAGTTCGATGCAAAGCGAACAACTTACAAGTGATGAAGGTGTGTCATTGGAAAGAATTAATCCAAATATTCCAGCAAACCAAAATTCAAACTGGCATTCTGCAGCATGGTCATGTGGTTTTGCTACTCCTGGGAAGGAAAATTCACAATATCTTGATTCGCAATCGGGCGAAAAACTACTGACGATTTCACCTTCAACAATAAGCCCCAATAATGATGGAATCGATGATATTGCAGCCTTGTCGTTTGAAAATTCGGAAGAAGGATTTACCTCAACGATTCTCATTTTCAATCAAAATGGAATTCCAGTACGAAAGCTTGTAGCGAACAAAACAATGGCAACAGCGGGAAATGTTTTTTGGGATGGACTTGATGATAGTGGAAATGTTGTTCCAATAGGTTTATACATCATTTACTGTTCGACATATAACCTAAAGGGAACAAAGAAAGAATGTAAAACAACCTGTATAGTAGCATCAAAATGATTTCAATATTCAGCGATATTTTAAATTTATTCTTTCCACAAGTTTGCGAAGTTTGTGGCAGCGGACTTGTTCGTGGCGAAAATATTATGTGCATTCGTTGTCATTTCAATCTTCCTCGAACCAACTTTCACGATGATGCCGACAATAAAACGGCTCAACTTTTTGCAGGAATTGTTCCATTCAAAAAAGCTAGTTCTTACTTTATTTACACAAAACAAAGCGACTATACCAATATTATTCACGGCTTAAAATACGAAGGGAAGCAAGAAATTGGCTTATATTTTGGCGAATTATTTGGCAATGAATTGAAAGAATCGGGATTTTGCGAATCAATAGATTGCATTATTCCAGTTCCATTACATAAAAAAAGACATCGAGAACGAGGATTCAATCAGAGTTTATGCATAGCACAAGGACTTTCGAAAGCAACCGGATTAAGCATTGATAACAATTCGGTAAAACGCATTGTTTACACAAAAACACAAACTAAAAAATCGAAAATGGAGCGTTTTGGTAATGTTGACCACATCTTTAAACTCAATGAAAATCACACGTTAACAAACAAACACGTATTACTTATCGATGATGTAATAACAACAGGAGCAACAATCGAATCGTTAGCTCAAGCATTAGAATCGGTTGAGGGAATTACAATTAGTATTGTATCATTAGCTTTGGCAAATCATTAAAATAATTGCTAAATATTGCATCGCTTAAATTCATACTTTTGCTAGATATTTTACAAAAGATTTAGTTATCGTATTCTAATGAAATTCCTAAACATAAACGACTCCTCAATTTCTATTACTGGAAGATATGAATCAAGTTCAAACGGAGCTTGGAGATTTTCTTTCCCAGGTATTTCAATAAAACTTCGTTTCAAAAATACTAATATTTCAGCACGATTATGCGACTTTGGGAATGATGGAATGAACAATCATTTCAACGTTTTAATCGATGGAAATATTCATTCTGTTATTAAGCTTTCGAATGAAATAAAAGATATTGAACTTTACAAAAAAGCTGATGACAATTGGCACACTTTAGACCTATTTAAACGTACCGAAAGTAATGTTGGCGAATGCGAAGTTTATGGGTTTTTAGTTGATGAAGGTGCAATTATTGAAAAAGCCATCGAACCAGAATTATTGATAGAATTTATTGGCGATTCAATAACATGCGGCTATGGCGTAGAAGCAAAAAGTGCAACCGATAACTTTGAAGATTACACTGAAAATGCTTGGCTTTCATATGCATCAGTAGCAGCAAGAGAATTAAATGCTCGGCATATTATGGTTAGCTATTCGGGCAAAGGAGTTTATCGAAATTGGGGAAGTGAACCATTTACAGGAACGACCCTTTCGGAAATTTACTCGCGATCATTAGCCGATAGAAACGATTCTCACTGGAATTTTAAGAATGTAATGCCTTCAATCGTTGTGGTAAATTTGGGGAGCAATGATTTTAGTCCACCACTTTTTGCGAATGAACAAATGTTCAAAGAAGCATATTTAAATCTTATAAAAACGATTCGTAATAATTATGGAGAAAGCTGTTTCATTTTTTGTGTAACAGGACCTGTTCTTGTAAAAACTCTTGGCGATACTCACACAAATTACATCGAATCAATTATTGAAAATCGAAAAGAGAAAGACGATTCTCGCATATTTTCATTCACATTGACTCGACAAACAAGTCGAATAGGTTTTGGAGCTCAGTGGCATCCAAACATCGAACAGTCAAAAAAAAATGGAATTGAAATTGCTGAGTTCATAAAGAAAATATTTACCTCAGTTTATGTTTAACGATGCAAAATTCAAAAATTTATTTTCCAAACTTAAACGGACTCCGGTTCATTGCTGCTTTAATGGTGATTATTCATCACAATGAGCAAATAAAATACATATTTAAATTGCCGAATTACTGGGGTTCAAGTCCTTTTATTAACAATGTAGGAAGACTTGGTGTTATTCTGTTTTTCGTTTTGAGTGGATTCCTTATCACGTATTTACTGCTTGCAGAAGAATCATCATTTAATCGAATAAAAATTAAGAAATTCTATATTCGACGCATTCTTCGTATTTGGCCTTTGTATTTCATTATCGGAGTGTTGGCTTTTGCAATATTCCCCAATATTTCTTTTTTAATTTGGCCTCAATTTCCCAAAGATGTAATTTATAATTCTTTGATCCTAAAAATATTTTTATATATCAGTTTTCTGCCAAATCTATCAAATGCATTTTTATATATTATACCATATGCTTCACAATGTTGGTCAATTGGAACAGAAGAACAATTTTATATATTGTGGCCTATATTGATTCGATCGATTAAAAGATTTAGAATACATATGATGTGTCTAATAATTTTTATATACATTATTGTTAAATTTTTTACACTTTCTGAACAAAATCCTAGTGTATTCAGTTTATTTTGGATCAATTTCAATATTGATTGTATGGCAATAGGGGGAATATTTGCTATTCTTCTATTTAACAAAAAGAATATCCTGAAATATATCCTTAATCCGTATTTGTTTTATACTATACTTTTAGCAACAATTATTTTAATTTCAAAAGGAGTAAACTTTGGATTTTTTCAATATGAAGTATATGCTCTTTTGTTTGGAGTTATCATTATAAATTTTGCAAACAATACAAGCCCTGCTTTATCACTCGAAAATAAACCTTTAAACTATTTAGGTAAAATATCTTACGGATTGTATATGTACCACCCTATTTGCTTAGTTTTTAGTTTAAAAATGCTCAGTTATATTGGCATATATAATTACTATACAATGCTATTTTCCAGCGTACTAATTACAATTATCCTAGCAAGTTTCTCATATCATTTTATTGAGGCTGGGTTTATTAAACTTAAATCGAGGTTTACATTAATAGCTTCGGGGAATAAAGCGTAATCCTGTTTTATTAGCAAGCATAACAATACAAACAACCATGCCCACAGCTTTTGTATTGTCCAATATCAACACTTGAATAGCAGCCACATTCTGCTCGTTGGTTTTTATCTTTTTTGATATGCAATGATTTGCCTGTTAATGATTCAATAAGCGTTTTATTAATACATGAACCATGCTTGATTCCTATTTCACTCAAATCAATTTTCTCTGCACAAGTATACAATTGTATATTTTTTTTGAGCGCTATTTCAGCAAATGATTTTGCCAAATCTATCATCTCATCTTCAGTAAATTGTCTTACAGAATATGGCTTTAATCGCTTATCCGATTTTCGATAGCTATCGAGAAAACTAATGGTACATTCATTGGTAAATCCTTTTAACGATTTTGCCAAGTAATCTAATTTTTCTTTATGAAAGTTACTATCGATATCTTCACTTAAAAAGATTGGATCGTATCTCCATTTTATTCTTTCTGGACCAATTAAATCAGTTAACCGTTTAAACGTTTCTATTCTTTCCTTTAACGTAGGAACACTCGGTTCAAATACCTCATTATATGCATTTAGAGTAAATTGAAAATAATAATTATATCCTGCTAGTTCAGTTAAACGACTCAACATTTTAGCAGGATTTTTAGTCCAAAAGACTATGCAATCGACATTTTCAAAACCTAAATCAACCTTTCGAATTTGCTTTGGATTCATTGGATTAGGTACATCAACAAAACCTTGCTTCAATTTCTCGAAAAACCAATCGGAGAAAAATGCAGGAATATCTGTTCGCCGACTTGCACTAATTATCATTTTTCTACAATCATTCTTTTTGTCTCTATAGTTGTTCCATTTATCATAAGAGAATAGAAATAGACTCCATTAGCAATAGAATTTGCATCAAAATAGACAATGAAATTGCCTCCTTGTTGGTTTGCGTCAACTATTGTTTTTACTTCTTGACCAAACACATTTTTAATACTAAGTTTTACTTGTGCTGGCTTATCCAATTTGTATGATATTGTACTTAATCCTTTGCAGGGATTAGGATAGATTTGACTTAATAATTCACTATTTTCAGACCTAATTTCATCAATAGCAGTAAGGCATGAATTCTTTGCATCGGGTGTTCCCTTTGATTTCGAAAAAGTCCAACTTGCTGGAAGCGTATTATCCAATTCTGGCGAACGTAATTCCAAGGTATAACCTAATCCATCGGCAGCCTCGGGCCAAGGTGCTTTGTCGTTGTATCGAACTGAATCGACAAATCCATTGCCAGCATCATACAAGCGAATAACTTCACCGCCATTTGAAAGGCCATAACCCAATTGCCCAATTCTTGGTTTTGCATTTGGGAAAAGTCCTTTGAACAAAACAGTATCTTCACAAACTACTATATATTCGTTCGCTGCTAACGAGAAATTTGATGGAAGAGTAAAATAATTATATTCCGTCCCATCGCGTAGTTTCCAATTCGAAATATCTATAGTATTATCTCCAGCATTGTACAATTCGACCCAATCGCCCGAATTTGCAGTTGCCGAAGAATGATAGTTTATTTCATTTATAACAATTGATTGTGGACTTGTTGTAGTTGCTTCGAAAACAGCTTTCAGTGTTGTGTTTTTAGTTGGAACATAACTTAATACAGCATTTGTATTTATTGTTTTTGAAGATCCTATTGGAGTAATTTCCCATTGAACAAACCTATATCCTGGAGCGGGAATTGCAGTTAATAAAACTGGAACATTATTATAATATTTACCCGTATGAGTATTTGTTTTTACTATTTTACGATAGAATTTTATATAACCAGCATCATTATCACTTTTACTAAATGTAAGATTAACTGTCCCTGATAGTTTAAAAAACTTCTTTATAATATTTATCATCGTATCGGGACGATATTTTGCAAAATCACGATAAACCTGAACATTTTCTTTCCATTTATCAACCGTCTCAAAAATAGGAACAATCCAAGGTTCTGGATTTGGGACAGTTTTTCCACCCCATCGAGCTATATGTCTGGGAATTTCTGGTGCAATATTTCCAGCAATACTATCTATAATATGACGAACCCTTAGTGAATCGAATGTTGTATTCATTTGATAGGCCATGCTTTGAATAAATTCATTTTTAAATGATGTGTTTGTCAACAGATTTCGAAATAAAAATGTAGACCATTGTGGATTCGGCCATGTAACACTTTGATTTTCCAAAAATGCAGCCAATTCCAATGTATTTTGGGCTTTATTTCCGTTCCAACTCCAATTTCCACTTACATTTTTTAATGTATGATCTAAATCCCAACATGCCCAACGCCATTTCGAGTATTGACCAGTATTTGCACTCCAATATCTAATATTATTCCCTGGCCAATCATCCATTGCCATATAAATAAGAGCCACTTGATGGTCGAGATAGCTCTCAATATCCATTTTCGAAGCCACATAGTTATAATTTGAAATAGACGTTAAGCCATTTGCTTTTATGTAATCAAGCATTTGATTATATGAATCGGCAGTTCCTGTTGGTACACTCCAAGAATCATAAGAATTTCGTTCAACAATATTTAAATTACTTGCAGAAACACCATAATGATTCTTAAAATAATCTTCATTGTATTTCTCTCGTAGATTTTGAATACCCCAATATTGTCCATTTATATATACAGCGACGGGCTGATAGGCTTGCGTTTCAATTTCTAAGTCATCGCAAATTAGTTGTGAAACAGCATCTCTAAAGCTTGTTATATTTTGATCATCCGATCCGCTTCGTAAAAGAATACCATCGTACGATTTATATTTTCTTGTATTGAAAAATGGATAATCGAACGATGTCTTTCCATATTCTTCTCTCGAGAAAAAAGCTAATGATTTTATCGGATACCGTTGACGCGAACAACCTCCAAATATCTTGGCACCAGCCATTTGATTTATATGAACAATGCCCGACTTATCGTAATATTCCAAATTTACTGGACGTTCCCAATCTTGATTTACATTCATTGGTACTTTTGAACAACCTGCTACAATTCCATTTTTCCCAATCACATATATTCCTTCATAATCATCAAAAAAGTTTTTGGGATCGGTAACTATCGATAATGTTGGTAAATTTCTTGGAGTATTAATAAAGAAACTATGTGTTTCAACATCACTAGGTAAACATCCCGTTTTAATAGCAATAGCTCTTACACAAGTTGTTGTGTCTATTTTAAAAGGACTTGAATATTTTTTTGAGGATGTTGTGGGAGTACTTCCATCAATTGTATAATAAATATCGACAGTTGTTTGTTGAGTAAATGAAACAATTTGACTTGTATTAAAAAAACCTCCAGGAATAGTAAATTGAGGATTAGATGTGATTGTAGTATATAAACTATTTCCATTTGTTTTTCCTATTGTTGGTGTTTGAAAATATGCAAATGTTTGCATATTTGAAGCATTTCGTCCAAATGAAATATCATTCCTTTGTTTACCGTAACTAAACGAATCAACAACATTTCCCTTTGAATCGTACAAACCTATAAATTCACCTTTTATACTAAGTTTAAAGTTTGTATGACTTCCTGTATTTCGTTCATCGGCATAAAATAATTTGTAGCCTCCGCCAGTTATTGTTGCTGATTGAATCATCCATTTAGTTGGATTATTTCTGTCGTCGGTTAAATAATACCCATTTAACGACACAGTAGATCCAGTATTGTATATTTCAACAATATCTACATATTCACTATAATCGGAATTTTGATATATTGACACATTTGAGGATAAAACTTCATTAATATAAATTGTTCCTGCTTGTGTTGATTTTGCAAGAAATAAACATATGGCAACAAGGCTCAGTAACCCTTTTCGTAAAAATTTACTCATAGTACAGTTTTGGATTAAAATATTCTCAAAGTTAATGAATTGATTATATAGTTTTGCATGTTTTTATTTCAAACATGTTTGAAATTTGATACAATATAGATAAAAAGGTAGAATGTATTTTATTATTTTTGCTAAAACAATTTACATGAAAATACATAAGTTTATAGCAATTCTATTTACAATTTATTCCATTTGTTTTAACACTACAAAAGGATACTGTCTCGACGATTCGTTAGTATATATAACTGACTTAACATTTTCTTCATCGATAGAAAAAACATTTTTCAAAAATTCGGATAGTACTTCAAATCATGAACTTTTCACGGCGTTTTCTCTTGCAAATCTTAACTATGATACAACGAAAATTGAATCTAATTATAGTAAATACAATTCGTTTCTTTTATCTTTTCAAGACAAAAAATTCAACAATTTAAAAGAGTATAAAAAAGTTACTACTATTTACGATAAAGCTCATGCAACTTTTTTCAACAAATATGAACTTTACACCGTCTTCGAAAGCATTTTCGATAAAGGAATTTATAATTGTGTTACAGGAACAAGTTTGTATTCTTTAATTCTTCAACATTTTAATATCTCATATTCAATAAAAGAAACACCTGAACATGTCTATTTAATAGCATATCCCGAAAATAGAAGTATTAAATTAGAATCAACCGATCCAAAATCTGGTTATACATTTTACACACAACAATCGAAAGAAAAATTTGTAGAATACTTGAAGTCAGAAAAAATAATTAGCATTAACGATATTTCAACCTTAGGTATTGACTCATTATTCGAGAAATATTATTTCGCAAATAACTCAGTTACTCCCAAACAATTAGTTGCAATTCAATACTCTAATAATGCAATCTATCAACTTAATGACAATAAGAATGGATTAGCATTAAATCAGATTTTAAAATCCTACTATTTATATCAATCTACAAAAACAAAATATTTACTCTATAACACTTTGTTGCAATTAATTTCAAAAGCAAATTATAAAACAGATGCTGATTGGGGATATTACATATTAATGTCTCGATTTTCTAACACTCTTATTAGTTCAGAAAACTTGCGTGATGAATTTTCTCGTTTAACAAATAAGCTACTTATAGAACAAACCGACACCATATTATACAAAAAAGCATATGAGAAAATCATATCAAATATTAGTGATAGCACACTAAAAAAGAACATAATGTTTGTTTATGGATTTGAAATGGGTAGAATGTATTTAGTTTTAGATAATCCATCGCAAGCTGTCCCATTTCTAGAACAAGCAAACAAAAGTCAACCAAACAATTATCAAGCTGAACGTTTTATGGTTGATGCATACTTATTGAGTCTTAAAAACATTAAAAACGATAAAGATTTACTATTTCCTCTCGAACATTTTTTACAAGAACATAATGATATTCATGATAACAAAAAACTAATAAGTATCCTCCTAAATATTTATTCAAATTTATCGAACAATGCACTCATAAAGGGATCGATTAAGGAAGGAGAACAGTACCTCGACAAGTTTGAACAAACAAAATCGAAATTTCCCGAAATAACTTTTGACGGAATTACAGTCGAATCACTTTACACGTCTTGGGCTGCAAAATACTTCTCAAAAAATAAGGCAAAAGCACAAGGAATAATAAAAAGAGGCTTAAAGCTAGATCCTAAAAGTAAAAGACTTCAAGATTCTCTTAAAATGTTTTAAAAAGCATTATTAATAGTAAAAGAAATATTTTTTCGCAAAATCAGTTCACTTCCAAAATCAGTTTTTACTTTAGCCACAATTCCAATATTTTTTATTTCAATGACTCCTCGTAGAACTTGATATTGAAGAACTAATTCTCCATTATTACTAACGATACGACTAACACCCCAAGGCAAATATTTTCCATCAATCAAATTATCATAATAATAACGGACTTTATCTGTTTTATTTGATATTTTAATTTTTAACATATAAGTATTAAGTAATGCGAGTTGATTTATTTTCTCAACAACAATAAAGGGTTGTATTATCAATGTACCCGATTCATCCCATTCTTGAAGTCCTATTCCAGGAAATCCACAATGATAAGGACAAGAAGCTTTTATTTTTCCATTTGACCAATATGCCTTAAAAATCCCTTCTCCTTTTCCTTTCAAATAGTTCATTTCGCGATACACTTTACCATCAACATAATATTGTAAAAACGGACCATCTTGAATTGCATTTTTATACGAAACACTCATTATCGGTAGTCCCGTTTTAGGATTGTAAGTAACAGATTTCCCATCAATAATTCCATTAACATAATCAACACGTTTAACCAACTTCCCTTCATAATTATAGCTTTTAGTTGGGCCAAATTCAATTCCATCCTTCATTGTTCTTTCCGTTTTCAACGTTCCATCAGCAAAATATTCACGCTGAATTCCAGTAGTAACATCTTTTTGTGAACATGAGATTAAAACAAGAATGGGAAAAAGTATACTTGAATAAAACAATCGATTAAGCATATTCATTTTTTTGAGATCTTTAAATTCAATTAATAAAATAAAACGCTAAAAGTAAAACTTAGTCTTTGAAATAGGACAAGAATATTTACTAAAATAAAATTATTTCTTAAAATTTCATATCTTCGCTAAAAATACACAAAAGTACATTACATGTCATTAACTCACATCTCTGTTGTAGCTCCTGTTTATGGTTGTAAAACCTGTCTTGCAGAATTGTATTTAAGACTTAAAAATTCATTAGAGAATATTTCTAGTAATTTTGAAATAATCTTAGTTAATGATGCAAGTCCTGATAATGCTTGGGAAACAATTGAAGAAATCACAAAAAAAGATTCAAGAGTAAAAGGAATCGATTTATCACGCAATTTTGGTCAACATTATGCTATAACTGCAGGCATAGAATCATCAAAAGGTGAATGGGTTGTTGTAATGGATTGCGACTTACAAGATCAACCTGAAGAAATTGCAAAACTCTATGCAAAAGCCCAACAAGGATATGATGTCGTTCTTGCTCGTCGTCATACTCGACAAGATTCATTTTTCAAAGTTTTTGCATCTAAAATGTTTTACAGCACTTTAGGATACTTAACTGATACAGAACAAGACAGCACGATTGCAAACTTTGGGATTTATCATAACAAAGTAATTACTGCAATTTGCAATATGGGTGACAGTATGCGCTATTTTCCAACAATGGTACGTTGGGTTGGTTTTAAACAAACTGCTATAGATATTGAACACGCCTCAAGAACCGAAGGGAAATCATCATACAATTTCAAACGATTAATGAAATTGGGACTTGATGTTGTACTTTCATTTTCTCAAAAGCCACTTGTATTAACCATAAAATTAGGAGCACTCATTTCATTATTTGCATTTGGTGCCGCAGGAGTATTTTTTGTAAAATATTTAATGGGCGAAATTATTGTTATGGGATGGATTACATTAGCCCTTTCAATTTGGCTATTTTCAGGAATCATTATTATGTTAATTGGAATTGTTGGATTATATATTGGCAAAACATTTGAAAACGTAAAACAACGACCACGGTTTATTATTAAAACAGCTTTAAATTTTGAAAATAACGATGAATAATTTCAATATTCTTGATTGGGATAGTGCATTCTTCAAATTTAAAGTTGCTTCTGTTATTCCGCAAACATTGAAAATTGTAGAAATAGAAGAAATGACTACTCAAATGAAAGCAGAAGATGTTCATTTAGCATATTGGAAAACCCCCATTCATATAGACCAATTTCCTTCAAAAACGGATGTCCATTTAGCTGATGTTGCTTGTCTTTATAGTATTGGTTTGCCATCGGAGAGAAATATTCATCCACAGATATCACTGTATTCAGGGGCTATGGTTAGTCAAGAACTTGAGAATATAGCTATACAGTGTGGTGTTTTTTCTCGATTTAATCTTGATAAAAATTTTCCATCTAATTCATTTGAAAAACTTTATCGTACTTGGATCCAAAAATCGGTTTCGAAAGAAATTGCAGATGATATACTTGTCTATTATGAAAAAAACACATTAGCTGGAATAGTTACAGTAAGTAGTAAAAACTCGGTTGGGAACATTGGATTATTCGGAATTGAAGAATCTATGCGAGGGAAAGGAATTGGGAAAGCATTACTTAATGCAACTATTTCATATTTCTCAAACAAAAAATGTACGAGAGCTCAGGTTATCACACAAGCAAAAAACGAAGCCGCTTGTGGATTATATGAAAAATGTGGATTTGCAGTGATTGAAAAAAAATATTGTTATCATTTTTGGCTATAATTTAAAAATGCAAAATATGCCGCACATATCAATCGTTAGCCCTGTATATGGATGCAAAATATGCTTAGTTGAATTATATTTGAGACTAAAGTCTACACTTGAAACTATTAATCCTGATTTTGAAATCATTTTAGTAAACGATGCAAGCCCCGATGGTGCTTGGCAAACAATATCTGAACTTGCACAAAAAGATACAAGAGTAAAAGGAATAAATCTTTCACGGAATTTCGGTCAACATTATGCCATTACTGCTGGACTAGATCATGCTAAAGGCGAATGGATCGTTGTTATGGATTGCGATTTACAAGATCAACCAGAGGAAATTTTGAAGTTATATAATAAGGCTTTGGAAGGCTATGATGTAGTTGTTGGACGAAGGGTACAAAGAAAAGATACATTTTTCAAACAACTTACATCACAAATTTTCGCTAAACTTTTTGACTATTTAACCGATCAAAAATTAAATCCTGAGGTTGCAAACTTTGGTATTTATTCAAAACAATTTATAGACAATGTAACAAAATTTCGTGAAGAATTTCGAAATTTTGGGTTAATGAGAAACTGGTTGGGATTTAACCAATATGAATTAGAAATAACCCATGCTGAAAGACCTCATGGAGAAACGTCATATAATTTCAGTAAACGACTTCATTTAGCATCCGAAAGTATTGTTTCATATTCCGACAAGCCACTTCGATTATTTTTTAAAATGGGATTGGCTATGAGTATCTTATCTATCGTATTTGCACTTTTCATTGTTTGTCGATATTTCTTTTTAAAAACGCCATTTCCTGGCTGGACCAGTATTATTGTTTCTTTATTTTTCTTAAGTGGATTACTTCTCGCCTGTATGGGATTTATTGGTTTATATATTGGAAAAATATTTAAACAAGTAAAAGATCGTCCACTTTATGTTATTCAAAATAAATTAAATTGTGATGTCGAATAAACTTAAACTTGGTTTTATTGGAGGTGGAATAAATTCTGCAGTAGGGCGTACCCATAAAATTGCTGCAGAAATGGACTCTCGTTTCGAAGTTGTATGTGGAGCATTCAGCCGACATATCGACGTAAACACAAAAACAGGCAATGAATATGGAATTACTCCTGAACGAGTATATAATTCATGGGTCGATTTATTACAAAAAGAAAAAGGTAAAATTGATGCTGTTGTTATTTTAACGCCAACACCAACACATACTGAAATAATAATTGAAGCAATTAAACAAGGTTATCCTGTTATTTGCGAAAAAGCACTCACAAACTCATTACTCGATGCAAATGAAATTGCAAAAGTTGTAGAATCACAAAATGGCTTTTTAGTTGTTACGTATAATTACACCGGCTATCCAATGGTTCGAGAACTAAAACACATGATTAAGAATGATGTTTTAGGGAAAATACAACAAGTCCACATCGAAATGCCACAAGAAGGCTTTTTACGAATCACTCCTGATGGAAAGGCTCAAATACCTCAACAATGGCGTTTAGAGGATGGTGAAATTCCAACTGTTTCACTCGACTTAGGTGTACATTTACATAATATGGTTGACTTTCTTATTGCTGAAAAACCTATTCGATTAGTCGCACTACAAAATAATTATGGCAATTTCTCTGGAATAATCGATAACGTTCAATGTATTGCAGAATACACTAACAAGGTAACATGTAACTTCTGGTATGGGAAAACAGCATTAGGACAATCGAATGGACTTAAAGTTCGTATTTTTGGAGAAAAAGGAAGCGTCGAATGGCTTCAATTACATCCCGAAGAATTTGTATATTGCGACAATATGGGTAATCGGCATAAAATAGACAAAGGTTCAGCATCGTTACAAATAGCTTCGCAAGATCGCTATTCTCGATTTAAAGCTGGACATCCAGCTGGTTTTATCGAAGCTTTTGCAAATTATTATTGTGATATTGTTAGTAGTTTAACTGAATATAAAACAAATAAAAAGCAAAATTCCGATCTCATTTTTACTGTATACGACGCATGTGAAAGTTTAAAACTAACACATGCAATTCAGAAATCGGATTTAGATAAAACGTGGATAAAATGTTAATGGTTTAAATATGGAAATTAC
>Ga0302292_1000272_pt1 | contig 36360 bp, 27 predicted proteins | sample III_Fen_N2_1_FD_194553 | JGI IMG/M metagenome (GOLD analysis project Ga0302292, IMG submission 194553) | Peat permafrost microbial communities from Stordalen Mire near Abisko, Sweden - III_Fen_N2_1 | ecosystem: Environmental > Terrestrial > Soil > Wetlands > Permafrost | place: Sweden: Abisko...
GCCGTGGACGACTTCCTCAAACCCGACCGTATTGTGGTGGGCATTGAATCGCCTGAAGCCGAAAAAACAATGAGAAAATTGTATAAGGCTTTTCTTCTGAACGGTCATCCAATCCTATTTATGGATATTGCCTCTTCCGAAATGACCAAATATGTAGCAAACTCAATGCTGGCAACCAAAATCAGCTTTATGAACGATATCGCCAATCTTTGCGAACTGGTTGGCGCTGATGTAAGTATGGTTCGCAAAGGTATTGGCTCCGATGCGCGAATTGGAAATAAATTTATTTATCCCGGAACCGGTTATGGAGGTTCTTGTTTCCCGAAAGACGTACAGGCTTTAGTTCGCACTGCTGATGAATATGGACATTCGCTCGATATTTTAAAAGCTGTCGAAGCTGTTAATTATCGGCAGAAAGAAGTGCTGATCAAGAAGATAAAATCGCATTTTGGCGATAATCTGAAAGGCTTGAAATTTGGAATGTGGGGATTGTCGTTTAAACCTAAGACTGACGATATGCGTGAAGCCCCGTCGTTGGTAATTATCAATTTGTTGCTGAAAGAAGGCGCATCGGTGGTAGCTTACGATCCGGTTGCCATGGAAGAAGCTCATCATACTTTGGGCGATTCAATCACTTATGCCAAAGATGAATACGATGCCTGTATTGATGCCGATGCACTTATTGTCGTTACCGAATGGCCTGAATTCAGGATGCCAAACTTCAGGGTGATTGAAAAGTTGATGAAAAACAAAACTATTTTTGACGGACGAAATATTTACGAACCAGAAGAAATGAGGGATCTTAAATTCGATTATTACAGCATTGGTCGTAAGGCAGTTATTATCTCAAAATAAAAGTAAATGAAACGGATACTAGTAACCGGAGGTGCAGGTTTTGTAGGTTCACATTTGTGCGAGAGGCTATTAAACGATGGTAATGAAGTAGTTTGTATGGATAATTACTTCACTGGAAAGAAACAAAAAATTGTCCATTTGCTCGATAATCCCTATTTTGAACTAATCCGGCACGATGTTACAATGCCTTATTACATCGAGGTTGATGAAATATTCAACCTGGCATGCCCGGCTTCACCCGTTCATTATCAATACAATCCGATTAAAACAATCAAAACTTCGGTGATGGGCGCCGTTAATATGCTTGGTTTGGCCAAAAGGACAAGAGCCAAGATTTTACAGGCATCGACCAGCGAAGTTTATGGCGATCCAATTATTCATCCTCAAACCGAAGGTTACTGGGGACATGTGAATCCGATCGGAAGTCGTTCGTGCTACGACGAAGGTAAACGATGTGCTGAATCCTTGTTTGTCAATTATCATGCACAGAATAACGTTCGGATCAAGATTATTCGGATTTTTAACACATACGGTCCTAAAATGGAACCAGACGACGGCCGGGTTGTTTCCAATTTTATTGTTCAGGCCTTGCAAAATAAGGATATTACCATTTTTGGAAGTGGAAATCAAACACGTAGCTTTCAATATGTTTCTGATTTGGTTGAAGGTATGGTCCGAATGATGGCTACCGGTGACGATTTTACAGGTCCGGTTAACATTGGCAATCCCGGAGAATTTACGATGCTCGAACTGGCACAGAATATCATTGAACTCACCGCTTCCAAATCAAAAATTATTTATCTTCCTTTGCCTGCCGATGATCCGACTCAGCGGCAACCTGATATTACACTTGCCAAAGAAAAGTTTGGCGGCTGGGAACCCAAAGTTCCGCTTCGTGAAGGATTGATTAAAACGATTGAATATTTCGACCAACTTTTATCAGAATAAAATTAGGACAAATGAAAGGAATTATTCTTGCAGGTGGATCAGGCACACGTTTGTATCCGATAACTAAAAGCATTTCGAAGCAAATCATACCGATCTACGATAAACCGATGATTTATTATCCTTTATCAGTTTTGATGCTGGCTGGTATTCGTGAAATTCTGATTATTTCAACTCCAAAAGATATCCATTTGTACCAGGATTTACTGGAGGATGGAACTCAGTTGGGTATAAAACTTGAGTACGCCATTCAACCTTCGCCCGATGGGTTAGCCCAGGCTTTTACAATTGGCGAAAAGTTTATTGGCGACGATTCGGTCTGTATGGTTTTGGGCGACAACATCTTCTACGGATATAATTTTAGTGCTATTCTTGAAGAAGCGGCAGCCATTAAAGATGGGGCCATCGTATTTGGATATTATGTGAATGACCCCGAACGATATGGAGTTGCTGAGTTTGACGAAAACGGCAAGGTCTTATCGATTGAAGAGAAACCTGAAAATCCGAAATCAAATTATGCTGTAACTGGTTTGTATTTCTATGGCAACGATGTGATTAAAAAGGCATTGGGCTTAAAACCATCGAAACGTGGGGAACTCGAAATAACCGATTTGAACCGTTTATACCTGGAAGAAGGCCGCTTAAACATGAAATTGTTAGGTCGAGGTTTTGCATGGCTGGACACCGGTACCCATGAAAGCCTGATGCAGGCTTCTAATTTTATCCATACCATTGAAGAACGTCAGGGATTGAAAGTGTCGTGCATTGAGGAAATAGCTTTTCTTCGGGGTTATATCGATAAAGAACAGTTACTTAATCTGGCCGAACCGCTGAAGAAAAATCAATATGGCGAATATTTAATTAACCTTGCCAACCGGAAAGTTTTATCTTTTTAATTAAAAAATTGAATAGTGAAAATAATTGAAACTCCAATCCCGGGACTCTTAATCATAGAACCCCGGGTTTTTGCTGATGAACGGGGATACTTTTTCGAAAGTTTTAGTGAAACCAAGTTTGCTGATGCCGGTTTGATTTATGGATTTGTTCAGGATAACGAGTCAAAATCGCATCATGGTGTCTTACGCGGTTTGCATTATCAACTTGCACCGTTTGCACAGACCAAACTGATTCGAGTTGTCCGTGGAACCGTTTATGATGTGGCAGTTGATTTGCGCGAAGGATCACCTACTTTCGGAAAATGGCACGGTGTAGAAGTAAGTGCCTCCAACAAAAAACAATTTTATATCCCGAAAGGCTTTGCTCATGGTTTTTCTGTCTTGAGCGAATATGCTATTTTCTCTTATAAATGTGATGCATTTTACAATCCGGCAGCTGAGCGTGGAATCCGATACGATGATCCTTTTTTGGCAATCGATTGGAAATTACCTCTTGAAGATGCCGTTATCTCAGGTAAAGACCTGGTCCATCCCTGTTTTGCCGATGCTGAAATGAATTTCAAATTCGAATCAAATGATTAAAATACTTGTTACAGGAGCAAATGGTCAATTAGGATCAGAGATCCGAAAAATTTCAGGTTTATTTTCTGAAATGGAGTTTTGCTTTACCGATGTTGCTGAACTTGATATTACCAATTCCGAAAAAGTTACTGAACTTTTGGCTGAATTTAAACCTAAATTTTTGTTGAATTGCGCAGCTTACACTGCTGTTGATAAGGCAGAAACCGACCTTACTTTTGCAACTTTACTAAATGCCACTGCAGTAGGTGTTTTGGCTGAACAATCGGCCAAAGTCGGCTGTAAATTCATTCATATTTCAACCGATTATGTTTTCAATGGAAACGGGCCTCGACCTTATCGGGAAGATAATCCGGTTGATCCACAATCGGCTTATGGCAGAACCAAGTTGGCAGGTGAGGTATTGTGCCAGAAATTAAATCCTGGAAGTATTATCATTCGTACTTCCTGGTTGTATTCGGCCTTCGGAACAAATTTTGTCAAAACCATGATTCGCCTGGGAAATGAGCGTCCAGAAGTGGGTGTTATTACCGATCAGATTGGCACACCAACAAATGCAGCTGATTTGGCGCATGCAATTTTAACGATAATTTCATCTGTTGGAAAAGGCGAAAAACCTTTTGTTCCGGGTATTTATCATTACTCTAACGAGGGTGTTGCGAGCTGGTACGATTTTACCAAAGCCATTTTCGAGATTGCCGGGATTAATTGTCGGGTGAACCCAATTGCAACCGAAGACTTTCCTTCAACTGTGCTGCGACCACCGTATAGTGTCCTGAATAAATCGAAAATTAAGCTTATTTTTGGGCTGCAAATTCCTCACTGGAGGGATAGTTTAATCGGATATTTTCAACAATTAGACAAAAAATGACAACAAATAAGGAAGTTTTAGAGGGTGTAAAATTGAAAGCAGCGGAATGGCTGACTGACGTTTACGATGAAGCGACAAAAAACGAAGTTCGGAGGATGCTCAATAATGAAGATCCGGCTGAACTGATCGATTCATTTTACCGCGACCTTGAATTTGGTACAGGAGGATTACGCGGTATTATGGGAGCCGGAACCAACCGGATGAATATTTATACGGTTGGCGCTGCTACTCAGGGATTGAGTAATTATTTGAAAAAGGAATTTGCTGGTCTTCCTGAGATCAAAGTTGCCATTGGGTATGATTGTCGCAACAACAGCCGCCTTTTTTCTGAAACCAGCGCCGGGATATTTGCTGCCAACGGAATAAAGGTTTATTTGTTCGACGATTTGCGTCCGACTCCTGAACTCTCATTTGCCGTGCGCCAATTGGGTTGCCAGAGCGGAATTATCCTGACAGCATCGCACAATCCGAAGGAATATAACGGATATAAAGCCTATTGGGACGATGGTTCACAAATCGTTTCGCCTCACGATGAAAATATCATCGACGAAGTTTCGAAGGTAAAAGCTACCGACATTCAATTCAACGGCGACAAGAGTTTAATCACAATCATGGGAAGTGAAATGGATCAACTTTTCCTCGAAAAAGTGAAAACGGTTTCAATTTCTCCTGAAGTTGTTCAACGGCAGAATGATCTAAAGATTGTATATACGCCTATTCACGGAACAGGTGTCCGTTTGATACCTGCAGCTTTGCGTGCTTTCGGCTTTAAAAACATTATCCACGTTCCGGAACAAGATGTGGTTGATGGAAATTTCCCAACCGTAGTTTCCCCCAACCCCGAAGAAACTGCCGCACTTGCCATGGCGATTGCCAAAGCTGTTGAAGTTGATGCAGATGTAGTACTGGCTTCCGATCCCGATGCCGATCGCATTGGTGTGGCCGTTAAAAACGACAAAGGCCAGTTTGTGATCCTGAACGGAAATCAGACCGCCTTGGTTTTCATTTATTACATCATCAGCAAACGCAAAGAAAGTAATCAGCTCATAGGAAACGAGTTTATCGTAAAAACAATCGTAACAACCGAGCTAATTGCTAAAATTGCTGAACGTAACAAGGTTGATTACTACGATGTCTTTACCGGATTCAAATACATAGCTGAAGTGATTCGCGATCTGGAAGGACAAAAAGTATACATCGGCGGTGGCGAGGAAAGTTTTGGCTTTATGCCTGCCGATTTTGTTCGTGATAAAGATGCTGTTTCGTCGTGTGCGCTGATGGCGGAAATTGTTGCCTGGGCGAAAGATCAGGGCAAATCGCTTTACGAGTTGTTGCTTGATATCTATCTGGAATATGGTTATTCGCGCGAAAAAATGAAATATGTGGTTCGTAAGGGAAAAACCGGAGCTGAAGAAATTCAGCAGATGATGGTTAATTTCAGAAATAATCCACCTAAAGTATTGGGTGGTTCAAAATTGAAAATTGTGAAAGATTACGATATCAATATTTCGAAAAATATCCTGACGGGCACGGAAACAAAGATTAATCAGAAGACAACTTCCAACGTTTTGCAATTCTTTACCGAAGATGGAACCAAAATTTCGGTTCGACCTTCAGGAACGGAACCGAAAATTAAGTTCTATTTCGAGGTTGCCGGTGAATTAACGAATCGTGCTGATTTTGATTCTGTCGAAAAACAAGCAGATGAAAAAATTGATGCCATTATGAAAGAACTTGATCTGTAAAGCTTCGCGTCATTTAATTGTCATTAGCTTTGCGTCATTAATTGGGAAAAGTGCCTTGAATGATTTTCGTGACTACCAATGACAATTGAATGACCACTAAATGACTATTTAATGACAATAAATTTAACCTAAACCCAATTACAATGAAACGAATTTTAATCTCTGCAGTGGCTGTATTAGCTTGCATGGCTACCTTTGGCCAGGGAAGAACTGATTTCCCAATGAAACCTGAAATGACTGAAATTTGGGACCCTGAAGTAGCCATAGTTACTCCAGGAGCTACTCCTCAGGATGCACCATCCGATGCTATCGTTCTTTTCGATGGTGTAAATCTGAACGCAGAATGGACCAACGAAGCCGGAACTGAGCCCGGGTGGAAAGTTGCTGATGGTTGTGCAACGGTTGCAAAAGGAACCGGAAACATCAAAACCAAACGTCAATTTAACGACTTCCAACTGCACATCGAATGGCGGTCTCCATTGGAAGTGGTTGGTGAAAGCCAGGGCCGGGGTAACAGTGGCATTTTCCTTCAGGGACTGTATGAACTTCAGGTTCTTGATAATTTCAACAACCGAACTTACCGGAATGGTCAGGCCGGTAGTTTCTACAAACAATATCCTCCGCTGGTAAATGTATGCAAAGGTCCGGGTGTATGGCAGGTTTACGACGTGATATATACCGCGCCACGCTTTAATCCAAATGGAACTTACTTTACTCCACCAACAGTAACTGTTTTGCAAAATGGTGTTTTGGTTCAGAATCATGTTGCTTTACGCGGCCCAACCGAGTATATTGGAATACCTGAGTATTTTGAAAAACCTCATGGCGCTGGGCCGATTATTCTTCAGGATCATGGCAATCCCGTTAGTTACCGGAATATCTGGATTCGCGAGCTGTAATACAAATTGGGTAAACTTTTCCTTACTTCTTTTTCTCCTGATCGGTGACTCGATTCTCAGGAACGTTTTTTCTATATCTTTGCGCCAACTCAAAAAAGAAGTCTGATGCAGGAAAAAATTCTTATCCTTGATTTTGGTTCGCAATACACACAGTTGATTGGTCGCCGTGTGAGAGAACTAAATGTTTATTGCGAAATCTATCCATATAACCATTATCCCGCAATTGACGAATCTGTTAAGGGCGTTATTCTATCCGGAAGTCCATTTTCGGTCCGTGATGTAAATGCTCCAAGACCTGATTTATCCCTGATAAAAGGGAAGATGCCATTGCTCGGAGTCTGTTATGGAGCGCAATATCTTGCCCATTATTTTGGTGGCGAAGTGATGCCTTCCGATTCACGCGAATATGGGCGTGCCAATCTGGGATTTGTCGATTCTGCCAACTCTTTGTTTCAGAATATAAGTGAACATACGCAGGTTTGGATGTCGCATGGCGATACCATTGAGCGTATTCCTGAAAATTACCGCATCATTGCCAGTACTGCCGATGTCAGTAAAGCGGCTTTCCAGATCGATGGTGAACAAACATTCGGTATCCAGTTTCATCCCGAAGTATATCATACAACTGAAGGAACCCAGCTCCTGAACAATTTTGTGGTAGGCATTTGTGGCTGCAAACAAGACTGGACTCCCGATTCGTTTATCGAGACAACTGTGAAGGAATTGAAAGCAAAGCTGGGTAACGACCGGGTTGTTCTGGGCCTTTCCGGAGGAGTCGATTCGTCAGTTGCAGGTGTGCTTTTACATCGGGCAATCGGTAAAAACCTGACTTGTATTTTTGTTGACAACGGGCTGTTGCGCAAGGACGAATTTCAGCAAGTGCTCGATTCGTACCAGAATATGGGACTGAATGTCATTGGAGTGGATGCCCGGCAGAAATTCTGGGACGATTTGGCCGGAATTATCGATCCGGAGAAAAAACGTAAAACGATTGGTCGCGACTTTATCGAAGTGTTCGATGTAGAAGCGCACAAAATACAAGATGTAAAATGGTTGGCTCAGGGAACTATTTATCCCGATGTGATCGAATCTGTTTCGGTTAACGGACCTTCGGCAACCATCAAATCGCATCACAATGTGGGTGGATTGCCTGAAAAAATGCACCTGAAAGTGGTGGAACCTTTAAATTTGTTATTCAAAGACGAAGTCCGTAGGGTAGGGAAGGCTTTGGGTATCAAACAGGAATTGTTAGGCCGCCATCCTTTTCCGGGACCAGGATTGGGTATTCGTATCTTAAGCGATGTGACGCCCGAAAAGGTGCGCATTCTTCAGGAAGCCGATGCAATTTTTATAAATGGTTTGAAAGAATGGGGTTTGTACGATCAGGTTTGGCAAGCCGGTGCGATGCTTTTGCCGGTTCAATCGGTGGGAGTGATGGGCGACGAACGAACCTACGAAAATGTAGTTGCTTTGCGCGCCGTGGCTTCTACCGACGGAATGACTGCCGATTGGGTGCATTTGCCTTATGAATTTCTGGCTAAAATGTCGAACGAGATCATTAACAAAGTTCGCGGCATCAACCGCATCGTTTACGACATCAGTTCAAAACCACCGGCAACCATCGAGTGGGAATAACATTCAGGGGAAAAGTAAAAAGGAAAAACGTTGCACCAGTTGTGACAGATATACAAAAAAAGGAGGTTCTGTGGAGCCTCCTTTTTTGTATCAATTAAAAATCGAAATATTTTATCACGATAGCGGATGCGAAAACAGAAAGGCACGTTTCTCAAATCCAAGTTTCAGGTAGAATTCATGCGCCTTTTCACGATGAAACCCTGAATCAAGCTCCAATCGTTTTAATCCTTTGTTCTTCGAATCCCTGATTGCTTCCTCAATTAGCATGGTGCCAAATCCTTTTCCCCGGTATTTTTCGTCGACCACCATGGCATACATATACGAAATGTATCCGGCTTGCCACAAATTATTTACAATGGCATACGCACAGAATCCAATCACTTCATCGGAATTAGCGAGGCAGAACAATTCATCGGTATCCGAAGTAACGCCACGATTAAAGACCGTTTTCAAGGCTTCTTTATCCAGTTCGCGGTTTGGCCACAGTTGTTCAAACAAAGGATAAACCATCTCAAAATCATTTTCGGTTGCTTTCCTGATCATATAATCCATAAGACCAATTATTAATTTGAATGAATATCCGAATCTTTAATCAATGAGATTTTAGTTTTGAAGAATAGGTTATTTTAATGGTCATTTATGGTCACTTGTAGTCATTGAACTATAATCAATGACAACCAATGACAATCAATGACCATTTAATGACTCCAATTAATGTATCTAAAGCGATTCCATCAGTTCGTCCGTCAGTTCGAGGTTGTGATAAACGGCTTGTATATCATCGTCTTCTTCGAACAATTCGATGAGCTTCATTACTTTTCGGGCGCTTTCCAAATCAAGTACCGTGGTTTCTTTCGGGATACGTTGCAATTGTGCGCTTTCCGGTTCTATTTTCAACAATTCAAGTTTCTTCATCATCGTACCAAAGTCTTCCATGGCAGTAGTAATGGTAAAATAGCCATCTTCCAGTTGAATATCTTCGGCGCCGGCATCAATCATTTCCATTTCAAACTCATCGGCATCGAGTGCGCCTTGTGGAATGTTGAAAATACCTTTACGGTCGAATATGAAACTCAGTGAACCATTGGTCCCCAGGTTGCCGTTTTGTTTGTTGAAATACATCCGGACATTCGAAATCGTTCGTTGCTGGTTATCGGTTGTGGCTTCGAGGAAAATAGCAATACCACCGTTGGCATAACCTTCGAAAGTACATTCGATAAACGAGGCTGAATCTTTATCTGATCCTTTACTGATGGCACGCAGTATATTATCTTTGGGCATACTTACACCCTTTGCATTCGAAATAGCTAACCGGAGGCGCGGATTACCTTCAGGATCGGAACCGCCTTCCTTGACGGCAACGGTAATTTCTTTGACTAGTTTGGAGAATACTTTGGAGCGTTTCGAATCGATGCTTCCTTTCTTGCGTTTAATGGTCGACCATTTACTGTGTCCCGACATAGAAATATTTTTTATTTTTATAAATTGATTGAACTGGTTGGTGTCGTATCAACAAACGACTTTGTTTCTATTACATGCAAAGTTAACGTTTTGAACGTAAAAAAAATCATCCGATTCAGGGTTGTTTGATAGATAATTCCCTTGGACGAAAGTTCTGTTGAGAAATTCATATTTGACGATAGAGGCTTCGTTAGACCTGACAGTTTTAAAAACCTCAGGTCTAACGATACATTGTAGCGCTTTATTAATCATGTTTCTTTAGCCCCAACAGGGTTCCAAACCCTCGGGGCTGGCTCCCCGGCTTGTTTACGATTATGCGCCGGGTTCTATTTTTTGACTAATTTTTCAGTCCATTTATTGTTATCCGAAAAAATAGAAATAAAATATATTCCTGATCGTAATCTACTTAAATCAATACGATTTAGGTTTTGTAGTTCTGTCATAATACTAATTCCATTTAAGTCAGTAATCTCGATCCTCGTTGCTTGAATGCCATTAATATGAAGTATATCTGAAACGGGATTTGGATAAATTTGCAGGTCTTTCGATTTTATCGTTTTCGTTGATAGGAAAGAAAAATAGTCTTCACCTTTTTCTTTAACTTCCTTAATCATGTCTAAGATCCATGAATTACATTCCGATTGATAATCTATTACATATCCAATTTCGGTTTTTCGAAGTATTACTAAAAACTTTCCCTGAGATTTTAATCTGAAGTAGGAGTCATCGTTATAGTCGGTTGAAAATTCAGCTGTATAAAGAAAAACGGAATCACCTTTTGAGTCAAATCCGGTAAATTCTTTCTTTTCGCGCATATTTGAATAATTAGAGCAAAAAACAGGTGTAAAAATGGTATCCATTTTATCATTAATATATTCTCCACCCTTGATTATTGAATCTATTGATATCTGGTATTTTTCTCTAATGAGGTTATAACGAATATGAAAACCATCGGCAGATAATGAATCGTGTCTACTAATAGTTAAGGTATCAATTTGCTTGACATTACAAATTAATACCAAATCAGCATTAAGATACCATCCGGCAATTTCAAAACCATTAATTATCCGTACAGCCTGACACGAAAGAATAAATACAAAAAACAATATAACAACGCTTATTAATTTTTTCATAATTCACAATTTATGCAGCATGTAGATTAACCTTTTCCAAACATTTCTCAATGATCGGCAGAGCGGAATTTAATTCATGAACTTCCTGCGAAGTATTGCTTTTCAATTTATTACTTTCCTTTCAACGAATCACCACCTGTCCGCTTAGGCGGAAAACCCGATTTTTGGGTAGTTTGCTGTTATGGGGTCGGTTTTTGGTCACTTGAAACATTTATATTTTTGTCTCTATTTCTTTTCTCTTTCAAATAGAATCGCTGTCTGTCAGCGAATTTCTTTTCTCATTTGTTCTTAAATATGTACATCAAACCAATATTAAATCCAGAATGACTCATGTTAATTTTATCAATCTCAAAATACGATTTACTAATTTCATCAAGATGGCTAACTCCATCAATATCATATTTATTTATTGACACTTTTGTTATTTTATAATTATTGCTTACAGAAACAATATCAAAGACAATATTTATATGTGGTTTTATTGCATAGCAAAATCCCACATTGGATTGTAACCCAATGTGTAACTTTCCTGCGTATTCAGTTTCTGCTATAACATTTGTTGGGATAAAAGTCGAGTTGTCTATTTCCCAATTTATATATTTAAAATTCATAGAAACGGTTGATTTCATGAAATTAGGGCCAATTTTAAAATAAGGACTGAACTTGTTTATTTTTAGCTTAACACCAAATAGCGGAGCAATTTGAAAAATGGATGTTTGAGATTCGGTATCGCCAAAACGACCACTCCAACTATAAGAATTATTATTCGATTCCTGTAGATTTGGCTCTTTTATTGAGGTCTTTTGTTTTGCATAAATCGTATTTCTGAAATTTATCTCAAATAAAAAATTTTCGCCCAAATTATATCCAAGATTTAAACCAAGATGTAAGCCTTCTCCAAAATCAAGCTTGGTTTTGTAAACTGTTTTTAAATTATTTATAGTTATAGTAGCTCTATCTTCCTGCGGATAAGTACTTAAACTATAACCAATCGAAGGTTGAATATAGAATTGTCCAAAAGAATGATTAAGATTAAAAAGTAAATTAAAAGTAAGAATGATTAATATTTTTTTCATTTTTTCAAAGTATATTTAATTCCTATTCCTAAATAAATGCTGCTTAGTTTAAGTGTTTCGTTTAGTCGTATTTCAGGGATATCTGGTTTATTCGAACCATTGTTATTCAATTCTACATTTTTAATTTCATCCACATAGTTTATTTCTTTTTGGCTTGTTGTTAAATACTCCAAAGGAGTTGACGAGGATTCTAATTGGGCTTTAACTGGTTTGTAGTAGGATGAATTTACACCAATATTAGCGAATAAACTCATTTTTTCTCCTAAAGAATAGGAATATTCAAGTCCGTAACCCCATGAAAATGAATTATTACTTGAAAATTCGTATTTACTGTAATTATCAGCAATCGAATTCGTTGGTAATACTTTTACGTTTATATTTAGTTTTGATAAACCAACGCCAGAGTAGATGAAAATATTAACTGATGTCTTTTTGAATGATTTACCGAACAAGATTGTGGGGAATAAATTATATTGCCGTAGCTCCCAATTGGTAATCCCATTAGCCGAATTTTGTTGCTCTGGTGATGCGTTAAACTCTTTTTTTGTATTACTAAAAGTTGAATATCTCAATTCTACAGATAATAAATCGCTAAACGAATGACCAATACAGCCTTGAAAACTTATACCTGATGCCGCAGAAAATTTGCCTACATCTATGTTGACAGGAAGAATACCCATTCTTGAACTAACTGTATAATCAAAATATTCGGGCATTTTTTGAGTGGTTGTAGAAAAATGATAATTACTCGCTACTTTAAAGTATATTTTTTGACTATAGAGTAAAGTAGATTGGAGAATTAGGACTACAAGAATAAGATAGAATTTGTTTTTCATAGAAATATTTAAAATTACTTAATACGAATGAAAAATTTAGTTTGCCTTAGCTTCTTTTATTTTAGTTCTCTAAAATTTCAAATTACTTAAATCGTTAATTTTTGTTACTGCTTGTTATCATTAATTTAATAACCGCAATAACGTTTCGCAACAAGCAGAGCGGGAGTTTTCCGATAAACTTCCTACGAGAGTATTGTTTTTGTTATCCCGATGCATATCGCAATCTAATTTCCTTTTATTAAAGTGCCACCTGTATGATGCTGAATCTAAATCAACATCTTTTTATTCCAGATCGGTGATCCAACTATTTATATCCTCCTGGTTCCAGTTCTTTTGTTAGGCTGGCAAATCGTCACCAGCAACTGCGTACTTTTGTGCATATCCAAAAGAGCTGGGCCAGTGTTTTTTTTTACCTTTTTAATAGTTCAATAAATTATGTTTTTTTTTGATAACGGCTTCATAATAATCATTTGTTATATAATTTATTTCATTAATGGTGTGTTCATCCAATAATCCTGAGTTTCTGTAGATTCCGAGATGTTGTTGTCCTTCAAAGGCAAAAACTTGTCAATAATGGACATCGGTTTTTCCTTCCAGCTTGTCTGTACTTGTTGCACAAACATTTCTCGATATTGTTTATAATTCAAATATGTTCGCTCGCCCAATATGCGACCTTCTGTGTCAGTTAAGTTTTTAATATCAATCTTTAACCTGTTTGAATCACCATTTGTAATTTTAGGAAAGTCAGAGACATCATCTAGCACAAGGCTGATTTTTTTATTGTTTGAAAAATCTTTAACGACCTCTTTCACGTCCACTTTTTTATTATCAACCTTGACCTTATAATTAGATAGTTTCAATACTACGTCAGGAGAATACGGGTTGTTGAATGTAACAAACAGCACGTTTTTCTGTGAGTTGTAAAGTATATCTGTAATAGCAAAATCTTTGGGGTTTGGCATTTCGAACACGTTGCTAAAGGAAATGTAATTGAGATACATAAGGTCTTGATGCTTTGCGTATTCAACTTGTGCATTGAAGATGAGCTGCTTTTCTTTTTTTTGAGTATTGAATAGAGAATAGAATAACTTGTGAATGGCATAAGTGTCTCTATTAATGAACAATTGACCAAAGGCTTGATAATTGTTATCATATAGAGGATTTGATAATTCGAAGTCAATAACATAAAAAGAGCCAACTTCCATTTTAATAATCTTAGCCAACTTGAATTTATGATTTTTTAGAAAATCCTCTTTCATTTTATACATGAAAGAGTAAGTTGGTTGTTCATAATTTCTTATTGCATCATGAATCATCAACATTGTCAGTTCATTTCCTCCACTTGGGTCAATACGAGCATTGGGTATGAATTTTCTGTCAAAATTGTCATAAATGATTTCAAGGGTTGAGTCTCGCTCAAATTCATCGTTGACTTTATATTTCAAAAGACGAACCTTACTATCGGTGCGGTCACAGGTATTGAAACCATTATCGAAAACTTCAATTAATGCTTCGTTGAGATTGATATAATTATCTGATTTCGTCTGATAGTCTCGATAATATGCAACGTAAGAAAAAGGACTTTGGGAATAATTCCCAGGTATTTGTTCGATGGATTTTTGTACTATTTCGTAAGGAGACAAGGATTTTACTTTTTTCGCTTTTATCACAACTTCATCCAACGATAGGATAGCAACCTTGAGGGCAATCGTATTCAATTCTTGTTTTTTCAAGCTTTTTAAATTGACATACTTTGAGGTATAACCAATGCAGGAAATAATAATAGTATCATTTTGATTTTGAATTGTTTTAGGTATTGAAAAATCTCCTTGAGCATTTGAGATTACAACTTTCCCCAAATCTTTAACCATAATTGTTGCAAAAGGGATTTCTTCACCGCTATCTGAGTCAATTAATCTCCCATAGATAAAATCAGAAGATTGAGAGTATACCGTGAAGTGTGAAAATAGGATTATAATAAAAGTTAGGAAGCGGTATGTTTTTCCCCAATTGTTTTTGATGGAAGAGTTTTTTACATCAGTCATAGGTAGAAATTATTTAATTTTAACATTGAGGTACTTAGCCTAAACATTCCCTTGCTAACAGGATTCTTATTCTGAATCTTCATCTTTTTATTCCAAACCGATACCCCGACTATTTATATCCTACTGATTCCAGTTCTTTTGTTTGTAATCTAAATCCTTTGCTGAAAGTGCCATTTACAAATTGGTATTAGTGCTGCAAACCTTTTCATATCCGAAGGAATGTGGATGCGAACAGTATATTTTTATTCAATTATTTTATATTTTAAAGTTATCCTGCTTTTCGGCATTAAGCTAATCAGAATCAGGTCATTTACTTTTAGCAAATTATTTTTGTCATTTTTAGATATTACAATCCACTTATCTATGAATTGAGAATTTGATACTTTAATTCGTAACCCGGAATTTGATTTTTTTACTTTGACTATTTTCGTTAACATTTGAGTTTTTATTCCGTTTTTCGAATCAATCAGTACATTACGAATAAGTAAATAATAAATTAGAATAGGAATCAACATGAATGGTAAGTACCATACTAATGCTTCAAAATAAGGTATCTGATCAATCAAAGGTTTGCCACCATTTCTGCCTGACATAAATGGAGAAATCCAAAACATTAAAAATAAAATCAATGAAAGAATCAATAAGAAAGATTTTTTGTCTTTAACAATCTTATTCGCAAGAACCAAATCATCATTTTCAAATCTTAGTTCATCATATCTTTCGATCAAATCCATGTTGTTATCTTTTTTTTATATTAATGCCAACGTAGAAAGCTTGCGGGCGATTTTCTGTTACACCTAAAAGCAGGTTGAGCGGAAAGATGCACACCGAAAACCACCGCTGCCGCACTTGACGGGTAGCTGAAGTTAGCTGCCGTTGTTTTATTTTTATTCAATTTTTAAAAGGATGCTTCATTTCTTTTACGGTGATCGTCTGTAAACCTCTACTTTTAAGACTATCTCTAAAGGAGTTAATATTTTTCTTTGAAGCAAAACATACTTCTTTTGCATACTCTTGAATATTAAGGTAATTTAAATAATACTTTTCGCCATCCTCTACATTCTCTTTATAAACACATTTCTTATCTAATAAACTTTCAATTCTCAAAATTCGACACTCTTGTTCTTCTTCATAACCTGTTGATTTAATTAAATAACGCAAATTAATAAGTAGTTTACTAATTAGGTCATCATTTAATCCAGAGTTAGCAATTAGTATTTTCAAATCAGCCAATTCAATTTTCAATTTTGCTAATAATGATTCTATATGTAACATATAATCATTATACTCAATTTCAGAATTAAAGCTACTATTTTTCCTATGTGCGATTGAAGTAATTCGATTACTATCATCACAAATATAAATACATCTGAATAAAGGAAATTTGTTTGGGTTATTTAAATTGTTTATTTCATTAGTGTCTTGCTTAGTACTTCTTTTAATATCATTACTAAAATATTCCTTTTTCAACATAATACTAACACCTGTTGCTTCTTGAAGATCTTTTTTTCCATATAGTCTAAACTGTGTTAGTATATCATTATCAAATGTAAAACATCCCAAAAATGCTCTATAATTATTTAATTGATTTTGACCTTGAAGCTTATCAATTCCAAGATACTCAAGCAATCTAATGCCTTCTTCTAAATCATTGACATAAGTCGAAGAATACAGTCTAAACATTGAGTTAGAATTAAGAATTAATTCATCAGCTATCTTCTCTTTTGTATAGTGTGAAATTCGATCCTCACAAGGTAAACAAACATGTAATAACTTAATTATATCTAATGATTTTATATATATATTTTTACAATTCTCATATTTGATATTGTTGTGTGATAATTCGCTAGTTATTTCGCTAAAGAAACTATCATAATCAAGCATAGATGATATGATTTCCCTTCCACCTCGATCAAAATATTTAACGTATACTGATAATATATCATCCTTGGTTTTAGTAAAATATTCAGCAGCTTTTTTGTAATTTTTCTCACTAATCGAATCCTCTGCCATTTGATATAATAAATCAGATATTTCATTAGTAGATTTAATTAACTCATTATAATTTTGCTGCTCTTCGGGCAAAATTGAAAATGTATCTAGAAATTTATTAAATCCAGTTAACACTTCATCATTTAACAGATTAGATAAAGAAAAAAGACGGTCAATTATATTATTATTTACATTTTCATAGCATAAAGGAAGTGCATATTGTTTGATAATCATCAGATCCTCAGTTTTCAAATTCTTTCTTTCTATAATATCTATTGACTTGATAAAATTCACAAATGTCAAAGTTGATTTAAGACAATTTATTGCATAGTTTCTATGTTTAATCAAACTACTGTGAGAAGAAATAAAAGAATTCTGAATTAGTTTTGAAGGTAGATATGTATTTAAAGAACAATGGTATAAAATATCACAATTAGAATATATTAATTTTAAGCCAGCACGACCTTTTGAAGTTGTGGTGATATTTGGATCTCTTTCAATTGTGTCCTTATCATCTTCATACTCATTTAGTCTGATAAAAGAGAAATCTAATAATTTAGATATTTGTTTAATAACCTCGGTTCTCTCATATTTAAACAAACTCACAATATCATCGATAAGTTTTGACCGTTTCAGGTTTCCTTTGATTTGAAGATGCTGAATAATCCTCGTTGTACACAATCCATGCCATTTAGCGCTTTGACAATCCATTTTGTCATAATAAAATATATTGAACAGCATTTTACCATCATCAATACTATAATTCTTTTCGTTAATAAATGAATTCAGTCCAAATTGACCATTCAGCATAAGATTTACAGGTTGATATTCATTGATAAATCTTAACATTTTATCATCATCTTCGTTTAATTTATATTTATCTTTAAAATACAAAACTGCCGCCAATAAATTAAGATTGTTTTTTATGTAATATCCAATATGTTTATCTGCATCCAAAAATTTCCAAACGAAATCATTATTATTTAAATTATTACTAATCAAAGCAAAAATCCTATAAATTGTTTTATCAATATTAGTACTTTCCAATATTACTTTTCTCTTCTTTAAAATTTGTTTTTTTTCAAGAATAGTATCTTTATTCATGTTTATACATTGTATATGATCCATCCTTTTCACTTTTCTGAAAATAGGATAAAAATCATAATATGTATTTCGCCTTAATGTAATTATTACTGATTCATATTCTCTTCTATTGCTGTTAATATATGAATCACAGAAAAGCGCAAGGTGATTTAATACTTTGGAGTATATAGTATTATGCTCACCTTTATGATTATATTTTTTGTAATTATCAATTCCATCAATAATTTTTATAAAACGATATCCATTATCTTTTAATAATAATTGAATTTCAGAGGAAATTGTATTCCATTTTTCAAACGCCAATCGACCTTCTTGAAGAATTATATCTCTTCCATGATGAAATTCCGAATTTCTTCTTGAATTTTTCAAACGCCATAATTCTTCATTATACTCCTCTATTGCATAATTTACACTTACCTTTTTGTATGACTTTGAATCTAAATAATCTTTAGCGATTAGAAAATTGACATTCTCTGACTTTATTTGTTCAAATGCATTTCTAAAAAAATCTCTTTTGTAAAAATATGTTTCATTTTTATTTACGTATGATTTATAATACTTTGAAAAGACATGCAAAAACTGAATATTTAAATATGATTCTATTTCATCTATCCCATACCTACTTACATTTTCTTTTTTTCGTTCAATTATTTTTACTAGTTTTTCACAGTCGCATCTAACCCAAAATATATTATTTTCTTCAAGTTTAGAGTCATTTCTTTTTAAACATATGTTTTGTGAAAGTGTTTTCCCAATACTTTTTGCACCTGTCAATAATCTTATAAAATTTGAACCTTTAATTATCTCATTAATAGTCTTTTCAATTGTCAAATAAACATCTGTTTCAAGGAAATAGTTTTCAGGATAATATTCTTCTTTGGGGTTAAAAGATCCTGGATCCACTAATTTTTTCCAAATTTCTTTGAAAGATTCTTTATTTGGTAAAATATCTTCAATTCTAGAATGCCCATTAACATTTAAACAATCACGGTTGATTTCTGTATAATTAATTAGTTCGACATCATTAAATGCATCCAATGTAGCACCTGAATTAAGAACATTACTAATTTTAGTCTTCACTTCATTTATAATCATATTTGATAAGTATTAATAAGTAAGTACTGTAAACATTTGTCAGTCAAAACGCTAAAATTATATAAATCTAATTAATTGTTTTATTTCGGTATTATCAAATTAATTGTGTAATGATAAACAATACAATGGTTGATAATTTTAAAGCAAATTATAATATTTAATTCACTAATATAATAATCCCCATAAGCGAAACCCTAATAACTAGAAACATCTGCAAACTCAGTCGGCTAATCGAACAACAATTGCCATACCAATAACCGAAGGCTCTTCTGATCTTATCGATTTGTCTATACACAAGTATTTATTCTTATCATACTAAAACCATTAACATTGCAGGAAACTTAGCATACGCGCTCAACAATGGCAGCTAACTAGTAAATAGCGGAAAGTTTATAGTACTTTTTCAAACCTTCAATTACTTTCAATCCGCTATACAACTTGCCCAAGTATTTGGTATTTAAACCAAGTTAAAAGTAAACGGTTGTGTGGCTTCAAGTCATTGGATGTGTGGTGCTTGTTGATCCTTTTTAATATCCGGGGACTTGTTCCGTCCAATCGATTATCTTTTTGCTTTTCCAAATTTACACTATCTGTTAATCAAATGCACAATTAATTGTAATTATTTTCAGCATATCACAAGAAAAATGGATATTCAAAAAAAATTTTATAAATTTTTCAATTTTATATACTTCAGGGGTTGACTTTTATTATTCAATTTCGTAATTTTGGTTAAAATATGATTTTATAAAAGATAGGTTGTTGAGGGATTGATGATTGAAGGCATAACCGGGAATTTATTTTGGAGTAGTGATTAGTTGTTTTCCATATAAATTAACAGTAGAAATTTGATTATTAATTTTAAAAACTAAATGTTATGAGTGGTATTTTAAAAGGTATTGACCAGAATGTTACCAACGTTAGTTCATTGGTCACCCGCATCGGATTATTCCCGAATGGTTATAACCCTTCGCGCAACGAATTTACGATCCCGTTCCTCGTGCAACTCAAAATTGGTGGTGAAGCCGTTATTGCTTCAGCCAATGCAGCCAAAAATGTGCTGCAAAAAATGATTGCATTGCGAATTTCCGAATTTACTGGCTTTGGCAGTTTAATTACACGTTCAGTAGGTGCCCTGCGAATATCGGGCGCTTTGCCAAAAGTTATTGAGCAAGGTGAAGCCATTGTTCGTGAAATTCGTGGAGAAAGAGCTTCCAATAAACATACGGAAGAAGAAATTGCAGCGGCTAAAGAAAAAGGCGAAGACCTTAAAAACAACACGCAGCACAACGCCGACTTCGATAGTAAAGTAAAGAATTTAGGCAATTATGTAACTTTTCTCCGTACAGTAGATGAATACAGACCCAACGAACCCGATCTGACCGTCGATGCGCTGGCTGCAAAGTATCAAAGTTTAAAAACAGCCAACGATAATTGTAGTACAGCTGAATCGACCGAAAAAGCAGTCCGTTTGGTACGCGATAATTATATGAACGATGAGAATACTGGTTTGGTCGACATCGCATTGGGTGTGAAATCATATGTGAAATCGGCTTATGGGGCAACCAGTTCGCAATATAAATCAATCAGCGACCTTCTGTTTGTGAAAATAAAATAAAAAGCTTTCGATTCAAAGCTTAAATCCTCTGTCCAGGTTTCGTTTCCGGGCAGGGGATTTTTTGTTTATCGCCTGTTTTTGTAAAAATGTAATCGATGAGAAGATAAATCGTTAAAACGCTTTTTAAATTTTGCATTCGCATTTGTATTTTAGGCATTCGTGTTGTCATATTATGCATTCGCAATTGTATTTTAACCAGTCGCGTTGAGTAAATAGTCGGTCGTGTTGTTATATTATGCATTCGCAATTGTATTTTAACCAGTCGCGTTGAGTAAATAGCCGTTCGTGTTGTTATATTTTGCATTCGCAATTGTATTTTAACCAGTCGCGTTGAGTAAATAGCCGTTCGTGTTGTTATATTTTGCATTCGCAATTGTATTTTAACCAGTCGCGTCGTCATATATTGCAGTTTTTAAGTCAGGGCTTCACTTAGAGTGAAACCCTGACTAAATGGAGTGAAATATATTGCATTCCATTTGATGAAATGAGCGTTCCGGTTGATCAAATAGGAATTCTGATGAGAATGTAAATTAGATAGTAAAAACAGTTGAATATTGCGGCAATATCCTTTGCCGTCCCATTTATGGGACGGAATGAAATAGCAATAAATAAGGGGGCTTAAGCCCAAATAATTATCAATTAGACCCAATTGTTTTGTGTTTATCATGCCGTTCGCTGAAGCGGAACAGCCTGTCCCGATTTGTATCGGGAGCAAAGGATATTAGAGCATTTATTGAATGTTGCAGCTATTTCATTAGAGTTCTAAAAAATCCGAAAATCTTCATTGAAATATCAATATCCTTTGCCGTCCCATTTATGGGACGGAATGAAAGGATAATAAATTCAGGGATCATGGTGAAATATACCGGAATATTGATGTTTCGGTGCGCTGCACCTTTTGTGAATATTGTATCATACTCCTACAACTATCAACGGTGTGCTGCACCTTTGACCTGTTTGCTTCACAAGTCAGGGCTTCACTTGGAGTGAAACCCTGACTAAATGGAGTGAAACCCTGACTAAAGTTGGAATGAAACCCTGTTTTCACAAGTCAGGGCTTCACTTAGAGTGAAACCCTGACTAGATGGAGTGAAATATATTGTATTCGCGTTGTCATATATTGCAGTCGTCCATAAGTCAGGGCTTCACTTAGAGTCGGATGGGCTGTCTTTTTAAGTCAGGGCTTCACTTAGAGTGAAACCCTGACTAAATGGAGTAAAATATATTGTATTTTGATGAGAATGTAAATTAGATAATTTTGAGTCTGCTCCGAAAAGCAAATTTTCAACACAAAGGCACAAAGGCACAAAGATTTATAAATTGTAATAACCAGATAGGATGGGTCTTATTTTTTTATTATGCCTTCATGTATTTGTGGTTGATCTTTGGTTTAAGGTTTTCGGATTGAACTCAATAGTAACAGTTCAATATTTTGTCGATATCCATGCCATTCCATTTATGGGACGGAATGAAATAGCAACAAATACAAAGCCTGTCTGCCAGATGAGACAGCCCCATTATCTTATCAAGTTGAGTTTTTTCGTTTCAGTAAATTCTCCTATTTGTAACCGATAGAAATAGATGCCACCACGCATTTTTGCTGCATTCCATTGACGGGTATAATCACCGGCCGGTAATTTTTCAAAGACAATCGTTTCTATATCTTTCCCGGAAAGATCAAGAATTTTTAAAGATACAAATGAAATCGACGGGACACTAAACGAAATTGTTGTTGTTTGTTTAAACGGATTCGGATAACATTTGCTCGATCCGGGATTTATATTCGGTATTTCAGAAGCTGATACCAGGGGAGACAACTCTTCCAATGTAGAACTGGGAGCAGCTGTCGGATCAACATTATGCCATATCGTGATTGGATCAGTTCCGGTAGAAATAGATGAATAGGCTGGAATTTTATTACTCAATGTAATTCCAGATTCAAACGAAGCTGAAATATTTAATGTGATTTTATAACCTTTGTCCTTGGCAGGAATTTCAGAAGTAAGTTTATAACGAGCATTACCGTTAACTGTGAATTGTTTATTCTCGGTAAACGTATTTGCCTTGACTGTTACATTAATTATACCTGAACCTCCACTGTTTTTTATGTAGAAAATATTGCTAACACCTGAAAGAACGCCATCTGCATAGTGATATTCAGAATAACCAGCGCTATCAGCAACCATATTTGGAGGATTGGATGATTGCGAAAATAAACTTCCAACGAAACTGAAAAGTATAAGAAATAAACACAACGTTTTCATAGTAATATGGTTTTAGTTGAACATCTCATTTTCAAAATTTTGCAATGTCAAAAGATAGGACTTTTTTTTCAATTCAACTAAAAAATTACAGGATTTAATAAGTCAGGGCTTCACTTGGAGTGAAACCCTGGCTAAAGTTACAAGTCACGAGCATCTTTTAATAAGTCAGGGCTTCACTTAGAGTGAAACCCTGACTAGTTTGAGTGAAACTCTGACTAAAGTTACAATTCAATGTTGATCAAAGAGTAACCCGAAAAGCTTCTGCATCGTAAACCGCTGCAAAAATATTATCCAAACTATAAACTGATCGATAAATCCTTAAAAACATTCGATTATGACAACTTCTTCAGAAAAAAAATTTGATTGCTGTCCTGAATTTAACCCAATTCCATGGGATGATCAGACTTTCCAATGGGATAATAAGCGATTCATCAAGGATAGTGTGTTTACTTTGTTTTACATGCCCATGACTTTTGGAAAGGTCATGAGACGCTTCGATAAAAAAGTTACCAAAGCCGAAGCAACAATGGTCGATTGGCTTTGCTTGTCGGATCATACTTCGAAATGGAACATGGATTTGTATCTGGCCGTTGATAAAGAAGTACCCGATGCCGAAAATGTAACTTTAAGCGGTAAGTTTTACAGTAAAGTGTACGAAGGGCCTTTCAAAGATACCGGCAAATGGTGTAAAGACTTTGAGGAACTGGCCAAAGCCAAAGGTTTTACCATTCAGAAATGGTATATGTGGTACACCACTTGCCCCAAATGTGCCAAGAAATACGGCAAAAACTATGTGGTTGTAATGGGACGGGTAGAGTAAACTTATGCCATTGATCCGATGACTTGGAGTTCATCGAATCAGGGGGTGAGTCAAGATATAGAAAGCGGCAGAGCCGCAAAATATTTGGTGTAATAATGACGATAAATGCAGATAAGATGCAACGCACCGGAATACACAACCATCAGGTGTCTGTAATTTCGGTGCGTTGCACCTTTTGTGCATATTGTATCATACTCCTACAACTATCAACGGTGCGCTGCACCTTCGAAATGTTTGTTTTATCCATACAAATTTCATAAGTCAGGGCTTCACTTAGAGTTGGGTGGGCAGTCTTTTTAAGTCAGGGCTTCACTTAGAGTGAAACCCTGACTTAATGGAGTGAAATATATTGCATTCCATTTGATTAAATGAGCGTTCCGGTTGATCAAATAGGAATTCTGATGAGAATGTAAATTAGATAATAAAAACAGTTGAATATTGCGGCAATATCCTTTGCCGTCCCATTTATGGGACGGACTGAAATAGCAATAAATAAGGGGGCTTTAGCCCAAATAATTATCAATTAGACCCAATTGTTTTGTGTTTATCATGCCCGTTCGCTGAAGCGGAACAACCTGTCCCGATTTGTATCGGGAGCAAAGGATATTAGAGGAATTATTGAATGTTGCAGCTATTTCATAAGGGTTCTAAAAAATCCGAAAATCTTCATTGAAATGCCAATATCCTTTGCCGTCCCATTTATGGGACGGAATGAAAGGATAATAAATTCAGGGATCATGGTGAAATATACCGGAATATTGATATTTCGGTGCGCTGCACCTTTTGTGCATATTGTATCATACTCCTACAACTATCAACGGTGCGCTGCACCTTCGAAATGTTTGTTTTATCCATACAAATTTCATAAGTCAGGGCTTCACTTAGAGTCGGGTGGGCAGTCTTTTTAAGTCAGGGCTTCACTTAGAGTGAAACCCTGACTAAATGGAGTGAAATATATTGCATTCCATTTGATGAAATTAGCGTTCCGGTTGATGAAATTAGGAATTCTGATGAGAATGTAAATTAGATAGTAAAAACAGTTGAATATTGCGGCAATATCAGAGCAATTATCAATTAGACATTTATTTGAAATGCCAATATCCTTTGCCTTCCCATTTATGGGACGGAATGAAAGGATAATAAATTCAGGGATCATGGTGAAATATACCGGGATATTGATATTTCGGTGCGCTGCACCTTTTGTGCATATTGCAACCTACATGCTACAACTATCAACGGTGCGCTGCACCTTTGATCTGTTTGCTTCACAAGTCAGGGCTTCATTTTTCACAAGTCAGGGCTTCACTTAGAGTGAAACCCTGACTTCACCAACGCATCCCACAAAACTTCTACCGGATGTAGCGCTTTTCTCCCGGTTCCTTCTTCGATGTGGTGGCGGCACGACGTTCCGGGAGCTGTAATAATCACTTCCGAATTCGCTTTTCGCACTTCCGGAAATAAATCCAGTTCGCCGATTTGCATACTTAGTTGGTAATGTTCTTTTTCGTAGCCAAACGAACCGGCCATTCCGCAGCATCCGCTTTTTATTTCCTGAACGGTATAATTCGTCGGCAATTCGAGCATCTTGTGGGTGGGTAGGGTAGAGGCAACCGCTTTTTGCTGGCAGTGTCCATGCAGTTTGATTGTCTTTACTTCCGTAGTAAATTGCTCACTACGTATTTTCCCTTTTGCTATTTCCTGAACCATAAATTCTTCAAGCATCAGTGCATTCTTGCCGAGCGCCCTGGCTTTTTCCTGAAGCGGTTTTTCAACCAGTTCGGGGTATTCGTCGCGGAAAGTAAGAATGGTGGAAGGTTCGATGCCGATCAGCGGCGTTTCCGAAGTAATTAGTCCGGAAAGTTGATTGACATTGAACGTGGTAATCTGTTTGGCTTTCCGCAGTAATCCTTTCGAAAGAAAAGTACGTCCGCTTTCCTGATGTTTCGGAATCACCACTTCGTAGCCCAGTTTATTCAGGAGAAGAATGGTTTTTATTCCGATGTGACTTTCGTTGTAGTTGGTAAACTCGTCGGCAAACAGGTAAACTTTTCCCAAAGGTTTTTCAGTCGGCACAGATTGTTTCCGCTTCCAGCTCCGAAGTGTTTCGGCCGATAATTCAGGAATGGTGCGTTCCGTAGCAAAACCGATTGCTTTTTTAAACAGTTTGGTTGAGGTTATCAGGTTTGTAATTGGCCGGAAGATCATTCCCAACCGGTTGATTCGTGGTAACCAGGCAATCAGCAGCGAGCGCATCGGGAAACCATGCTGATCGTAGTATTGTTGCAAAAATTCAGTTTTGAATTTGGCCATGTCGATGTTCGACGGGCATTCCGACTTACAGGCTTTGCACGACAAACACAGGTCGAGAACCTGAAGCACTTCGCTGGAATCGAACACATTTGCCTTTTGAGGCCGTGTCAGGTATTCGCGCAATACATTTGCGCGGGCGCGGGTCGATTTATCTTCGTCGCGGGTAGCCATGTAACTTGGGCACATGGTTCCGCCAATCAAATTACTCTTTCGGCAGTCGCCCGAACCGTTGCACATTTCCACCGAGCGCAGCAAATCGCCGTGTGGCGCGTAATCAAAAAGCATACTGCCTTTAAACGATGGTTGACCCATCAAGATGCGAAGGTCTTTGGTGATGGGCGGTGTGTCAACAATCTTTCCCGGGTTCAGAATGTTTTGCGGGTCCCAGGTATGTTTCAGTTTTCGGATTAGTTCGTAGTTGTGGGGTCCAAGCATGAGCGGAATAAATTCCCCGCGCAGGCGTCCGTCGCCATGTTCGCCGCTCAGCGAACCACGGAATTTCTTTACCAGTTGGGCAACTTCTTTCGCGAGCGAGTGATAAATCTTCACATCTTCCGGATCTTTTAAATTCAGGAGCGGGCGAAGGTGCAACTCTCCGGTAGCAATGTGTCCGTAATACACGCAGGTAAGTCCGTAGTGCGCAATGATCTGATCGAATTCGCGGATGTAAGCGGGCAAATAATCGGGCGCCACTGCGGTGTCTTCAATCACGGTAACATTGCGTTTATCTCCCGGAATGTTCGAAAGCAAACCCAGTCCGGCTTTGCGCAGTTCCCATATCTTTTTAATGCTTTCCTTGTCGGTAAATAACGGGAAATGATAACCATATCCTTTTTCCCGAAGCTCTTCTTCCAGTTTGCGGGCTTTTTCCCGAATTTCTTCTTCCGAATCAGCCGAGAACTCAATGGTTAGTATTGCTTTGGGATTTCCTTCAATAAAAAATCGGTTTTTGCGCTGTTCGATGTTTCCGAGCGTGCAGTTTAGGATGATGTCGTCGGTTAATTCAATGGCATCCGGGTGATGTTTGAGAGCCACAATGTTCCCGAAGAAAGCATCTTCCAGTGTGTTGAAATGCGCACAAATTAATCCCTGAAACGGGGGAGGAAGCGGGACGACCTTCAGCCTGATTTTGGTTGCGAAAATGAGTGTTCCTTCCGATCCGGCTAGCAGTTTGCAAAAGTTGAATGGTTTTCCATTTCCTGAAAACGGATCGGTTTCGAGCAACACATCCAGGGCGTAGCCGTTGTTCCGGCGGGTTACTTTGGGGTCGGGAAATTCATTTCTGATTTCCTGCTGATTGAATTTATCGGTAAGTGTTTCCTGAATATTTTGGTAGATTTTAGTTTCCAGAAGATCCGGATTTCCGGCACATTTGGTTTGAAATTCTTTCTTCGACAATGCTTTGAATGTAACATCCGATCCATCCGAAAGAATACCTTCCACTTCCAGGATGTGTTCCCGCGTGCTGCCATAAATCAGCGAATGGAGCCCGCACGAGTTGTTTCCAAGCATTCCGCCGATGCAACAACGGTTGGCTGTTGAGGTTTCGGGCGCAAATTGCAACCCATGTTTCGACAGATACTGATTCAGTTCGGCCAGCACAACTCCTGGCTCCACTTCAATCCAGCGTTCCGCAACATTCAATTCGCCAATTTTATTCAGGTATTTCGAAATGTCGACCACAATTCCCGAACCGACAACCTGGCCGGCCAGCGAAGTTCCTCCTGCACGTGGAATTACCGAACTTCTTAATTGACGCGCAAAGCCGATGATTTTACGAATGTCTTCCTTGTTTTTCGGACGTGTAACAGCCTGGGGAATTTCGCGGTACGACGAAGCATCGGTCGCATAAATCACTTTCTGCACCTGATCTGTAAACACATCGCCGTTGAGCGATTGTTTGAGCGGGAAAAATGGATCGGTAGGTTTCATGAAAAAGTTTTGTCAAAAATAGATAAATAAACCTTTGAGTAATTGAAACTATATAATGCGTATTTTATAAGTAACTCACCCCGAAGTCCGCAGGCGGCCTTCGCCCCTCTCTTTTTAAAGAGAGGGGAAAGCACCGAAGGTGCGTGGGGTGAGTCAAGGTCCCAGTACAATGAAAATACGAATTGTTTCATTTTTATTACTTGTATAATGTTCAGGCAATCGATTGTGCCCCTAATGAAAGGGCAGTTGGAGCGAGTTCCCGGGGAATGAATTTTGATTGATTTCAGGATAATTTTTCAAAGAAAAGCAACGGCACTTCATATTTTAAGTACTTTTGTTTCGAATTTTTTACCCGTAAGTTTTAATAATAGTCAACAATGGAAATCTTAAAACGTGTCTTTCAAAACGCTCAAAAATATCAAAAAAGGATTGTTTTACCTGAAGGTTCGGAACCAAGAACTTTACGTGCGACTGAAATTGTCCTGAATCAAAAACTTGCCCAAATTATCCTTTTGGGGAATCCGGATGAGATTAATCAGGCTGCGACTGAAATTGGAACTGTAATCGATGGTGTTACTATTGTTGATCCTAAAACTGATCCCAGAAGAGAAAAGTATGCAGATATGATGGTCGAAATCCGAAAAGGAAAAGGCCTGACCCGTGATGCAGCCCTTGAATTGCTGAACGATCCACTTTATTTTGCCCCCATGATGATTAAAAATGGGGATGCTGACGGAGAACTTGCCGGAGCTATTAATGCTACCGGAGATGTACTTCGGCCTGCTTTACAATACATCAAAACGTTGCCGGGTGTAAGCGTCGTTTCAGGAGCATTTTTGATGTTTGTAAACGATCCTCATTTTGGTCATGATGGTATTCTTGTTTTTGCCGATTGTGCGGTAATGCCCGATCCCGACGAACGTCAGTTGGCCGAAATAGCTGTTACAACGGCCCGAACAGCCAAAGCAATTGTTGGAATGGACCCGCGTGTTGCCATGCTTAGCTTCTCCACCATGGGAAGCGCCCAACATCCGATGGTTGATAAAGTAGCAAATGCTACGCGTATTGCCCGTGAGATGGACCCCGAGTTAAAGATCGACGGTGAAATGCAGCTCGATGCTGCTTTAATTCCTGAAGTTGGACGGTTGAAAGCTCCAAACAGCGAAGTGGCAGGCCGTGCCAATATACTGGTATTTCCGGGCCTCGAATCAGCCAACATTGGTTACAAACTGGTTCAACGTCTGGCCAAAGCTGAAGCTGTGGGACCGATACTCCAGGGAATGGCTGCCCCAATCAACGATCTTTCAAGAGGATGTTCGGTGAGCGATATTGTTAACATGGTCGCCATTACTGCCAATCAGGCTGCCGCCCTTTTCGAATAATAAAAAATCAACAGATAATACTATGCCGAGTGAAGTAATTTACGAACCGATTGAAGAATTCGGTTTAAGTAAAAAAAACAGAAGCAAAACTCTTTTTTCAAAAATAGGAATTATTGGATGTGGCCTCGTTGGTCAGAATATAGCACGTATTGCAAGTTCGTACGGAATAGAGGTTGTTTTTATTGAAGTGAACGAGGATAAGATTCAGGAAGCTTATACGAACATCGAAAAAGTGATGGATGAGCGAATTGAACACTGGGGATTGACTCAGGGTGAAAAACGTTCAAATATGTCGAGAATTAAAGGTACGCTCGATTATAATGATTTGAAAGATTGCGATTTTGTGATTGAAGCCATTAGGGCCATCGACCGTGGAGGAAAAACCAGGGAACGGAAAGAAATCTTTCACAAAATCGAAGAGGTGGTTGATCCGGAATGTATTATTGCGACCAATTCAACGACCATTGTCATCACCGAGTTGTCTTCTGATTTGATCTATCGCGACCGTTGTGTTAGCCTCCATTTTCTGGTTGCTTCGCAGGAAGCGCGAATTGTAGAAGTTGTCAGGGGAATATACACTTCGGACGAGTCGTACCGGAAAGTGTGCAAATTTGTCAATTTGATCAACCGGAAAGTGATGCCCGTTCAGGAATCCGCCGGGTTAGTCAGTGTGCGGGTATTTGTTGTTTTACTGAATGAAGCCTGTGATATACTCATGGAAGGCGTCTCGACAGTTGATAACATTGACCAGACGATGAAAATAGGTTTTGGAATGCGATTGGGGCCGTTTGAAATCGCCGATAAAATGGGGCTCGACAAAATAGTCCGTTGGATGGATAACATATACAACGAGTTTGGAGACATCCGTTATAAACCCAATCCCTATATCCGCCGGCTGGTTCGGGCCAAACATTTGGGCATCGAAAGTAAAGAAGGTTTTTATAAGTACAATGCAGATGGAAAACGGATTGTTGTTGAAACAAAATCGTGTTGATTTCGATCAGACCGAAAATTAAAAAAGAAATAGAATGAAGATTCTTGTATTAAACTGCGGAAGTAGTTCCATCAAATACCAGCTTTTCAAAATGACTAACCGCACGGTTATTGCCAAAGGAGGAATTGAAAAGCTCGGAATGAAAGGGAGTTTTCTCAAACACATCCGTCAGGATGGTCAGGTTGTTATTTTTGAAGGTGAAATATTGGATCATAAAATAGGCATTGAATACATCCTCGGCGTTTTAACAAGCGAAAAACACGGTTGTTTAAAAGGTCTTGATGAGTTGGATGCGGTAGGTCACCGGGTTGTTCATGGGGGCGAACGGTTCAATTCAAGCGCCTTGTTGACCGATGAAATTCTGGAAGAAGTTACGAAATGCATCGACATTGCACCGCTTCACAATCCGCCAAACCTGAAGGGAATCAAAGCCATCGATGAACTGATTCCGGGAATTCCGCAAGTTGGCGTTTTCGATACGGCCTTTCATCAAACCATGGAACCCAAAGCGTACATGTACGGAATTCCTTATGTGCTGTACAAAAAATATGGTATCCGGCGTTACGGGTTCCACGGCACCAGTCACCGCTATGTAACCAAACGTGCCTGCGATTTGCTTGGCGTTGATTACAATACCCAAAAGATTATTTCGTGCCATTTAGGAAACGGAGCCTCGATTGCAGCTGTGAAAAACGGAAAATCGGTTGATACGTCCATGGGTTTTACACCCATTGAAGGATTGATCATGGGTACCCGTTGCGGCGACTTGGATGTTGGCGTTGTAAGTTACATCATGGAAAAAGAAGAAATCGGGATTAAATCGGCGAGTACCCTGTTTAATAAACATTCAGGAATGCTGGGGCTTTCGGGTGTTTCGTCGGATATGCGCGAAATTGAATTGGCCAAAAATGGTGGCAACGAGCGGGCCGCTTTGGCCCTTGAAATATATAATTACAAGATTAAAAAATATATTGGATCGTACATTGCTGCTTTAGGCGGACTGGATATCCTTATTTTCACGGGCGGTATCGGCGAAAACAGCAACATTACCCGCGAAGGAGCTTGCAGTGATCTTGAATTCATGGGAATTTCGCTGGATGTTGAAAAAAACAAAAGTTTCCGAAGCGAAGGAATCATCAGTACTCCCGATTCGAAAATTAAAATTATGGTGGTTCCTACTGATGAGGAACTGATGATTGCCCTTGATACCGAAGAGATCGTTTTCGGTCGCAAAAAATCGTAATTTTTTGATATAAAAGCTGGGTGCCTCTTGCATTCATGCCTTGAAAAGTCCGTTGTTTCTGAACATCGGACTTTTTTTATGTTTTAAAAACATTTATGTTATTGATTTTTGTTCTGTATTTATTGGCGCCGAAATGGTAAATTTACTTTCTGAAAATATTTAGGTATGAAATTGAAACGATTATCTGATTTGTTTGAATTCACCAGATCTTTCGAAAAAAGGACTTTGGTAGCTGTAAATGCCGTTGATAGTCACAGCTTAGAGGCAATTGCCGAAGCTGTGAAACTTGGAATTGTTACGGCCATTGTTACCGGGAATCGCGTGGAAATATTGAAACAATGCAAAATTTGCCGGATTGATGCAGGTCTGTTTCAGATTCTGAATGCCGAAACAGACGAAGAAGCGGCAAGTTTGGCGGTACAGCAGGTTCAGAAATGTTCAGGAAGTATTTTGATGAAAGGATTGATAAATACGGATAAATACCTGAAAGCTATTCTCAACAAGGAAACCGGATTGTTGCCCCCTGGCGGAGTTTTAAGCCATGTTTCGGTCATCGACAATCCGAATTATCACAAGCTTTTAATTGTGAGCGATGTGGCAATTATTCCATATCCTACCATCAGGCAAAAAATTGCCATGATCCATTATTTATCCGAGATGGCGATTGATCTGGGAATAACCCGGCCCAAAATTGCCATAATCACCCCAACCGAACAGGTTTTACCATTGCTGGTTTCGACCACCGATGCAGAAGCAATTATGAAAATTGCTGAAGATGGACAATTTGAACCGGCTATCGTTTTTGGGCCGATATCCCTGGATGTGGCTGTTGATAAGGAATCGGCACAAATTAAAAAAATCACTTCCGAAGTGGCAGGCGATGCTGATTGTTTGCTCTTTCCGAACATCGACGCTGGCAACGTTTTCTATAAAACGAATACCAAACTGTGCGGCGCCGATCAGGCAGCTGTGGTGATGGGAGCAAGTGTGCCTGTCATATTGTCTTCGAGGGGCGATAGTATCCGCACCAAACTGAACTCTATTGCGCTTGCTGCGTTATTAAGCATATAAATCTGATTCATGAGCGATATTCAAATATTGGCCATCAATCCTGGTTCTACATCGACCAAGTTTGCCGTTTACTTTGGTGAAGAATGCAAACTGAAAAAAACCTTGCGTCATTCGATCGAAGAATTATCGCTTTATACAAACATCATCGATCAGTTTGAATTCCGAAAAGGCCTTATCATTGATGCACTGGTTGACGAAGGATTTGATGTGGATAAAATCAAATACATCATTGGCAGGGGAGGATTGACCTATCCGCTGAAATCAGGCGTTTACCTGGTTAATAACCGGATGCTTGAACATGCTAAAGCTGGAATTTACGGACAACATGCCAGTAATCTGGGGCCGCTCCTTGCCGATTACATAGCTTTGCAGATTCCCGGCGCCCGCGCTTATGTTGCCGATCCGGTTGTTACCGACGAAATGGAGGATATTGCCCGTTACAGCGGCCATCCGGCATTCGAACGACGATCGATCTTTCATGCCTTGAATCAGAAAGCTATTGCAAGGCTTCATGCAAAAAAAATAGGCCGAAAATATGAAAAGCTAAACCTGATTGTTGCTCACTTGGGTGGCGGTATTTCGGTTGGAGCACACCAGAAAGGAAAAGTGATTGATGTGAATAACGCGTTGGATGGCGAAGGTCCGTTTAGTCCCGAACGTAGTGGTACCTTACCTGCCGGTCAGCTTATTGATTTTTGCTTCAGCAATAAGTATCAAAAAGAGGAGGTTCGCCGGATGGTACTTGGCGAAGGTGGTTATGTTGCCTATTTAGGAACCAACGATGCGATGGAGGTTGGAGATCGTGCCAAGAATGGCGATGAAACGGCGATGAAAATACAAGATGCTCTTGGCTACCAGGTTGCCAAAGCAATTGGCGAGATGGCGGTTGTGCTTAACGGTTATGTGGATGCCATTTTATTGACCGGTGGTTTGGCTTACAGTACTTACCTGACGAAATACATCGCTTCAAAAGTCGAATTCATTTCCGGAGTTTATGTTTATCCCGGTGAAGATGAGTTGGAAGCTCTTGCCTTAAACGCTTTGAGAGTTGCTACTGGCGAAATTGAACCGTTGGAATATCCAAACTGAGAAATAAGTTTACAGTCGCAGTATTCAGTTTACAGTCGCAGAATTCAGTTTACAGTCGCAGAATTCAATAATCAAAAGAAGAAATTGCATTGTTTCGATTAAATGAATTTCCGCAACATTATCCAATGAGATTTTCATTCTGAAAAATATGGTCATTCAATAGTCATTTGAGTGACAATCAATGACCATTTAATGACTCCATTTGAAATTTAGGCATGATATCGGATACTCCTATTAGATTATTATCTTTATAGATTAAAGTCAAGTCAATTCCAATTTAATCATTTTCAATTTACCAATACCCATGAAAGGTGTCGCATTCATATTCCTTTTTTCTTTTTTCGTTTTTCAGGATGCTGTGGCCCAGCGCGAAAATGTTATTTCGGATGAATCAAAAGTTCCGGAATACAAGCTTCCGGATGTTTTGACCCGTTTTGATGGCGGTAAAGTAAAATCAGCAAAAATATGGTTCAAAAAACAACGTCCCGAAATCCTGAAATTATTTACGGAAGAGGTTTACGGAAAAGTTCCCGGTATTCAGGGAATTTCGGAAGTTAAAGTTTGGGAAACTTCGGATCAGGCGGTGAATGGCCTGGTAATACGGAAACAACTATCCTTGTTTTTTAAAAAGAACGACCGGAACCTGGAAGTGAATGTTCTGATGTATTTACCCAAAACCGAACAAAAAGTACCCGTTTTCCTGGCTTATAATTTCATCGGAAATCATGCAGTTTACAACGATCCAAACATACGGTTAACCGAATCGTGGGTAAGCAACGATCCTTCGGTCGGAATCATCAACAATCAGGTGACTGAGCAATCGAGGGCAATTGCATCAAGCCGATGGCCGGTCGACGAAATCATCAAAGCCGGATATGGATTGGTTACTGTTTATTACGGTGATATTGACCCCGATAAACCTGATTTTTCTGACGGAATTCAACCTTTTTTTTATCAGAAGAACCAGACTGAACCATGGGAAAACGAATGGGGCTCGATAGCTGCCTGGGCATGGGGATTGTCGCGGGTAATGGATTACCTTGAAAATGACCCGATGATCGATGCGAAAAAGGTAGCTGTTTTAGGTCATTCGAGGCTTGGTAAAGCGGCCTTGTGGGCCGGGGCAACCGATCAACGGTTTGCAATGGTCATTTCGAACGAGTCGGGTTGTGGCGGAGCTGCCCTTTCGCGCCGGATTTTTGGTGAAACTGTTCGAATTATAAATACCTCTTTTCCACACTGGTTCTGCGATAAATTTAAAGAATACAACGATCATGAAGATCTTCTGCCTGTTGATCAGCACATGTTATTGGCCTTAATTGCTCCGCGACCTTTGTATGTTGCAAGCGCCGAAGGGGACAAATGGGCCGATCCGAGAGGTGAATTTCTATCCGCAAAATATGCTTCTGCAGTTTATGAATTGCTTGGATTGGAAGGCCTTCCGGCGAAAGAGATGCCCGAAGTCAATCATCCGGTAATGGGCACCATTGGTTATCACATCCGCTCCGGAAAACACGATCTGACGTTGTATGACTGGAATCAGTACATTCGTTTTGCCGACAAACATTTTAAAGGAATCACTCGCTGATAAGTTGTTGTAAAGTGTTTTGCCTGGGTTAATAAGCTCCCCACTGCAGTTCTCCGAGTTTGCCCATTACAGCAAAATCGTATTTTGTTTGTTTGCTTAAAAAATTGATCGGGAAAACCTGGAAGAAACGCACATTCTGGTTGTTCAGTTTTGCCGGAGTCCATTTCCCTTTCAGGCTTAAAAATGATTCGCCTGCAATGCTGTTAATGTTTGGAGCCAATCCTTTTAGTACTTTGATGCCATCAATTACTCCATCTTCCATTACCACAAAGCCAATAACGATTGATCCTGCGATGGTAGAAACGTCGATTCCTGCATCATTAAATGCCTTTAGAAAATGCTGACGCAGCACATCGTTCCCGGGAATAAATGTGGGTTCAACATCCGTTGAATAAAAGATATTGTCGATGTATTTGCTTCCATCCCCATTCCAATTTTGGTTCGAAACCAATTCGTTGTTCGCGTATTCCGAAACCGATTTTTTTTGGCCATTCGAATAAAATTCGGTAACCTGGCCGTGCAATGTCAAAGGGATTTTTGTTTTTGAATGTCCCGAACGAACAAGTTGACCCTTGTAAATATCTTTAAATGCAAAAGAGCCGTCGGGCTGCGGAATAAAAATTCGGATCAATGTTTTTGCTTCCGTTGCACTGCACGATTTAATCAGATAAGTCGTATCGTTTTGCTTTTTGTATTTGTCTAAATATTCTTTTTCCCATTTGGCATCCTCTAATTTTAGCGATTGCACCATCGTTGTTAATGCCGATTTTTCACTGATTTTCAGCATTATTTCAGCATGTTTGAGTGTGGTAAGCCTGCCGTTAGCCCCAAAGTAAATAACCGTTTCCTTTTGAGAAAAGACTGAAATTGATAGGAATAGAAAGG
>Ga0302292_1000273_pt1 | contig 36355 bp, 35 predicted proteins | sample III_Fen_N2_1_FD_194553 | JGI IMG/M metagenome (GOLD analysis project Ga0302292, IMG submission 194553) | Peat permafrost microbial communities from Stordalen Mire near Abisko, Sweden - III_Fen_N2_1 | ecosystem: Environmental > Terrestrial > Soil > Wetlands > Permafrost | place: Sweden: Abisko...
GTGCCAAAGAAATAATTGATTTTTTTAATGATCGTGGTGTTTTTACAAAAATTGAAAAGATTAACCAAGTTTTTCCCGAGAGCAATCGATCCACTGAAGTTTTAAATACTTTAATTCATGAGTTTAAAAAAAACGGCGGTAAATTAGTAACTGAAGCAACGGTCAGAAATATTGTAAGTACTGATAATCACATTGAGAAAATAGTTTTAAATAATAACGAAGAAATAGTCGCTCGTAATTATATTATGGCTACTGGTGGCCGGTCTTATCCGGATACTGGTTCAACTGGCGATGCTTATGTTTGGTTAAAAAAGTTGGGACATACAATTATTACTCCGCAGCCAGCTTTATCACCAATTATTGTTCGTGAAAATTTAGTTAAAAAATTAGAAGGACTAAGTTTGAGTGATATTACCTTGAATCTTTATGAAAATGATAAAAAAATAAAAAGTTTAACCGGTGATATTGTTTTTACCGCTAATGGTCTTAGTGGTCCAGCGGCCATGGATTTAACTCGTTATATTAAGGGAACTGAAAAACTAAGTTTAAAAATAGACTTTTTACCAGAGTATACCGCCGAAAGCTTAGATGAACATTTACGAGATATTTTTACTCGTCATGGAACCAAATTATTTAGAAATAGCTTAGATGGTTTAGTGTCACCAAAATTACAGTACTTATTATGTGACTTACTTAGTATTAGCACTGATAAAACGGCGAGTGTAATAAACAGAGAAGAACGAAAAGCACTGGTTAACTTTTTAAAGAACTGGAATCTAAAAATTCAATCAGTTGGTGGTTGGGACAAAGCGATTATTACTCAAGGTGGAGTAGCTTTGAACGAAATCAATCCTAAAAATATGCAGTCTAAAGTAATTGATAATTTATTTTTAGCAGGCGAACTTTTAGATTTAGAAGGTCCTAGCGGTGGTTACAACTTACAAATTTGTTGGACGACTGGTTATATCGCGGGAAGTGGTGCAATTCTTTAATTATTTTACCTAACTATGCTATAATTATTCATATAAAATAATTTTATAAAATTATGAAACTTCTAATTATTGATGATGATGTCAGTGCTGCTACAACTCTTCAGGCCCTACTTAGTCAGCAAGGTTATTCAGTTGACGTAGCTTATAGCGGACAAGAAGGCTTATCTAAAATGATTGCCGACCCAAGCTATAGTTTGTTAATCTTAGATGTTATGATGCCTGATTTTAGTGGCATCGACGTTTGCAAAGCGATGGCCGCCAATGACTCTATTAAAAACATCCCAATTTTATTAGCCTCAGCTTTGCCTATTACTTCTAAAGAACTAGGAGAGCTACTTAGTGAATTCAAATCCCTTTGCACTGTTAAAGGGGCTTTAGAAAAACCATTTATTTTAGAAGATTTGTTAACTCAAATAAAAAAAATAACCGCTTAATTTTTTAAAATAAATATGAAAAAATTTATTATTGCCTTGGTCGTTTTTGCGGGACTGGCTATAGGTGGTGTGTTTTTCTTAAATTATTTATTATCAGAAAAGCAAAGTCTTGTAGTTGGTGAAAAGCCAATCGTTATTGGTTTTTCCTTGGGTACAACGCGCGAAGAGAGATGGGTTAAGGACCGCGATGCGTTTGTTAAAAAAGCTCAGGAATTAGGAGCTGTTGTTAATGTTACGCTATCAGACTACGACGTTGCTAAACAAATATCACAAATTGAAAATTTAATTAGTCAGGGAGTTTCAGTAATCGTTATTGTTCCATCTGACTCAGAAAAATTAGTCGATGTAATTGCTAAAGCTAAAAAAGCTGGTATTAAAGTGATTGCTTATGATCGTCTGATAAAAAACAGTGATATTGATTTATATATCTCTTTTGACAATGTTAAGGTTGGCGAACTAGAAGCTCAGAGTATTTTATCGGTTATTAGTAAGGGTGACTTTGCTTATATCGGCGGAGCGCCAACGGACAATAATTCTTTTTTGCTTAAAGAAGGGGCGATGAATATTTTGGAGCCTAAAATAAAAAGCGGTGATATTAAATTGGTAGTTGACACTTTCACCGCAGACTGGAAACCAGCTGAAGCTTATAAAGCAATTAAAGATTATTTAAATTCGGGAAAAGATTTAGATGCGGTAGTCGCTGCCAATGATGGCACTGCTTCTGGCATTATTCAGGCACTTAAGGAAAAAAGTAAAAGTGGTAGTATTCCAGTCTCCGGGCAAGATGCTGAATTATCAGCACTACAAAGAATTGTTGCCGGCACTCAAACATCTACTGTTTATAAACCAATTGGTTCTTTAGCTTCGGCAGCGGCCGAGATTGCGGTGGCAATGGCTAAAGGGCAGGCCATAGAAGTTAGTACTTCAATTGATAATGGCAAAAACATGGTTCCGTCATATCTACTATCACCGACACTCGTTACTAAGAGTAATATCATGGACACGGTTATTAAAGATGGCTTTCAAACTTATAAAGACGTTTATCAATCTACCAGTAAGTAAATAATTTTTTATATGGGTATAAAAAAGAAGTTATTGGCCTCATTCTTTGCTATTATTTTTACTCTAGTTATCTCTGGTGGCTTTTTTATGGCCGTTGATTATACAATTCTGGCAAAGTATATGACTTTGACGGATAACATGATTTCAGAATACAAACTTATTGGCGACACATCTTCTTTGCTGGAATCTTTTAGTAAGCGCATAAAATCACCTTATGATACGGCTGAGGTGGCCAATTTCAATGCCACTTATTCTGGAACTAAACAGTTAGTAGACAAATTAAAAACGGTTATCGTTGATAGAAACAGTCAAATTATTTTTAGTGGTTTAGAAAATAATATAAACGATGTTTTTCTTGATGTGGAGAGTGGCGTCAGCCGTTTAACCAGTGGAGATTATTTAGGAGCAGTTGATCAATATGATATAGCTAATAGTAAGGAAGAGTTTGTTAAAGAAAATGTTAACAGTTTAATTTTAAATGAACTAGAATATGCCGAAAAACTTCAGGTTGAAATTGAGAAGATAAGAATAATCAGCAAAGTGATTGCTTCTTTATTTTTAATATTTGCCTTAATTGGTTGTATTATTTATGTGTTAAAATTTTCTAAGAAATTAGTTTTACCACTGGTTAATTTAACAAAATTAGCTAAAGTAATTGAAGCGGGTGACTACAAAGCAACCGTTAGTGAGGATCTGCTGCGTGGTGATGACGAGGTGGCTAGCTTGGCCAATTCGTTTAATACTATGGTGCTGTCTATTAGAAATAGTATTACTAAGCTACAAGAGTATAATAAAGAAATAAAAAAATCTCACAATCTTTTAAGGGCAGAGAAAAACAAATTACAAAAATATTTGGATGTTGCTGGCGTAATTGTCTTAATTTTTGACACCGATAATAATGTTTTACTGATAAACAAAAAAGGGCGAGAACTCTTGGGCTTTGAAAATAAAGAAATTGTCGGTAAAAACTGGATTACGGAGTTTGTTACCAGAAAAGATCAAACACAAACTAAAGGGTTGTTAGCCTTTTTGATTGGCGGCACGGCCTTATCTGATACTTTAGAAAATGTAATTATTTCTAAAGATAAAACAGAAAAAAATATTGTCTGGCATTTTAGTATGCTTAACGATGCTGGTAATACCGCTAACTCAGTATTGGCTACTGGTGTTGATATTACAGAACTTACTAAGGCCAAGATTACTATTAATCAACTTAAAGAAGTTGATAGATTAAAAAATGAAGTTTTAAATATCGCTACTCATGAACTTAAAACCCCACTAATTTCCATCGTTGGTTTAACGGAAGTAATGGAAAAACAACCAAAAACTACACCGCTTGATTACCAAAACTATATTTCTATTATTCACACTGAGGGTTTAAAGTTAACCAATTTAATTAAAACGATGTTAACTACCAGTCGAAACGAGGTTGGCAAAATGACTGTTACTAAGGAAAAATTTGATTTGGTTGAACTAGTTTCATCATTTGAAACATCTCTTAAGATGTTAGCTAAAAGAACTGATTCACAGATTGAGCTTAATTTACAAGCTAAAAAAGTTAATCTTGAGAGTGATAAATCGAAAATATCAGAAGTAATTTATAACTTTGTTGATAACGCCGTTAAATATGGTCCAAGCAAACAAACAATCAATATTAATTTATTTTTAGTTGATAAAAAAACGGTTAAAATTGAAGTCACTGGTGCTGGGCAGGGTATATCAAAAGAACAACAGGATAAATTATTTCTGAAATTTTCTCAACTTGAACCATCATTATCTCGTTCGCAAGATGGTATGGGTTTAGGTCTTTATATTTGCAAACAAAACATTGAAAGTTTAGGTGGACAAATTGGAGTGTTGAGCGAACCAAAACAGGGAGCTACTTTTTATTTCACTTTACCAATAACTTCGTAAACATATGAGAATTTTAATTGTCGATAATGATCTTAGTACAGTTACCACACTTCAAGCTCTGCTGATGAGCGAAGGAACTTTTCAAATTGATATTGCTTATGGCGGACAAGAAGGCTTAGATAAAATGGCTGCTAATCCTAACTATGATGTAGTATTACTTGATATTATGATGCCACAAGTAAGTGGTATGGATGTTTGTCGGTCAATGATAAAAAATCCACGACTTGCTAGTATCCCCGTTTTACTGATGTCTTCGGCGCTGCCGATTGCGCCAGGAGAATTTCATCAGTCAATGGAAAAATCTGAGCTCAGTGTGATTAAAGGGGTTTTAGAAAAACCATTTACGACTGAAGATTTGTTAATTCAAATTTACAAAGTAGCCAGATAAGCTTTGAAATAAAATGGTAATAAAAAAGAAGCTATTTTTTGTAGCTTCTTTTTTTTGTTATCCAATTATTTCGCAAAGTTTTTCAAATATTGTTTCAATTGGTTCTTCACCATCTAATTCATAAAACTTACCTTTAGCTTTATAGTGTTCGGATAAAGGAATTGACTCTTTAAGAAAAATGTTCATTCTATTTTCAACTACGCTCTTATCTTTGTCATCAACACGATTTTCAGCTAGAACGCGATCTTCAATTCGGCGCTCCACTTCCTGTCCACTGACTTTGAGTAAGAACATAGTATCGACTTCCAATCCAATTTCTTGAAGCATTTGCTCTAAAATCATATTTTGATTTAAGAGTCGGGGAAAGCCATCAAAAACAATCCCAGTTTCTAAGGCCTTTGGCTTAATTTCTCTAAGAGCTTCCAAAATAATTTCATCTGGAACCAAAATGCCCTTTGACATCATATCCTTAATAGTCTCTCCTAGCTCCGACCCCGAAGCTGCTAACTCTTTTAGTTTATCACTCATTAGAAAATGGTATAAACCATACTTTTCAGCAATTAAACGAGCTTGAGTGGTCTTACCAGCCGCTGGTAAGCCATACATGATAATAATTTTACCCATAATGTTTGTGTAATTTTTAGAAAAATATATTATAGCAATGAAAAAAAATATTAGCAATTATTGTTTGATAATAGTATAATTTTAAGATGGAAATTTCCAAATCTAAAAGAATAATCGAATTAGATATCGCTCGCGGCGTCGCTATTTTTTTAATGGTCTTACAACATTCTTGGTTGTTAATTTTTTCTCATTTTACCAATAACCCTTATCTTGATTCAGGAGTTTATCTTTTAGCTATAGTTCTAGGCGCTCCCGTTTTTTTATTTTTAATGGGGGTAAACATTATAAACTCTCACCGGAACAATCCGCGCAGTTTATTAATTAGAGGTCTTTGGTTAATTATTTTAGGCTACGCACTTTCGGCTTTGAGATTTTTTATACCAATTATTCTGGGGCAGCATCTCGGTATTATAAGCAACCCAGAAAATATTATTTATCATTTTCAGCCAATTTATTATTTATTAGAAGTTGATGTTTTACAATTAGCTGGACTTAGTCTAATGGCTATAGCTTTATTAAGATGGCAAAAAATTAAAGCCGAATATTATTTATTTATTGCTTTCATTGTAGCTTTTATTTCTCCTTTTCTGTGGCAAATAAGTTTAGCTGGATTTTTAAAATATCTTCTTGACCCTTTTATTGGAACTGATACTTATGTTATTTTTCCATTTTTTTCCTGTTTCTTTTATCCTTTAGTTGGTGTTTATTTTGGTAGCTTATTACATAAAATTAAAAATAAAGAACTTTTTTATAAGAAGTGCTTTATTAAGTTAATACCAGTTTTTGTTATAGGTACAATTTTTTTATTGGCTGACCCTAATTTTTCAGGGATGTCTTATTATCGCCACGACTTAGGTGTTAGTTTAATCTTTATTTCATTAATTATTTATTGGTTAGCGTTTATTAATTTGAATTATCGTAAATGGTCAGTAAAAATTATAAATACGCTAACTGTCTGGAGCAAAAATGTAACTAAAATTTATATTGTCCAGTGGCTAATAATTGCTTGGTTAGCGATTTTAATTTCTATCTTGACCACTAAGTAATTTACTGTTAGATTATTTTTATAAGTAAATTTCTTTAACAACTAAAACTAATATAAAACATGGATGAAAAAATTAAAGTAGCGATAGCTGGTTTTCCTAGTAAACTAGCAATGGCAGTAGCACAAGCAATTTGTCAAAGTAGTGACATGCAATTATTTAATCATGGCTTGTCAGAGTCGGATTTTGCCAACAGGCATCTACAAATAGCTTGTGTATACATGGAAATGTATAACATGGAGCGGACACCATTATTCTTTGAAAAAATCGAAGAAGTTGATGTTTTAATTGATTGTTCGATGCCAATCGAGGAAGACGCTTCTAAAAAATTAGCTCAGTATAAGAGCGTAGAATTACCAATAATTATCTTATCTGATGGCGACAATAAGGAAATGGATAAGATTCTTGATGAAATTCGTCTTAGTTATCAAAGAGACAGTTGTCTAAGAGTTGTTTAACCACAAAAATCAGTCCCTTGAGTATAATACTCGAGGGACTTTTTAGTTTTTGGCTAAGTTGACGTCTTTACTTTTTTGTGCTAATCTTAATCAGTAACTCAAGATCCGAGCATTTGTCATATTAAGTGGCCCTAAAATGAAATCGGGTCGCTTATTTTTTTTATGATAGAAAACAAACAAACAGTGGATTCCGGATTTGATGGATTGGGAATTAAAGACACTATTTTAGCATCAATTAAGAAGTTAGGTTTTACCGAACCAACTCCGATTCAAGCCAAAACTATTCCAATTGGTCTTGAAGGAAAAGATTTAATCGGTATTGCGCAAACGGGAACAGGTAAGACTTTTGCCTTTGGAATCCCGATGTTACAACGCTTAGGCGTTATTGGTGGTCGTGGACTAATTCTACTGCCAACCCGTGAACTTGCTTTACAAGTTGAAGATAATTTAAAAAAATTAGGTACTTCTTTAGGTCTTAAAACAGCCACTTTTATTGGCGGTGAAGCTCAGGAACGCCAACTTTACGCTTTGCGTAAGAACCCTCATATTATCATTGCGACCCCTGGTCGTTTAATCGATTTTTTAAAGCGTAAGATTTTAACTTTAAATGACATCAAAGTATTAGTTTTGGATGAAGCTGATATGATGTTTGATTTAGGTTTTGCTCCTCAAGTTGAGGAGATTTTAACTAAAATGCCAACTGATAGACAAACAATGTTATTCTCGGCTACTATGCCTCTTTCCATTGTTAAGTTAACTACTAATCACATGAAAATGCCGGTTAGTATTGAAGCGGCGCCATCTGGTACTACCGCTGAACGGGTTGACCAAGAAATGTATATCATGCACAAAGATGACCGTATTAAACATTTAGAAGAGATTTTAAATGAATATAAAGGATCGGTTTTGGTCTTTGTTAGAACTAAACATAGTGTTTCTGGTTTAACTGAAGCTATTCGTAATTTTGGCCACACGGCCGAAGAGATCCATTCCAATTTATCCCTACGTAATCGTCGTAAGGCTTTGGATGATTTCAAATCAGGCAAGGCTCGTGTTTTAGTGGCGACTGATATTGCCGCTCGTGGACTTGATGTAAATGGTATTGAATTAGTTATTAACTATAATTTACCTGATAAATTAACCGATTACGTTCATCGTATTGGTCGTACTGGTCGAGCTGGAAAATCTGGCAAAGCCATTTCTTTTGCGACTCCTGACCAAGCTCGTGATATTCGTGATATTGAACGTATTATTAACCAACCAATCACTTTAACTAAATTTGCTGAGCCACAAACATTCGGTGGTAGCAGATCAAATTCTGGTTCTCGTGGTGGCAGAGGTTATGGTGCTAAACCATCAAGATTTACTTCAAAACCTGGTTTTGAAAGAAATTCTCGAGCCGGTTCTTACAATTCACCTAAACCAGAGTTAGGAGAAAAATACACTCCAAGTTTTAGTGAAAAAGCCCCAGTGTCTCGAGCACCGTACAAAAAATTTGACCAGGCACCAAAAGATTCTAAGAATTTTGCTAAAGACACTTTTGAACGTGATCAAAGAATGAATCACTTACCTAGATTTAACAATAAACCTGATTTTGGTACTTTTAAGTTTGTTGAAGATGCGCCGACTCCTCGAACTCCAAGAAAAGAAGATTCTAAACCAAGAGCCTATAGCAAACCAGCTTACGGCGAAAAGAAAGCTTTTTCTAAGTATGAAGGTTCTAAGCCAAGAACTTCAGATCGACCAGCATACTCCGAAAAGAGAACTTTTTCTAAACCAGAAGGGACTCCAGTTCGTCATTCAACTTACGAAGGTTCAAACCCAAGAGCTTCTAAGCAAGGTTATGCTGGCGAAGCTCGTCCAACTAAGTATGAAGGTTCAAAACCAAGAACATCAGAGAGACCAGCTTATTCCGAAAAAAGAACTTCAGCTTATGAAGGTTCAAAGCCAAAAACATTTGGTAAACCAGCTTACGGCGAGAAGAAAACTTTTTCCAGTGACGCTAATCGCGCCTCTTCCTATCATTCTGGTCGTCCATCGTCTAGTAAATCATACGAAGGACCATCATCATATAAATCTAAATCAGAATCAACTTACGAAGGTTCAAATCCAAGACCAAAAAAATCTTTTTCTGATCGCGGTGCTAAACCTAGTTTTGGTGCTAAGAAAACTGAAGGTCGTTCTTCAAGGCCATTTAGTGCTAAAAGCAAACCAGGTTTTAGAAAACCTCGTTAAGCCAAAAGGATATAAAAAAAACGGTTCAATTTTTGAACCGTTTTTTATTTGCCTGCCATAAATAAACAGGAGTAGTTTCCTTTTACGCTATCTGAAGCATAAATAGTTTGCGCTTTTTCATTGTTGAAACTTATTAGTTTTAGAGGAAAGTCAGTTAAAGGGATGGGCTTAATGTTTTTATTTAGGCCAAGCTCTTTTATTTGAATAAAAATTTTCTTAACTTCCTCGATGGTCATTGGTGACTCAGTGGCCATTATACTATAATAAGTTTTTTTGTTAATCTCTATTTTTAAGAAAAATCTTTTAGATATTTTATTAGTCTTTATAAGATTTACTTCTCGAAAATAAACAGGGGCAGCGAATATTAATCCTAAGGATTCCCAAAAATATCCTTTGTAGAATCTTTTAGAATTTTTGGTTTTTTCAAAATCAGCCAAAATGACACAGAGCGGCTTTCCTATTTTTTTATCCTTAGCTAACGCAGTTATTTTTTTCTCGGCATTTTTTTTAAAAAATAGAGAATCGCTTTGGTTAGAAAAAAAATGAAAATCTTTGTCTGAATCTATTAGACATAGCTTAGCAATATCTTTTTGGTCGGTCTTTATAAAATAAAAAAAGAAACTTTTATCAGGATCACTACTTTTGGTTAACTCATATTTTTGAGCTAGAGCAGAGAAGCTAATAAAAATTAATAGAGTGAGTATAATCTGTATTTTTTTCATGTCTTAAATTTTTAAAGTTACTAAGTCTAGATTAGCAACTAAATTTGTTGTTTGTCAATGTTGATTAACTATCGTAAGTTGACTAGTTTTGCACGGCAGTATATAATTAAGGCATCCTCCCCCTAAGGGTATGGATTATAAAAATATTATGAAAAAAGAAAAACCAGCCCCAAGACAAGATGTGTCTAGACGTTTAAGAATCGCCGAAGGACATCTTAAAAAAATAATTTGTATGGTTGATAGTGGCGTCTATTGTATTGACGTCTTGCAGCAAACTGCCGCTGTTAAAAGTGCTATTAAAAAAGCAGAGGAAGTTTTGCTATTAAATCATATGAATAGCTGTTTAATTAATGCTATTAATTCTGATGGTAAAGAAAAAGCAGTGGAGGAATTAGCTCAGGTTTTTAGAAAGATGAATTAATCTTCACATGAAAAAATATTTTATAAAAATTTTAGCTTCATTTGTACTAGTCGCCATCTGGTTAGCGGCTAGTAGTTTTTGTTTTCATGATTTACTTAGTCCGATTGTTAGTATTTCGGAAGCTAAAGCAGCTGCTATTTCAGATAGTGATAATTGTGGTCATCATGAAGTCCAAGAAAATAAAACTAATCAGCAAAGCTCCTTATTACCTTGTTGTACTTCCAATATTAAATCAGTAATACTCTCTCAAAACCAACAATTAAAAGAAGTGGTAGAATTTTTTCCGTTTGAACATTTTAATAAATACGAAATAATAAAAACTATTTTGGTGGCAGAATCATATCATAAACCAAATATTTCTCCCCCCGAATTATCATCTCTACTGGCGACAGTTATTCGTGTTTGATAGATTATTAGATGGTTTTTAAATTTTACATTCATTAATCTAATAATTTTTTATGTCAAATAATAAATATCTAAAAATACCAATCAAAGGCATGCACTGTCGTTCTTGTGAACTTTTGATTGAAGAAAGTTTAAAAGAAATCCCTCACGTTAAATCAGTTGAGGTTGATTATAAAGAAGGAGAAGCTTTAGTTTATCACGATGGCCAAATGCCTAGTCAAAATATTCTAAATAAAGCAATTACTGATGCTGGGTATGAAATTGGTCGTTCTGAAAAATTACCATTTTTTAGCACTGATAAAAAAGAATACCTTAATCTTGGTATCGCCTTTCTATTTTTGATGGCAGTATATTTAATTCTTAAAGGAACTGGTCTTTTGAATATTAACTTTAGTTCAAATATCAGTAACCCTAGTTGGGGTCTGATTGTTGTGATTGGGCTCGTGGCTGGTTTTTCCACTTGTATGGCTTTAGTTGGTGGTTTGTCTTTAGGATTGTCTACTAAATTTATTGAAAGTCATCCATCGGCTACGCCTACTGAAAAATTTAGACCTCATTTATTCTTTATCGCTGGCCGTATTATATCTTATGCTTTTTTAGGGGGAGTTCTTGGCTTATTAGGTACAGTCTTTAAATTTTCTCCTTTAGCTAATAGTATCTTACTTGTTTTTGTGGCAATCGTAATGTTGGCTATGGGTTTGCAGTTGATTGATGTTTTCCCACGCTTAAGTCGATTCAAATTCACTTTGCCTAAAAGCGTTGCTAAAACTTTTGGCTTTAGTAGTAAAGTAAAAGAATATAGCCACATCAATGCTGCTATTATGGGCGCTCTAACTTTTTTCTTACCTTGTGGCTTTACTCAAGCCATGCAACTTTACGCTGTTAGTACTGGTAGTTTTTGGTCTGGAGCTTTAGTGATGAGCTTATTTGCTCTTGGCACAGCTCCTGGATTACTTAGTATTGGTGGTTTAACATCTTTAGTTCAAGGAAAATTTAAAGCCAGATTTTTTAAAGTAGCTGGACTGGCGGTTATCTTTTTTGCTTTATTCAATTTAAGTAACGCCTACACTTTAGCTGGTTTAAATATTGGTAGTGATGATAAAAACTTAGCAGCAGTTAATGATCCGAACGTAACTATAGAAAATGGTGTACAAATAGTCCATATGGTTGAAGGTAATGATGGTTACTCACCTAACTCTTTCTCAGTTAAAAAAGGGATTCCGGTTAAATGGGTAATTGATGCTCAGGCCCCTTATTCTTGTGCTAGCGCAATCGTTGTTCCAAAATTAAACATCAGTAAAAATTTAGAAGCGGGTGAAAATATTATTGAATTTACGCCTGATCAAACAGGTAAAATTCCTTTCTCATGTTCAATGGGTATGTATACAGGTATCTTTAATGTTTATGATGACAATAACTCAGCTACTGTTAGTGACAATACGTCAGCTCCGGTAGTTAGTCCTAGTGGTTCTTGCGGTATGGCTAAAGCTAGTGGCGGTGGTTCTTGCGGCGGCGGTGGAAGTGCCACGCCAGCCAAAGCTAGTGGTGGTTGTGGTTGTGGTGGAGGCAGTGGTTCTTGTGGTGGTGGTACAAAAATTACCCCAAATACGACTGACACTCCAGCTGTTCAAGCAAATGATGTCCAACTAATTAAAGCCACTTACACGGTGTCTGGAGATGTTCAACCTAATAGTTTTACCGTTAAAGCTGGTAAGCCGGTTCGTTTTGAGGTTTATGCCAAAGAAGATGGCTCTGGTTGTATGGGTTCTATTCAAATTCAATCACTTTATCCTAACGCTCAACGTTTTGTCGCTGGACAAACAGTGGTTATGGAATTTACGCCGCAAACTTCGGGTAGTTATTTAATTGCTTGTGCAATGAATGTGCCTCATGGAACTTTAAAAGTACAATAATAAATTAATCAATATAAATATATGACTGATATAAATTTCAAGTTAGTCGGCCTTAACTGCGAGGCTTGCGTTAAGCTATCTACTAATCGTTTTAAAAAAGTTCCTGGTGTTAGTGAGGTAAATATTAATTTAGCTACTGGTGAAACTCAGGTAATGGGAGACGGAATTACTCTTAATGATTTAGAAAAAAGTTTAGATGGTACTACTTACAAAATAGTTAAATAATATATGAATAAGAAAATATTATTAAAAGTAACAGGGATGCATTGTGCTTCCTGTGAAATGTTAACTAAAGAGGAGCTAGAAGAGTTACCAGGGGTTACTAATATTGCCGTTGATTTTAAAGCTGGTTCAGCCGAACTCATTTTAGATGATTCTAAAAATAATATTAACGATGTTGTTGAGGCAGTAAAAAAAGCCGGTTATCAAGCGGAAATAAAATCAGAAGTAGAATATACTGGTGAGTCAGAAAAGAAAATGGCAATAAAAGATAGCGCAACAATTACTATTAGTAATAATTCTAGAACCAACTTATCTCTTTTTGGCATGCACTGTTCATCGTGTGCCAATATCATTGAAAGAACTTTGAAAAAAGTTCCAGGAGTTAGTTCGGCTAATGTAAATTTTGCCGCTGAGAAAGCTAATGTTATTTATGATGAGTCCCAAGTTAAAACCCAAGATTTAATTGAGGCGGTGTCTAAGGCAGGTTATAAAGCAGAATTAGTTGATGCTAAAGATTCTGATTATGAACGTCGCAAAAGAGAACAAGAAACAAAATCATACTCAAAAAAATTCTGGTTTAGTTTTGCACTGAGCTTGCCGATGCTTTATTTCATGTTGCTCGACTTCTTTGCAATTCCTGGCAAGGCAGCGGTTTTACCATTTGTTGGAATTATTTCTTTGATTCTTACTATTCCAATTCAGTTTATTGTTGGTGCTGGCTTTTATAAAGGCATGTGGGCATCACTTAAAATGAAAACCTTTAATATGGATAGTTTGATTGCTATCGGTACTTCAACAGCTTTCATTTATAGTTTAGTGAATTTTATCACTTATTTTATTAAGACTGGTTCGGTACTAGGACAAAATGGCAAGGTGCCAGAATTATATTTTGAAACCGCGGCCTATTTAATAACTTTTGTTATTCTGGGTAAATGGTTGGAAATAAAAACTAAAGGTAAAACTGGTGATGCGATTAAAAAATTAATGGGACTACAAGCTAAGACTGCTCGGGTTATCCGAAATGGGGCGACTTTAGACATACCAATTGATAGTGTTATTCTAGGTGATATTATTATTGTGCGTCCAGGAGAGAAAGTACCAATTGATGGCAAAATTGTAAAAGGAACATCTGCGATTGATGAATCAATGATTACTGGTGAAAGTTTGCCGGTGGAGAAGAAAGTCGGAGATAATGTAATTGGCGCGACCATTAATAAAACTGGTAGCTTTGAATTTGAAGTAACTAAAGTTGGCAGTGAAACCACCTTAGCTCAAATCATTCGCTTAATCGAAGATGCTCAAGGATCAAAAGCGCCGATTCAAGGTTTCGCTGATAAAATTTCGGCCGTGTTTGTGCCAACAGTTATTGGACTGGCGATTATTACTTTTATCGTTTGGTTTTTCTTTTTAGGTGCTACTTTATCTTTTGCGTTAATGGCCTTTACCTCTGTGATTGTTATTGCTTGTCCGTGTGCTTTAGGTCTGGCTACCCCAACATCTTTAATGGTTGGTACTGGCAAAGGAGCGCAGTATGGTATTTTAGTTAAAGGTGGTGAACCACTTGAAGCTGCTTGTCATATTAATGCCGTTGTCTTTGATAAGACCGGAACACTAACAAACGGCAAACCAGAAGTGACTGATATTCTTCAATTTGAAAATCTTGATGAGGATGAAATTTTAATGATTGCGGCTAGTTTAGAAAAACAATCAGAGCACCCATTAGCCGAAGCCATTTATTCTCATGCTAACGAGGAATCTATTAAACTAGAAGAAGTAACCGAATTCTCATCTTATACTGGTCGCGGTGTTAAGGGTGTGGTTGATAATACTGAATATTATTTTGGCAACCGAAAATTAATTACTGAAACTCTAGGTCTTTCAATTGATAAAGTGAACCTGCAATTAATTAAATTAGAAGAGCAGGGAAAAACGGCGATGATACTTGCTACTAAAGAAAAAGTAGTAGGAGCAGTAGCGGTGGCTGATACCGTTAAGAAAACTTCCGCTGAAGCCGTGGCTAAGTTAAAAAAACTGGGCATTAAAGTTTACATGATTACCGGAGATAATGAGCGCACTGCTCAGGCAATTGCTTCTCAAGTGGGAATTGAAAACGTGTTAGCTGAAGTTTTGCCAGAAGATAAAGCTAATGAAGTTAAAAAATTGCAACAAGATAATTATAAAGTAGCGATGGTCGGTGATGGTATTAATGATGCCCCAGCATTAGCTCAAGCTGATTTAGGAATTGCGATGGGTTCAGGCACTGATGTGGCTATGGAGGCCGGTGGTATCGTCATTATGAAAAATGATTTAAATGATGTAGTAACTGCTTTTCAACTATCTCGTGAGACGATGAGTAAGATTAAGCAGAACATGTTCTTTGCTTTATTTTATAATGTAATTGGAATTCCAATTGCCGCTCGAGTATTTATGGGTTTTGGTTTAGTTTTAAAACCAGAATTAGCGGGACTCGCGATGGCAATGAGTTCTATTTCAGTGGTTAGCAATTCATTATTGCTTAAATATTTTAAACCAAGTAAAAGAAATTACTTATCACTAGTAGCTCCGTTTATTATGGTTATAATATTTACTTTTGGTTTCTTTGAGTTTGCCAAGCTTAGTTCTAGTATGGAAAACAATGGTATGAGCACGGTCTCAGTTCAAACCGCGACTACTATAAATAGTTTTGTAGCCAGTAGCCAGGTTAAACTTAATTTTGAAGATGGTAGTCCAGAAATATTTTTAGGTACTGATAATTTTCCGACAGGACTGAAAGCCAAAAGTGGAACTTTAGTACTTGGTAATAATGAAATAGTTCTTGGTTCTGATGAGGCAGCTGATACGAAAAAGGAAAATAAAATAAAAGGACCAGGTGATTTAGTAACCGATTTGTTTTCATTAACCAATGTAAAGGTTGTTGGCATCTTAGAAAAAACAGGCACCTTTATTGATATGTATCATTTTGTAAACAAAGATACTTTAGCTAGGATCACAAGTTCGGCAACTATAAAATATGTGGCCGAGAAAGAAATAATAAAAACTTTTTACTTTGTCACCCCAACTAATATACCAGATAAGCTAAGAAATAATATTCAAGGTTTTGAACCGGTAATAATAGGTAGTAAAAAATATTTACCAATTTACATTGGTTCTGATGAAGCTAAGATGATGATTGATAAAAAACTTATTACTAAAGCTGGCGATACGATTGAAAATTTATTTGGCAACGATGTAATTGTGGCCGGTATTTTACCAAAAACTAATACTGCTTTTGATATGATGCATTTTGTTGGTCCAGGATTTGAACTTAAGTAATTTTAAAAAAACAGCGTCCTCAAATTTGAGAACGCTGTTTTTTAATTTATTCAATTACATTAAAATTACCAGTGAACATTTTCATCGAACAAGAGAAGGGAATCTGACCAGTTTGAGTTGGTGTAAATTCTAAAACATTGCTTCCCGGTTTTAGAAATTCACGAATTTTGTAACTAGGAACTATTAAAGCATTAGCACAAGTTCTATCTGGCGTAGATTCAATTTCCCAGCGAACAGGAACACCTTTTTTAATAGTGAATGAATTTGGTAAGTAACCAGCCGCTGATTCAGTCATGTGAATTACTTGAAAACCATTTTCCATAACGACACTTTGGTTTGTCGAATTTTCAATTGGTTTACTAGCCGATTCTGTTGCTATTAAAATGACAATTGCGATAACAATCAAAACGACTATGGTTATTAGTATGTTTTTATTTTTAAATTTCATATTTTTAACTTAATTTTTATATCTAATTATAGCCCTTTTAGCTAGTTTAAACAAGTATTTTTGGATTTACAATTAGAAGAATATTTGGTAATATTAACAAAAGATAAGTCTAATATTTTTTAATATGAAAAACCCCATTAAGCCTAATTTTAAAACCGAACGGTATCCCATTTTTACAATTATTCTATCTTTTTTGGCGGCTTTTTATTTTAAATCAATACTGCCAGCTGCTTTAGTTTTAAAATGGGACGATAATGGTTTGCCTAGTAGATTTATTTCTTGGACGCTATTAGCTTATGCTTGGCCAGTTCTTTTAATATTAGTTTATTCGATGTTTTTATTCTTTCCTTACTTTAAGATTAATCACACTGAAAGCGCCGCTTTAAAAGAGCAGTGGCATAAAGCTAAAGAATTATCTCTCTCGTTTTTCTTTGTTTTACAAGTAGTTGGCGCTTTGATATTATCAGGGCAAAATAAAATTTTATTTTGGGCACTGCCGATTTTATTTTCACTGCTTCTTATTTCAGTAACGCCAACTATCACTAAAGTATTAAGCTATCGCAAGAAACACCCACTTAAATTTAAAAAATAATATGGACAATAATCTACCACTAGCCGCTTTTTTTCGCCCAAAGACCTTGGGTGATTTTGTCGGTCAGGAGCAAATTATCGGTCCTGAAGCTTGGCTTTACAAAGCCATTAAAAGCGACCAAGTGCCATCGTTATTATTTTGGGGACCACCGGGATCTGGCAAAACTACATTGGCTTTAATTATTGCTAAAGAGACTAAGGCTGAGTTTGTCGAAATTTCCGCCACCGAAAATGGTAAGAAAGATTTAATGGTAATAGTTGACCGAGCTCGCAAATCTAAACGACTAGGCACGAAAACAATTTTGTTTATTGATGAGATTCATCGTTGGAATAAGGCTCAACAAGACGCCCTCTTACCACAAGTAGAAAATGGAACAATTATTTTAATTGGGGCGACTACGGAAAATCCGAGCTTTGCTGTTAACGGCGCTTTGTTGTCTCGAGTTAAAGTGGTAGTCCTTGAAGCTTTGTCGGAAGAGAATTTAAGTTTAGTAATTAGTCGGTCGGCTAAGTTTTTAGGTTTTAAAGCTAAAAAAGATGTCTGGAATTTTATTGCTCGAGTTGCTAATGGTGATGCGCGTAAAGCCCTAAATATTTTAGAAAGCGTTGGCACTGATGGTCGGGCTGTCACCCTTGATTTAGTAAAGCAAATAATTAATAAACCAAACTTACTCTACGATAAAAATGGGGAAGAACATTATAATATTATTTCCGCTCTACATAAATCGATGCGCGGTGGTGATGTTAACGCCGCTGTTTATTGGATGGTTAGAATGTTAGAAGCTGGCGAAGATCCATTATACATTGCCCGCCGCTTAATTCGTTTTGCTTCAGAAGATGTCGGCTTGGCTAATAATTCAGCTCTACTGCTAGCTAATGCCACTTATGATGCTTGTCACAAAATTGGTATGCCTGAGTGTGGTGTTAACTTAGCTCACTGTGTGGCTTATCTAGCTAAATCACCCAAGAGTATTGCCGCCTATCAAGCTTATAATTTAATTAAAGAAGAAATTGAGAAGAGCGGTAATTTACCGGTGCCATTACATATTAGAAATGCACCTACTAAGCTCATGAAAGATTTGAATTACGGTAAAGGGTACAAATATACACCACTTGAAGATTCCAGTGAGCAGGAATATTTGCCGGAGAAGATTAGAAAAAAGAAATTTATTTAAATGAACAAACCATTCTTTTCAATTATCACTTGTACTTATAATAGTGCTAAATATTTGGAACAAAATTTAGATAGTGTTAGATCTCAAAGTTTCACCGACTATGAGCACATTTTTATTGATGGCTTTTCCATTGATGACACGGTTGAACAAATAAAAAATTATAATCACGGATTTTTATTTCAAGCTCCGGCCAAAGGAATTGCTAACGCGATGAATCTTGGCATCAAACAGGCCAGGGGAGAATATTTAATATTTCTTAATTCCGATGATTATTTTTTTAATGACCAGGTTTTAGAATTAGCCGCTAAACAAATTAAACAAGAAAAATATAATTGGTACTATGGCATTACTAATATGGTGTCAGAGTCAGGTAAAATTTTAGCCTCTCATCCTGTAAAAAAATGGCAACAACATTTTTGGTATTGGGTTATTAGCCTAACTTTTTACATGCAGCATCAGTCAGTTTTTTATGCTAAGTCATTGTTTGATAAATATGGTTTGTATGATGAAGCTTTTAATGCTATGGACTTTGAGCACGCGCTTAGAATTAGTAAGCATGAACGAGCGGGATTTTTAAGTTTTACTATTTCTAACTTTCGTCTCGGTGGTTTTTCTTCGCAGAATAAAAAAGTGATGGATGATGACACTTTAAGAGCTTTTAAAAAATATTTACCACTTGGCATTCCGCTGTTTTATATAAGTAAACTATATCAAACGTTATTTGTAAAAAATATTCAAAAAAACCTCGACTAAAATCGAGGTTTTTTTATTCAATCATCATTAACCACTCCGCCTCCGCTTCATCAATCAATTTTTTTACTTCAGCCAGTTCATTTATTTTTTCCGGTTTATAATTAATTGGATTCTCATTGAAGTGATTAAAAATTTCCGATTTTTGTTTTTCTAATTTTTCTAATCTATTTTCTAAACTTTTTATTTTTTTCTGTTTTTCTTTTTGTTCCAAGTAAACTGGTTTTGGTTTTTCAGTTGGCGTAAATTCTTTTAATAAATTATTAAGTTCTAATCTTTTTTCCAGCTGATTAATATAATCTTCATAACCGTGATAGTAACGTTTTGACTTACCATTATTTACTTCAATAATTCCAGTGGCCACAATATTAGCAAAAGTTCGATCATGACTGGTAAATAATAAAACACCATTATAATCAGCTAAAGCTAAGCCGAGATTTTCGACAGTTTCAAAATCTAAATGATTGCTTGGTTCGTCGAGTACTAAAATATCAGGCTTACTAAGTAATAATCCAGCCAGCACTAAACGGGATTTTTCACCACCACTTAAAACACCAATCGCTTTTTTCAAATCCTCATCTTTAAATAAAAAGTCACCAGCCATCTGTAATACTTTTTCCGTTTTCAAATCGCTAGAAGCGAGGCGTCGTAAATATTCACCCACTTGCTCATTAACATCTAAATTATTAATTGATTGTTGAGCATAGTAACCTTTCTTAAGTCCAGTAAACCAAGTAAAGCCGCCACTAACTGGGGCTAAGTCGTCTGATAATGTTCGAAGCAAAGTAGTTTTACCTTGTCCGTTGTCGCCGACAATAATTAACTTCTCACCGCCTTTAACAATAAAATCTAAATCACTAACTAGTGGTTTGCCATCGTAACCAATACTTAAATTATCAACATTTAAAATTGTTTTCTTTAGTCGCTCTACTTCGGGCATAGTAATTCTTACTGTGCTGGAATTATGCTCGATGCTAATTTTATGAACCTCCATGCGGTCAATCTTTTTGATAAACGCTTGAGCCTGTTTGGCTTTAGAGGCTTTGTAACGAAAACGATCAACGAAATCTTGAAGATGTTTTTGTTCACGGTCAATTTTTTTATTAAGATTTTGATCACTAGCTTCACGTTGTTCTTTAAAAGCTAGGTAAGCTTCAATACCTTGCGGAAATGAAATACAGCGATGTGGTGTAATTTCAATAGTTTCATGACAAGTATTTTTTAAGAATTCGCGGTCATGGGAAATAATTAAAAAAGCCCCACGATAATTTTTTAAGAAATCTTCTAATAATAAAATAGTACCCAAGTCTAAATAGTTAGTTGGCTCATCAAGCAAAAATAAATTTGGTTCAAGCAGTAACATGGCACTTAACTTCAAACGCATCTGCCAACCACCAGATAAAGTCGTGACTGGTTTTTCAAGTTGCTCAGGTTTAAATCTAAAATGACTAGCGATTTTTTGACATTGCCATTCCTCCTTATGACTCTTACGTTTTAAATAATCTAAAGCTAACTCACCATCTTCAAAATTATTTTCTTGTTCGATGCTACCGATGACCGCTTCACTACTTAAAATAATTTCACCTTTATCAGCTGTTTCCTTACCCAGTATTATTTTAAATAAAGTTGATTTACCGGCTCCGTTACGGCCAATTACCCCAATTTTTTGTTTTTCAAAAATGCTAAAAGACAAACCAGAAAAAATGGTTTTACCGCCGTATTCTTTTTCTAAATTGTTGACTTGTAGAAGGGGTGACATATAATTATTTATATAATAAAGATATTTAGTGATTTGGGCAAGAAGGTGCCTATTTTACTAATCTATGTTACGATATTTAGGTATGTCACTACTTAATTCCATTCTATCATTTCCGTTTATTAGACGTTTGTCTGATATCGAATTATTTAAAAAATATCCCGCTGAAGTTCAGGAGGAGATGTTTTATTATTTAATTGATAAAGCGACAGATACAGTCTGGGGTAGAGAGCATAATTATAAAGCAATTAATGCTACTAAAGATTATAGTGCAGCCTTGAAATTATTTAGAGAAAGTACGCCGCTTTCTTCTTATGATGATATCAAGCCTTGGATTACCAGGGCCCGTCAGGGTGAAGCCGATGTTTTATGGCCAGGCCAAGTTAAGTGGTTTTCTAAGTCATCGGGCACGACCAGTGATAAAAGTAAATTTATTCCAGTGACTCGTGAATCCTTAGAAGACTGCCATTATCGTGGCGGTAAAGATGCGGTAGCGATGTATCTTGATAAACATCCAGAATCCAAACTGCTTAAAGGCAAAACTTTAAGTTTGGGTGGTTCAAAAAAACAGGATGATTTAAACCCAGATAATTCTTGTGGAGACATGTCGGCAATTGTAATGGACAATCTACCTTTTTGGGCTGAGTTAGCCCGAACTCCAGAAATTTCCATAGCCTTAATGGACGAATGGGAAAGTAAATTAAAAGCCATAGTAAGCTATACTAAAAACGAAAATGTAGTCGCTTTAGCTGGTGTACCTTCTTGGATGATGGTTTTACTTCGTCGTTTAATGCTTGAGACCGGCGTTAAAAATATTAAAGAGTTGTGGCCTAATTTAGAGCTATTTATGTATGGTGGGGTAGCTTTTGGACCTTACAAAGAACAATATAAAAATGTCTGCGGCGATATCAATCTAGTAAATATTTATAGTGCCTCAGAGGGATTTTTCGGTATTAGTGATGATGATAATTCTGAGAATATGTTGCTAATGTTAGATTATGGAATTTTTTACGAATTTGTTCCGCTTGAAGAATTAGAAAAAGACCAACCTCAAGCTTATACTATTTCCGAAGTGGAGCTTGGTCGTAATTATGCCTTAGTGATTTCAACTAATGGTGGACTGTGGCGCTATATTGTTGGTGACACAATTCAGTTTACTCATTTAAAACCTTATTACTTTAAAATCGCTGGCCGCATTAAACATTTTATTAATGTCTTTGGCGAAGAACTAATGATTGATAATGCTGACCGGGGGATTGCCTTAGCTTGTGAGCGAACTGGTGCTTTAGTTAAAGAATATAGTGCGGCTCCAGTCTTTATGACTGATACTGAAAAAGGCCGTCATCAATGGTTAATTGAGTTTGAACGGGAGCCGGAAGATTTAGAACATTTTAAGAATATTTTTGACGAAGCTCTAAAGAGTTTAAATTCTGATTACGAAGCTAAGCGTTACAATAATATGACACTTGATGCTCCGGAAATAATTGTGGCTCGCTCTGGTTTATTTTATGATTGGTTAGCGGCTAAAAATAAATTAGGTGGTCAGCACAAGGTACCGCGATTATCTAATAACCGTGATAACATTGAAGAAATGTTAAAGTTTCTTTGAATCTAATTTATAACCGCGACCAGTAAAAGTATGAATTAATTCTTTGCCGCCATTGTTTCTTAGTTTTTGTCGTAAATTTAAAATATGAGTATCTAAAGTATTAGAGAAGGGATCAGAATTCATATCCCAAACACCTTCCATAATCATTTCACGAGATTTTATCTCACCACGGTGACGCATTAAATATTCTAAAATAGTATATTCTTTACGAGTAAGATTTATAACTTTGCCTTGGTGTCTAACTATTTGTTTATTTAAATCCATTACTAGAGTATCGACGCGTAAAATGCTAGAAGTAATTTCTGGCGGACGACGAAGTAGCGCTTTTATTCTTAAAAATAGCTCTTCTAAAAGAAATGGTTTGGTTAAAAAATCATCAATTCCAAGATTGTAAGCTTTTTCTTTACAATCAAAATCACCGTAAACAGTAAGCATAATAATGGGTGTATTTTTATCACGACGAATTTCCCGAACCACCTCTAAACCATTCTTGTAAGGCAATAGATAATCTAAAATAATTAAATCATATTTTCCAATTCGACCAAGAAGGGAACCCTGTTCACCATCACAAGCAATATCAACTACGTAAAGCTGACTTTCTAAGCTCGATTTAATAAAATTAGCAATTGATTTTTCATCTTCCACAATTAAGATTTTCATAATTTTTTTTATAAATTAATTTAATAAGTAGAATTATAAAATAAGTCACCTGAATTTTTCATAAACAAAAATTTATTTTTATATCATGAATAAGACTGTTAAAAAAATAATAAAAATAAGCCTAAAAATAACTGGTTTTATAACCCTATCTTTTATATTTATTTTATTTTGTGGTTTTGTGGCGGTTAAATTTAATTGGACTAAGACAGCTGGCAATATAGATGAAAATACTGGTTTGTATGATTCTCTTGATGACAGTTTGCATTCGTCATTTTTACCAACTAGTCGTGACACTAATGATGTAAATAACGCTAGGGTTTATTGCCAATTATATATTTTATCTGATTATGCTGATTATAACGCAGCGACTATTTTTAATATTTATCAACAAACTAAATCTTACGACTTAGTTCAAAAGATGATTTTAGCGGTTGAAATCAGACTTAATAATGTAAAAGCTCTAAATGATCGTTTGTCTATTTGTGATAGAGAAGAGAAACCAAATATCGGTGTCACATGGTTAGCTAATCGTTTACAAAATCCTAAACAAGCCAATATTTTTACTTGGCAAAATGAAGAGCCTTGGCAAATTATTCGTCAGGCCGTTTTAAAAGATAAGGATACTTTAAATAAAGTTGGTTCTGAACTTAAAATATCACCGCGTTTAATTTTGTCAGTCGCCATAGTTGAGCAGTTGCGTTTGTATTATACGCAGCGAGAATTATTTGAGCGAGTTTTTAAGCCGCTTAAAATTTTAGCCAATGCCAATAAAATGGCCTGGGGAGTCATGTCTATTAAAGAAACGGCGGCCATAAGTACTGAACAGAATTTAAAAAATAAACAATCAGATTTTTATCTGGGCAGTGATTATGAAAATATCTTGAATTTTAAAACAAACACACCAGATAAAGAACGCTATGATCGTTTAACGGATAATAATAGTCACTACTATTCTTATCTTTATGGTGGTCTGATTATTAAGGAGGCGACAGTACAATGGCAAAAATTTGGTTATGACATCTCCTTTAGGCCAGAAATTTTAGCCACTTTATTTAATATCGGTACTCAAAATTCTAAACCAAAACAAGATCCTTTAGTCGGCGGTTCGAAAATTACCATTGATGGTCATGACTATGTTTTTGGCTCTTTAGCTTATGAATTCTACTATTCTGGCGACTTAGTAGCCGATTTTCCTTACTCTTATTAGTAATATTAGCTCGTTTACGGCAAAATGCTTGACTTAATTTAATATATATATTAGAATATTAAAGCTTAATTATTCAAAAATAGGCCAGAAAATACTGCCTATTTATTTTTTTGGGAATTTAGAGATATCTTCCAATAACTCAATTTACTATGGAAATTCGAAACATCGCTATCATCGCTCACGTTGATCATGGAAAAACAACTTTAACTGACGCACTACTCCGTCAAAATGGTATGACTGAAGCTGGTGCCAGTATGGACAGCAACAATCTAGAACAAGAGCGTGGTATTACAATTTATTCAAAAAATTGCAGTCTTTTTTATAAGGATACAAAAATTAATGTAGTTGATACTCCAGGCCATGCCGATTTTAGTTCCGAAGTAGAACGTATTTTACGTTCTATTGATTGTGTTTTGTTAATTGTTGATGCTCAAGAAGGACCAATGCCTCAAACTAAATTTGTTTTAAAGAAATCCTTAGAATTAGGTTTAAAACCAATTGTAGTTATTAATAAAATTGATAAACCAGCCGCTCGTCCTGATGAAGTTCAAGAAATGGTTTATGAATTATTTTTAGATTTAGGTGCTACTGATGAGCAGTTAGATTTTCCAGTTGTCTACGCTAATGGTCGTGCTGGTATTGCTAAATTAAACTTAGCTGATGAATCTGATAATTTAGAACCACTACTAAATAAAATTCTTGAACACGTATCTCCAGCTGCTACCCCAGAAATGGCCACTTTAACTTTAGCCGCTCAACCTTTTAACTTAGCTTATGACAACTTCTTAGGACGTTGTGCTATTTGCCGTATTTATAAAGGCAGTATTAAACCAAATCAAACCGTTTTCATTAAAGAACCAGATGGTACAATGACAACTGGTCGGACTACTAAATTATTTACTTTTGCCGGACTGGTTCGTCAAGAAATTCAAGAAGCAGTCGCTGGTGATATTGTAATGGTAGCCGGACTTCCAGACGTTTATATTGGTGAAACTATTACTGACTCTGCCGAACAAGATGCTTTGCCAGCTATTACCGTTGATGAACCAACAATCTGCTTAAACTTTTTAGTAAACAGCTCTCCATTTGCTGGCAAAGAAGGTAAATTTGTAACTAACCGCCAAATCAGAGAAAGATTAGAAAAAGAATTAGAAGTTAACGTTGGTCTTAAAGTTGATTTCTCTGATAATAACTTTGCTAAAGTTTACGGTCGTGGCGAATTACACGTCGCTATTCTTTTAGAAAACATGCGTCGTGAAGGTTATGAAATGCAAGTTTCTCAACCAGAAGCGATTGTTCGTGAAGAAAATGGTGTGAAAACTGAACCATTTGAAGAAATTACCATTGATATTCCAGAAGCTTGTTCCGGTGTTGTTATTGAAAAGATGTCTCGCCGTAAAGGACAGATGACTGATCTTAAAACTCATAACGGTCAAAGTCGTTTAATGTTTGAAATTCCAACTCGTGGTATTTTAGGTTACCGAAATGAATTCGTAGTTGATACTCGTGGTGAAGGAATTCTTTGTTCTCACTTTTTAGGCTTTAAGCCATATGTTGGTCCAATCGAAAAGAGCCAATTAGGTTCCATGATTTCCATGATTACTGGTAAGGTAGCCGCTTTTGCTCTTTGGAATTTACAAGAACGTGGTGTTATTTATATTCAACCAAACGTTGATGTTTATGAAGGTATGGTAATTGGTAACGTTGCTAAAGGAAACGACATGGCGGTTAATCCAGTTAAAGGTAAGAAATTATCCAATGTTCGTGCTTCAGGATCAGACGAAGCTATCAACCTAACTCCACCTTGGGAATTAGATTTAGAGCGTGGTTTAAGTATTATGAACGCTGATGAATATTTAGAAGTAACTCCTAAGAGTGTTAGATTACGTAAACAATTTTTAACTGAAACAGAACGTGTTCGTTCAACTAGAAAATAAAATAAAAATTTTATATAAAATTACATTAACAACAAAAAAGAGTAGAGAAATGAAGAACAAAAAGTTAATTGTATTTAATTTACGAGGCACGTTAATATTATCTTATGATCAAGTCATTGGCTTGTGGTGTGAGGCTATTAAAGACGTTGGGTTGTCGCCAGATTTTAATATAATTTTTCAGAACTGGGATAAACCATTTAGAGATTTCATCCTTCCGTTACTAGCTGAAAAAGGTGCTTGGGTTAATGGTAAAAAAATACCTTGGACCGAAGAACAGAAGACTGCTGTTATTAAAAAAGGTGAAGAATTTTTTCATGATTTACATTTCAACAGTCTGGCAAATTTACCTAAAAAAATACTGGAGTTAAAAGACGCTGGTTATGAGTTAGGAATTATTACGAACAGAAGTACAGAATTTTTTGAAGATTTCATGGCAGACATTGAATTGAAGGCTGATATTTTTAGCTTTATTAAAACGGGTGATGATGATATTAAAAAACCAGATCCACGCGTATTTAATGGGGCTTTAGAAAAATTTGAGGCCAAAGACATTGTTTTTGTCGGTGATTCACCAGAAACTGATTTAGTAGCAGCTATTTCTAATGATATTGACTTTATAGCTATTGAGTCCGCTCCTTTTCCTAAAGGTTTATTTAAGTCTAAGGGAATACACGAAAGCTTAATTTTTACGTCAGTTATAAAATTTATAAATGCTATGATTAGCGCAAAAAAATTATAATTGTTTCTTATAGAAAAAACCTTATCGCAATGATAAGGTTTTTTTATTTGAGTAAATTTTTTACTGGCGCAAAACTTTGACGGTGAATCGGGCAGGGACCATATTGATTTAAAGCCTCAAGATGAACTTTGGTGCCATATCCTTTATGCTTAGCAAACTGATACTGTGGATATTTTTTATCTTCCTCACACATTAGCCAGTCACGACTGACTTTAGCAATTATTGAAGCGGCGGCAATACAAAATACTTTTGCATCACCAGAAATAATAGTTTGTTGTTTGGTAAGTAGTCCGGGAATTTTTTGGTTGCCATCAATTAAGACATAGTCTGGTTTATTTTTACAAGCTTCAATTGATTTTTTCATGGCAAATAAACTAGCCTGCAAAATATTTATTTTATCAATTGTTTCGTGTCCGACAACACTAATTTCAACCGACAAAGCTTTTTCTTTAATAACGCTAAAAAGTTTTTCTCGGTTTTTAGCACTAAGTTTTTTAGAGTCAGCTACTAGCCTAAGCTCGTCGCTGTCGATTTCAAAATTTGAATCAATCACAACACAAGCCGCAACAACTGGTCCAGCGAGCGGTCCGCGTCCGGCTTCATCAACTCCGGCCACTAATTTGTAACCGAGCGCCATTATTTCTTTTTCGATTTGCAAATCTAGCATATTGACAGAACGTAATTTTTATTTTAGTGTTAGTTAATAAATAGTAAATTAACAACTAAAAACATAGGTGTATGAAAAACTTAGCACATTTGGCTTTCAAAAGCCAGAATACTTTTGGTCGTGCCTTGTTACAAGGATTTGATCGAGATCGAGAATTATCCTTTATGGATCCGTTTTTATTGGATACGGTAAAAATTCAATATTCTAAATCCCTGCGACGTTTAAAGGATAAGACTCAGGTTATTTCTGGACTTAGTAATGTAAACATTCGTGACCGAATGATTCATTCTTTTGAAGTTTCGGCGGCATCAATTCAATCTGGTGCCAGGCTTGGTCTTAACATCCCATTGCTACAAGCTAGCGCTATGGGGCATGATTTGGGCCATGTGCCTTTTGGCCATTTAGGCGAAAGATTTCTTACTGAGAAATTGGGCGAAAAATTTCGTCATGAAAAATTTGCCATTTTTGTTTTAGAAATGGTAGAGCGTGATGGCAAAGGACTTAATTTATCTTACGAAACTTTACAGGCAATTGCTAATCATTCGCGTGGTGGCGGAAAAATGACTACCTTAAACGGCGATGTTTTAGAGGATGATGTGGTAATGATTTGTGATAAATTATCTTATTTATTTTCAGATTATAACGACATTCAGAGAATCGGTTATAATGGTTTTATTTTACCAGATGAAATGATTAAATTAGGTTCAACTCAAACTGAGCGCTTAAATAGTTGTCTGCAAGCCTTCTGGAAGGAAAGTTTACAGAAGCAAATAATTTCTTTTGATGACAGTGATGAAGCTAAATGGTTTAAGATTGTTCGAGACTTCATGTATGATGAGGTTTATTATAAAATGGACAGGCTTGAAGACCGGGCTCATATGAAAAATACTTTAAATAAGGTTTATTCTTATTTTAAAGGTTATTTTGGTGATGATAGACAAGCAGTTCTAGCCATCGCTTTATCTTCGGAGGCAGACATTTATGCTTTAGGAGTTTTATTGGAGCAATATGGTTCGCTCATTGTCGATAGACACGTGGTAGACACTAAAACGTTTTCTATTGCTGAGTTATTGCCAAGTATATCCGGTTGGGCAGAACTCGACTTCTGTGACCCATCAAGATTCATGGATAAACAGAACTTTGGCAAAGTTTCTAAATTAGAATGCTTTGCCCGCTAATAATCAAGCGACTCAAGAACGAGTCGCTTTTTTTTATAAATAGCCATATAATAAGGGCATGAATAGTTTTACTAAGCTGTGGCGCAGTCCGGCTAAACTAAAAAGTGCTACCAAATTATTATTTTTCATCCTATTTATTTTGGGGATGGCTTTTTTGTTTAATAAATATATTAACCGTGAAACTCTGCAGTTAATTGTTAAAAATAGTGGTAATCTAGGAATCTTAGTTTATTATATAATTGAAACTACTTATATAACTTTTACGCCATTTTTTAACACTTTTATTTTGATTGCTTCGGGGTATATTTTTGGTGGAACAACTGGTTTTTTTATTAATTTTTTAGCCTCCACTTCTAGTTTATTTTTGATTGTTTTTTTGGTAAAAAAATATGGCCGCCCCTTGTTGGAAAAATTAGTGTCACCACGGTTTTATAAACACTTTGATAAAATAATTCAAAAGGTTGGTCCGATGTTATTATTAGTTGCTTACGTGGTGCCATTTTCACCTGATGATGAGTTAACTTATATTGTCGCCGCCGGACCACTTAATTTTAAAAGATTCATTTTGCCAGTATTACTTGGTAGTCTTGGTAAAGCCGCTTATAGTTATATTGGTGACTTAGGGGCACCTGGTATTACCATCGCTATTTATTTTAGGGTGGTGATGTTAATTATTGGTTTAGTTTTAATAGGAATACAGGAACATCTTTTTAAGGATAAAAATAAATGGAAACTCGAGTAGTAAAAATAAATAATCAAGAAATAAAATATGAACTGAGACCGAGCCGCAAAGCTCGCAGTTTAAGACTAGAAATTGGTGCTGACGGTTTAGTGGTTACTAAGCCTTGGTTTATTTCTGGTATTTTTATGGAGCAATTTATTTTGCGCCAAGCCGATTGGATTATTAAAAATTTAGCTAGGCACAAAGACGCCGAAGTCCTACCAAAAATAGATAAAGATGATTTGGTTATTCTGAAAAAACGAGCCGCTAAATTACTAATTGCCCGTTTAGAATTTTTTAATAAAGAGTATAATTATAAATATAAGAGCATTTCTGTACGTGATCAGAAAACTAGATGGGGAAGTTGTTCAAAACAAGGCGCCTTGAATTTTAATTACCGATTAGCCTTGTTGCCCGAGAGTTTGTTAGATTATGTGGCGGTACATGAATTATGCCACTTAAAGGAAATGAATCATTCGGTTAGGTTTTGGAATTTAGTCGCCAGAACCATTCCTGATCATAAAGAAAAAAGAAAACAATTAGAAAAATTTCGTCTTAATTAATAAAAGCCCGGATGGTGAAATTGGTAGACACGCAGTGTTCAGAACGCTGTAGGAGTAATCCTGTGAGGGTTCGAATCCCTTTTCGGGCACATCTAAATATATGGAAAACTTTAATCCATTTAATGAGTACAATAAAAACGAGATTAACTGGCGTAAAAGTGTCGGTGAAATTAGTAAGTTTATTATCGACCATTTAGAGAAATCAGATTTTTATGATTTTTTAAGTGGCGAAGAAATAGATCGAGAGAAAATGAATCGTTGGCAGGAACGATTAGATGAGCTAGTTGATAAAATAACTAAGAGAATGGGATATAAAATAGATAATGATAAGTTGTTTATGGATGCTTATGAACAAGTTTTGAAACAAAAAAATAATGGCGAGCTTGCATCATCTAAAAGTTTGGAGTATTTTTGTAATAACATCGATAGTTTGAAAGAAAAGAGGATCGTTTCAGTAGAAAACTGATGTTGACAAAATAGTATTTTAATGGTTTAATTAAAATAATCAAACAAGTAAAGTTATTTAACATTTAAATTTTGGGAGGAAAAAATTATGAGTACAAGTATTTTGTCTATTGAAGATCGCTACGCCTTAGATTGTCTAAGCCGTTATCTAAAAAGAACAACGGGTATTGATTTTTTAAAAAAATTGGCTGACCTAGCTAATAATGAAAAGAAAACAGAAATTGATGCCAAAAATTTCATTAAAGAAAATTACCCGGTTAAAACTGGTTTAACTGTAAAGGACAATGAAAACTTAGTTTTATTAAACAATTTCTACATCACAGCCCTTGCTGTACATGATTCAACTGAAAGAGCGGTTACTTTTTGTACTTGTGAAGCCAAAAAAACTCCTTGGGACGACAATTTTCGTGCCCGAAGCATGAGTGTTTTTTTACAAAACAAAAGCCCGTTTGCAAAATCCTGTGCTCCTGCCTTTTTCCCGCTAAGTTAAGCTTAAGCTTAGCTAAAAACCAGTAAAAGCCTTACCCTCAAAGTAAGGCTTTTTTATTTGCTTTTTACGGAAAAAACCACTAATATGGGAGCATGACTACTACAAAAACAAATAAAATAAAATTAGAACTATTAGCCCCTGCTAAAGACCTAGAAACAGGCAAACAGGCTGTTTTGGCTGGTGCTGATGCTATCTATATTGGTGGCCCTGATTTTGGGGCTCGCTCGGCCGCTGGCAACTCTTGGAACAACATTCAGGCTCTAGTTGAGTTCGCTCATAAATATTATGTTCGGGTTTATTTAGCACTAAACACTATTTTCTTTAATGAAGAAACCGAAGCTATTAGAGAGGCAATATTCAAAGCTTATGAAATTGGGGTTGATGCCTTAATTATTCAAGACATGGGTATTTTGGAAATGGAAGACTTGCCACCAATCCCGTTACACGCTAGCACTCAAACTAATAATTATGATTTAGATAAAATTAAATTTTTAGAACGAGCTGGTTTTTCGCGCGTGGTTTTAGCTCGTGAACTTAGCCTTTCGGAAATCATCGAAATCAGAAAAAATACTAAAATTGAATTAGAGTATTTTGTTCATGGTGCACTTTGTATTTCTATGTCTGGCCAATGTTATTTTAGTGAAGCTTTGTCAGGCCGCAGTGCTAATCGTGGCAAGTGTCAGCAAGTTTGTCGTTTACCTTTTTCATTGGTTGATGCTGACGGCAAAGAATTAGCTAAAGAACAATACTTATTATCAACTAAGGATTTAAATTTAATTAATTCATTGGGTGAGTTAGCGGAGGCGGGAATTACTTCATTTAAAATTGAAGGCCGTCTTAAAGATCCAATTTATGTTACTAATGTAGTGGCTAAATATCGCGAGGAATTAGATAAGATTATTGCAAATAGTGAAGGTAAATATACTAAAGCTTCATCTGGTGAAACTGAATTATCTTTTAAACCAGATTTAGCTAAGACTTTTAATCGTGGTTATACAGATTATTTTTTACACGGTCGCAGTAAAGAAATTATTTCTCCAGAGAATCAGAAATCACTAGGCAAATTTATCGGCAAAGTAAAACGCGTTGATCATCGTTATTTTACACTTGACGCTCCGTTTAAATTAAGTAATGGCGACGGTTTATGTTGGTTCAATCCTCGTGGTGGTTTATGTGGCACTAATGTTAATTTAGTGAGTGATGATGGAAAAATATATCCTAATAAATGGATTCCGCTTAAACCAGGGACTTTGATTTATTGTAATCAAGATCAATCTTTTGAAAAAGCGGTAACTAGTGGTGCAACTCGTACTATTAATTTTGCTATAGAAGTTAACGACACTAAAGATGCTTGGCTGATTGAAGCGACCGATGAAGATAATAATAAAGCCGAATTAAAAATTGAAGCCGATAAAGTAGCGGCGGAAAAACCAGAACAAGCTAAGGCTAATTGGGAAACACAACTTAGTAAAACCGGAGACACAATTTTTAAAGTTACTGGTGTTAAATTTAATTGGGCAAAACCAGGTTTTGTACCGGTTAGTATTTTAAATGAGTGGCGCCGTCAGTTAATCGATTTATTAATCGCTAAACGTTTAGAAAATTATCCCAAAGAAATTATTCCTTTTAAAACCACTTCTCATGCTTACCCAGTTAAAGAATTGGATTATTCTTATAACATCGCCAATGATTTAGCTAAGGCTTTTTATGTTCGCCATAAGAGTTTAATTAAAGAGAAGGCCTTGGAACTCCAGGATGATAAACGTCTTAAAAAATTGATGACCACTAAACACTGCCTACGTTATTTTTTACAATCTTGTCCGCGCCGAGCTAAAAAAGGCGACCCTAAAATAAAAGAGCCATTATCACTAGTTTATAATGGTAAAAAATATCCTCTGAAGTTTAATTGTGATAAATGCGTAATGGAGATTTATAACAGCTAGTCTAGTTTTTTGGAACTGTTGTAAAAAATCGAATTATCCGCTATTATGACACCAGCTTAAAATTAAACACTAAATGTGTTAAAATTAAGGAGTAAAAATAACTAATAAATTTATGAAATTAATCTTTCGGTTATTACTAAATGCATTATTTTTATTATTTGCATCTTACGTAATAAGCGGGGTACAAGTTAATAGTTTTTATGCCGCTGTTATTACGGCTATCGTTTTAGGTTTAATCAACGCTTTGATTAGACCGGTTTTAATAATACTAACCTTACCGATTAATATTTTAACACTAGGTTTATTCACTTTAGTGATTAATGGATTACTCGTAATGTTTGTGGCTAGTTTTGTGAAAGGTTTTTCGGTCGCTGGTTTTTGGCCAGCAATGTTATTATCAATTTTTTTATGGCTCGGTTCATTCTTAACCAATTTTTTGCTTAAGGACGACAAGGGGGCTGCTCTTTAATATTTATCTGTAAATACGTTTATGACTTACCAAGAGGCTTACGAGTATTTTGACTCACTCCATAATTTACCACGTCAATATAATGGTAAAGGAAACTGGCAAAATAGTCCGACAATTCTAAGGAGTGTTCGTTTAATGCTCAAGATGGCTGGTAATCCAGAACTTAAAATTCCACACTACGTTCATGTAACCGGTACTAGTGGAAAGGGTTCTGTTTCGATGATGCTTAGTGAAATTTTGCGCGCCCAAGGTTTTAAAGTTGGTTTAATTACTTCACCTCATCCTACTAAGATAACTGAGCGTTGGCAGATTAATAGCCATTCCATGTCTGATAAGGAATTTATCGAAATGGTGGCTGATCTAAAACCAGTTTGGGATGAATATATTCATAGTGCTAATTTTACTTTTCCTTCAATGGTGAGTTTAAATACCATTATCGCTTTATACTACTTTGCAAAAAACAAAGTTGATTTTGCTATTTTAGAAGTAGCTTGCGGTGGTAAATATGATAGCACTAATGTTATTCCTCATAAAGAAACAGCTATAATTACCAATATTGGTTTAGACCATATTAGTATCTTAGGTAACACTAAAGAATTAATTGCGGAAAATAAATCAGGCATAATTACTAAAGGTTGTAATGTTATTACCGCTGAACGTGATCCTAAAATAATTAAAATTTTAGAGATAGCGGCTAAGAAGAAAAGAGCTTTGTCTTTTGAGGGTGTGGAAACTGACAGATACGGAGATAAAGGAAGTGTAACAGTTAAACAGAATTGGGAAGGTACTGATTTTAAAATAGACGGTGTAGCTTATCATTTAAATAATCTTGGTTATCATCAAATTGCCAATGCTAAAGTAGCAATTGCGGCTGCTAAAAAATTGGGTATTAGTGATAAAAATATTCAAGCTGGAATTGCGGCAACTGAATTTCCAATCCGTTTTGAAGTGGTAAGTCAAAAACCTTATGTCATTTTAGATGGTGCCCACAATGCTGATAAAGTTAAAGCCACCGTCTTGGGTGTTAAAAATCTTAAAAATAAGTATAAAGATTTACACCTAGTAATTGGTTTTTCTGATAACAAGGATCACGATACTTTTTTAAAGGAACTCTTAACTTTAAAACCAAAATCTTTAGCTTGTACTCGTTTTACTAATAATATTTTTCGTAAAACAGCTGATCCTAAGAGATTAATGAATTCCTCTTTAAAAATAAATCCAAAATTAAAAGTAGCCGCCTTTTTAGATCCTGAGGCCGCTTTAACTTGGACTCAAAAACAAGCTGGCAAGAATGACCTTACAGTAGTAACTGGTTCAATGTTTTTAGCCGGTGAGCTTCGTCCTCATTTCAAGAAAATTAAATAGTAAATTTGGACCGGGTTTCCCGGTCCTTATTTTTAGGGTATAATATTTATAGAATTAAGCTATAAATTATATGGCGACTCAGATAAAAATTAGCCCCCAAGATGAGCTAAAAATTATTAAAAGCAGTGCTCGTAAAATAGTATTGCCTAGGCAAGTTCATAAAAGTAAAAAAGCTTATTCAAGACAAGTTAAACATAAAAAATTAGATTACTAATATGGTAAAAGGCAAGGCCGCTTATTTTGTATTGGGGGTAGTTGTTCTAGCAGCAGTACTGCTGAGACTTTTTTCGATAAATAGTAAATGGGTCTGCGTTAATGGTTCTTGGGAGAGACAGGGCAATCCAATGTCTGCTAAACCGGCTGAGTCTTGTTCGACCGATAAACAACCCGATGAACAAACATTTATTTTAGAGGGAGAGCCGGCGACAACAACTGCAATCATGGAGGTGGCCACAAGTACGGCAACTACCAGTATTCAAGAAGTACCTAAAATGGCACTACTAACGGAACCACAAGCTAGTTCAACTGTTAGCAGCCCTCTAATAGTTAAAGGAGAGGCTCCAGGCTATTGGTTTTTTGAAGCTAGTTTGCCAATTAAAATCTTAGATAGTCAGGGAAATGTAATTGCAAGCGCACCAGCTTCGGCTCAGAGCGATCCTTTGACTGATAATTTAGTACCATTTAAAAGTTTATTAGAATTTAATACTACGGCTACTTCTGGTTATGTAGTAATAAATAATGATAATCCCTCAGGCTTGCCGGAAAATGAGCTCTCTGTTAAGATTCCGGTGTTATTTTTAAAAAATAATTTTAAATAATGTGATTATATACAACACCCTAAGTAGAGAAAAAGAAGAATTTAAATCAATAATAGAAAATAAAGTTGGTCTCTATACTTGTGGTCCAACCGTTTACAATTTTGCTCATATTGGTAATTTGCGAACTTATCTTTTTGAAGACTGGTTAAAACGAGCTTTGGTTTATAATAGTTATGAAGTTAAACATGTCATGAATGTCACTGATGTGGGGCATTTAGTTGGCGATGGTGATGCTGGCGAAGATAAAATGGAAAAAGGAGCAGCCCGAGAAGGTAAGAGTGCCTGGGAAATTGCTGATTTTTATTTTGAGGCTTTTAAAAAAGATCTAACTGCTTTAAATATTATTGGGCCAACTACTTGGTGCAAAGCTACTGATAATATTCCCGAACAGATTGCCTTAATAGAATTATTAGAAAAAAAAGGTTTCACTTACAATACAAGTGATGGCGTTTATTTTAATACTAATAAATTTTCTAAGTATAATCAGCTCAGTCATTTGAAGTTAGAAGATTTAGAAGAGGGCGCCAGAGTGGAAATAAATGAAGAGAAAAAAAATCCCACTGATTTTGCACTGTGGAAGTTTTCACCAAAAGATACTAAACGACAGATGGAATGGGAATCTCCTTGGGGCATTGGTTTTCCTGGTTGGCACATTGAAT